>MWWH01000278.1_pt1 | contig 14521 bp, 15 predicted proteins | sample 1047231 | NCBI WGS metagenome assembly MWWH01 (sample SAMN06349967, study PRJNA376086) | soil metagenome | isolation source: MG3-2 sample Antarctic (ecotone) soil | place: Antarctica | collected 2015-01-13 | reverse complement strand
AGATTGGCGTTGTGAGACGAAAGATAATTCGCCGGTGGTCAATATCAAGCTGGTTGATTCGATTGAAAATGCCTTAAACGAGGTTTGTAAATATGTTACAAAGTCTGAATCTTGGGAAAAAATACCGCCCGCGCATCTTCTTCAGGTGGCGAACGTCAAGCGATGGGGTCGAATGTTTGAGCTTGCCGGGCGGTTGAAAGCGTCGGCGAAACTTCTCAAGGCGAAAAAGGAAGTTATTAAACAAATTCAAGCCGAGCGGAAAAACGACACGGATTTAAACTATCTTGATACAAAGTATTTAACTGACGGCGAAAATTCCGCCGAAATATCTGAATCTTCCGGTGCTTCCGATCAAAATTTAGAGATTAAAACGGGGAAAAAAGCGCGGCGAGAAAATTGGCGCGAAATTATTAAAGAAAAAGGTCTTGAAACTTACAAAAGAATCTTGAAACGACAAGTCGAAGCGATGCGGCGTGTCCGGCAAATGCAGCTTATCGAAAAATTTCCGCTTGCAACTTTCAAAGATTTGGCTGGTTTTGTCTGGTATTCGCCGAAATTACAGTTTATTGAAGATATTCCGTCCGCCGTCATAGGATAACTGTGTTTAGCATTATCGGACGGTATTCAAGAATAATTTCATTTTCCCTACTTTAGAGCGCGGTGAGATATTACTTGCTACACTGTTTTTGTAACTTTGGTTATACTTCTATATTGAAAGTGTGGGGAAAGGGTATAGATGTTAGTATCTATGCCTTTTTTCTATGTTTATCTAAAACTCCGGCATTGGCGGAATATTTACTTCATTCTGCGCCGGGACTGAAACGAGTTGCGGATGCGGTGGAAATTTAATTTGTTTGATCTCTCTTTCCTTAATTTCTGCCGTTCTCATTTCTGCCTCGTAAGGAATTCTCCACGCTCTAAATGGGTGCATTTCGCTTATGTGAAATGCCAAAATCTCATTTTGCGCCATTCTTGTTATCTCGTCGGCGGTCATTAATCTTCTGCCGTGTTCCTGGATCGTCTTGGTCGTGCTGCTGCCGTCGAAAACTCCGTTGCTCGTTTTTGCAATTTTCTGCTGAACGTATGTGAATTCACCTAAAGACCGTGATATTTCTTCCGCCGATTTTCCGTCCAGTCCGGCAAAGCAAAATTTATTGTTGAAATTGCTCAAAATGGTGTCTGTGGCGTTTTTTCCATAATTGCTTTCAATCTGGCTTCTGAGTGTTTGGACGGCGGCTATAATTGGTAAATGCTTGTCTCTGAGTAAAGTTATTTCCGTGTGAAAATCGGGAATTTTCCCGAAATTCGCAAACTCGTCCAGCACGAATTTGACCATTAACCCGTCCGTTTCTTTTAGTTGTCTGAATACATAAGTCAAAATCAAACAGTTTAGCGGTTGCAATAAAGTTTTTTTTTCGCTTCTGGCTTGATAGTAAATTGCTATCTCTTTTCTTCGTAAACCAGAAAAGTCGGTTGCTTTTGGCGTATCGGTGAAATGTTGAATTTCGCGGCTTTGCATAAATCCGAATGAATTTCTAGCGGTTGTCAGCATTGAGCCGCCGGTTTTCTCCGGTGCGTCTAAATAGGTTCTGGCTAACATTCTTGCTTCTGCGACCGGCGAATTTTCGAGCAGTTTTTTCAAATCCGATTCCTTTGACATCAAAATTTGATAAGCGTTCAACGGCGTTGGGTGATCGGTTTCCGCCGCGTGAAGCCAAGTTGCGGCTAATAAATCTCTCGCCGTTTCATACCAAAACAAACTTTCTCCAGCATTTTTCACTGCTTCGCTGGAAAACACGACGGCTTCGGCGAATAGCTTTGCTGTTACGACATCTCCCTGAAGTGCCGGTATCCAGTTGAACTTCAGCATATTTTTTTCCGGTTCGAGCGGTGAAAAATAGCAGGGTTTTCTTTTGTATCCGCTCGTCAATTCCCAAAGTTCGCCATTGGTCGTTCCCTTTTGGCGTTTGACATCAGATATAAATAAACTCTCTTCGGTGCTGTTGGTGATATTCGGGCAAATAATTGATTTTGTTTTCCCCGATCCGTTTACGCCGATAATTAGTTCGTGGCGGCTGGTTCGCTCGAAAGGCAGAATTAAGTAGCCTTCTTTGCATTGTCCGATTATGAAATCTCCGGGTTCTGTTTCGTAATTTTTCCTTAATATTTCTGCGTTCTTGAGTTCGTCCAGACTGGCAAAGCGGGCTGTCCCGTGCGCGTCGGAGTATGGAAGTTTCGGGCTTCTGAACATTAACCAAAAGACCAGGACTATAACGCCGATAGTGCCGACTCCGGCGGCGACGACGTAAATATATTGAATTACTTTTCCGGCGACTGACAGCGGATCAACAACTTGATTTTGTTGCTCGGTCGGTGGTTGGTTCACTGCGTTGCCGCTTCCGACTTTTGCCGCTTCCTCCTTCCTTTGCTCTCTTAAAAGGTTTAGTTCTTTCTCCAGTTTGCCCCGTTGTAATATTCCGGTGGTCTGCTTCAATTTGGAATCTGTTTGTTTTATCTTCGTGTCTAGTTCCTGCAATTTGGAATTGCCCGCTGATTTCTGTGCTGAAGAAGAAACTGCTATGAAAATTAAGATTGAAATTAAAATAATTGTTTTTCTCATCGTTGCGTGCCTCTTTCCTGTTGCGCTACTTTTTCGCTAACTGCTCGACTGTATTCCTCAACTGAGCGACGTAATTCTTTAGTTTCTCGAATTGTTCCGCTTGCCTGTTGCTCGACTCTGCCAACTGCGCGTTCTCCCTGCTCAAGCTGCTGGCGGCTTCGATCAATTGTTTGTTCTGCCTCTTTAACGCTTGAATTTCTAACTTCAAAAGATCGTTGATTGTTTCCAGTTCTTTCTTGGTCAATGACATTGGCTTTTACTCCTGCATCTCGCGCGTCTTTTTCTCGATACTGTTCCGAAGTCATTTGAGCGCGTTCGGGCGGCTTTGAATCTTTGCCGTTGTGCCGATCCTCTCTATACTGGCGTTTTTCCTCGCGCTTTGCTGCAAACTCTTTTTCGTAGCTGGTTTGATATTGGCGGTCGTATTGATTTTGCCAATTGCGGCTTAATTCGTTGACGTGATTTTTTTCCGAATGAATTTTTTTTCCGTTTTCTTGTCTCGAATCAATCCAAACGTGTGCGTGGGTGTGGTCGGTGTCCTGATGAATGGCGACGATGGCGTGCGAATCTTTGAAATTTTCCTGTAAAAATTCGTGGGACATCTCCCGCGCTTTTTCCGTTTCTTCTTCTCTGTCCCAACTCAAAACTACTCGATAATGCGTCCGCCCTTTTTCTTCATCTTCTCGGTTGTAAACGTATGACCGGGCGTTTACCTTATTTTCGTATTCATTTTCGCCTTGTAATTCGTCTAGGTTGTGAAAACTGACATCTTCACAGGCTGATTCGCGCATAATGTAGTCAACATTTTTGCCGCTTGCCGCTTTATGTCCTTTGAATTTCATCACGCTCATAGTTTCTTCAGTAAGGTTTTTAGAACGTGCTCAACCAATTTCTGCACCTCGTCAATTTCGCTTTGCGGTGGCGGCTCGCTCGCTCCGTGTCGGCTCGTATTTATTTGGTAGGCAATTTGATTGAGATTTACGCCGATCTTTCGTAGTTCAAACCGTAATTGTCTGATTTCTTCTTGTTCTTCGGCGGTTGGAACTTTACCGTCCGATAACGCCGATTTCACGAGAAAGCGCGAAAGGCTCAGATTTGCTCTCTTTGCTTTCTCGTGAATTTTCTTTAGCTCTGGCTCGGTGCATCTAACCAAAGCAGATTTATCATATTTTTTTCCTCTCATTTTGCTCTAGCTAAAAATGTTTTTTGGGAGTTGCGACCAGTCCATTGATGAAAGAATACGATGATAGTAGTTTTCTACCATCTTCAAGTTTTCTTCTACCTCCTTTTCACTCAAGCCAAATTTTTGTTTTAGCTCGTGGACTCCTGCTACATACTTCTTCATAAAATCAGTAACCTCTTTATTGCTGAAACTTCTTACCACGATCTCCTGTCCTTCTCTGCCGAACTCGGTTTGCCAGTCAGTTTTACCCAGACAATAAAAAATCCATTTTAAATTTATATTGAATGGCTCCTTCGACATAAACCAAAACCAGTACGGGAATTTCTTGCTGACAGTTTCTAAGTAAGTTCTCACAAATGGCAGTTTGTCTGCTTCCTGCTTTTCACCCGCTAAATCTGACCAGTTAAATATCAAGCGACCGCGTAAGCTGCGAACAGTATCGGTGCTTATTAGTAAACCTTCAAGCACATCAACCAACGGCTCTATATCTTGAACCCTCATATATTTTGCGCTGAGAGCAACCTCAAATATAGCCTTCTCATCCTGTCTCATCTGTTGGACTATTTGTAGAGTTTGTAATTTTCTTAATATTTTGTTTTGATCTTCCATTTTTCTCCTTGTCTTATATGCGACATCTTTTTGTATTTGTTGAAAATGAACGAGTCAACTGGTGACACGCAATATTTCATATTTAGTAAATTGCCGGCAAAGATTTTTCATAAATCCTCTTCATTCCTTCAAAAACTTCATCGTTCATTTGGTCGTCCATTTCTCTACCTGGATCGTGCCGAATATAAAAGAAGGATTCCTCTTTGATCGCCTCTGTTAGTTTCCAGATGAATCGTGCTGAATTACTCTCCGATTCGTCAATAATTGCTTTCAGTTTTTCGCTTCTGAGATTGCTCACTACCTCTAATAAACTCATCTCAGTCCGATTCCCTTTTGATACTTCAAAACCAAATTTGTAATTACTCAGCCTTTTAATTTGTTCTTGATTTTCTTCTTCCAGCATAACCAGAAATCTCCTCTTAATTAACTTAGGACGTTGCTACTAGCAAACAAGCGATAGCGTTTTGCGGTTCTTGCCTTTTCTAAATCAATCTGATACTCTCATTAAGCAATGTTGCTTGTCAACAGAGATTCTTTAATACGAGGTAGCATAATGGAACAAAGAATTAGTTTAGTTGAGAATTTTTGGCGTGAGTTTGAAGCTATAAAAATTCAACGGGTGGCGTCTGAAAAATATCGGAAATTGATTGCTCGACGTAGCAAGCTGATTCCGCCAGAAACGAAAATTGTAACTCATCAAGACCGTTTGAATATGATAAAAAAGTTGGGTGAAGATTCGGAAAGAAGAAGAAAACAAAATGATGAAATTCAAACCTTATTAGCTTCTTTCAGAACTCGCCGCTTTCATATCAAACCGCGTCTAGTTCAAAAAAATTAGGTCGTCGTAAACGTTCTGGCTGGCGCATCCGTCGTTTTGGTTTTTGGATAAGATATGAAAATCATTTTGTTAATTTTCGGCGTTTATTCGGTTCGCTGGTGCTTGCTTTACGTTTTTTGATGAGAACTTACTTAATTTCTTCTGGCTTCTTCCTCTGCTCATATTGCTTAGTGTTGGTTTGGCATGGGTCAGACTAAAAATTCTCTTTGAAGTCTTTGAAGGCTATTAAAAATATATAGGTTTCACTTCACGAAATAGTAGTTCTGAGTTTTTGAAAATTAACTTTTACTGCGTATTACGGTGAAGATGAACGCTGTTTTCGCTTGAAGGGTTGATCCGCATTTTTGGTGCAAAGGGTGAAAAAGTATGAGTGAAGTTGTAAATTTGTAGGATGCAAGTAGCAACTTTATCGGCTGATCCTGAGGCTATTCGGATTGTTTCTTTTATTTCCGAGTCCGATTCAATAACTATTTTCGCTCAAACGTCACGAGCCTTTGGCGAATGTCCAAAATGCCAAACTTCGTCAACCAGTGTGCATAGTTATTATGTTCGTCAATTAACTGATTTGCCGTGGCACGGCGTAGCAATTCGTCTTCAATTAAACACCCGTAAATTTCGCTGCCGGAATGAACTTTGCAGGAGAAAAGTCTTCTGCGAAAGGTTGCCGAAAGTGGTGGAAAGTTATGGGCGTAAAACGATTCGGCTGCAGGAATTATTCGGTATTTTAGCTTTTGTGTTGGGCGGCGAGGCAGGTTCAAAAACGGCTCGTGAAATGGGCTTGCAAATAAGTGGAGATACATTATTAAGGCGGATCAGACGAACTCCGATTCCAAACATTAAAACGGTTAAAGTTCTCGGAGTGGATGATTTTTCCTTTCGGCGGGGAATGCGTTTCGGCACGATTCTGGTTGATTTGGAGAAACGTCAACCGATTGACTTATTGCCTGACCGTGAATCGGAAACCCTGGCGGCGTGGCTCAAACAGCATCCTGAAATCGAAATTATTTCGCGTGACCGAGGCAGCAACTATATTGACGGCTCGAACACCGGCGCGCCGCAAGCCAAACAAGTGGCTGACCGCTGGCATTTATTAAAGAATGCAACCGAAGTTTTCGAGAAAACCATTTGCCGCAACTACTCTAAACTGAGAAAAGTCTTGTTTCCGAAAGATTCGGAAATCTTTTTTACTGAAGAAGAAGTTGCCGATCAAATCAAAGCCGGAGCAGAAGCTAAAACAAAACTTCTTCAACAATCGGCTGAAAAAGCCGGAGAACTTTCACCATTTTATTTGGAAAAGCTAAAAGTCTTTGAAATGGTCAAACAATTACAGGCAAAAGGATTAACGATCAATCAGATCAGGATGCAAATCAATCGTCACTTTTCAATGGTTGCCAGATGCTGTCGGGCAGTAGAATTCGAGAAAATCAAGCGGGAAAAAGGAAGCCGATTGCTCAAGCCATATCTCAAACATTTAAAAATGCGATGGGACGAAGGTTGTCAAAATGCCAAACAACTTTACCGGGAAATAAAAGAGCAAGGCTATCGAGGAAGCGATGTGACGGTTCGCCGATTGACGTATCAATGGAAACCCTCGATTACTCAAAACATTCGATTTATCAAGACCGCTCCGCTAAAATTGCCCTCGGTCAGACAATTGGTTTGGCTGCTGTTGAAATCAGAGGAAAAATTAACGGATGAGGAAAAAGACTTCAAGCAAAAAGTCCTTGAAAACTCTGATGAAGTTTGGCAAGGGCTTAGTTTATTAAACAAATTCCGCACGATGGTCAGAGAGAAAAAAGCTGACAACTATGAAGAATGGCAAGCAGAAGTGCAGAGTAAAAAACTCACGGAATTCGAGAATTTTGCCAGAGGCTTGCGAAGGGATAACGAAGCTGTTAAAAATGCTTTATCGGAACAATGGAGCAACGGACAAGTGGAAGGACAAGTTAATCGTTTGAAATTCATCAAACGAGCGATGTATGGCAGAGGTAATTTCGACCTCCTCAAAGCCAGAGTGCTGCACCAGTTCTGAATCGGGCAAAACGAAACCTGCTCAAATTGAGTATCGGGCAAATCTGTGCAAAATCAGCTATTTGCACCAAAAATGCGGATCAACCTTTGGAGCGAAATCGGTGTTCATCTTCGTGCGTAATATGCACTTTTACATTCTGGAGAGTCAAAATGATAACTTTTCGTCCTCAAAAGACGGGTTTTCATCTTCGATAGGTAAATCATCTATTGCTTGTTTTTGTGATGTTCCCGCAAAAAGACTCCCGCTCATTTTCAAGCATCTCTACCAATTTACTGCCAGTCATTCCAGTCCAGCTATCTTCTTCGATAATTGGATCTTCTTGTTTGAATAAAACTCGAATCGTGAAAAGAAGTCAACTCACCTTATCTACGGGTTTCATTTCCTCTGCCTACATTCGATTTTGAGTTTGTTCGGGTTGTACTTGGGAAAGAATGAAAGTTTAAAAAGTATTTGGGAAACAAAAAGCCGCTTTTATTAGCGGCTTTTTGTTTGGTGCTAAGTTTAAGGACTTACTGCACTAGAAATACATCCCACGCCCAGCGTCCGAGTTGCGCGCCTTGCGCGTCTTTGACTTTCGAGCGGTATTTGAATTGATTGCCGTATTGGTCGGTTCGGCGCGATGCCTTGTAATCAAGCCTTATAATTCGCAATCCTAATTCAGGCAAAGTGTGCAGTTCACTCGGCTCGGAGATTCCATTATGATTTGTATCCTGCCATAATTTCAGTCGGCTGAAAATCGCGTCTTGACTGTCAATCTGTCCGTCGCCATTGCCGCCGAACCCTGCTTCGTCAAATTGAGCCAGCGCATTGAAGCCGTTCAATTCTATGCCTTCGGGCGGTGGCGGTTGCGACATAACGCTGCCGAACATTTCTTTGCCGTCGTCAATAGTTCCATTTCCATTGCGATCAAGGACGAGCCAAGAATCATCGGAATTGACGGTTGTCCAAGCCCGACGTTCGGACGAGCCATTGCCGTCCACGTCAAAATTAACTCCGTTTAAAGCATTGGTTAAACTGAAGCCGTTGCCGATAACATCAATTAATACAGGTGAACATGTGCCTTCATAAGTGCAACTTCCAAAGCATCCACAAGTATCAGTATCGTAACCGCCGAATCTATCGCACCGGCTAATGAAACCATTGGAGCGTGTGCAACTTCCGCCACTTGCCATGAATCCACTTGCACAACCAGTTGTCGGATATTGCGTCCAATTAGGACTACCGTTGCAAGTGCCGGGTGTTGGTGTCGGCATTGGACAGATGTAAATTGAATTTAACTGGGTATAGTCGCAACCTGTTACAGTAGTGCTTTGATTGTTTAAACGGTCATTTTGTTGACAACCATTGTTCATTACAGATGAACCTTGTATCTGGTCGTCCGTCGTTTGGGGAGTGGTCCTGCAAGCGTCAGGATGCCCAGTAGTATAATGATTTAACCCTAGTGAGTGTCCTATTTCATGCATTGCTGTTTTTTCAAAAGCAGTATCGTATCCGGCATAATTCGGGTCAAAGTAAGGTATTCCGCTAGAACCTGTTACGTTAGGATTTATGGTAATAGTCGCTGCTTGGGTCTCTGTGCCGTAAACTACATCGTAATCGGTTTGTCCTGCTACTCCCAATGCTAAGGGACCATTTTTAATGTGAAGTATAGGACTAAAATCGGCGGCAGGACCTGGGGAGAAAAATACTCTAGAGCAGTTGTTGGTTGCTAAGGCATTATTCCAATTGTTGAAAGCTGTTATTATTTGAGTTTTCTCTGGACCGTTGGGAATATTCTCGAAGTCGTAATAAACTGTTCCAGAATTAAAATCTACTGCGTTGCCTTGCGGAAAATGTGGTAGATGGAGAGTATCCGGTGGCACACATCCTTGTGACCAAATATTTGGAACTGCAAGGAATAGTAGAAAGATTAAGGTGTATATAATTATAATAGATTTATCTAAAGTAGTATGGATATTCATAATTACTGCTCCCCTTTCGTGAGATTGTTATTGCAACCAGACAGTATAGAATTATGAATGTCATTTACTAAAGATTGTGAATTCTTGTTTGCTAATTCTTCTGGGGATTCAAGTTTGGTGAGTTTCTTGAAAGACTTATTGTCTAATATAAAGTCGCCTTTGGGACTTGATACGACATATCCTTTTACTGATGGAACAAAACGAAGGAATAGTAAATATTCTTTATTCTTTTGGAGCGTTTCATACGATAAATCTTCGGCTCGAATTATTTGGTTGTTAAGTTTAATAAGTCCGCCTGGGCGTGTTATTTGAATGTTACTGTTAATTTCAATATTCGCAATTGGATTATTTTTTAACACTTCTTGAACTGAAAATTCGTATTTAGTATAAACAAATGTTTCATCATCAGTTAGATGTGCTGTTGCTTTTTTAATTGAACCTATAACAATTACATCGGCTTCGCAGGATAAATTTTTTAAGAAATTCGATATTGTTGGGACTTGTTCATCGCCAACAGTTACAGTGTCGGGAACTCCAATTATGACTCTAATTTCTTTTGTATTTCCCGCATTTTTGCTCGATTCGCCAACCTCGCTTAATTTTCGACCCTTGCGGTATGAATATAGCTTTTTGTATTCCTTGCTATATTCTCGTTCTTCGTCTGTAACTTCTCCTTTTTGAATAATCGTTGCTTCATCTTCCTGTGGCTTATTGCTCTGAGCTTCTTGGCGAAAAGATGTAATTGTGAATAGACTTATAGCCGCGACTATTATGGTGATGATTACTGCTGCTTGACGTTTGTGCATAATGAACTCCTTTTTTAACTTGAAAAATTGTGAAAAACAGTAAAAGTTGTTTGGTTTGCTAAGAGAGCTAAACAAACAACTAGAAGTTGTGATTGGATAACAAATTTAGCTTTGTTTAGAGAAAAGATATAGGGAAGTGCCTTACAAAGTCAAGGATTTTTGTGAAAAGATGGTATATATAAGGACTAATTATTAGGAAGTGGTTAAGATTTGGTGTGACAAACTCAAAGGCTTATTCGTCATAAGTTTAATTTTTATTAGTCTCATTCAACTTTATTTTGTCTCGAAAGTTTTTCTAAAATTGCTTCTAAAATCCAAGTGTTGCGTGGCGTTTTGAGTGGTCTGGCGGTCAGGGCGGTTTCTACTCTGTGGAGTAGATCGCTAGGTATGCGGAGCAGTATTTTTTCGTTGCCGGCATTTTGCTTTGTTTTGGCGACACTGCCGCCTTTGCTAATGACAGCATTAATTTCGCTCTCGCTTGTTTCTTCGTCCTGTATTGGTTTTTTTGCAATCGGCATAATGTTTTTAGTATAGCAATAGTATATCTATTGTCTATCGAAAATATATTTATATAGTGATTTGATTTCTTCCGTTGCTTTTTCATCTTGCGGCTTTAATTCAATTACGCCCGCGCCTGTGCTTGTAGCATTTCCAAAGGCTTTTCGGCTGACGAGCGGGCAATCTATAAAGGTTAAGTTTGTTGCGTCTTTCAAAATATCCTCTGCCTCTTGATTGTCCTGTCCGCGGGGGTCGGCTCGATTAATAAATGTGTATGCCGTCAGATTTGGATTGATGGCTTGGATTTCTCCAATTAGCTTTGAGACTTTATCAAGTGTCCAGACATCCAGCGAGCGTGGCACGAAGGGCACAATTAAAATATTTGCAATTGTTAGAGCTGCGCGCTGGCTCGTCGTGTCGCGTCCGCCGGTGTCAATAATAATATCGTCGTATTTATCAACCAGTCTTTTGGTTTCCGTCCTTACGTTTACGTCAGTTAATTTTATACAAGTGTAGCCTGCGCCCGTCTCTAAAGATTTGTTTCTAAGTGCTGTAAAATCGCTCGCGCTCTCTTGGTCGTCCGCATCAATCAAAAGCACGTCGAAACCTGCCAGAGAACGCATTAAGGCTAAATTGATGGCAACGGTTGTTTTACCCGAACCGCCTTTGACTCCGCCGATCACTAAAATCATATGATATACCTTTGCTATATTAGAGATATACTTTAGCTAGGTAGTGTATATCTTTGCTTAAATATCTCCAATCCAGATTAAATGTTTTCCCAACGCGGTTTTTTCTAAAGCCTTGTAAAATCTTTCATCGGCGGTTATAAATTCGCAGGATAAGGAAATCGCCAAAGCTAAATATGACCAGTCATAAACGGTTTGCCCGGAAAGCTGCGCTCCGGCGAAAGCTGATTTAAGTAAAGATTGGTGTGAGTGAAACGTAATATCTTGCCTGCCGAAAGCAGTAATTATTTTGGTTGCTTCCGTCTTTATCAAATCACCTCTACGGTCTTTTTTCCAGATGATGTTGCCGAACTCCGGCAGCATCAATTCCGGCGCGTGAATTTCGTAAGAACCGTCTAATAATTTCTCGGCTTCAAGAGTATAAATTTCTGCGACATACCACTTCACGGCGACGCTCGCGTCGGCAACTATTATCATCGCCGTCTGTCCTCACGAAGTAGCTCGGCACTGTCGCTTTGGTTTTTGACCCTTAACGACTCTCTAATCTTTCTTGCCGTTTCGAGTTCTGATAAAGGCTCGCCTTGATTCACCGCATTTATCAGAATAATTTGCATTTCTGATTGTAAAGATCGTCCGCTTTTCGCTGCTCGGCTTTTAAGCTTCTCTAGAACTGTTGTTTCTACGTCTCTGACCAAAACACTCGGCATAATTAAAAACTCCCTTTCGGCATAAATTTTGATTGCATAATGATAGCAAAAAATGGTAGAAATGAAAATAGATTTATATGCCGAATGAAATTCCAGATAAAGTTAGCCTTGAAGTAAGAAGCGGTGAATCCCAAGTAGATTTTGCCAGAAGGCTTTTTATGGAAGCTGCGAGACTTGCCGGGCTGCCGTTGCAGGAACAAGTTTTGTTTGCACTGTATATGATACAAAGCGGCGAACAGTTGTTCGTTGGTAAAGACCAGAAACTAAGGTTGCAGTGGGCAAAAGACCCAAGTCCGAAGGACAAAGACCCTTTGGTTTCTGATAAAGAATGGAAGGCGAAACAAGGTAAATTGCATACTCACATTCTTTTCGATTCTCATAAACAGGAGTTGAAAAGGAGACAGGTTTACTACGTTTTAGAAGGTGGTGTATTAGGTTCACTGAAAGATGTCCCGTCTGATTCTGACATAATTATTGTTGATTTGAATCTGATTTATCAACAAGATAAATACAATGCTGCAACTGCTCAAGCGGATTTCGGTAAATATGTTGCTGATGCGGTTCAGGCTTATGGTCAACTGGAGATTAAATTCAACATCAATTCTTGGACGCCGGGAGATGCGGATTTTGTTTTTGAGAATGAGGAGGTTGTTAAGGCAAATCTAACAAGAGGTTCGGTCGCAGGATTTTATGATGTTATCTTTGGCAGAAGAGATAATTCAAACAAACGTATCGCCTACACGACATTTACTGACCAAAGCAAGCCGATTGCAACCTATCTTTATAAAACCGCGCTGGAGGGCGGCGATGTCTTCGTCAATCGCGGATTGAGAACGCATGCTCTGGCTCACGAACTTGGACACGTTTTCGGTCTTTTAGGTTCTCCTGATGACTCCATATTAGGTATCAAATCCGATTCAATAAAGAATTACTTTGCTGATTGGGATGTTGATAAAGCAATAATAAGACTTTTGGCAGGTAACGTAAAAAAAGGAATTGATTGGAGAAGAAGCGGGCTTATGCTTCCTGACGCTTCAGGAAATATTCAGTATCTTACCGTATTCGATATACTTCGAGCAGGAGCCAGATCATTAGCCAGAAAAGTTTAAACCGATGAAAAAAATAATACAATTAATGTCGGATTTTTTTATTCATAATGCAGTGGGTTGGGGGCTTGTGTTTGCAAATGGGACTGTGATTTCCTTTCTACTTTGGTTTTCGTCCGGTGTAATACACACTCAAATGCCGTCGGATGGCGTAGCGCGTAAGGTGACGGTTATATCTGCATACAAGTTTAACGGCGGTGATCTACTAGGTGGCTTGTCAGATTTAACGATGATTATAATGATTATTCTTAACTCGCCAGCCTTGCATTTGAGTAACTTCGTTTATGAGACCTTTTTCGTGAGTAAAGCTGGTAACCTTTCATCTATGGATCAAGGTTGTAAGTTTTGCTGGTTTTATCTCTCTCAGATTGGTTGCGATATTTTTTTTATAACAATCCAGTGGCTGATTGTCGGAGCAGTAATCAAAAGATTGATTAGGCTCGTTAAGGAATCTGATTAATAGATAGGTCAAATTTGATTAAAATCTTTACTTCAGCTAACTTAGATTAGTTCTTTTTATAAAAGCAAAAACGCCAAGTGCTAGACACACTCGACGCTTTCTAAACCTACGAACCATTGCGCGGTTACGGGTTCTGAAATAATCATACGCAATATGCGTATGAAATTCAAGCCTAATATCCACTCAAAAAGGGCTTGAATGTCGAATAATCCTAAACTTCAAAAATATCCAAAATATCAATCCAACGCGCAATATACGCGAACGCCTGCCGAACGTGCGTATTATCGCCGTGAAAAAGGCGAATCGGTTGCCGAAATTCTGCAAGCGGCGGCGATGGCTGCCGGTGATGCGGTCGCGCTTGGTTTGGCGGCGCGGATCGCCGAATGTTCCTCAAAATACAATCACTTTCTCGCCGACGATTTAAACACTTCCGACGGCGAATGTTTTAACGGCTTCGGCAATCTTTACGGCTGCGGCTCAAAGCTCTGTCATTCGTGCGTTGATAAAGCTGCGAAACTAAACCGGAAAAAAGCGCGTGAAGCTATCGAACAGACGCGGCTGCTGCGGCGCGAATATCTTCCCTTTGGTGCGAAAGATTACGTTATCGAGCAGGAAAGACATAGATTCGTAACTTTGACAATGCCGAAGGTTTCGCTCTCCTGCACCGAAAGTATAAAGTTGCTCTCGTATGCTTGGGATTTATTTAGAAAACTCGATTTCACGAAAAATTATTTCGGTGGTTACGTGAAATCTATTGAATTTACTGTGCGTTCTGACGGCTCTTATCATGCGCACATACATTTACTTGCGATTTGCTTCTATCTCCCTGAAAAACAGCTTAAAAGGCTCTGGCGGCGTTGTTTGCAAAGCGCGTTCGCCGTGTCCGGGTTAGATTGGCGTTGTGAGACGAAAGATAATTCGCCGGTGGTCAATATCAAGCTGGTTGATTCGATTGAAAATGCCTTAAACGAGGTTTGTAAATATGTTACAAAGTCTGAATCTTGGGAAAAAA
>MWWH01000277.1_pt1 | contig 14525 bp, 18 predicted proteins | sample 1047231 | NCBI WGS metagenome assembly MWWH01 (sample SAMN06349967, study PRJNA376086) | soil metagenome | isolation source: MG3-2 sample Antarctic (ecotone) soil | place: Antarctica | collected 2015-01-13 | reverse complement strand
GGGGATAAGCTCGAAGGCTTTGCGGTTTATGTTTCCGGGCAACTTTACGGCGGTTTTAAGTCGGAACTGCCAAGCGTAGATTTAGAGTTTGAGCGTGATGATAAGTATTATATCGTCGGCATCAAATCGGGCATAAATTGGGCGAATAGTGACCAAATAAACCGGATGAAAGACAACTTCAAAGCGGCAAGAGAATACTTACGGAAAGAAGGAATAGAAAAGGAAGTCATCGCGGTTAATGGCTGTATCTATGGCAAAGATGCAAATCCTTTCAAAGAAAATAAATCTGACGAAGAAAAAAGTTATTACAAATTTGCCGGTCAAGATTTTTGGGAATTTGTTTCCGGTGATGCTGACCTTTATCGGGAAATTATCAAGCCGATTGAAGAAGAAGCGCAGGAACGAGACGCAGAATTTAAGCAGACTTTCGACGGAAAAATTAACAATATGGTCAAGGAATTTAGCAATATATTTCTTGATTCAGCCGGTTTAATTGATTGGCTGAAAATTGTTGAATACATTTCCAAGCGTGGAAAGACTGACATTGAGTTTCCAGATGTTAAGAAGACCGACGAATGCAAAAAGTATGAAGCTCTGAAAAAAGCTGAAAAGAAAGAAGCGAAGTTGGAAAAAGACCGTAAAGAAGAGATGAAGCGGAAAATGAAAGAATCGACGTGATAAGAAATAACCTCACTTATCCACTGATTTATGTCTTTGTTTTATTTCTTGACGTTTAGAACAGGTTAAATTATTGGGAAAAAAAAGAGTTGACAAGCCTTTACTGGCAAGTTACCTTTGATTCAGATTTTTTATAATTAAAAAGCGAAATGCCGTAAAGCTGGAAACTTTACGGCATCTCTGAAACTTCAAACCGTTCTCGGCGGTTCGGTTCTAACATCAATTTAAGCATTTATCGGCTTAATGTCAAGTGTTTTTGCCTTACTACCACAAAGGCAAACTTGACAGCAATTCAACCAAAATCTAAACCAATACGCGCCGGGCATCTGCCGGGCGGTTTTCCTGCGTCTGCCGGGTCGCTCCGTCATCGGTCGCCGGTCGCGGTCGCACCGGTCTTATCCTTTTCACTTGATACTGTCTCACAATTGAACATATCCGGCGTATCTCTGGAAGTCTTCACGCAGTATGTAACCAAGCAATTACGGGCATCACAGACACTTATTGACCGCTTGGAAATGAAATCTTTAATAATTACTAAATTATTGAAATTCGGGTTTCTGGAAGCTGCCGACAAATTAAAAAGATGCTCTGAAAATGTTAAATCTCTTGTCTGCGGTGATGGTCATACATTCCGCACGATTGTAGATTATCGCTGCCGCCTTCCGTTCTGCCCGGATTGCTGCCGGGTCAAGGCGAATGCCCAACTTGCTCGAACTCTGCCGAAAATTCATCAAGCCTTGAAAGATGATTCGTCTTTGATTGTCGCCTTTAATACATTAACGCTCCGCTCCGATAGCAATACAAAGAAACGGAACTTAAAAGCCGGGTGCAAAGAAATCAAATCGAGCTTCAAAGCTCTGCGAAGACAAAAAATTTGGAAAGATTGTGTCGGCGGATTCGGGAAAATCGAGAACACGGCATCAAAGAAATTCGGCTGGCATCCTCATTTGCACAGTATTCTACTACTCAAAAACTACATTCCGCAAAAGTCATTATCGGATGCGTGGCACGGCATAACCAAAGATTCAATGATTGTCGATATTCGCTCCGTTCATCATATTGCATCGGGTTTAGTCGAATGTATTAAATATCCGTTCAAACCGTCTGACATTCTCAAGCTCGGCAAATCACAGATTAAAGAGATGCTTGATTTGAAAGATGAACGGCTCGCCGTGTCCTTTGGCGTGTTGTTCGGCATCGAGGTTGACGACGACATCCTTGATGACCTAAAAGACGAATACAGCGAATTTAACGAGGATACAAAGACATTGGAAATCGGGGACGCTTGTCCGATATGCGGCTCAAGGCTTGATTTAATCGATTTTACGGCGAAAGATTACGCCCGGTTTATTGCGAATGTGCCGAATAAATTTCGGGTTCGGGGTTCGCCGGGCTGAAAAACTACCGACTGGTTGGCGGTCGTTTATTTGTGCAAGGTTGCACAAATTTAATTGTTCTAATCAGAACAAATTTATTTTTCTGTTACTTTGTCGCCGGTGGCGACAAAGCGTAAAACATTGTTATTCCCATCGATAATTCACATTATCATAAGCTATTTTCCGTTTTTGGCTACTTACTCTTAAAATAACTCTCTTATTGTCAAGTGTTTTATTTTCAATACTTTACAAGCATTTTTATCTTGCATTGAAACTTGTTAAACGATAAACTGTTAAATGAGCTAGTCATTTGATAATCATTGACCTAGCCGGGAAATCTCCGGTTTGTATTTTGACTTATGCAAACTCTCTTTTCCCGGTTCGTGATGCCGCCGCTTACTACATCGGCGGCGGCATCACACTAAATTTTAACTTTGTCGGTCGTCTGTCGAGTGTAATTTTCAACAATCAGCCTGACAGATTGGTCGGCGAATCCGGGCGGCGGTCTTTTCTTAAATTACTCTTTTTGAATCCGTCGCCCGGTTACACAATTTCGGGTTGTTTTAACGGACGTTCCAACAACACGAAAACGAATCGGCGAATGAGAATGAGCGAAAACAGAAATGTTAAATCGAACATTCGCCGGTTCAAATATCCACTTACCGACACATTGTCGGTAGGTTGAATAATAATTATGAGCAACTTAACCGGATTACTAATCGAAGCCGAAAAGACGCACGAACGATTAAAGCAAGCAATCGTTTCGGGTGATTACGATTTGATGACCAAAATCGAGCGGTCAAAAATCGAGCTTTCAAACCGCATCTTTTTTGCCCGGCGTGATGAACTCGCCGACAAACTCAAAGATTTAGCAATCGAAAAAACTTGCGCTCGTGAACTTGCCGCCGAACTCGCCGAACAACTAAAACTTGCGGCGGCTGACGTAATGAAGGCGAAAAGCAATCTTTTCGATGCCGAAAGTGCTTTTGCTTTGGTCAAATCGAAGCAATACTTCACCGATAATCAAATCGAGCTAAATAGAACCGAATCGAATCGAATCGGGTCTTTGCTCAATACTCACATTCAAAGCCGTTTAAGCGGCATTCCCGGCGAAATGCCGATAGATTTAATGGAGAACTCAATATGTTAAAACCTCTTGATAAATGGGAACTTGCACAATGCCAAGTAATGACGAATCAATATGCAAAGTCTTTGAAGACACGAAAGAAAAAAACGGACGAATCCGCCAACCAAGCTGGTTTGACGTTTTCGGGTCAAGTGAACTTTTCCGGCGGCGATGGCGGCGATGAAGCCGACTTTCTCGCGCCTGAGAAGGCTGAGACGGCTTTGTTTGATATAAAGCGATTGGTTGCCCGGTCTGGCGTTCAAGAATCAATTAAGAAGTTCTTGACTCAAAGAAACGAAGTTATCAAAGCGAACAAAGACAAAGCGAAATTGAAGCAAAAAGAGAAAGAAAATAAGCACGTTTCACATCCGAACTGGTATTAAATAGCACGGTTTTGTTAGTGAATCGAATACTTTTGTTTATCTCTGCCGGGTGCGGCAAAAAGAAAGATGCCCGGCACGAAAAAAGCCTATCAAGCCGTTTCCATCAATGTTTATCGAATCGGAAAATCTGCCGGGCGTGGCTTTGACCCGTTCCGCAAAAAATAAAAATCCGGGAAATGCGGCAAGTGTTCGGGTCTCGGTCGGTTTCCCGAAAATATCGCATTAAAACGGCATTAAATAACAGCTATGGAAAAAGACGAACTTACATTCAAACAGGAAAAAGCGGCATTCTACATCGTTTCGGGTATGAATCTTAAAGATGTCGCCGGTTTGGTTGGCTGTAATGAATCTACCTTGTTTCGTTGGTTGCGGTCGGCGGCTATGCAGAATCGGGTAAGGGAACTTCGCAGAATAACCGTCGAACACAGCACAAACGATTTACTTCGATTAAATAAGAAAGCGGTTCAAACTCTCGAATCTTTACTTGATTGCACGTCTTCACCTGCGGCAAGATGTCGGGCGGCAAGTATTATTTTGACGAAGACAACCGAAAGTCTTGAGTATGAGTATGAAAGCCGGTTAAAAGCCATTGAGCAAAAATTTGAAAGTAAATAGATTAAAAAAGTTTGAGACGGTCGCCGCTCCGCTCGTGGTCGCTGATACTGACGAAGAGCGGCAATGTTTGATTGCTGAATTGTTATTGATTGCCGAACGAATGCCGCTCGAAAAAATTAATTTTGCTTCACCTACTAAAGATAATTCGGGTGATACGGAAAAAATTAATTTTGCTTCACCTACTAAAAAATATACGGAAGCAGAATTGAAACTTTTAAGAGAAATCGAGAATGGCGAACACTAAAAAAAGTTTTGATGACCGGGATTTTAACTGCAAAAAGTGCCGGGCGCATCTGGCATTAGAACGGTTTGACCGGCAATGTTTGATTGTCGGGTCGGCGGCGTTCTTTAATTTCGCCCGGTTCGCTTGCCTTTTCTGCGAAAAAATAAATTCGTGGGAAGCACCAAACTTGCTTCCGACGAACGAAGAAAAATCGATTTCTCGCTATCCTGACAAACTTCTTGACCTGCCGAAGCCGACGCAAAGAATAATAAATTATTTAGGCGTGAAAGGCGTTTCCAAAGCTCCGGGCGGCAAGTATCGGGCGCGAATCGTGATTGACGGAAAAACAAAGTATCTTGGTTTTTTCGATTCGATTGCAAAGGCATCGAAGGCATACGAGAAAGCAAAAACCGGCTCTGATTTATCTACTAAAAATAGAAACGACTTCTATAAAGAATCTGAAAATCAAAATACCTGAACCGATATAAAGCAGAGTAGAAAGACATCCAAGTTTTGCGCCGGTCGCGCCGGTCGCCGGTGCTGACTTTTCCTTTTTTTCCCGTTCATCTCGAAGCCGGTCAAGCTCCATTTCAATCGAAACAATATCGTGATTTTCCATTATGTTTATCTCCTTAAACATACCCGGTTTGACGCTCTAAGGCATCAAACCGGGCTTTTTTTCGTCAAGCCGTCGCCGTGTGCATCTGTTCGGCTAAAACGATGTGCGCTCCGATTGATGCGCCGATGTGATAACAAATCTTTGTCGCCGGGCAACTGCAATCTGCAAACTTTTTGCCGCCGATTTTGGTAAAGGTAACTTCATAGTTTGCGCCGGTCGTTTTGTTGGTAACTGCATAGCGGCGAAACTCGATAACTCGAACTTTCGGTTTTGTGGCTTTGGCTTTTTCGATTGCTTTTTCGATATTTTCTTTCGTGATTTCCAGCATTTTCTTGTCGCTCCGTTTGTTTTATTACTGACTGACAAGTTAAATACTACACGAATTATGTAGTAGTGTCAATACATATTTTGTGTATTACTACATAAAACGAAAATAAATTTTTATCTTGTGTAGCATACACAAATTGTGTATATTGATTTTTATGATTAAATTAAAGCTCGATGAAATGTTAAGAGAAAAGAATATGACGGCGTATGCTCTGCACATCAAAAGCGGTTTGCATCAATCGGTTATCAGTAAAATAAAGCGTAATATGTCGAAAGCATTGCAGTTGGACGTGCTAGATACGCTCTGCAAGGCTCTCGATTGTCAACCGGGCGAATTGATAGCCTATGAAAATGAAAGTGCTACACAAGGCGTGAATACACAAATTGTGGATACTACACAAATTGTGGAACGTGCTACACAAAACGTGAATACACAAAACGTGAATGCTACACAAAACGCATCTGATAACGAATTACTTTCAACGGTCGCGGTCGCCGAACGTCTGAATGTTTCCCGGAAATCGGTCAATGATTACATTATTTCGGGTAAGCTCCGGGCGGTCAAAGGAAAGCAGAATCATAATTTTATTCGAGAATCTGATTTGCTGGAGTTTATCGCTCAACGTGATTAGGAATGACTTCACCTTATCCACTGATTTAATTTTTATTGCTTGACAATAGATGCGTTAAATTTTGTTTGTAAATTGTTGACAAAAAAAGAGTTATTTTTTTCTTGACAATACTTCGCCGGGCGGCTACTTTCTTAACAGATGTTTTCCAACTGAAAATGGAAAAGCCCTGAAAGCTGGAAACTTTCAAGGCTTTTACAAAACTTTTTACCAATTGCAACTTGGTAAGTGTTTGCTCCGATAAAATCCTACTCGATTTACTTCGTTATTGTCAATCATTTTACAAGTTCAAGTGAAATGATTTGACGCAACTTCAAACAAAATCTAATTCAATTCGTGCCGCGCAACTGTCGGGCGGTTTTCCTGCGTCTGCCGGTCGCCGGTCGCCGTCGTCGCCGGTCGCGGTCGCGCCGGTCTTATCCTTTTCATTTAATACTGTCGCACAAAGTGGTATTTCAGATGTTTCAACCGAAGTCTTCACTCGTTATCTGACGCAACAAATACGGGCATCCGAAAGACTTTCCGAACGTCTCGAATGCAAAAAACTACTGCAAACTAAACTACTCAAATTCGGGTTCAAAGATGAAGCCGACAAATTAAAAAGATGCTCGGCAAATGTTAAATCTTTGGTATGCGGTTCGGGTCATTCATTCCGGGCAATCGTGGATTATCGCTGTCATCTTCCGTTTTGCCCGGATTGCTCAAATTTGAAAGCTCGCCGGGAACTTGCCCGGATTCTGCCGAAATTATTACAAGCCTTGAGAGATGACAAAAGTTTAATCGTGGCATTCAATACTTTGACTTTGCGCTCCGATAAACAAACAAAGAATCGGGATTTGAAAACAGGCTGTCAAGAAATTAAATCGAGCTTTAGAAAGCTCCGCAAGCGTGATATATGGTCGGATTGTGTCGGCGGTTTTGGTCGGATTGAAAATACTTACGGAAAGAAATTCGGCTGGCATCCGCATCTGCATTCGATTTTATTGATTAAAAATTATATTCCTCAAAAAGAATTGTCGGAAAACTGGCACGACATAACCAAAGATTCAATGGTCGTGGATATTCGCTCCGTTCACGACATCGCATCCGGGCTTGTCGAGTGCATTAAATATCCGTTCAAGCCTTCCGACTTGCAAAAGCTCGGCAAAGCTCAAATAAAAGAGATGTTGGAGCTTAAAGGCGAACGGCTCGGAATGAGTTTCGGGGTGCTTTTCGGCATCGAGCTTGATGACGACATCGAAGACGACTTAAAAAACGATTACAGCGAGTTTGTGAGCGAAACAAAGACGCTTGAAATCGGGGACGCTTGCCCGGTTTGCGATTCGAGACTTGATTTAATCGATTTTTCGGCAAGCGGTTACGCCGGTTTTCTCGCATCCGTGCCGAATAAGTTTCGGGTTCGGGGTTCGCCGGGCTGAAATACCCCTGCGGCGGGGTATATTACAAATCCTGATAAATCTTCCGCCAACTTGTCGGATGATTTTAACATTGTTAAAACTTCCTCAATACTGAGGAAATTTAATTGTTGTATCTATTGAAGATAAAAATTTCTCATATATGAGAAATTATATTTTAATCTGTAATACTGACTTAGCCCGGTCGCGGGCTAAGTTACTTATGGACACATTGTCCATAAGTTATTACTTTCGATAAATCACATTGTCGAATCTATATTTTTCAATTAAACTTTTTCGGAATAAAACCTGACTTTAATTTGAGACAATCTATGGCTTTTACATATCACGCTGAATTAGTTGATGGAACTGACTACTGGCAAATTGTTTGTGAAAACTTGGAAACTGGACATCGTTCAATAGTTGGGAAGAATTTACTCCAGCAGTATGCAAAGGAATTGGCAGAGAAATTACGGGTTTCAGATGCCGCCTATGAGAGTTGCACAGCACAACCAGAGTAGCTTTCGAGAAAATAAAATATCAGCTATTTTCACCTTTTGATTACACATTCCTACAAAATCTGTAACCTTCTGCCGTGTCGTCATTCCGACAAGGATTACTTAAAAATTCCTTGACAATAAAGCCGTTAAGTCTTTTCCCTGCAAAATTTAGCTTGACAGGCAAATTTTAAGAATGGGATAATTATTAGTATCGGGTTATGACGGTTCGCCGCAGTTGCTTCTTAGCTCGGCTTGATAATCATTTTCCGATTCTCCGGCGGCATTGGTTAAATAGGTTGTAAAGATTCCTTCATTGGTCAATGCCGCTTCAATCTTACTTTTGTCGGTCGTCTGTCGAGTGTAATTTTCAACAATCAGCCTGACGGATGCCCGACGAATAATCGGGCGGCGGCGTTTATTTACTCTTCTCTTCGCCGCTCGGTCAAACAAATTCGGGTTGTTTTAACGGACGTTCCGACAACACGAAAATGATACTGGAATGACGAATGAGCTTATTAACTAAGAATTATTCCAGTATCAATAAAATTATGAACGAAAAATTAAATCGGGAACTTGTCAAAATTGATGCCGACATCCGGCAAGCCGTCATAGATGCCGACGAATTTCTTTACTCAAAATTAAATCGCGCCCGTGATGAAAATTTATCAAAGCAGTTTTTCGCCGAAACTCGAAATTTGAAATCAGAAATCCAGATTTTGACGGAAGACCGACAAACGGCTATTGAAGTTCGGGCGGATTTGACCGACGACTTAAAAGAAGCTGCCGACGAAACTTTTCGGGCAAGGTCGGCGGCGTTTGACCTGCAAGAAATTCATTCAAAAATTCAATCGCAGTTATATTTTTTAGACGAAAAGATACGAACGGACGGAGAAAACATTAAAAGCCTCTCAAAGCGGCTGGAATCGCACATAAACAGCAAATTAGAATCGGGGGAAACAACTAATGATTGATATTAAAAAACTGGCGGCTTATATGTCGTCTAAAGAATCGTTCTCATACATCACAAGTTCGCCGAACGACGAAATCAAACGGCAACGAATTGACGAATTAAAAGCAAAATTCCTGACGGGAAACTTTGCGGCGGCGGCAAACTTTGCGGCGGCGTGTGATGACGGCGGCAATCCTGATGCGATTGCTTACGATGATTGCTCGACGTTCGCCGAATACTCTGCAAAGGCTCGTGAAGTGTCTTCATTTCAGCGCATCAAATCGCTGGTATCTCATAGTAACGTGGCGGCAAGTGTGAAGAAATACGCCTTGCAGAAAAATGAAATTATCCTGCGGAATAAAGCCAAGAAAGCCGAACGAGATGCACAAAAGAAAGATAATTTTGTTAGTCATCCGAACTGGTTTTGATAGTAAATAGCAGTAAATTGTTACTAAAACGATAATGTTTTGAATACTTTTGTTTATCTTTAACCGGCACGGGGTAAAAGGTCGGGGCATACCCTCTAAAATCACTGGTTGCCCTCAAACGTCAATAAAACATTGCCCGGAAAATGTCGGGTCTGCCTTTAACCTATCCCGCGCAGAAAATAAAAATCCCGAAAATATGCGGCATTGGTTCGGGTTTGTCTTACTTTCCCGAAAATATCGAGCTTATGAAAAACGACGAACTGACATTCAAACAAACAAAGGCGTGTTATCTGATTGCATCGGGTATGAGCTTAAAAAGCGTTTCCGCATCGGTTGGCGTGAGTGAAACTACTTTGTTTCGTTGGCTCAAGCTCCCGGCGTTTGAAGATGAATTACGGGCATTGAAGCGCACGGTTATTGAGCATTCGTTGGGCAAATTACAAGTCTTAAACGACAAAGCAATCCAGACGTTAAATGACCTGATGGATTGCCCGAACTACCCAACGAGATGCCGCGCCGCATCAATCGTGCTGACCAAGAATCACGAATCAATAGATTTTTTCGAGTATGAATCGAGATTGAAGCGAATCGAGGAAAAATTTAATGAAAACGGGTAAGTTAAAGAGATTCGAGACGGTCGCCGCTCCGCTCATCGTCGCTGATACTCCCGAAGAATTGGCGGCGTTAATTGCCGACTTGTTACTGATTGCCGAACGGATGCCGGTTGAAAAAATGATTCCCAAAAATCCTACTTTATATAATTCGGGCGATGCGGAAAAAATGATTCCCAAAAATGTTACTAAACATAATTTGAGCGATGCGGAAAAAATAATTCCCGAAAATCTTACTGTCTTTAATAGTGAACAACTGAGAATTTTAGAAAGTTTGAAAGATGCCGAACAATAAGAAAGAATTTTCTGACCGTGATTTTAATTGTAAAAAATGTCGGGCGCGTCTGGCTTTGGAACGGTTTGACCGTCAATGCTTGATTGTCGGGTCGGCGGCGTTCTTCAATTTCGCCCGGTTTGCTTGTCTAAATTGTGAAGCGGTCAATTCGTGGGAAGCTCCGAACCTTTTGCCGACGAACGAAGAAAAATTGATTTGTCGGTATCCTGACAAACTTCTCGACGTGCCGCAACCGGAAAAACGAATCATCAATTATTTAGGTGTCAAAGGTGTAAGCAAAGCTCCGGGCGGCAAGTATCGTGCAAGAATCGTGATTGACGGTCAAACAAAGTATTTAGGCTTTTTCGATTCGATTGCAAAGGCTTCAAAGGCTTACGAAAAAGCAAAATCATTTGCTGAAAGCGGATAGGAACGCGCCGACAATTTGAAACAAAACCAAACCTAAAATGAAATAAAGCAGAATCGAAACACATCCGACTTTTGCGCCGGTCGCGCCGGTCGCCGGTGCTGACTTTTCCTTTTTTTCCCGTTCATCTCGAAGCCGGTCAAGCTCCATTTCAATCGAAACAATATCGTGATTTTCCATTATGTTTATCTCCTTAAACATACCCGGTTTGACGCTCTAAGGCATCAAACCGGGCTTTTTTTCGTCAAGCCGTCGCCGTGTGCATCTGTTCGGCTAAAACGATGTGCGCTCCGATTGATGCGCCGATGTGATAACAAATCTTTGTCGCCGGGCAACTGCAATCTGCAAACTTTTTGCCGCCGATTTTGGTAAAGGTAACTTCATAGTTTGCGCCGGTCGTTTTGTTGGTAACTGCATAGCGGCGAAACTCGATAACTCGAACTTTCGGTTTTGTGGCTTTGGCTTTTTCGATTGCTTTTTCGATATTTTCTTTCGTGATTTCCAGCATTTTCTTGTCGCTCCGTTTGTTTTATTACTGACTGACAAGTTAAATACTACACGAATTATGTAGTAGTGTCAATACATATTTTGTGTATTACTACATAAAACGAAAATAAATTTTTATCTTGTGTAGCATACACAAATTGTGTATATTGATTTTTATGATTAAATTAAAGCTCGATGAAATGTTAAGAGAAAAGAATATGACGGCGTATGCTCTGCACATCAAAAGCGGTTTGCATCAATCGGTTATCAGTAAAATAAAGCGTAATATGTCGAAAGCATTGCAGTTGGACGTGCTAGATACGCTCTGCAAGGCTCTCGATTGTCAACCGGGCGAATTGATAGCCTATGAAAATGAAAGTGCTACACAAGGCGTGAATACACAAATTGTGGATACTACACAAATTGTGGAACGTGCTACACAAAACGTGAATACACAAAACGTGAATGCTACACAAAACGCATCTGATAACGAATTACTTTCAACGGTCGCGGTCGCCGAACGTCTGAATGTTTCCCGGAAATCGGTCAATGATTACATTATTTCGGGTAAGCTCCGGGCGGTCAAAGGAAAGCAGAATCATAATTTTATTCGAGAATCTGATTTGCTGGAGTTTATCGCTCAACGTGATTAGGAATGACTTCACCTTATCCACTGATTTAATTTTTATTGCTTGACAATAGATGCGTTAAATTTTGTTTGTAAATTGTTGACAAAAAAAGAGTTATTTTTTTCTTGACAATACTTCGCCGGGCGGCTACTTTCTTAACAGATGTTTTCCAACTGAAAATGGAAAAGCCCTGAAAGCTGGAAACTTTCAAGGCTTTTACAAAACTTTTTACCAATTGCAACTTGGTAAGTGTTTGCTCCGATAAAATCCTACTCGATTTACTTCGTTATTGTCAATCATTTTACAAGTTCAAGTGAAATGATTTGACGCAACTTCAAACAAAATCTAATTCAATTCGTGCCGCGCAACTGTCGGGCGGTTTTCCTGCGTCTGCCGGTCGCCGGTCGCCGTCGTCGCCGGTCGCGGTCGCGCCGGTCTTATCCTTTTCATTTAATACTGTCGCACAAAGTGGTATTTCAGATGTTTCAACCGAAGTCTTCACTCGTTATCTGACGCAACAAATACGGGCATCCGAAAGACTTTCCGAACGTCTCGAATGCAAAAAACTACTGCAAACTAAACTACTCAAATTCGGGTTCAAAGATGAAGCCGACAAATTAAAAAGATGCTCGGCAAATGTTAAATCTTTGGTATGCGGTTCGGGTCATTCATTCCGGGCAATCGTGGATTATCGCTGTCATCTTCCGTTTTGCCCGGATTGCTCAAATTTGAAAGCTCGCCGGGAACTTGCCCGGATTCTGCCGAAATTATTACAAGCCTTGAGAGATGACAAAAGTTTAATCGTGGCATTCAATACTTTGACTTTGCGCTCCGATAAACAAACAAAGAATCGGGATTTGAAAACAGGCTGTCAAGAAATTAAATCGAGCTTTAGAAAGCTCCGCAAGCGTGATATATGGTCGGATTGTGTCGGCGGTTTTGGTCGGATTGAAAATACTTACGGAAAGAAATTCGGCTGGCATCCGCATCTGCATTCGATTTTATTGATTAAAAATTATATTCCTCAAAAAGAATTGTCGGAAAACTGGCACGACATAACCAAAGATTCAATGGTCGTGGATATTCGCTCCGTTCACGACATCGCATCCGGGCTTGTCGAGTGCATTAAATATCCGTTCAAGCCTTCCGACTTGCAAAAGCTCGGCAAAGCTCAAATAAAAGAGATGTTGGAGCTTAAAGGCGAACGGCTCGGAATGAGTTTCGGGGTGCTTTTCGGCATCGAGCTTGATGACGACATCGAAGACGACTTAAAAAACGATTACAGCGAGTTTGTGAGCGAAACAAAGACGCTTGAAATCGGGGACGCTTGCCCGGTTTGCGATTCGAGACTTGATTTAATCGATTTTTCGGCAAGCGGTTACGCCGGTTTTCTCGCATCCGTGCCGAATAAGTTTCGGGTTCGGGGTTCGCCGGGCTGAAATACCCCTGCGGCGGGGTATATTACAAATCCTGATAAATCTTCCGCCAACTTGTCGGATGATTTTAACATTGTTAAAACTTCCTCAATACTGAGGAAATTTAATTGTTGTATCTATTGAAGATAAAAATTTCTCATATATGAGAAATTATATTTTAATCTGTAATACTGACTTAGCCCGGTCGCGGGCTAAGTTACTTATGGACACATTGTCCATAAGTTATTACTTTCGATAAATCACATTGTCGAATCTATATTTTTCAATTAAACTTTTTCGGAATAAAACCTGACTTTAATTTGAGACAATCTATGGCTTTTACATATCACGCTGAATTAGTTGATGGAACTGACTACTGGCAAATTGTTTGTGAAAACTTGGAAACTGGACATCGTTCAATAGTTGGGAAGAATTTACTCCAGCAGTATGCAAAGGAATTGGCAGAGAAATTACGGGTTTCAGATGCCGCCTATGAGAGTTGCACAGCACAACCAGAGTAGCTTTCGAGAAAATAAAATATCAGCTATTTTCACCTTTTGATTACACATTCCTACAAAATCTGTAACCTTCTGCCGTGTCGTCATTCCGACAAGGATTACTTAAAAATTCCTTGACAATAAAGCCGTTAAGTCTTTTCCCTGCAAAATTTAGCTTGACAGGCAAATTTTAAGAATGGGATAATTATTAGTATCGGGTTATGACGGTTCGCCGCAGTTGCTTCTTAGCTCGGCTTGATAATCATTTTCCGATTCTCCGGCGGCATTGGTTAAATAGGTTGTAAAGATTCCTTCATTGGTCAATGCCGCTTCAATCTTACTTTTGTCGGTCGTCTGTCGAGTGTAATTTTCAACAATCAGCCTGACGGATGCCCGACGAATAATCGGGCGGCGGCGTTTATTTACTCTTCTCTTCGCCGCTCGGTCAAACAAATTCGGGTTGTTTTAACGGACGTTCCGACAACACGAAAATGATACTGGAATGACGAATGAGCTTATTAACTAAGAATTATTCCAGTATCAATAAAATTATGAACGAAAAATTAAATCGGGAACTTGTCAAAATTGATGCCGACATCCGGCAAGCCGTCATAGATGCCGACGAATTTCTTTACTCAAAATTAAATCGCGCCCGTGATGAAAATTTATCAAAGCAGTTTTTCGCCGAAACTCGAAATTTGAAATCAGAAATCCAGATTTTGACGGAAGACCGACAAACGGCTATTGAAGTTCGGGCGGATTTGACCGACGACTTAAAAGAAGCTGCCGACGAAACTTTTCGGGCAAGGTCGGCGGCGTTTGACCTGCAAGAAATTCATTCAAAAATTCAATCGCAGTTATATTTTTTAGACGAAAAGATACGAACGGACGGAGAAAACATTAAAAGCCTCTCAAAGCGGCTGGAATCGCACATAAACA
>MWWH01000276.1_pt1 | contig 14536 bp, 16 predicted proteins | sample 1047231 | NCBI WGS metagenome assembly MWWH01 (sample SAMN06349967, study PRJNA376086) | soil metagenome | isolation source: MG3-2 sample Antarctic (ecotone) soil | place: Antarctica | collected 2015-01-13 | reverse complement strand
GTTCTAAATCGATGTCTTTTGTTTTCAGGGTAAGCGCTTCCGTGATCCTCAGTCCATGTCGGTACATCAGAAGACAAAGAAGGTAATCCCGATGTCCATGCCGTGAACCTCTAGCGCCCTCAAGTAGGCGGTCAATTTCCTCGGGGCTTAGAAAATTCTTCCTCTTTTCATGTCGGTCTACGGTTTTGGTGACTTTTATGTTCTTACTCTTTACCTTACGCCGGTTGGTGGTGCTCATACTGCGTACCAATGTAAGCTGTTTTCGAACAGAAATCGACCCAACTCTTTACAAAAGGCACATAAGGTGAAGAGTTATGCTTGAAAAAAAGACGTCTCCTAGAGAAAACAGTTGGGCGCCATTTTTTGCAAAAGTTCTATTTCTGAGTTAAATTTTGCACTAGCGAGTGTAAAGTCGATTGCTACACTCTTGAAACAACTTTCTACGTGCCGTAGCTGCGGATAAGCAGCATCATAAGTGAGTGAAGTATAACTCTTGTAACCTTTTGTCATACCATCGACAGTAGCTCCCAAGAAAGCACTGGACTGCGCCCCTGTGCTGGACAGTTTAAGGGCCAACTTGTACGAAGCTCGGAATGCCCGTCTTTTTGAGCAGATTCTTGTCTGCTAGTTTTTCATATTCTTCAGGGCTAACATAACCCAAAGAAGAATGTCTTCTCTTTTTGTTGTACATGTCATCGATAAAAGTTGGAATCGATTTCATCACGTCTTCCATCGTTTCATATTCAGTTAAATAGACCTCCTCTGCTTTAAGTGTTTTGAAGAACGACTCCATGAACGCGTTGTCGTAGCAATATCCTTTCGCCGACATGCTTGGAATCATCTTGTTATCTTTCAGTACCTGTCGGTACTCCTCACACGCATATTGAACTCCACGATCTGAATGATGAATGAGCCCGGGCGGCGGTTTTTCAGTTTCGATTGCGAGCTGTAGAGCAGCCAAGCAAAGTTCGACCTGAAGACCATCTGACAGTGCATGGCCCACGATCTTTCTCGTAAAAAGATCCATCACGCACGCCAAATAAACGAAGCCCGACCTGATCCGGATGTAGGTAATGTCAACTACCCACACCTGATTTCGTCTCACCACAAGTAAGCACGCTAAGTAATTTTCAGCGTAGCCGTAATTGTGATCGGAATTCGTCGTCTTTACTTTAAATCCACGCCAAATCAGTGGTTTTAGCGCAAATTCGCGCATAATTCGCCTGATCCGCTTCTCATTCACCGTTAGTCCGTACGCTTGTTCCAGTTCCACGTGAACTCTTCGGTACCCATAAAATGGAAACTCGTACTGAACTTTTTCAATCAAATCCCTAAGATCTGCATCAGCGATCTTCTCGCTCAGCGGTTGTCTTTTTTCTTTGTAGTAGAGGGTGCTGGGAGCAAGATTGCACGCTTCACTCGCAAGCCGTTTAGATCCGAACTGTTTCCAGCTACCATAAACGTAGGCTCGCTTTTCCTTCGTGGTTCGCGGATGGTCGGAAACATCTCTTTTGCAGTTTTTTTAAAAGCATCGAGCTGCATCGTCAGCTCGCCGACCTTCGCTTTTAATTTCTCGATTTCACGGGCCAAGGCAGTTTCCGTGGTGATGCCGTCCTTCGGCTGCAGCGTTCCCTGCACGAACTTCTGGAACCAGCCCTCGACCACCGGGCGTTGGACTTGGTACTCGCGGCAAACCTCCAGCACGGTTTTTTCCTGCCGATCAATTGCCTCGCAAACCCTAATTTTAAATCCAAGATCAAACGATCTTCTTATTCGTCCCATTTGTGCCTCCTTATAGCACACCCGCGTGCGGGTGGTAAGAAGGGCATTTTCACCAATACTAATCAGCTATTTAAGCGTCCAGTTTCAGGGGCGCAGTCCACACGCGATTTATCCATTAGTTCACTAGTCACTGCTTTACAGTCTTGCTGTTGGGATTCAAAGATTTCTGCTCTTACGTTAACGCATAAGCTTAGATTGATTACGACTAAAGCGAGTATAAGTTTCATATAGTTTCCTTCTTTTCTCTGTATGGGTAATTTTATTTTAAAGTGGACTTAATTATGAGTTCCGACAGATTCTTGATCTTGGACTCGGTAACATTTTCCATCTGCCATTACTGTTGAAAACCCATCCATACTTTTAATTCGCAGTCGTAGCTCTCCACTTGTTAAATTAAGGGAAACAGTCGAATCGTTACCTTTTGAAATAAAAAGATCTGAAGGCCCGGCACTCGAACGATTCGCAACATTGAAAAATATTTTCCCCACACTCACAGGGCCGAACCCTTCCAATGCATTCTTAGAAAAAGATCTTGTAACCAGAACTGCTTGATGAGCGTCATTAAAAACCGCAATTTGCCAATTACTGCCGATGACGTCTTTGAAGGTCTTCCCATCTTCTAGCCCTGTCTCTATTACTTGCTTGAAATCGCAGATATAGCTGGGGTCAAAAAGATTGAGACCTTGAGCATTCGCTTTTGTTGTAAAGATGACGACAGACAGTAGTACATAATATAAATATTTCATTTTTTGGTTTTCCTTGAAGCGAACTATCTCACATGCGACCACATGTGTCATTATAAATGCACTGTGGCCTTTCAAGCTTTTTTAACAAAAAATTAAACTATTTCGAATCCGTTCGGTAAGTGAAAGAATTATACGATGAATTCCATTTATACTTATCTAAGCTATCGCAAATTTTTAGCCGACTTTTATCATTGTAAAAAGTTAAATCAAGTAGAATACACTCACGCTTTGTTCTGCAAAAAAGCGCGCTTAAATTCTCCAAACTATCTAAAACTAGTTATGGATAAAAAACGAAATTTAACCGTCCCCAATATCCATAGATTCGCTTTTGCGCTCGAATTGAAAGGAGCAGAAGTTGAATTTTTCGAGGCATTGGTATTGTTCGAGCAATCAATACTAAGTGCTGAAAAACTATATTATCGTCAACGCTTGTCTGAGATTAAAGCAAAAGGCTCACAGAATCTTGTAAGAATAAGATCATCGAGCTTAATAGATAATTCATTGATGACTGCTGTACTTCTTTGCGCTAGTGGCAAACTTGCCGATGAAGTTTCGAAAACCGTGAGCGAAGAATTATTGATCGATATTTTAGAAGCCGAAAAAATAATTTTTGACTTAAGAAAGCGCGGTTTTTTAATTGCAACAACTAATGGGAGAATGAAGGCCAAAAATACTCATGAGATGATTCACGATCCTCAAGGTATAAAGTTGAATCAAAAACAGTTCATTGAAGACGGCTTGCTTGAGGCGACAAGAACATGCAAAGAAAGATTTTCTGGATCGGCTAAATTTTTGTCGCTACTAATGACTGCCCCATCGGGCAGTTTAAAGGAGTTATTTTCTAGATTTCAAGTCTTGGCTGAAAAAACGACGGAAGACTTCAATCCAGAAAATGATGAGCCTGCTGGCGTGTATAGGTTACAATTTCAAATATACAGATTAAAAAGGAATGAATTATAACGCCTGACTTTTTTTGATTCTTGATAAGTACGCATTGGACTGCGCCCCTGTGCTGGACAGTTTAAGGGCCAACTTGTACGAAGCTCGGAATGCCCGTCTTTTTGAGCAGATTCTTGTCTGCTAGTTTTTCATATTCTTCAGGGCTAACATAACCCAAAGAAGAATGTCTTCTCTTTTTGTTGTACATGTCATCGATAAAAGTTGGAATCGATTTCATCACGTCTTCCATCGTTTCATATTCAGTTAAATAGACCTCCTCTGCTTTAAGTGTTTTGAAGAACGACTCCATGAACGCGTTGTCGTAGCAATATCCTTTCGCCGACATGCTTGGAATCATCTTGTTATCTTTCAGTACCTGTCGGTACTCCTCACACGCATATTGAACTCCACGATCTGAATGATGAATGAGCCCGGGCGGCGGTTTTTCAGTTTCGATTGCGAGCTGTAGAGCAGCCAAGCAAAGTTCGACCTGAAGACCATCTGACAGTGCATGGCCCACGATCTTTCTCGTAAAAAGATCCATCACGCACGCCAAATAAACGAAGCCCGACCTGATCCGGATGTAGGTAATGTCAACTACCCACACCTGATTTCGTCTCACCACAAGTAAGCACGCTAAGTAATTTTCAGCGTAGCCGTAATTGTGATCGGAATTCGTCGTCTTTACTTTAAATCCACGCCAAATCAGTGGTTTTAGCGCAAATTCGCGCATAATTCGCCTGATCCGCTTCTCATTCACCGTTAGTCCGTACGCTTGTTCCAGTTCCACGTGAACTCTTCGGTACCCATAAAATGGAAACTCGTACTGAACTTTTTCAATCAAATCCCTAAGATCTGCATCAGCGATCTTCTCGCTCAGCGGTTGTCTTTTTTCTTTGTAGTAGAGGGTGCTGGGAGCAAGATTGCACGCTTCACTCGCAAGCCGTTTAGATCCGAACTGTTTCCAGCTACCATAAACGTAGGCTCGCTTTTCCTTCGTGGTTCGCGGATGGTCGGAAACATCTCTTTTGCAGTTTTTTTAAAAGCATCGAGCTGCATCGTCAGCTCGCCGACCTTCGCTTTTAATTTCTCGATTTCACGGGCCAAGGCAGTTTCCGTGGTGATGCCGTCCTTCGGCTGCAGCGTTCCCTGCACGAACTTCTGGAACCAGCCCTCGACCACCGGGCGTTGGACTTGGTACTCGCGGCAAACCTCCAGCACGGTTTTTTCCTGCCGATCAATTGCCTCGCAAACCCTAATTTTAAATCCAAGATCAAACGATCTTCTTATTCGTCCCATTTGTGCCTCCTTATAGCACACCCGCGTGCGGGTGGTAAGAAGGGCATTTTCACCAATACTAATCAGCTATTTAAGCGTCCAGTTTCAGGGGCGCAGTCCACATTTATCGTGAATCGTTTTCTTCCTAAAAATGTCGCAGCGATTTACGGTTTATTTCTAAAATAATCCCTAAGGTGTTCAAATGAATCGCTGCAAGCTTGCTCCCAGGATTGTGCTTCATTCCACTCGGAACTCGAGGTGGCTCCATTTGAAGATTGATCACCGTATTTTTTTAGGAAGACCATGCCCTTCTGATCTGCAGTCTTGCATTTTTCTTTAATCCCTAAATAAATTTTAGTTTCTTCGGGATTTAACTCGTGAATAAGCGAATTTCTACCGCTTACTTGCTTATACAACACGCCCCCAAGGATGCCACTAATCATCACTATAGATGCATAAAATAAAACGGACTTCATGGGCACCGCCATTTCATTATTTTGTATTTGCCAAATTGATCAATAGGAAGCTCCGTGATTGAAGGAATAAAGCCTGGCGAGAAGCCTTCTCAAACCTTGGTATTTAAAACATTCCGGGCTTGCATGAAAAATCAAGGATCCAATTCTCTCTCTTTTTGAGCGGGACGCGTCAGCCATTCCGGAACCATTCATAAGACAAGTCCCAGCGCAAGCGGGGCCGATTTTTTGGGATTTAGGAGTCGAAGCTTCGCGGGGGAGGGGCTTTGTAGTGAAATGACCCCGCTCTGATTCCAAACGGCTTCAAAATGAGCCAGAATGAAAGTACGAAACATCATTCAAATGAAAAATCAGAGAGGGGCTAATTATGGATATTAAAGTACTTGGAATCGATTTGGCAAAGAAAGTTTTTCAACTTCACGGAGTAAATGAAGTCGGTAAACCCGTGCTGACGAAGAAAGTGGCAAGAAAAGATCTTTTAAAAATAATTGTAAAACTAAAGCATTGCACCATCGCCATGGAGGCTTGTGGAAGTTGCCATTACTGGGCTCGTGAATTTAGGAAACTAGGCCATGAGGTAAAGCTGATTCCGGCGCAACATGTGAAAGCATTTCTAAAGACGAATAAAAATGATGCAAACGATGCCGAAGCTATTGTTGAAGCTTCTATCAGGCCATCCATGCGGTTTGTTCCTGTGAAAGAACTTCAGCACCAAGATATTCAGGCACTGCATCGATGCAGGGAACGGCTTGTGGCCGAGAAAGTTGCGCTCATCAATCAGATCAGAGGCACATTTTTGGAGTATGGAGTTTTAACTCCCGACAGTCGTAAAAAAATGATTTCTGGCCTGAGTGTCTTGATTGAAGATAATGCCGATCAGCTTACTCCCATTAGCATTGAATTATTAAAAGCAGGTCAAGCCGAATTACGGGAGCTCGCAGATAAAATTGAAAAAATCGAGTTGCGGCTAAAATCGATCTTGAAACAAAATCCAGTTTGCCAGCTGCTGGAAACTATTCCAGGTGTGGGCCTAATGACAGCAACAGCCGTTTTTGGTGCAGTTGTGGATCCGTCGCAATTTAAGAATGGACGAGATTTCTCGGCATGGCTTGGATTAGTGCCTGCACAGCATTCGACAGGCGGGAAATCCAGGCTTCTTGGAATTAGCAAAAGAGGGAATCCTTACTTAAGAAAACTTATTGTGCACGGGGCCCGCTCAAGGGTGAGCATGCCTGTTTTGCAGAGTCAGTGGATGGTTGAAGTTGAAAAACGGCGAGGCAGAAATAAAGCAGTCGTCGCGCAGGCAAATAAAAATGCCCGGATTATATGGGCAGTAATGAGCAGCAAGCAGGAATACAAGGCTAGGGTTGCGTAAGAGTGCCGTTAATATTCAAGATTTAGGAGAAATTTACAGACCACAAAAGTGCGTAGGGAAAATAGATGACCGGAAACAAGTTAGAACTTCTCATTTAAAACCCGGTAAGATTTTTGGCTATTACTAGCCGTCTTTGTAGTAAGGAACTTGAGAAAGTCTGCGGAATTCATCATGGCACGGACAATAAAAAGTCCAATTGAGATGCCGAATACATTAACGCTCTAAACCTCTGTTTAACGATCACGAATATTCCTTGCAAATCAGAGCGGGGTCATACAAAAATCTTACCCTCCCTCTCATCCTTCGCTCTAACGATTCTGTTTAAGCTCGCTTTCTAATTTTTTCCTTCTCAACAGAGTTTTTGGGTTTAATTTCATGCAACAGATAACTGATTTTTCCTCTCTTTACTGTTACATCGACTTTGTAGTGATCAAACTCTAAAAACTGATGGTCATTTTCCTCGACATCATCAAATTGGACACTGAGTAAATCACCATTGTGTGCAAAAAACCCTACGCCGATTTCATTATTAGCTTCTACTGCATCGCCAAGAGGTCCATCATGCCAAGTAATAGATAAAACACTGCTACCCGCGATGGGATGAAAAAAAACTTTTGGTTTTTTCATGATTTAATTCCTTTTAATTTTTTATGGGCGTTTCTGGGTTTTGATCCGGTCGGATAAGCGCTTGCAAAATACGCCCCGTCCTTCGTAACTTTTACTGCTACGACAACAAAACGAGAACGAGACTCAAGCTTGTAGAAGAAATTGAAGATTCGCTCTTTTTTACTGTCGTCTCTAAAAATTTCAGTCGGATCTTTCAACACCATCTCAATTAGTTCTAAAACCATTGTAGTAGGAACATTGACAAAGTGTTTCTCAATTGAGTGAAGCAGCTCAGTTTCACCCACAACCACTCTATCTCCTAGGGCATCGGTAATGACGGTCAGTATTTTTCTTTTACTCATAGAGAAACTTTAGTTCCTTTTCGCGGTTACATTGCCGAGAGAAACATTAAACATCGGACGGTCTCAGGGGGTTATTTTTTTCTGTTTCATGAGGTCTGTTCTGCTCCTGAAAATCGAGGAACCCAAACTCCTCCAGGAGCTCTCCCTTCAGACCCTGTTTTTCATACTTCGAGACCAGGGCTTGAAATGCCTCAGGAGAGCTTGTCTTCATTTCTTGGTACTTGGCCCACCCCTCAGTAGATTTAGCCTCAGAAATCGAATCCTTGAGCGTCTGCTGCGAGCTCAGGGCTGTTTTCATTTCCGATTTTAGCGCTTCTGCGAATTTTTGCGAGTTGTAGCCGCCGTTATTTTTGATCGCTCCGATGAGGAGACCCACCGGGTTTGCGGTGTGCTTGGTTGAGACCAATTTATTTCTCAAATCGTAAGCGAAAGCATCGAGGCTCATTTGGAGTTCAGACTCTGAAATTTTTCCATCGAGAACAAATTGGGTCAGCTGCCTACGGCTGACCATTCCGGAAAGTTCGTTCGGGATGATGAAACACGGCTGCTCTGAAATCGGACTTTCTGTATTAGTAGTTTTAAGACTTAAAGAATTAGGAACTACTACTATAGGAAGGCTTGTTGCCGGTTGTGTACTCGGTTGTGTACTCGGTTTGTTATCGGTTTGTTGTCGGTTTGCTTCCAGTTTGTTGTCGGTTTCTAGTTGAAGCATCTCTTGATGCATCACATCTGTTAATTCAAAACAGGCCCACCCTCCTCTACCATTTTTAGAATGAACTCGTTGGATTAATCCTTTTTTTTCTAACCTTTGGATGGTTACTTTTGCCGAGTTTTCAGTCGTTTTTACGATTGATGCGATGAAGTGAAGATTTATGGGCCCTGTCTCACGTGAGCGTAATGTTTTGCACTGTTTATAGAAGAGAATGATGATGTTTCGTTGCAATCCTACCAAAGTCGAAAATGACGAGTTTGTTGCCGGTTTGTTTCCGCTTTGTTGCCGGTTTGTTGCTACTTGTGTTGCCGGTTGTGTACTCGGTTTGTTGTCGGTTTTCGAAAGAGGTCTGACATTGGCAATGTAATTGTTTCCACTTTGTTGCCGGTTTGTTTCCACTTTGTTGTCGGTTTCGTTGCTAGTTTGTTGCCGGTTTGTTTCCACTTTGTTGTCGGTTTCGTGGCTAGTGGGATCGAGGTTTTTCTGAACAGGTTGTGTAACCTTTTCTTTTAAGTCCGAGACGGCGGTTTCTAGGCTTTCTTCCAGAGAAATATAGGAACGATAATTCTTTTTTTTGAACAACTTTTTCTTTTCCAACTGGTCATCAATGTTTGGCATATAAACCTCAGAGGTTGGCTTCGTTTAGATGAGAAGGTGTCTGATCGTTCAAATTTCCTAAACTGATTTCCGACTTCTGAAGCTGAGGTCTTTGCAGATTTAATTCTAAAATTTCTCTCGTTAGAGCATCGATATCTTCTTGAGCCGGGGTAATTCTAAGCCCGCAATAGATAGATTCTCGTCTTACTGTAGAATTGGCGAATTCTTGGCTAGAGCGAATAAATGTTTTATAAAGAAGGGGACCAAAAACTGGACTCTTATGGAGGGTTGCAAGGATTTCCCCCGAAAGAAGAGTCCTGCTGTCAAACTTGTTAATTACGACACGCAAAGGAATGTTCTTTGAGAATTTTTTTGAAACGCTCTTTAGTTCGTTGTAAGTCATTTTTAAGCCATCGAGACAATATTTCTCTGGCGCAACTGGTGCAATTACTAAGTCACTCGCTAATGCTGCTGCTGTAACTGAAGCGGAAAGAGCAGGTGGACAATCAATTAAAATCAGATCGTACGATTTGCGCAGCTCGTCAAACTTGTCTTTAAAAACGCGGTCGAGTGGATGATGGTGGATGGTTAAAAGGTTATCGAGTGCCGAATTATCTAAACGGCTAGGAATTAGATCTAAGCCGGGAAGAACTGAGACAATTGCATCCTGAATCTTTATATCCGGATCGGCGACAACATCGATCATTACGGGCAACTCATCCGGGTTACTAATCAGATCGTTAGTTAGGTTGCCTTGCTGATCCAAGTCAATTAGTAAAACCTTGGCACCATAAAGAGAAGCTCGAATTCCAAGACTCTTTGCTAATGAGGTTTTTCCCGGGCCACCCTTTACGATTTGAATAGAAATGATTTTAGTTTCCGGGAATTTCAGTTTGAGGAGACTTCTTGCAGAATCGTGCCCAAAGTAAACTCTCTGAGCGCTTTTTTTGGTTTCCAGCTTATTTTCTTTAATTAGCCTATGAACATTTTGGACCGTTTGATTAAGAAAAGTTGCTACATCGGCAACGGTCATTTTAGGTATCATATAGGTTGTCTCCGAAAACTTACTTTAAGTTGCCACCAATTACTAAGTGTCATCTTAAAGTGTAATCTGGATGGAAAACAAGAAGTGTTTCCTCTAAATGAAAAAAAGCACACGTCCGGGTAGGCTGAAAACTTCAGTGGGGCTGATCGTAGAAATCATGCAAAGAATTTTTATCTAACGCGTCCGGTTTTCGGACTTGTGTTTACTCGTACAATAGCCACTACAATCAGCCGTACAGTGAAAGGAGGCAATCATTGTACGACTTAAATCTTTCAAGCATCTAAAATTAAATCAAAAAAAGGAACACACCCACCCCTCCATCACCGCCGACCACCCGCCCTCTACGATGTCAGGTGGTCGGCGGTGATGGAGGGGTGGGTGTGTGGGGTTGTGAATGGAGTGAGGTGTGGTAGGTAGGTGGGAGCGGTAAGAGATGGGAATGAGGATTTTGAGCAAAAGCGAGACGATAAAAAAGAAAGAGATAAGAAAAAGCGAAAGTGAATTATTAATATTATGCGTTATTGTGTGGGTCGCTTTTTCTTATCTCTTTCTTTTTTATGATCATGGCTGATGAGGTGGTTTGCAAAATGTCAGGAGATTTAGATTCGGGTGGTGTGTTAAGTGTGCCTAGTTCGAAAAGCAGTAGGGTTAAAAAAACAGTCCAAGTTTCGGGCGTCGTAACCCATCGTGACGCAGAAGCTCTAGCCTGGGTTCTCCATCAAGGGGTAATGACCGTCGATCAAATTTTTCGGGCGGTGTACCGGAGGGAGGGCGCGACCTCTCCTCGTCATGCCTACAAGCGGATTCAGTTTTTGATCCAGTCTGGGTTTCTGATTGCAGTGGTGTCGGCTCACAAGAAAGACCGCTTCTTAAAAATCTCCAAGCTCGGACAGTCGCTTCTTTTTATGAGGAACGCTCCAAACGTAACGCGAGTGCTATCGGTGCCTTCGACTTCAGAGATCCCGCATGCCGAAGTGCTCACCGAAATCAGGATCGCAATTCGGGATTCTGGGAAACATGGGGACGCTTATTGGTGGAGAGGCGAGGGCGAGCTTTCTGAGGATGAGGGGTTTCCGAAGGAGCGCTTCCGGGATCTCATGCCGGATGCGATTTGGGTAACTCGTTCTTCCCGGCGGGTGGCAATCGAATTTGAGCGCGCAAGGAAAGGGATCACCCGGATCAGGAAAAAAGTCGAAGGTTTTGACTTGGAACTTGCCCGGTCCGACCGAGCGTTTGACGCAGTTCTCTGGGTATCGGTTGAAGGCGCGTATCGGGATCTAAAAAAAGCATTATCAAACCGGGAGACTCAGCTTTTGCGGACGCTCCCGGAATTTATGAGCGAATTAAAAGGAGACACTCGGAATGGCTGAACTCAGACAAAAAAGCAGTGATGAGAAATCTGGTGAAGCAATGATGATGGAGGGAGCGGCTTTAGGTGTCTTTGCACTTCTGATTAAGTTTCTAGTCCCAGTAGTCATCGGAGTAGTACTTTCGCCGCTTCTTTGTTTGGGACTGAGGGGACCACCGCTTAAGCAGAAGCTCAAACCCTTTGGAATGATGGCTCTGAATTTAGCATTCTCGACTTATTTGTTCGTTGGGCTTCCTTTTCTTTTGCCCGGCAAGAAAGAACAGTTTCAGAGTATTTTTGGAGAGTATGCCTTTAAATTTGCTGCGTACGTGATTGTGACTTGGAACGCTTGGGTGAAGACGAGTGAGCTCGGCTTTTTTAAAAAATCGGCCTTCATTCAACACGTCACGTGGAGAGATGTCAGTCAAAGAGTGTGGGGAGGCGTTGCTCTTGGGCTGATCATGACCATGGTATTTGTGGGCATTCATCACTGGAATCAAAGCAAAAAGGATGGCGAGCAGACACGCACGCTTGAGGGGCGTATACGTCAACCTAGCCTTAATTTACTCGGTCAAGTGCTCTGCTTGCCTGCTTCCTTCATTTTAAAATGGCTGATCTTTAAGCCGGCGCACGAAGGGCACGAGTACGCGTTATCAGTCAGAGCTAAAGCGTTTGGGTTTTTACAAAGAATGATGATTGAGGTTGTTCTCTATAGCCTGCTCTGTATTCCCTTTTTCTTTCTACCGGATAGGTTTACTGACCTTGCAACCTTGGTTTCGATCCTTCTCCTCTTTCCGCTTTCAGCGATAATGATTGCATTTATAATGGGCCTTCTTCCAGGCGCAGGCGATGCGCTCAATCAAGTCGTTTTTAAAAGTCCTTATGAAGGCGACGCAAATTCGGAGCGGAATCCCTTTCGAAAACCAAGCCCCCCGACTGGATTTGTATTGGGTAAAAGTTTGCGCGGAGCGAATTACTTACTGACTGAGAGGAACCTTAATCATCATGTGCAGATTGTGGCGCCGTCCGGAGGTGGCAAAACAAACATCTTAAAGAATCTGATTTCAGACCGGATTCTAAAAGGTCACGGAGTCATATTCTTAGATTACAAAGCTGATTTTGAAGTGGCGGAGTTTATTTACCAAACGGCAAACGCGGTAGAGAGAGAAGACGAAGTCAGGGTATTTTCTTTATCAAACCGAGAGATCTCTGTTCCCTATAATCCAGTCTCGCACGGGAGTGCGGCTGAGCTTCAATCCAGGCTCATGAACGCATTTAACTGGAGCACTGAAATTTATTACCGCTCGAAAGCAGAATCAGCGCTGCTTAAAATATTTAGAGGGCTTTGTGAACTAAGAGACCAAGGATTGCAAGTTATTACGTTAAGAACTGTTTATGAAGTGCTGACCAAGAAAGGCTACGCCAGAGAGCTTGCAATTGAGCTTAAAGACCTGGGCGGAAAATCAGCCCAAGCCTTAGAAGAAATTGCAGCGATGCTCGACCGCCCGTCAGAAGCAAAGGACATGCAGGGACTGATCACGAACTTGGAGAAGGTGATTTATTCGGGAGCAGGGGAGCTCTTGACAGATGACGCTGGCGAGAAATCATTTACTATTGAGGAAGCAATTGAAAGTGGGCTCATTACTTATTTTCTGATGAACTCGCTCTCCTCGAAAGAGACGGCGACGACCGTGGGGAAGCTCCTTCTTCAAGATCTCATGGGCTACGTTGGGCGTGCTTACGAGAAGGAAGCAGGAGACCGAAAGCCCGTTACCATTATTATTGATGAGTTTGCCGAATTTGCGATTCCTGAGTTTCCGAGCTTTTTAAATAGAGTCAGAGGGGCAGGTATTAATGTCGTGATTGCCCATCAAACCAGATCAGACTTGAAAGCAGTCAGCCCCGATTACCAAAATAAGATCGAAGCCAATACTAATACCAAGATTGTGGCAGGCGTCACCGACCCAGAAGATGCGCAGTTTTACGCGCAGATGATTGGAACTCAAACAAACGTGAAGAAAACGCATCAAGTGCAGGAAGAGGGGATCTTTTTCGTCACTGAAACCCAAACCGGCATGAAATCAGTTCGCGAAGTGGAGGAGTTTATCATTCACCCAAACCGGATTAAGCGAATTGAGCAAGGCGAGGCACTGGTGATTTCACGGACGGTAGATACGGGGTTTGGAATAGTTGGGGTACCCAGGGCGAGAAGCTTTGTTCAAGGCAGTATGCAGAGGTCTGAAGTTGAATCTGCGCTCACAAAAACTAGGCAGCTTTATTTAAATAAAATTCCTGGCCTTAAAGTAAAAATTGCACAACAGGTAGCTCCAAGCGATCGTAAAACTGTAAATATTTGGGAGTAACGAACTCTCCTACAAACCTTTAAGCAATTAGGCCGCGATAATCTGAATTCTTATTCCCGGATGAAGCTTTTCCACATAACCAATTAGGCGATCAAGAGTAAAACTATCGATCTTGCCTCGGAGGAGATCACTCACACGTGATTCATCTACCCCAAGCTTTGCTGCGATTTCTTTTTGCAGACAATCATGAGTGCGTTGATATTTTGCGATCAGTTGACAAGCCTGGTATTTGGCCCGGTCCACCTCGGAAGCAGAAGCGGGTAAAGCAAGATTACCTCCTTCGTAGTCTGGATGAGAAAGTTGATCTCGAATGCGCTTTAAGGTCTGATCATTTGGGAAAACATCTTTTTTTGACTTCATATGATTTATCTCCGAAAACAATTAATGATACCGATAAAAATACAATCGTCCTGCAGACACCAAACAAGTCGATACTGTCTAGATTGGTAATCAATTCGGTCGAGCATAAAAAATTCCCAATCGCCATCTCGACTCTCAGCCTTAAACTCCAGTCCATTCAAGCTACGCACAAGGTCTAGAATTAAAGCATCATTAATGTCCTCGTGCTTTGACTCGTAATGCGGATCAATCACCAACTCCGAAATCTGTCTTCCATTAACAATCAACTCGGTAGGATAACTTCGGCGTTCACTCATTACTAAAATAGAATGCCTCGACTTGCTGAATTTAGCAAGAACAAAATATTCCGACCAAAAACTATTCTTTTTTGCCGGCAAAAAAATCGTTCGAAAACATCACTTTTTGGCTGAAATGATCAAATCAATTTTGATAGGTTTTTGGCCAAGGTTAAAACTAAAGCTGGAGCGACCGCATCGGAAGCGCATTGGGTGTACGACAACAAACGATCAAGCCAAATGCACCGTAAGCATTGGTTTCACCACCTGAAGAT
>MWWH01000275.1_pt1 | contig 14541 bp, 21 predicted proteins | sample 1047231 | NCBI WGS metagenome assembly MWWH01 (sample SAMN06349967, study PRJNA376086) | soil metagenome | isolation source: MG3-2 sample Antarctic (ecotone) soil | place: Antarctica | collected 2015-01-13 | reverse complement strand
TCTGATTTCTTGGGAATGACAGAGCGAAACCTAATGCGGCACGTTGCCGCAGGGCGTCTGACGGTGCGCTATATCAAAGGCAAAACGTCGAAGGTTGCTGACTTCGACGAGGCCGAACTTGGCGCATTTAAAACCGAGTTGGAGCGGCCCGTCGAAGGCGCGGTTTCGGATGCTACCGCACTTGCCTTGCCTGCCACGCCATTAGGCCGACAGCACGACAGCGCGGCCATCGTGGCGGCTATCGTGGCGCAAACGGTTGACCGGATGCAAGCGCAGCGGCCCAGCCCTGAAATCGGCCCGAAGCTGTTATTAAATCTTGCTGAGTGCCAAGCGTTGACCGGACTTTCGCGCACGACTTTGCGCGATGCCATCGAAGCCGGCGACCTGAAAGCGAAGATGATTGGTAAGGCGTGGAGGGTGAAGCGCGCCGAGTTGGAGGCGTTCGTTAATGCGCTCTGATGCCCAAAATCGGCGCACTTTATTGGAGGCTGATTCAATGAAAAATAAGCAAACAAACAAATCAAAACCGGCGACCGGAATTCGGTTTGAATTCAGCGTTCACATCTCAAATGCGGAGGCGATACGATACATTTTCAACCTCTTGAAAGACTACACGCCCGATATTGAACTGTGGCCGGATACATTAGAAATAACGTATCCATCAGGAGCGAGGATTGAAGCAAATGAAAACGGGACTGTCTGGCAGAATTATCAGGGCGAGATCAATATTCCCACACGGCTTTTCGCCACTGAAACCGGCGTCGGCTTCACTCTTGGCACCGAACATATTCCTCTGCCTTTTCCCGGCACCTCAGAAGAATTAGCCGACCTTCATCGCAGGTTGAACCAGAGAGATACGGCACAGCAAAAAGACGAAATGCCGGCGGCGGGGCTTGCCACTTTTCCCGTTCATACCGGGCAGGAGTGGCAAGCCCTTCAACATCTGGCCGGCGACGGGAAGGCATTCGATAACCGCTTATTCAGCCTGAATCAACAGCGCGGCTCACTACGCTATCAAAGGCCGTCTGCCCCTTTTTATGGCGAATTGCTCTTAACCGACGAAGAGCGCGAAGCCGGGCATGGCGTAGATTTACTGCGCGACGCAACACGGCTGCTCGACGTTGATTCGGCTGTAATTTGGCTTTACGTTTCCGAATTACTTTCGCCAGTTGGCGACTTGCCGGCAAACGCGGCGGCGTTCGCATGGATTGACCTCGACGACGTAGCTAACAAAACATTAGGCGGCTACGCATCTAATCCAACGGAGAAGCAAAAGCGGCGGGCACAGGTTTATCACGCTATTAAATACGGCGCGCGGGCCTTTGTCGGCGGCGCACGTTCGATACCTTATTTTGACAAGCAAACCGGCGTGGAAATCCCTTCACGAATTTACACAGCGCCGTGGCAAATTTCAGGATTACAAGAAAGCGAAACGCCGTGTTTGTGGCCGGAATTGGACGTGCCTCTTCGTGTCCGCTTGGTAGCATCACCGGAATGGACGGCGCTCACCACGCACCGAGACGCCGCGCAATGGCTGCCACTTGCCGAGAAGATCGGCGCCATATCGGGCAACCAGCCCGGCGGCGCATGGGCGCGGGCGTTGGCGCTCTCATACTTGACTTGGTGCCGCATTGATCCGCACGCTGCTCTTGCTGGACAAACCCCGTCAAGACAAAAGCTTCTTAACACCAACACGCCAAAAAAACAGCCATACAAAGAGCTTTTGGGCACTAAGAACGCGAACCGAATCCGAGAATACTGGGAAACGGCGGAAAGCCACCTGAGCGACGCCGGCATTATTCAACTGGTGCGACGCCCCGCACGCATTTCTAAAAGCGGCTCCGATGAATGGCGCCCCGCATGGCTAAACGCTCTGGCTCCGTGGCAACCCGGCTCAGAAATTCAGGGAGCCTTAGAAGCGATTATAGCCAAAAAATATCTCGAAAAGCCGCGACAGCTTAACCCGGCGAAACGTCGTGGCCGTCCCCGCAAAAGCGCGGCAACCGCTTAAATAATTAGTCCTAAAACTGAGGAGCTTTGTCCTAAAACTGAGGAGCTTTGTCCTAAAACTGAGGAGCTTTGAGATCAAAACCGGGGTAAATAAGAATAAAGAAATTGGCCGGGCGTTCCGCGCTTAACGCGCGGCGCCGGCAGGTTGAAACTACCACTACCGAAAAAAGGAAAAGGTGATTTCAACTTGAGCACTCCGACCAGCCAACCCGACGCTCCCCCATTAATGCAGTTTGCCGACGCTCTGAGCGTGGCAATGGCAGATGTAGAAGCTGCACACGAAGCACGCTTGACCGGCATACCGCGCGGCCCGATAACCGGCTTTAAGGTTCTCGACGCTGAACTTGGCGGCGCCTTCGCCCCCGGCGTCCATTCGATCAACGGCAGTCCGGGCACCGGAAAAACAGCCTTCGCTCTGCAAGTCGCGGCGACGTGCCGCTTCCCGGCGCTTTTCGTGACGTGCGAAATGTCGCCGGCGGAATTGCTCAGGCGCCACGCCGCGCGCATCACCGGCACTTATTTGGGCAAGTTCAAGAGCGGCGAATTGCCGCCGGGCGAAGTGCGGGCGCGTTATCAGCAAGCCATAGAAGCGGCGCCGATGCTGACACTTCTCGACGGCACGCAAGGCCGCGTCAGTCCGGGCCACATTCAAGAGTGTGCGCGAGTGCTTTTAACACGCCACGACGCGCGCAGCTTGCTAATCGTTGTGGATTCGCTGCACAGTTGGGCCGAAGGCATAGCCAGCGGCACCGGGGCGGGCGAATATGAGACTTTGAATGAAGCCGTCGCCAAACTTCGCTCTATAGCTCACGGCCTCAATTGCCCGGTGCTTTTCGTCGCAGAGCAAAATCGCGAGAGTATAAAAAGTGGCGCGGGCGGACAATCATCGGGTGCCGGCTCAAGAAAGATTGAATATGGCGCCGAAACGGTTTTATCGTTGATCCGAAAATCCGACCCGGACGGCGACGGCGAAACCCCAATTACGTTAAAGCTCGAAAAGAACCGACACGGCACGATTGGCCGCGAAATTCGGGCAACTTTCAACGGTGCTTTGCAGCGATTCAAAGAGGCGAAATAACATGATCGCCGCCGAATCGTTATCACTGGCAAACCTCGAAGCCTACGACGGAGAAGCCGTTGGACGTGGCGCCGAGCGCCGTTATTTATGCCCTTTGTGTGGCGACGGTAAACCGCGTGACGCGGCGCACCGTTGCCTTTGCGCGAACACGGTAACCGGTGCGTGGAACTGCAAGCGATGCAAGGCCAGCGGCAAGCTCAAAGATTTCTGGGTAGATCAGCCACGCGAAGCACCGCACAATGCGCGCCGGGCACGCTTGCGTCGTGCTTTCGACGGGCCGACCGTTGGGTTTGTCCCAAAAGAGCCTACCGAATGGCGGAAGCACCTCGATGGCGTTCAAAAGCTCGACGACACGCCGGGCGCGTCCTATTTGGCCGGGCGCGGCATCGCGCTTGAAGTGGGGTTATTGGCCGGCGTGCGCTATTCGCCGCGTTGGTATGGCCGCCGGGCTGTGGTATTTCCGATTCGCAACCAAGCGGGAGACCTTGTAGCGGCGCAGGGCCGCGCGATTGACAGCGCCGATAAGTTGACCGCCGGGCCAAAGTCGCACGGAATCTTTACCGCTCATGGAATCACCGACGAGCGGTTTTTTCATGCTTTCGACAAGCGGCTCCCAGCGATTATTCTTACTGAAGCGCCCATTGATGCGCTGAGTTTGGCCGCGTGTGGGTTCCCGGCATTGGCCTTATGCGGCGCGACCGGCCCGACGTGGCTACATCGTGTTTGTGGCCTGCGGCGCGTCCTACTGGCGACCGACGCCGACGAAGCTGGAGACAACGCAGCAACTAATATAACAGCAACCTTAGCCCCGTTCGGCGCGCAGTGTGAACGGCTCAGGCCCGACGGCGCTAAAGATTGGAATGCTCTATTTTTGCAGATCGGGCGCGATGCGCTCTCTGATTGGCTTGCCATGCATATTTTTGGATGATTTGACCGGGTTATGATTAAGATATGAAACCAGACAGAAATGTAGCTGCATGGCAACAAGCAAGCACGTTCGAAGATTTGTGTCAGTTGACAGCGTCTTTTGTCGAAGGCACGCTTTCCTTCCATCCGTGTGATGGAGGAGAATCTGTTGAGCCGGAAACCGCTGACTTGGTTCCCGTTTTAGCAGCGTTCAATCGTGCTGGGTTTATGACTGAATGCTCGCAACCCGCCTTTGATTTAGATGCTGAGGGCAATGGCCAACGTGCCTTTGTTTCAGGCTTCGCTTTGGAGCCTATCGCCAAGATTATTGCCGCATTGAGCCTTTACACCGAGTTGTTGGTATTCGTTGTCCCAGCAGGTATTGAGCATGGGTATAGCGTTCCAGTAACTTTGGCAGAATATCACCCTTATACATGGTGTGGATCATCCGTTGGCTACGAGGGAATCGAGTGTTTTGAGACTGTTTGCACTTCTACAGCTATGCTTTCTCTTGCTCAAGCGTGGCAAGTTGCGGTGATTGACTTGAAGTGGGGCCGCAATGATTATCTGTGGGAAAATGTTACCCATGCCTTAATGTCAGAATTTAACCCAGACAAACCGTATTCAGTAGAGCCATCACAGAACCTTGGTTTGGATACTGATTTTGTGTGCTAATCGCCACGATTAAAACTCCCCAACACCGTTTCGCCAATTGCCTATTTTTCCCTGAGCGTAGCCTAACTGCGACACTTTTCGGCGGCACAAATTAAGGGCGATAATAACTGTTAAATCTTGTCGAAAACAGTTCAAAACTATCGCTGTCAGTGATAAAATTATAGGTATACAAGGGAGGTTGTCATATGAGCCAAGACAATGAGAAAAGAATGATCTCCACTCCGGCAATGTGCCGACGTTTAGGCGTGTGCCGCCAGACGCTTTACAAGTGGGTAGAACGCGGGATTCTCGACGCGACGCGCACGCCGGGCAACCACTACCGCTTTGAATCCGACGCAAAGCCGCAACGTCAACGCGCAGCATGAAAACCAAAGCCAAGCAGCCGGGCGCCACGGCGAACACTGATTTTGATGAAGCCATCCAAAGCGCCCCGGCTGGACTGCGCGGCTTGGCCATCGCGGAGCTTCGGGAGTTTGAAAAGGGCACCCACGAGCGCCCCGTCGGACGACGTGATGCCCGACGACTTTTAGAGCTACACCGGCACGCTGAAACCGTAACGGGCGAGCGGCTCACATTGAGCGGAACCAGAGCGAAATCGAAGGAGAAAAATGCTAATTGACGAAACCACACCCGACCCGGAGCAGGCGCCCGCCCCGGCGCCGGAAGCCCAAAACCTTTACCAGCACGTTTTGGACGCCAGCCAGAAGGCGCAGGAGCTACAACAGAAATCAAATGGTTTAAGGGTTTTTGACCCAGCGAATCGTTATTCGCACGTTTTGGAGAAAAACAATGAAAAGTGAAATTTTGCGCGCCGATTATGCGCGACTTGAAAGCCGTCGCGCACAGTTGCAGGCCGACACGCAGAGCGCCGAGCACGCTTTAAACCTTGCTCGGACTGCGCTTGTAGACGATGCAGGCGACGCCGGCGCCGTCACGGCTGCACAGGCGACGCACACGGCGTTATCGGCGGCCATTGCTGAGCTTGATACCAAGATCGAAACGATTCGGGGCCAATTGGCAGCCGCCGAGGCCGCCGAAAAACGGGAGCAGGTTGTTTCAGAGTTGTTTGAGTTGGCGCGCGACGCTGAAAGGCTTGAAGCGCAATATATGCTTGCTCAGATGGGTTTATCACTCGAAATCGAGCGGCTAATTATTGCCAGCGTCGCCCCGTTTCGCGCGTTGGTCGAAACACGCGGTAAATTCCTGAATCGCCTTGAGGAAATCGCCCCCGTTTCGCGCTCGCAGCCTGGGCAATATGATGCCCGAAGAAGCGCCGAACACGCTGAGTTGCATGACGTTTTGAAAGAAATCGAAGCACCGAGCGCCGATCTTTCAGCCGTGAAAAAATTTCGCGGCGACCGTAAGAGCTACATTGACGTGATTCAGCACGCGCCGGCGTCCAGCACAGCGTTCGAGAACGCGGCCACCGTGGCTTTCAGCGGCGCGCTCGATCAAAGCAAAACGAGATAAAAATGCTCGATTTCAGCGCAATCAAAGCGGCAGCCGTCTCGCAATTCAAGTTGCCGTCGTCTTCGATTCACGGTTTGGATCACTGGGAGCGGGTAAGCGCCAACGGCTTGAAAATCTGCGAAACCGAGCCAGAAGCCGACCGCGTTGTCGTCGAGTGCTTTGCCTATCTCCATGACTGCGAGCGCCAGAGCGACGGCCACGATCCCGAACACGGCCCACGCGCGGCGGTTTATTGCGCGACGATTCGCGGCACGCTGCTCAAAGCGTTGACCGATCAGCAGTTCACTCAACTTGTTTTCGCGATCAAGCACCACACCGAAGGCGGCGTTTTCTCCGATGACACTATTGGCTCCTGCTGGGATGCTGACCGGCTTGATTTATCGCGTGTTGGAATTTCTCCCAGCGTGTCGTTTATGAGCACCAAAACAGGCCGCAAAATGGCCGCACCAGATGTGCTCGACGGTGAGGTCATCGCGCCGCCATTGCGATTTTTGTATCACGGCACGACATCGCAGCATTGCCCCCAGCTATTCGATTTATTCAAAAAGGGGATTTTGCCGCGCGGCGAGCGCCCCGGCGAGAGATGGAATGTTCCCGACGACATTCTAAAGCGGTTCGGCGATTTAGGCGGCTCAAATCCCAAAGCCGTCTATTTGAGCGCGTTGAGCAGCGCGCTCTTTTTGAGTTTAGCCCCACTCGCCACGCCTTCAGGCGACAACAAACCGTTTCAGGCGTTCGTTGTCGAAATTGACGCGGCGAAGTTGGACGAGGCGCGGTTTATGCCCGATGAAATTGTATTGAGCCTCGATGAGCAGCAACGGCACGAAACATTAGAACTGGACGATGATGAGTGCAAACGGGAAATGGCGCGCCAACGCCAGCGCATGGAGACCGAGCGCCACCTGTGGAGAAAATGCTATGACCGCACCGGCATCATCGCACACCAAGGGCGCGTCGCACCCGAAGCGTTTTCGCGTGTTTTGGTTTTCAATTTGAGTTTTTTTGTAGAGCGCCCCGATCTCGCAGCAGTCCTGGCCGATCCCAAAAACTCGCGTCTGCCGATCTCGCGCGAGGGTGCCAAGAAGATGCAAAGCTTGCTGGACGAGATGTTTAGCCCACCGTCACCCGGAGAGGCGCGCGATGTTTTCGACGGACAGGAAATTCTGGCAAAGCTGCGGGGCCAGATTTACCTCAAGCCCGCCACTTTGCCGACAATCAAGCCGATAATCAAGCCGTTCAGCATTATGAGTCGCCGGATGCTTTGATAGCACGGCAGCCGAACCGATTCCATGAACCATCATGATGGTTCATGGAATGGAAGCCATGAATCATCATGGCGGTTCGGAAAGGAAAAATACATCATGCCCAAAGGCGTTTACTCAGGCCAGCATTGCGGAGAGTTTGGCGGCACACGCCGCAGCGACGGCGCACCGTGCCAGTGGCCGGCGGGATACCGCACCGACCATAAGGGCGACGGCAAGTGCGCTACATGCTCACGGTTCGGCGGCGGGCGCCCGATCATTCATGGCCGTTACTCCAAGAAGGGCACGATAGCCCAGCGCGCCAAAGAAATCGCCGAATCAGGTGTAGGCTTATCCGTCAGCGGCGCGCTTGCCCAGATGCAGGCAACGCACGAGGCTTTTAGAGATATGCTCGATGCACGAGGCGAGGACTTGACCGTTCACGAGGCCGAGTTACTCTCTGATATGATGCTCAAGCAAATCAAGGGACTCAAAACCTTAGAGGACATTCGCACCAGCAACGCACTCACACCAGCAGAGGTTAACGCTATTCAAAACCGAATAGCTGAGTGCATTATTGAGTTTCTGCCCGATCCAGAGACGCGCGCGAGATTCATGGCCAAGCTACGAGGCGAACCGCTTCCAGCCCCGGCACGGCCCGCACTCCCAGAGCCAGAGCCAGCTATCGAAGGTGAGATAGTCGAGCGCACCGCATGACCGGCACAGGCTTTAATGTGTTCATCTTGGTAAAGTGCGTCATCATCGGAGAATTTGAGAATCATGCCACAAATGACCGAAAAACAGGCGATTGATCGGCTCAGTCAGCTATTAGTCAAGCCAAACCCGACGAAGGGCACGCGTGCGGAGATACTCCGCACCCGCATTCTCCGCACGCGCCAACAGGCCAAGAGACTGACCAAAGCATCAGCGGTAGCCACCGAAGAAGCGCGGGCGGCAAGACAGGCGCTACACGCGATTGAGGCTGAGTTGAAATCCCTACATTCTCGTAACTCATAAAACAGCTATGAATTGATAAAACAGTTTTGAGAAAGGTTTATGAGAATGAATCTAAGGCCACATCTCCCAATGCTCAGGCGTTCTCAAAACTTATTGAAAACCCTCGTTTATGAGAGGGCTTTAAAGTGCCTGATTGACGCTGACCAGCGCACCGAACCGGAGCGGCGACGCCTACCCCCGCCCCTTGTATCAAATGCGATATGCTCGAAACCGACGACCTATTCGCCCGACTTACGACCGTTGTGAAATGAAAAATCGAGATTGAGGGTGTCAATTCTGAGCGAAAACCTAAAACGCAATTCGCAATTTCGGGTTTAATTTTTTGGTGCGAATTCGAGTTGTGCGAATCCGAGAGAAAACGGCGGCAAAGCAGGCGGGCGTTCCCATTTGGATGATCCGCGACGAGTGCTGCAGCGGGCGTTTAAAGGCTAAGAAGTGGGGCCAGCGCGGCAAGTTTTTGATTGACCCGGTAGATTTTGCGGCGTGGGTTCAGGAGTATCGCCAGCAGCTTCAAATTCAGGGCGAAGCGGCTATGGCGACTGCAAAAGCTCCACGCCGGCGCCAACTTTCACCGGCGAGCGCCGAATTGGAGCGACAAAGCCAGAAGCAGCAGAAGGCGCTAAAGCGTTTCCTCGACGACGGCGACGAGCAGGGCGCCTTAGTCGTAGTGCGCTCATTATTGGCGACGTTGGCAGAGATGCAGGACGAATAGCAACAGCACTATGTATCGCCTGAACCCTATCATTTGAACTCAAAACTGTTATTCGACTGCGAAGTTCACGGCCAACGCCTAAAACGCCAAGTTTAAAGTTACCACTCAGCAGGCTTAGTTATGGGGCCGATGGCGTCTGCCAGCACTAACGGAAGTTGAGATAAAGAAAGAAGGTTTTTGGGCAATTGTCTGTAAAAACTTGCAGCGTTTTTTAACTCTTGAAGGCGGGCATTACTTTGGGGCGAATAAACGCCAACGGTTTTCCCTACCTCTTTTGTAACGAGGGAAATTGCTGTTGCTAAATCCGAATCATTGGAAATGACCAAAGCGGAGTCGAATCGGTTTAGATGTGCGTCATGCACCAAATGTGCAGCAAGGTTGACATCTGTGCCTTTTTCTTCACTCTTGCGAACCTGAGCCATTTGGGGGTCTTTGCCAACCACGTTTTTACCCATCTTGTCTTTGGCTTCTAACAATTGGATGGAGTGCGCCAGCGGCAACCATTTTTCACGATACTTAAATTGGCCTTCAATGATTTCTACACACCCCAATGTTCTTAGAGCGCGCCAATACATTCTCTGTCTTACTTGCTGCTGAGGGTCTGTTACGCGCCTTTCCACCTGTGCCGTGAATAGTTTAATAGTGCCTATCGCTTCACCGGGCAAAAGAAGATGATTGGAAAGTTTCAGGAGATCAAGCCATTTATCAGGGCTATTTTTTAGTGAACCATTATAGAGATTGAATCCATCAATATAAACAAATACAGTAGCCATAATTAACCACAAACAGTGAAGGCCACCCCCGGAGGAGTGGCCTTCGACTCACGTAAAAACGTGAGCGGATTTAATAGTAAGATGCCACAGGTTGCAACAGGTTGCAAGTCTTTTACAAATCTTGTAAAAGACTTTTACAAATCTTTTAGCTTCGATAGACAGGCACAAAACAGGCCCGGCATCATAACGATGCCGGGCCTGTTTTGTTGTGGATCGTTGCGCTAAACAGTCACGGCAAAGCGCACGCCCAAAGGCTTTGAGTGATTACTTGGCTTGCTTTTCCAGCAATTCGATGATGCGCTGATTCTGCATCGCTTGAATCAGTAAGAGTCGGTTCGTGGTTTCGGGTTTTCGCAAGTCGAAATACGTGTTGAGCGCGACGCCGTGCATCAGTTCGGGATCGAGCGGCACCTGAGCCAAAGTTTTCGCCCATTGCTCGCCGTGCGCGAAGTCGCCGAGTTGTTCGTCTACGACCAACTCACTGCGAAACGTCTTGATTTTATCGGTCTGTTCGCCGATAGCGATCCCGGCGCCAAAGCACAGCAAAGCGGCCACAGCAACGCCGAATTTCACACGAAGATTTTTCATGCTTCAATTATAAGATGCTGGGCCTTCTCAATTATGCTTTACCCGTTGACCGTCAGAATGTGTGCAGAGCGCGCCGGAGTGTCACCCGGCACGATTCGCGGGGCATTAAAGCGAGGGCAACTCAAAGGGCGGCAGTTTGGGCGGCGGCGGCGCTGGAAAGTCAGCACCGAGGATTTTAGAGAATGGTGTCGTAATAAGCACGCCCTGAAAATGCGCTCCCAACGGCGCAAACCCGACCCAGAGCGCGACGAATTGGAAGCGCAGCAGAAGGCGCAAGAGCGAGCCTTACGGCGTTTCGTCGAGGACGGCGACGAGCAGGGCGCCGCAGTGGTGGCGCGGGCGTTACTGGCGACTGTGGCCCAGCTTGAAGATGAGCGATAATAGGGATATGGACCCAGCTTTGTTAGGCACTATAAACGTCGCTATTGGTTCTTTGATTGGTTTTGGTGGCACTTGGATTTCAAATCGTTTCGCCCATCAAAGGGAAACCGACCAATGGAAACGACAGCACGAAGCCGAAGAACAAAAACGTCTAAGAAGCAGTTTGAAAAGTCCCGAAAGTATCTGTCTGTCAGGCCATTGGGTAAGTTGAGAGTGTGGATAACCCAACTTATGCTACCGACCTGACAGACAGACAATGGCAGATTATCAAAGATTTGCTGCCCCCGCCCAAACCCGGAGGCCGCCCACGCACCATCTGTTTGCGCCAAGCCTTCAATGCCATGCTGTATCTGGTGGTAACCGGTTGTCAATGGAAGATGCTGCCCCAAAGTTACCCGCACTGGCGCACGGTCTATGGTTACTTCCGCGACTGGCAAAAGGACGGCACTTGGGAGCGATTACACCACCGTTTGCGGCGCTGGGCGCGCCGTCAAGCGCGCCGCCGTCCCCGTCCCACAGCGGGAAGTTTGGACAGCCAAAGCATCAAAAGCACGGCCCTAAGCGGGGTGCGTGGTTTTGAGTCGTTTAAGCGTGTGATGGGGCGAAAACGCCATATTATCGTGGACACTTTGGGGTTTCTGCTGGCCGTATGCATTACCCCGGCCAACGTCTCGGATACCGCTGGAGCCGTGCAGGTTTTGCCCTTGCTGCAACGGTGCGCTCATCGCTTGCGAGTCATCTGGTGCGACGGGGGATATTTCCAAGGGGCCTTGGATCAAGCCGATAGTTTGGGCTTAAAACTGGAGCCTGTGCTGCGGCCTGAAGGACAGAAGGGTTTTACGCTTTTGCCCAAACGCTGGGTCGTGGAGCGCACCTTTTCTTGGCTTTCGTGGTGCCGTCGTTTAAACCGCGAATACGAGGTGAGTGTCGAGTCCAGTCAGGCTTTGATTCTGCTCGCTATGTCACGACTTATGCTTGACAGACTCGCTCCTCACTGACTTTTCAAACTGCCTCTAAGAGAAGAACAGAAGGAAAAGCGGCAGGAACGGCAGGCAATCTATTTAAATTGTCTGGCCTCTTTAAGAGAGTGGGATGATTTTATAAATCAAAGTTATGAAATTAAAGAACAAAGGCCAGAAGGTGTCTACACAACCCTTTTGAATAAGGTTGAGTCCTCTGTTTTAAGACTTTCTTCACTCTATCACCCCAAACATGAAATTCAAGATATAATCAATGAATTTTTAAAAAGACATTACAACAGCCGCACATTAATAGAAGAAACCATGTCGCTAATGAGGAATAATGAACTTCTGACCTCCAAATCAAACGAAGCAAAAGAAGACTCCAAAAAGAATATGCGGGTTAAAATCAAGGTAAACACCGGATTTCGCCAGCAAATGTTGACTACTGGCCTTGAAATTCCCCTTCACTATACCTTTGAACTCGACTTAGCCGGATTAAAACCGTCCCACCGGGAAATGCTGGGGGAAAGATACGAGATGCATTTGCATCAAAATAACTTCCTGCCTAACCCAATTGATTTAGGAATAGATGAAAAGGGAATGGCATCGCCCCCACATAGAAGCTGGTCCGCTAAAATAAATCCACTAACATTAACCCCGGAGCAAATCTTTGATGCTTGGGTTTCAGATGTTGAAGCCACATAAAGCCCCCAATTCCTAAAACAGAAACGCCGCACACCTAATTATGGTGTGCGACGTTTGCTTGTGGATCGGCGCGCTAAATTGTCACGCCTACACGGTCGCAAGCGGCCCAGATGCGCTGTGCGTCGTTTAACAGCGCGTGAAAGTCACCGCGCCCGACGTTGTGAAATGTGAGGCGCCACACGCCGCCAGATTCGCCCAGCGCCGTCACACAGGCATTATCATCGAGCAGCGCGCCCAGCCCGTAGGCGGCAACGTAAAGCTCTTTCGACACTGTGCGAAGCCGCGAAATATCGCCCTCGATTTCAAAGCTCACGAGGGTTGCCTCGTCATCCGTTGCGCTAATTGCCGTCATCGGCGGCAGCAGTTTGATGTTCGGTTTCATTTGGCTTCTATCCTTTTGCCCGTTGCGGGCCGTCGAGAGTGCCCCGCGAAATCATCGCGGGCACTTGTGCGGTTTATCGCTCGAAGTGTGCAACCCAGTCAAAAGCGGCGGGCGCTTCGACAACCGGCGCCGGTTCGCTGATATAGCCCCATTCGCGGCCCGAAACGGCGGCTTTGCGAATGTGCTTGCAAGTGCGGCCATTGTTGACCGTTGGCGTGATGCCGTCACGTTGGGCACGAATGGCGATTGACTCTTGAAAGCCTTTGCAGCCACACACGCAAGCGCCGGTTTCGGCATTGATGCGCTGTTGGTAGGTGACTGGGAAACCGTCTTCGCCGCGTTGCGTGGCGCTTTGTGTGCTTGTAATGAGCACTTGACCGGCGGGCGTGGCTTCGAGCGCGACGAAGTAGATCGGCTCATTGTGCGTTTTGCCGGATGGCCGGCGGGTTTGGTTTACTACCATTTGAATCAATCCCCTTTGATTTACGAAGGCCGCGCTATTTCTTGACGGGAGCAGCGCGGCTTTTCGTTTAACGACTCTCTAAGTTTACTTGTAAAGTAGATAACAGCGCAAGGTGGTTTAGAAGAATTTATTTCCCTTGTAGGTAAAATTATTTGGTATACTCGGCGCAGGTGATTTATTATGGCTACTGCCAAAATGCCCACGACGGGCAGAGTGATTAAAGAATTGAAGTGTTTGGCGTGCGAACACACATGGTTTCCGCGTTCGCCTGATGAGCGCCCGCTACAGTGTCCGCGTTGTAAGTCGGCGTCTTGGGATACCGGGCGCCGGCGTGCCGTTCGTCAGGCACCGTCGAGAGCCACAGCGACAAGCACAAACATTGATGATGCCATGCGCGCCAGTGCTGAAATCATGGCCCCGCTTTATGCCGAATCGTTAGCCAACGGCGGCGAACTCACGGCGATAACCACAGCATCCGGCGACTTGCACGAATATACGGCGGATGAATTGGAAGCGATGAGGGAAGCCCATTAATGCCACTTCCTGAGCCAAAACGCGGCGAAGTGTGGCGCGTGGACTTCGAGCCGTCACGCGGCGCGGAAATCCAAAAGACGCGGCCCGCCGTCGTGCTGAACCTTGATTCCATCGGCAAACTGCCTTTGCGCGTCGTGGTGCCCTTCACCAGATGGCAACCTAATTTCTCAGAAGTGCGATGGCTCGTGAAGATTGTGCCGGCGGCGTCCAACGGTCTGAGCAAAGACAGCGCGGCAGATGCCTTTCAGATGCGCTCGTTTGCGGTCGAGCGATTCGTCGAGAAGATCGGCACGCTAACGCCCCGACAAATGGAAGCTATCGGACGCGCCGCCGCTGAAGTGTTGGGCTGCCCACTGACAAAATAAGGATAGACAAACCTTATTTAAGGTTTGTCTATCCTTTGAACATGGACAAGGTGGATGCAAGGTAGACGAACCGTGACAAGGTTGCATAAATCAGACTCAAGCATGACAACGTGGACAGCGTGGACAAACCTTAAATGAACAAAAAAACGGCGTCTGATTTCTTGGGAATGACAGAGCGAAACCTAATGCGGCACGTTGCCGCAGGGCGTCTGACGGTGCGCTATATCAAAGGCAAAACGTCGAAGGTTGCTGACTTCGACGAGGCCGAACTTGGCGCAT
>MWWH01000274.1_pt1 | contig 14544 bp, 20 predicted proteins | sample 1047231 | NCBI WGS metagenome assembly MWWH01 (sample SAMN06349967, study PRJNA376086) | soil metagenome | isolation source: MG3-2 sample Antarctic (ecotone) soil | place: Antarctica | collected 2015-01-13 | reverse complement strand
CACTAGTAATCTGTGTATCACCATCTAGATTACCAGTAATCTCCTGTATCTCGTCAGGGAGATTACCAGATGTATCACTAGTAATCTGTGTATCACCATCTAGATTACCAGTAATCTCCTGTATCTCATCAGGGAGATTACCAGATGTATCACTAGTAATCTGTGTATCACCATCTAGATTACCAGTAATCTCCTGTATCTCATCAGGGAGATTACCAGATATATCACTAGTAATCTGTGTATCACTATCTAGATTACCAGTAATCTCCTGTATGTGTTCTAGGCTGCTAACTCGCTGTAACAGTAGCTCCACAGTACTTTCTAGAGCGGATAGACGTAAATCACTGGATAAAGTGGTGGTTGCTTCTGACTGAGTACCTCCGTAACGCTCAAACAGTATTCTTTCAAGGGCTAGGGAATGAGATAAATCCCATCTGTCTCGCTCTGCCTCAAACTGGCTAGCCAGCCACTCGCTGATATATCCCTGAATCTTGGGCTTCGTAGTAGGCATTTTCCTAACAATCTAATTTAGATTACTAGTATATCACTTAGTGATATCCAATAAAAAGCCGCACAATCGTTCGCTATAACAGTGCGGCTTTGTGTGAATGCAAGGAGAGTCGCATTCGTCGCGGCTCTAACCTACCACCAAAGCTACAATGCCTGTGGTGAGGCATATCACGAATCAGGTGAACAGCGTCTTGTGGGTATGCTTCACCGCCTAGCTTCCGCCTCTGCCCAAGCCGCGTCTGACAATTCATCTAACGCCAGGGCAATTAATTCGGGAGTAGCCAGCTGACCGCTAAAGAGTTGGGCAACGAACTGGGCCAGGAGCCAGGATAACTCTACTGAAACCATGCTCTATCGTGATGACGCACTACGCCGTCAATAACAAACTGAGGACTACTTGTAAGACGAGGATAGTTACAGGTAGTGTCGCAGCCACAAGACCAAGTTTCACGTAAGCGTAAGTACTCGCCAGGAATTACAACAGCAGCGCGACTACCACATTTGCACTGGCATAGCCATAAGTCAGATGGATAATACCTACCCACCTCTTTTAACCCAATTACCCAGAGTCGCCCAAATTCTCGATTTGTCAGATCAGGAAACGGCAGCATAATTCCCAAACGGTGCTTACAAAAGTGCGATCGCGCGAGCGACCCGATCCGGGTCAGCCTCAACATAGCCGATTAACGATTTTAAGTCCTGGTGTCCCGTCGTCAGCTGGATAGTATGCAAGTCCACCCCGCGCTCCCACAGCCGCGTAATAAAAGTGCGCCGGGTGCTGTGAGTCGAGTAACCCTTATTATCTAAACGACAAGACAGCAAAGCCGCTCTGAACATTAAATCAGCTGCCCGAAGTGTAATCGGAGCGTTTTGCTTTAAAGGACTTTCAAACAACCATACTTGTCCCAGGCGCGGCGGATTCCCTTCAAAACTTTCTTTGAGTTCAGGATGCACCGCCACTTGCCTAGTCTGGCGATCGCCAGAGGGGTTTGCCTTACGAGTCGCGGCGCGAAAAGTGATGTGCGATCGCACTTTTCCTCCGGCGTCTATTACGTCAATTACCAAAAGCTGCACAATCGCTCCCCAGCGTTCACCAGTAAATCGAGCGATATCCAAAATCAAGCGATGTTTTTTACTTTTTAAAGACTTGCGAATCTTAATGTAGTCAGCGTCAGAAATGATAGCGGCTTTTCCATGTCGATTATTTTTCATTTTGGAGTTCTGGTTTTACCCTAAAAATAGCTTCCTCTTTTACCGCGTTATTAGGTAAAACCAGAACAAACTATTCTCAAGCTATTAATAAAATCTCCCTACACCCTAGTCTTAGCAAGGGCTACACCACCTCAGTAAATCTTCTGGAACTACATAGAAGTGGAAGATTTACTTATCCTTGGTTAGCGCTTAGAACAGTAGTGAAGTTTCGCTTTTCCCTGATAACTTTTGTGTGGAATCCAGTTACATCGATTTTGCTGAAAACTGACTGGCAATACACTGAACCAGTTGAGGGGGGCTTTTTTCGCTTAAAGCATTCTAGTCAACCAAGAAAGGGAATTCTTCAAATAGCTCAAGCTGAATTCAATATTGATAATTCGGTGAATCTAACTGAGGCGATCACCCTCCAAAGTGGATCAGAGCTAGAAATTTTAACCTGTGCTACTCCTGCTTATTTTTCTAGCAGACGACTAGCAATTAGGAGGATATCTACTCAACCAAGCTTAGAGAATCAGCTTAGAGATTTACTAATCCCAGCAATTCTCAGAAATGATAACTCTGATTTTCTGGGAGCAAGCCAATCTAAATGGACTATTCAAATAGAGGTAAGCGACGTGCCATTAACAAACCCTGTTAGCTCTAATCAACCTTCAACTAATTGCACAATTACAAACGTCAACGCAGCAATCGCATCTACTCAAATCCTTTCAGCAAACACAAGCCGCAAAGGTGCGATTCTCCAAAACAATTCGGCATCAAACTTATACCTTGAATTTACCGCCGCTGCTACCAATGCAAGTGTTCCTAAGTTGGTTCCAGGCGCTTACTATGAAATTCCCTACAACTTCACTGGATTAATCAATGGAATTTGGGATACAGCATCAACCACCACCGGCGTGATTGTTAAGGAGTTTGCTTGATGCCTTTGTCAAATCCACCGTTACCAATTCCAGGTGCTTCGGGTAATTTGCTTACATCAAACGGTGTTAGCTGGATATCTGCAATCCCAGGCACGGCACCCACTCCAGGCATCACCCTTACTTATGCTTCTAATGGTGATACTAATGGACTCTTTTACTATCTAGGAACTAACGGAGGAACCGAAGCTTGGAGCAATCCATATAGTGCTAACCGGATAAATATTACTCAAAGCTCTATTTATAATTCAAGTACACAACCTCCGAGTAATTTAGTAGATAGAACTGGCAATTCTATTAGTACTACAAACATTGAAAATTCTTGGGTTGTAATTGATTTAAAAACAAAAAAACTTAAGTGCAACTACTACACTGTAAGAGGAAGAGGCGATGATACCACCCTTTTCCCGCGTAATTGGAGATTAGATGCAAGCAACGATCAGCAAACTTGGATAACACTTGATACTAAAACTAATCAAACAGGTTTAAATCAAAATGTTTATCTTTCTTTCCCTATTGCAAACCCTGGAGAAAATTATCAATACTTCCGATTTATGCAAACTGGTTTTAATAGCTATGGAGCAGCAATGTATGGCTACTATTTAGTGTTAGGCGAAATGGAACTGTACGGTATATTTGTTTAATTCCTAATTAAGTAACTAGAATGACACAATTCCTACCCACTCAAATACCCGCAGAAGTCGTAACTATTGAGCAATTAGTAGTTTGGGGTATGGAGATTTTACAACATCTTTACCCGAATGATCTGGCAATCGAGTTTTTAGACGAAGCTGGCGAACCAATAGATCGCCGCTCTATAGAAGCTGGAACTTTTTTCTACACAGCACCCTTCCCACCGGAGTGGCGGCATACTTCGCGGTTTACCATTGCTGTCAGTAATCAACATCAAGTATCAGGGCATGTATGGGATCATGTTGATATTTTAGGGAATCTACCAATTCCTACTGGCATGAAGAAGGCAGCGTAATTAATGCCAGAATTGCCTGATCATTTGAAGCAACTCAGCTATACCTATAGACAATTTAGGGAAGCTGAAAAGCGTTTATATCAAAAAGATTTTGATGCTCAGTATCCACCGGATTCAATCAACAATACAAAGTTTACCACAGCCCAAGAACAAGAAACTTATTATCAATTACAAGAGCTTTTAGATCCAAACTTTAAACGTCCAGTTGTAAATACTGATTCTGAAGAAGTCCAAACCAAGAAAAGACTTGAAGAACTTAGAGAAAGTAGGGCAAGAGCCGAGGCTCATTTAGCAGCAGAAGAGAAAAACTATACACCATACTCTGAAAGGGTTAGGACTCCCACACCAACAAAACAAACTTATGGTACAAAAGTCGCTGAATCTGATCTCTTAAACAATGAACTTAATGTAAGAACAAGAGCAGCTAACAAACTGAAGCGCACTCAAGCAACTATTGGGGCTAAAGTAGCTCCTCACGATCTGCTTCAATATCAGACTAATATCAGAGCAAGAGCCGAAGTTGAATTAAAACGCACTCAAGCGGCTGAAGTAATTAAGCGTGATTATGAAGCTAGAAAAACCGCTTATAACCAAAAGTTAGCGGAAGCAAAAGCTGCACAGCAAGCCAACCTTGCAGACCCAACTGGTAGAAAACCGCGTTTTAGTCTGGGTAATACTAATCCTATAACTGGTAAACGGACTGATCTACCTAGACCTCCTGGAAAACCATTTTTTAGTCGTGGCAACACTAATCCCAATACTGGGACACCAAGAAACCCAACAGATCCAGGCGGTGCGGATAATGAAATTTTTCAAAAAGTACGACGAGCGGCGACGGCTCGGATTAATGCAATCAAGCAAGCTATAGCTGTTAAACAAGCTGGTGGTGCAACATCTAAAGGATCGTCACCATCGGCAACAGCAGTTCTAGAACGGCCAGGTGCTGAAATCCCTCACATGGCTGTTGGGGCGGCGGCTACAGGTGTAACTTTATCGAGCCGTGCGATCGGCATTGCCTCTAATGGCGCAGCGCTTAACTCTGGTGTTGGGGCAGCTGTCAGCTTTGGCATTCAAGTTGCTAGTGGCGTAAATCCTCTACAGGCAGCATTTAGCGCAGTTGGGTTTGGTGTTGGCTCTCTCGTTGGGCAAGTTACTGGGACACTGCTAACTCTGCCTTTCTTTGGTGGTGTTCCTGGCGGACTTGCAGGTGGTTTTATTGGTGGTTATGGTGGGCAACTGCTAGCAGATAGTTTGTACGGCGCGTTGTTTGGTAAAGCTAAAGTTGTAAAGCCTAAAGCACAACCAGCTCAACTGCCTTTCACTGGTGGGCAGTCTCCTGTTGCCTACAACATATCAGGGAGGTGGGTAAATAATCAATCTGGATTTGGAAGTCCATGCGGCTCTACTTTTGCTTGGTCAAGCAGAACTCCCTTACTTGGTCCAGGCTTTACGGTAGTAATTGGCTCTGGTAATCGTTACTTTGTTCAGAATGATGCAGGGCAGGCAACTACAATTATTAACCCTGCTACTGGTTTTGAAATTTTGGATCAACCAGCTTGCGCTCCCTTTCACGGGCAAGGAATAGAACACGGAGTAAATTCGGGAATCACATCGGTTGCAAGGGTTGACGGGCAACCGGATACAGGCGGCAACATAGGCGGTACGGCAAGTAATCCTCAAACAATAACAAACCCAGTTTTACAATCTAGTCCCTATGTACCATCTTCAGTTACTCCGCTAAATTCCCCTACAAAAACACAAGCGCCCTACGCACCTCCACCAGCTGCTGACCTACCACTTGAATCAAATAAACGCAAACCACTGCAAATTGAAATCCCCGCGGGGAAATCTGTAACTATATCAAGCCCTGATGGCGTGGCAACTACTATCCCAGCGTCAGATCAGCCAAGAATTTTAAATATTCCCAGGCCACTACCATCTTCTGAGTTTGGGATAGTACCAGCGGCACTGCCAATTACGCTTACTTCTCCTAACAGTGAACCAATAATTCTTAGTTCACCTGGCAGCAGTCCTGTAACTATTGGGATTCCGGGGTCAGCGCCATATACCTTTAATCCCACAAGTGATAAAAACGCTCCATTACCATTGAGCACAATTAAACCTTTTAGCAGAAATCAACCAAAAACGCTCAACCCAATACCAGGTGCAACGCCAGAAACACTGGCGCCGACCACAACCCCTACTACAACTCCGTCAAACCCGTCAGAACCAGCAACTCAAGGCGACCTTAATGATTTACTCCTACCGCTGGGTATTGTTGGAGGGCTGGGAGGGCTAGCGTTCCTGATTAAAAAAATCAATGACCAGACTACACCAGCGGCGATAGAGACGGCAGCGGCGGCTGGTACTTGCCGGACGACACAACCAGGCGGGTGTTCTTCTAATTTGGCCAACGAGGCGGGCGATCGCAATAACCAAAACCTGCTGTCTTCACTTGGTGCACCAGCCGCTCAAGCTCCTGAACTGGGAATCTTATATTTAATGAACAACAAATTAGGAAATCAAATCCCAGGTGGATTGGCTGGTGGTGTTGGTAGGTTGTCTAATTTCTTAGGCATTGACCGCATCCTCAACATCCTTAATTTAATGGCGATTCTACATAATGCTTTTATGTTGAGTAATCAACTTAAAGTTACTCTAATTGAAATGCTGGGTTCCGTTGGTAATGCAACGGGATTATTGCAAACGGCAGAAGGAGATAACGTAGACCTTAACGCCACCCTAAACAAAGGAATTACAGGCTTAATTGATTCTGTTATTGGAGAATCCGAACGAGTCAGACTTGAACTTTTATTCAAGAAATATAATCGCATTTATCAAGCTGGCGCTAACATGATGAATTCGATGCAGTCAATGATAAATTCCTTAGGGGAAGTCTTAGAAGTAACTGCTGAATATAGTGGCAAGATTGGAAATGCTTTAAAGGGTGCAGGGGCAATTGCTGAAAATGCTTTTCAGTGGATGAGTGAAAAACATGATGCCAAAAGTTCTAAGTTTTTACGCTACCAAACATCAATAGGAGGCGTGACACAAGCATTAGAAGTAATTAATGAAATCTCTGAAACTGTAGTTGAAGGGCAACAAGCTAAAATTGATGCCGATAAAGCTACTGAGGACTTTAAGATAGCCCTAAAAGCAGCACCAAAAAACGAAGGGGCTGAAAATAAAGCAGTTGCGGATGAAGTTAAGCGCCGAAAAGAAGCTGCTACTGCCGACACCGAGGGAGACGATGACACCGGATTATTTAGCAATCTAACTTAGTAGATAATATGGCAGTACCACCAGAATTTAGCGAAACCGAACACTTACAAAACCTGATTCGCAGATATATAAATAAAGCCGTAAGAGAAGATTTTAGTGACTTAGGTGGGGATGATTGGGATCCTGATTTAACTACTACTCGCGGCTCAATGCGGCATGGATTAACTCATCAAGATAATGACTCTATGCAAGTCACACTTGCTAGGATGTTTCTCTACTATTTTACGTTTGGTAAAGCGCTTAAAGAGTCTACATTGATTGAAATGACAGACAGATTATATGAGGACTTTACTTATAGACCAGAAATTAAATTATATTTCAGTCAGAGTCGCTTTGATGCAGAAAAAGGTGTTGCTCCTGTACATGGACAAATTACCTATAGATTAATTAACGAGACTTCTGCAACCTTGACACCTGCCAACGTTAAAACCAGAGCTAATAAGATAAAAACATTATTTGCAGAACCATCTCTATTTGTATGGCATAAAGGGAAAAGAAAATACACATATTTAGACATCCCCAACGGTTATGATATCCGCATTTTGACCAGAGATGAAACTGAGGCAAAGCGAGTTATAGAACAGTTTTTAGATATAGAAAATAAAACTCCTGACTTTGATAAATTAACAGAACACAATCCTAGTAGAACTTACCCGTCTGCAACACAAACTAAATTAATCTATGGCAAACAGCGGAAAGTTCCACGCTGGCGACCAACTGAAGATGTTAAATTTCGCTATGCAAGCATCAAAATTCATGGTTTGCCGTTCGTGCAATACATCGTTGATGCTAGGGACGGGATAACGCGCGTCAATGTCCCAGATTAAAAAAGTTTTCTAACATGCGTCGTCGAGTGTTCCAGAAGTTAACTTGTGAGGATGTTGTACGATGTCTACAACGTATATCCCATAAGGTGTTTACACGGATGACGATTGATTTTTAATTGCTTAAGGTTGCGATCACATACAGGTACTATTTATGGTATTGAGATCGGAACATACAACCACAGTCGGGACTGACTCTGTAGCGCTTACCTTGCCGGATGAGTACGAGGGTATCTCTACTATTGTCGGGATAACTAAGCTAGCTGCAACTGGTACAGCAGATCGAGAAGGTAGCATCCCCGAATTATTGAAACAAGGTCAAATAATTCGGATTCGGATCGGCTACATAGTAGGCACTCGGCGCAAATATGCAACCATCATTTGCAACATTGACAAAATTAAAACTGCTCTAGGTTCACTGAAAAATAAAGCATTTAGAGGCGGAACAATTAGGTCTGCTTACTTTGCACGTCGTCAAACACTCAGTTAATTTATTGAATTAAATCAAATGGCAGCATTTCTGACCTTACACAAAGCTACTGTTACTCGCGGTACGGAAACAGATAATTATTTTTTCCTAGCAAGACCAGACATTTATACGGGTGATGTCGCTACTCAAACAGGAGTTAGCGAAGCAGCACCTGCTGAAAAAGATGAGCCTAGATATTCTGTTGCTGAATTACTTGGTAAAGGCATCTTGAAGAGAGTTGTAACTAATGCTTCATCAGGAAGTGGCGCTACACTCAGACGAAAAACACATCGGATGTTAGTTACTACAGCAAAGTCTTTAACTGTTCTTGATGGATTGAAGGGTAAAAGCATTGGTGGTGCTGTAGTAGATTCCGTTGGTGTACCTCGTCGAAAATCACTTCATTAATTAGGTAGTAACTATGGACGGATTTGTAGTTGGTTTTGAGTTGGATGATGAAGAATCAATTAAATATTGGAACGGCTCCAATGTAACTGATGAACTAGAAAGCAGTAAGTTCTACGGTAGTAAAGCAGAAGCCCGTATCGTGTCTGGCAAATTACAGACACAATTTACCGATAGAGCGGTTGTGGTTTTACCTGCTAGCACTGGTATTCAACTAAAAAGTTTAAATGTGGAATCAAGTTCTCAAGCTCCGAGCGTTTGAAACTGAGACACCTAATACGCTGGACTATGTTTTCAATAGTTCAGCGATTATTGTTAGTGCTGCTTTAGACGAAAACAGTGAATTTCCTTACGGTCAGCGTACTTACACGCGAGTCGGTAGCTTAAAGCCTATCTTTGCAGTGCCGTCCGTTGGTCTAACCTATGGGGTTCCAAAACAATTACATTTGCGGACTAATATGATTCGTTTTGAAAATCCTTATGGGTACAGCTACACGCTAGAACTTTACATTCATCTCTGGACAAATAAATTAGATTTAATTTTCTATCAAGAAGATCAGTTGCTTGTGCCTTAGCACTCTTAGACTCTCCTGGGCTTGTATTTATAAAGTAGGCATTATGAGCGTTGAAAAAGAATTGCTACCATCGCCATGCCCGATTAACTGCCCAAATCGTAAAACCACCTTGGGCAAAGGATATGCGTACTTATTCAGTTTGACTCTTACTGCTTTGCTGTTGTGGCAGTCAGTAGATCTAAAGTATTCCAGGCAGGGGCTTGAGCTTCAAACCAAGCCAATTCCAACCTATTTAATTACTGGCTTTGTCCTCTTGATCGGTGGGGCATTGGGATTGAATACTGACGGTCTGGCTAACGCTCTAGGGATTGCTTTGTCTAGTGGTCGAAAAATAGATTAGCTGAAGGAATTTTATGGATATTGATCTGGCTGAAAAGATAACCCGCTACATGCTGAAGAAATCCTACAAAGTTGCTGTCGGTCCCAGACAGTACAACATTGTCTACGTTGAGGGGATGAATGCAGACGGGAGTCTTAATCCTGATATCCCAAACATTTTTAACGATCGCCGCCTAGTAATTCAAGTGCTAAACGCTAAAGCATCAATTCTTGGTAACTGGGAAGGGACAACAGAGCCAGGGAATCACTACACAAACCATCCGATGAACCTCCAGGGCGCTGCCAGAATTGCTTTTGGTCAATACACGGCGTGGCAAGTGGGAATACATGGGTCTCGCGATCGCCATGAAGCTTTAATTCAAGTTGCTTCAATCAGAGTGCATCGAGATTTGAATAAGGATATGCAGCGCACGGGCGATCGCACTGACATTGGGTCATTTGGCGTTAACCAGCACTGGGGCTACGATCTGCCAGTAAATAATATTGCTAACGCATCGGCTGGCTGCTTGCTTGGTCGCACCCGGGAGGGGCATCGAGAATTTATGCAGTTGATTAAAGGGGATAGCAGACATCAGCGCGATCGCAGATTCATTTTCACCACTACAGTGATCGCTGGAGATGATTTGCTTAAAGTGGCGTAAAGGTTAGGAAAAACAACTATCTTTCCGCTAGTCCACTGCCTCCGCAGTAAGGACACTGTATAATTTCGCCATCGTAAGACCCGTTAATGGGGTCTGAGTCCCAGTTTGAATCAATAGTAATCCAGCCGTCAAAGCCGCAGTAGGGGCATTCGAGATCGTCTTCTGGGTTTAAGTAGTCGCTTAGATCAGTTTCCGTGGTCATGTGGGGATTCACCCTAGAGCTTTTTAAGTTCCTCTTCAAGAATAGATTGGCTTGCTTCTATCTCAAAGGCTAACTCCACTAAGGCACGCTTCCATGCAGCCAACTCAATGTAGGGCTTATCCTCTACTGGCCCAAGTTGCTCTTTTAAAAAGCGCTTGAATGCATCCTTCAGTACTATCTGAGTCTTCTCATCCATACGTGCAACGACTTCCCAACGCAAACTCAATTCTTTTCTACCTTAATTCTCTTACCCATTTCAATTGTTTTGCTTTCCTGCACAACCAGAAAATTGTAGTAGCTAGCCAGGGCTGCGCTGAGGTTAGGCGAGGCATTTACCCTGAACTCTTGCAGCCATTTTTTAGCGGTTCTGATTTCTTGGAGTCGCTTCCGTAGCTCGTCGAGCTGCTGCTCTGCTTGGTGGTTCATGAGCGCTCCCACTCCTCACGGCTGATGCTAGCCTTACGCAAGATTTTTGCTAGCAAGTCTATGCTGATATCGCCTTGATGTGGATTTGGAATTGGGAGCTTAAGTTTTTCCTTCTGCATATATTGGTGATTGCTGCCAGCGAAAGGCCCAGTGAATCCAAACCGCCTCAAAGCACGTATCAAATCCCGTCTGCTAATTGCTCCAAAAGGGGGCATTATGCTGCCTTCTGCTCCTCTGGAATTGGGACTAGTTCAGGAGTTAGGTCTATACCATCGATAACGGGTAGGGTATGACCTAGCCTCAGTCCTAAAATAATCCACCCTTCTAAAACCTCTTGTAGCTCGTCTCGGCAAGCTTCTAATGTTTGGGCATTTGCCCAGAGTCCCTCCATCTCTGGAATATCTGCGAAAAATGTGCCGTCGTCTATTCGCTCGTAGGTGGCGCGGTGCATTGCAGCGTCTATGTATTCGGTGAACATAGGTTTTCTCTAGTAAATTTGTACTGGTTTAGCCAAAGTGCCGACAAAGAAGAGCCGCGATCGCACTGATGTTAGCGGGTTTAGCCAGCAGTTAGAACTGTGCAATAACCCGCGCAGCTTAAATTTATGTTGAACTGGTATCACTTTGTGTGGATGGTTGCTTACGGGTATGCAGTAATCACGTTGCCTAACGCGGTAATTAAGTATTTCAGTATTCCAGACGAGTACACGATCTATGTGTATATCCCCCTTATAGCTCTTCTCTATATGGGATTTATGAACTTTGCACAACGGAGAGTTCGTTAATTTGTCAACAAAATGATGACATTTTCTAAAGTGTCGACAAAATTTTGTCGACAAAATTGATTTTGTCGACATTTTGTCGACACTTTTGTCGACGCATTAAATCTATACTAGGCATGGATTTGATGCCATTTTGTCGACATGTCGACACTTTCTGATTTTGTCGACATCTTATGAACCCTCATTTTCTTGGTGTAAATGCTCAATGTTGATGTTCCTAGTAAATTTGTACTGGTTTAGCCAAAATGCCGACAAAATTGTCGACAAAAATGTTGAGGTTTTTAATTTTGTTGAGGTTTTTAATTTTGTTGAGGAATTGTTGATGCTACATCAACAGGGTTAAAACCTTACGCAGTAAGGAATTCAGCCATTTTGTTGATGCATCAACATTTTGTTGATGTTGATGCAACTTTTATTCGGCAGCGGTACTGTCTCCTTGATTAAATCGCTCTACATTGATGTTGTAGGCTACGTTTGAATCACTTTGGGAGTGATCGCGATTCTCAACGTTTATGGTTTGGTTTGGTTTTTGGTCAGAAGCAACATCAACATTTTTCTGCTTGGCTGCAAACTTTAAATGAAGTCCCTCTCCCATACAATCTCCATAGCCCATACTTTCTAACTGACGAAAAGTAGAACGAACTTCTTGCACACTAGCACCACGAAATGCCCAAACCGACATTTTGACATCCCTAGCAGTAACCGTTCCTACCTTCCTGGATCGCTCCACAATCGCCGCTAAATTTGGTGCAAGCTCCCCCTCGCTAGCCCTAGCCGTAGCGTGAATCAACTTCACCTGGCTGATAAAGAACTTAACCAGCTTGCAAGCCTCTATCACCCGCGCTTTAGGAATCGCCTGAGATATCGCCGCTGATTCCTGCCCTAGCAGGCTGTGGATAACGTGCAGGTTTATCGCTAGCCGTCCGATCGTCCCCTCACTCTTGGAGTAGACTGCCCGCATCGCCGCCTCTGGATGCGTCACCCGCAGCTGCTCCAGCCTGTCGTACTGGCGCTCGTAGAACTCCTGCCCCGCTGGTTCAAAGTGATAGGTCATCTTGGGCAGTTGGTCGATGCGGCGGTACAGCGGATCGATTAGCTCGCTGTTGATGTCATAGCTACTACTCTTCTGTAACCTCGATGCCTGCAATGGCTGAATCACAAACAAAAACCTAGCCCACTGCCCGTCAGAATCATCTGGATCTTTCATCAATTTTCGGAGTGTCTCAGGCTGAATCGTCCCGAAAATCGATAGTAAGCAAGTCTTAACGCGGCTGACGAATCCCTCAGCCCGTAACTCCTTCTTACCGAACCCGTCATAGAAGCTCAAGAAATCTTGCCGCTCTGAACCCTTCCCATTTCTGTACTTGTCGAAGGCAAATACGCCCGACAACTCATCACGCAGATATAACACCCCGCGATCAGGGAACTTAGCAAAATTTCTATTGATTCCCTCAACGTTGCCGTCATTAAAGTAGTAGTCAATATGTTGCAACGTTGGCTCACCGTTGGGGAACTTCTCCCGCTGCTCATCCTTGGTCAGACTGCGGTACTCAGCCAATTCCTGTTCGTGTTGCAATTGCAAGTCTGCGTTAGCGTCATCCTCCAATTTGTCCAGGGGCGTTTTTACGAGTGTCCTAAGAACTGGTGATTTTTTCTGCCCACTCTCCGCCACAACGCCAGCGAATAAATTAGGCGGCACGATGAACTTATCTTCAAAGCTAATGGTCAGCGTCGTCCCGACCTTGTGCAGACAACTGATACCAGATAGCAGAGATAGTAAAAAGACTTCTGGACGAATCGCCATTCTTTCTGCCAGCCGCGTCAACGGTTCAGCCAGCGGTTTAGGCAAGTATTCGTGCAAGTCCAACGACACACCGCCGATCGCCAGCAAGTCATCTAGGTCGCGCTTTAAATCTTCCCTGGAATCGCTGTCTTCCAATTCTGCCAGCCTAGAATCGTACAAGCGTCGGACATCTAGCGTATGTCTACCTGCCATTTCCGCGATATAGGGCAGTAGGGCATCTAATTCTGATTGTGACGGATTCTTATCGATCAGCTTGTCAATCTCTGCTATCAGCTGCTCAGGAGTTAATTTGGCTCTTTGGTCGTGCGATCGCTGAAAGCTTACTTCAGCCTTCTCCAAATCTGGCTCGTGAAAATCAAAGGCATAATCATCTAATTCGAGACTTAGCTTACTTTGCTCCCTAAGCAAATCAAAGTATTCTTCACCAGGTGAGGTTTCTTTAAGCTGCTCACCAATTTCATGAAGTCGTTGCTCAACCTCTGCTCTGGTAGGTCTGGTGTACTTGCCATTGAACTTCATGACAGTACCCCCGCTGTTAACTTGGAGGCAATTATTGTATTATTCATGTGGGTCTGCTTTTTTGGCTATAAAGCATACGAACGCCGAAACCTATCGCCTGATTTCGCTCTTGGAAAAGTTGGTCAGGGATAGGTTTCTGTTATTCATACACTCAGGATTTAATCAGTTAAAGGACATTAACAAATCCGCGATCCCACTGAAAAAGGAGAATATGCGGATACAGCAGTAGTTTACTGTTTATTTGCCGCTTCAAGGAAAAATGCGATCGCATTGTATTTAATAATCCAGCCAGCCTCTGGATTATGGTAATCAGGATCTTGGGAAATTTGGCTTGCTTGTTTACTTGCAGTCTTCTCGCTTTTGTACCGCTTTGCTAAGGAAAGAGATCCAGTAAATCCTCTATCCTTACCAGCCCAATATTTAAAATACCGAGGTGTATCCTCATGAAATTGGCAGATTACGATCTGATTTAGAACTTCTGGTGCAAAAGTTACCGGAGTACCACCAAGCGTAAAAGTATGCATATCACCATCTAGATTACCAGTAATCTCCTGTATCTCGTCAGGGAGATTACCAGATGTATCACTAGTAATCTGTGTATCACCATCTAGATTACCAGTAATCTCCTGTATCTCGTCAGGGAGATTACC
>MWWH01000273.1_pt1 | contig 14560 bp, 10 predicted proteins | sample 1047231 | NCBI WGS metagenome assembly MWWH01 (sample SAMN06349967, study PRJNA376086) | soil metagenome | isolation source: MG3-2 sample Antarctic (ecotone) soil | place: Antarctica | collected 2015-01-13 | reverse complement strand
TGCCGTTAACTATGCGAATCAAGTAACAGAGGTCAGCCGCTACTATGTAATCTTGCTCGACGGCAACGACATCGCGCGTATCGTAGAGGATAGAGCGCGCATTATTGAAATCTTAAACATCAAAGCGCGCCGTGTCTTCGCAAAGCGCGAGTTGGGTATGACCGAGTTCGGAGATGTTAATGATCTTTCCGAGGAAGAAGCAGAAATAGAGGAAGCCATAGCCGCGCAAGCCGAAGCTGCTTTAGAAGAGCCTGATGCTCGCTGAGGCGAAAGAATGCCACATCCAAAAGACGTTTTCGATGACCCTGCTGCTTATTGGCAGTTGCTAACTGCGGTAAGTGATACGGACTTTGAATGCCAACACTTTGACCGTAAAGAAGCGTGTCGTGTTGATAGAAATGGCTATCTTCAAACAGGCGAGTTAAATAAAGTTAAGGGTCAAATTCAAGAGTGTATCTCAGCCTTTTCTAATGCAAATAAGGAAGGGGGATTATTGGTACTAGGCATAGCAAGTGATGGAGATGTTAAAGGAATTGGTCATTTAAGCGAAGGTCAATTTAGCGATTTAACTAGACTTAATGATCTTCTTATTCATCATGCAGCTAGAAGCAAATTTTTTGATTGCGTGGATGCAGATAGTAACCCGCAAAAGATATGTTTAATTTATGCTGGTTATGTCGAGCGTTATATTTGTGAAACACCGGGCAATTCCCCAAAAGCATGGATGCGCGAAGGCAGACACAATACTTTTATTGATGACACTCGAAAGGAGCAAATCAGACGCGAGAAGGGAATTGTTGAATTTGAAACCACTCCTTGCTGTGTTTATGATCCTTCTGATCTTGACGAGGAAGTGGTAGCCGAGTTCCGTCGTAACTATCTGCAACATGCTAACAATAGTCACAGCATCGAAGAGATGTTGCGACAAGCTGGCGCAATTATTAGGACTAATTTGGGTTATGAATTTACTAATGCGGGCGTTCTTTTCTTCGCTTCTAATCCTCAGAGAGTTATGCCTTGGGGATATATTCGCTTGCTAAGATTCTCCGCAAAGCTAGGGGAAAACAATCGCGGATTACCAACATTTGAGCAACCCTTTACGGGCACAATAACTAGACAGATTCGCCTGGTCAGAACTTTTTTCAAAGAGTCTGGTTTCTTCAAATCTTTCCAAAGACGTAACCCTAAAGGCGGATTTATTGAAGAACCTGAACTGCCTTTCATTGCGGTGGATGAAGCTATTGTTAATGCCGTAGCACACCGTGATTATGGAATGAGAATTCCCATTGAGGCTGAACTTTATAAAGATGCTTTTCAAGTTCGCAATTCAGGAAGGATTCGGCAAAGAGACAAAGATGTACCCGACAATTTTTCTCTCCATGATACCAAGTTGGATTCGGCTCCGCGCAATCCATTGTTGATTGAGTGGCTTAAGCTGCTGCGAAATGAGAAAAACATTCCATTCGTCAAAGCGTTGAGCGAGGGAACGGAAAGCATGAGGCGGGCAATGGAGGATTTAGGATTGCCTGCGCCTATCTACAATGTGACTGCCACACAAACTACGGTTACGCTATTAAGCGATGCTGAAAGACGTGAAGCAGAGTTTCGCTCTGATAATGAAGAAGAAGCCACTGAGTTTGCTAATCTGTTCCCGGTATCGTTCGATCAGCGCAGAGTATTGTTAAAACCAGAAGAAAGGTCACTTCTACATAAAGACTTTACTGGGGCGCTAAAAGATGCGCTAACAGCAAAACGCTGGTATGTAGATAGTTTCAAATTCAGCAGGATCATTGCTCATCGTCAAGGGTATAGTCTTCCTCTACCTCAAGAGGTTTCTGAAAAAGTCAGGTTCTATCCAGCTTATTCGTTCCAACTTAGGAACTATAAAAAGGAGTTCTATCTTTCCATTGATTACACCCTTGAAGTGAAGAATGTCAGAAACTTAAAAGCACTATTGTTAACGCTCAATGCAAATGAGCTTATTGGGAAAACGGCCACGGTACACTGGCATGATTGGCAATTAGGTCGGATAGTTTCTTGCGATATTGATAAGGCAAAAATTCACCTCTTTGATTATGAGAAGGAAGAAATTATTGATAGTGAGAAAGTCATTCCCAACTTATCGAGGAGAGTTATAGAAAATCTGCTTAAAGCGGAGGGAATTCGTTTTGACATTAACAGGGCAATAAAGCAACACAGTCTTGCATTAGAGCCAAGTGCATCTAGGAGCCGTCTTGAAAAGACTCAAACCATAGCAGAAACAATATCAAAAAGTGTATTTCCTTTGGTTTTTAATGGAACGCGCGCTTATCTAACCCCAACTCTTACGCCTCTTTCACATCGTTCTGGAAGTCAATTTCCGGTAGCACATCTACACGAACCAAATGTAGTTTTCGGACAAGGCAGAGCAGAGGCAGATATTCGGGAAGGTATAACAAAGTTCGGAGCATACACTGAGACTGCAAAAACAATCGAGCTAGTCCCTATTTGCACAACTGATTTACGGGACAGTATGGCAGCTTTAATAGATAGGCTAAAGGCAGGAAAGTATAAATATCGCGGCTCCGAGCGCACTTTCCATACTCGGTTTACTTATAACTCAATCATTACGGTTCCATCGCCTGAAAGAATTTTAGGCGAATGCGAAAGGTTACTCAAAGAACATCAGGAATGGGTAGGTAATGAAAATTTAGACCGCTTATTTTTGATCTATGTGCCAGAAGCTGGACACTCAATAGACGATGAGGAATCTCCATATTATCGAATCAAACGTTTCTTATTTGAACGTGGTATTCCATGCCAAATGGTGGATACTCCTACCCTCACTAATCCAGATTGGAAAGACTTGAATTTGTCTCTTAATATTGTTGCAAAGTGTGGTGTTACACCCTGGGTTCTGCCAGATGCTATTCCCGATGCTGATTTCTTCGTAGGACTTTCCTATACGCAAAATGCACAACGAAGCACTAAGAGATTGATGGGATATGCGAATGTCTTTAATAGCTTTGGAAGATGGGTGTTTTATTCAGGGAACACGGAAACTTTTGCATACGAGGAAAGGGCAAATCATTTCAAAGAACTCGTTACCAATACCCTTGAACGTTTAACTCTATCAGAGACACCAAGCATCTACTTTCATTATTCAGCAAAATTCTCAAAAGAAGATAAAGCTGTAATCCTCAATGCAGCGCGACGTGTTAGACCGAAAGGGACATATTCTTTTGTATGGATAAATACGCATCATAATGTAAGGCTTTATGATGTTCGCGCTGAAACGGATGGGAGCCTTAGTCGTGGTAGTTATTTAATAACTACTCCAAATCAATTCTTTCTTTCAACAACAGGATACAACCCTTATAGGAAAGTTCTTGGCACTCCACAAATGCTCGAAATAAACGTGCGAACAGAACGCCCTGAAGGAATGCCTCAAACGCCGCCAGATTTGAAAGCCATAGCAGTTCAAATTCTTAGCTTAACTAAGTTAAATTGGGCATCAACAGATTCATTGTGTGCAGAACCGATAACCACAAAATATGCAGGCTCAATAGCATATTTGACTTCTGCTTTTCTTCGGCAGAATGAAGAATTTCAGCTTCACGCTGCGTTAGAAAAGACCCCTTGGTTCATTTAGCAACTGTGGATTTGCTCTGTTCAATTGAAATAACATTTGAATTTTTCTTTCGGCGACGATCTTCGTAAGACTCTTCCTTAACTTCAATCTGGCGGGCACGGTAGGTGTCCCACCATAGTTGATCTACTTTGCCGGCATCGCGTAGAAGTTGCACAGCCACTGTCGGATGCACCAGTAGTACATATCTATAACGCTGGTTGCCAATATGTTTTGTTTTAATGAATCCAAGTTTTTCAAGAATTTGCATCCGCTCCTGCCACGAGCGTACTCCACGAGTACCAATGTAACCCGCAGCATATGCGTGGTCGGCTTCATTTGTCATTTCAACAACGCCGCCGTCAATATGACGGGCCAATATTTCAAGGTACACTTTCGTTGGGTCACTGTTGCCACTTAATGATTTTGATGACAGTAGCCCAAGCACAAAGGGCAGAGTGCGGAGAGCGCGAAACCAACCCTTTTCGTTTTCTCCGGTCCAGGGTTCTTCTTCTTTCCAATATTCCTTGCGGAGTTGTTCTCGCCGTTCACTACTGGCATTAGTCTTCTTTACCATTCACATACCTCGGTTCAATTCAGTTTGGCTTGGCACGCAGCGCGCTTTCGCGCGCCAAGCCTTTGCAGCATCAATCACCAATACGAAAGGCGCGTCTGTGCTGCGATTAGCATTATAGGTATTTGGTCTTTTGAATCAACGACGTTGATTCGGCTAGATAGCATTTTTTCGCAGCCTTTTTGTGGGAGAGTATGAGCATTAATATCTCTAAACTGCTCGTTACTTTATCTTCACGGCGAAAAATCGCGGGTTCAATCATCTACTCCATGCTGCAATCCTCATTCTGCTAAAGATTTCGTAGTTTCTAACAGAAACCCTTATGTTTTCCCGTATCCATTGTATCTATAGTCTCTTATAGTTTTTAAGGTTTAGGGGTGTAATAAGTATCCAAGTGGAAATTTAGTAATAGTTAGATGTAGAAAGATGAGGCACATTACTAAAAGCGCGACGTTCCAAAAACAGTAGTCATTAGAAGTGGGGAAGTTTTGTTTGTCTTCGGCAGCCCGGAATGTTCCCATACTGCTTTATTAGAGCATCCAGCCGCGTGTTGCTGATTGGTAGGTTCCTGCGGCTCGGAAAGAGAAGTGGATTAGCCTGCCCTTTCTAGGCTACCGGCTTTTCAAACGTGTTTTTATCTACCATGAATGCTACTCAAAGTCTGTAGATATATAGTCATCAATTGGCTATTTCTTATCATGTGCCAAAGCAGAAAACCAGCGCCCGGTTTATATTTGCTGCGAATCTTCGCAGGATCAGAAAACTACATGGCATCTCACAAGAGAAGCTTGCCGAGTTAGCAAACTTACACCGTACATACATAGGTTCTGTCGAACGTGGCGAGCGTAATATCACTATAGACAACATGGAGCGTCTTGCTCGCGCTCTAGGCGTCACTATTCAAGCCTTACTTGAGAGATGATGCCATGAGAAAAGAGCACCCAGACAAAGCAATTTTGGATGAGATATTCCCACATATCCGCCACTATCAGGAATTAGCATTAAAACACGGCATCGGAGACATTTTCCAAGACAATGGGGGAAAGCTCTTACAGGTACTTCTGATCCTCGGCTTGAAAGTCTTACCAGGCCGCGAGGGTAACGACGCCATAGATGATGAAGGAAACGAGTATGAACTAAAATCTGTTAATACACTGTTGACCAAAGGCTTTTCTACTCACCATCACATGAACCCTACGATCATTGCCAAATACAAACAAGTTGATTGGTTCTTTGCAATTTACGAGGGAATTGAACTACAGGCTATCTATAAGCTCACACCTGCGGACTTAGAACTATATTTTTCAGCATGGGAAAAGAAATGGTATGACAGCGGCGGTAAGGATATTAACAATCCTAAAATACCTCTGAAATTCGTTATGGCTAAAGGTAAACTTTACTATAAACCACCTACGCCCGATTTACAGTTACTACTCAATGAAATACCACCTATTGAAACGTAAACACACGCTGAGTAGGGAAGTACAAGATTCAATTTTTCTATTTCTGACAGTGGCAGAGCTAACACGTAAAGTTGTTTCGGACTGTATTTAGAAGTGGGGGAGTTTGGAAAAGTGCTTGCGTGCCTTCTCAGCACGCGACGATGAAACCAAATGGGTGTAGATGACAGTGTTTTGAATGTTGGAATGGCCTAGCCAGTCCTGCACAAAGCGCAGATCGTCTCCGGTCTCAAGTAGGTGAGTCGCGCAGGTGTGTTTCAATACATGAAAGTGCTGTTTGTCCTTCAGTAGCCCGGCTTGCTCCCCGTGCTGCTTCATTAGGGCATCCAAGCGCTGCCTGCTGATCGGTAGGTTCCTGCGGCTCGGAAAGAGCAGGGGAGAATCATCGTCGCGGGAATTGAGATAGGCTTTAAGAATTCTTGCCTCGTCCGGCTCCATCGGATGCTGCCCGGAGTGGCTACCCTTCAAGCGGTGGCAATAAATTCTAAGCTGCTTAAAATCAATGTCGGTCTTGTGGAGTCGCCCAACCTCTGAGGCTCTGAGGCCATGCCGGTAAGCGGTAAGGAATAGGGCGCGGTCGCGTTTGTTGCCCTGCGACTTAATCGCATTGAACAAACGCTTGAGTTCGTCAAAGGTGAGAAATTTGATTGTCTCTTGTCTGCGGCGCGACATAAGAAGGGTAGATTATGAACGGGTCATTATAACTGTATTGTCCTGTTCATTAGTATAGCACGCCCGCAAACATTAGGATTTACACAGGGCAGGGAAGTCTAAAATTTAACTGTAATGTCCCGTTGGATTTTATTTAGCTTGATTCTTAGAAGTAAGTTTGTAGAATGGCGCTCCCTTTGAAGGGGAGCTTAGCATAGCTGAGTTCGCATTACTCATGCGCTCGCTGTGCGTGAAGCCGCCGCGTAACTCAGGGGTGAGGACCCGGCGGCTTCAATTTTTAACTGTGCGATAAAAACTGTTCGGAACATAGAGTATCGCGTCTTTTAGAAAAGCAGCTATGGCGATACCTTAATGTAGTCCCAAGCGACCGAATCTTTATTCGTATTAGATTGGCCATTCGTGGCTGGATCAATGCGGATGCCAGTAATCGTTCCAGTCCAACTGCGGTTATTACACATCTTTACGAAGTAGGTCACAAACCCCGCATTCCCACACAGGTAGCAATTCTGTACGGTAAAGGGGACTCGCTTAGCGGTATTCCACGAAGGGTCTGCCTGCGTCGTGAAGTAAATTTCGCCATTCGAGTCGAGTGCGTTGCTAGCCATACTAAAAATCACGTAACCGTAGCGGCGAGCGTCAATAGAAAGACTAGACCTTCTTATGTAGGGGTCGGCCCCTGCGGGGTCTATAAAAAGTTTGCCGCTGTTGACTGACCAAGTAGCCCAGTTGAAAAGTTCCCACCCCTCACGATTTCCGTCAGTACTGAAACTCCAAGTGACCGGAGTTACGCCGGTTATGGCATAGACATTGAGGGTGACTTGCTTCGACCGTACTAGTGAGCCACTTGTTCCACGAACAGTAACCTGAAACGCACCGGTAGACGTACATGTGTTCGTGGCAATCCTAAAGGTAGAAGTGGTGAAGCCGTTGGCGGGGGGCGTCACTGGGTTCGGGCTGAATCCCGTCCCTGAGAGGGCCTGATTGTTTGGCAAATTCAGTGCTGATAGAGTCACGGGACTGCTAAACCCCCCGATGCTTTGGACAGTGACGGTATAGCTCGTCGTGCTGCCTTGATAAATACTTTGTGTTGTAGGGGACACTGATACTGAGAAATCACCGCTCATGCTGCTATAGGGGCCATGACTATCAATGAACGGATATGGATCCTCATACCAGTTATTAACATTATCAAGATTTTGTAAACAGAGAATCGAGCCACAGTAATTGCAAAAATATGTTCCCCGGGTGGGAGCTGGGTGATCAGCCTCGCGGATTTCAAAATGAAGATGCGCACAATTAGTGCCGTTGTCGCCTATCTGGGCAATTTGGGTTCCTTTATTAACTATTTCTCCACAATTTACTAGCGGATTTTGTATGTGACCATATTGCGAATACCAAGTTTCACCTCGGTAGTTGTGCTGGATAACTATAGTGCTATAGCTGGTTCCATTTAGATAAACATTAACCACTCTTCCGGTAGCTACTGCATAAACAGGAGTACCTTTTTCACGATCACAGCTATTTGGATCGTTACCACAGCACGTTGCAGCATTTATATCTCGTCCCGGGTGGTACACCCAAGTTCTTGACGAGCAATATTCATTTCCTGTTTGTTGAGGAAACCCATAACCCACATTTGTTTCAGCGACTGGACGAGTAAACCCTGAAGTTGCTTCTGGAACTTCACTAGGAGAGTAGGGAGATAGTTGGCATTGCTGCGCCTGAACAGGATGCACAACAGACGCACACAGAACTAAGAGAAAAGATAGTAAGAGTTTTTTGTCCACTTTCCCTCCGTTAACCGTCTCGCTTTAAGGGTTGTACCTATCAAGCACAAAAGATTCCAGCATTGCGTGGTACATATTCTCTAACTGGCTATTCCTCTGATCACTCGGCTGTGTCAGACGAATCCAGAAAATTTTATTTTCTTTAGGAAGCACTGTTTCGATGAATAAAGCGCCCTCGTTGTTTATCCATTGCAGTCCATCTACTCCGGCGATATGCCGTTTGTTAATTTCTGAAATCTTCTGGATTCCTGGGAAGGTTTCCTCTAACCATTGATTTATCGAAAGGGACGCTGGGTTAGTCCAAATTTCAATGCTAATACTACCTTTATCAGGATTTGGTGGGTCCGGATTAAAGTGTACATAAAATATGGATGTGGGCTGGGGAAATTGCTCTAGTTCAAATCTAACTGCTTCTGGCTGCGGCGCTGCTTTATAGCCGAGGGGATACCGGATCTTAAAGTTTAACTCTGCGTTACGATAAGTGTTCCATTCTGAGCGCTGCTGTGGAGCAGGAACCTGTGCTGCTATACCATCATTCCTAGGCACCCTCTTTACTAGGTTAAGTCTCTGCTGAGATGCCAAGCTAATAATCACTAGCCCGCTCAATAAAGCCACGAATGCTAAGATTGTCTGTATATTTTTTTTCATTGTCATGTTCAATTATGATTATTTTAGTCGTTCACGAGGATCTCTGTGGCTGACCTCTGGGAAGAACAATTACTTGCGAGGATGTTTGGTCAACCTATGTGCTACAGCCAGTTTTATAAGTTTGGCTTGAAGCGCAAACACCATATTCCTCTTGTACGTTAATGTCAATAATTATAGACATCAAGAACTCCTGCCGATTTTACTGGCGGTAATACCAGCATGGATAGCAAAGCCCTTCAGAATGCACCCCCGGCTTTTTGCACTTCCGGCAAACGGGTTTCGGGAAGTTGTCGTAGTGCGGCTTATGGGAGTAAGGGCAGGCGAGTATTCGTTTGCCTCCGCGAAACTCTGCCCGTAATGGTACTCGGTGTTTCTCACATAGCATCGGATTGAAAGTTAATGATTACTACTCAAGTATGGAAATCAATTTATCTTCAACAGGCGAAGCCCACACTTTCTTAAAAATTATTTCTGGCTTTGTAAGATACAAAGGGATTTTCCGTGTGCCCTCTCCGTCCTTTACCTCTTTCGCATCGCTGAACAATTGAGACGTGGTAAACCAAAATAGGGGAGAGGGTTTGTTGCCTGACACGGTGAAATGCTTTGCTGCTTCGCGTAGTTCATCTGCCCAATACATATCAGTCGTTTCGATTAAGACTGCTCGGATGCGCTTCACTCCGTAGTGTTCCTCATGTCGGCGTTGCTTCACGATGTAATGGAAATGCGCGCGAAGCTTCCGGTTGTGCTTCTTCGTGCTCGTGTGCTTCCGGTCGGCTTCATAAAAGTAATGTACTAACTCCCGGTCTCCATTCTCCTGCGGGAAACGCAAAGAGAAAAATGCGTCCGGCCTGTGAGGGAGTGTCTCGGTCTTGTCCGACTCAAGCCATCGCTGGCCGTCAAAACGCATTACGGGAACCTCAACCTTGTTCCAAAGCTCCGGCCCCTGTTTGAATTGATGAAGCTCTACGCGGCCACCGGAACGCTGGCAGGCAAGCTCTAGCATCGCGTGAAAACGGCTTATCATCAGCTCGTGCTGAAGGTGCATTAAGCGCCCTTGAAGGTCGTCTATATTTTTACCCAAGTTGATCGCGCTGTAATCTTTAGCGTAGTTACGCTTCACCAAATCCCAATCGAGCGTATCTTTATCAGCGCCGGCGTCCACTAGAAGCGAAAGCACCTTTATATTGTCGAGGTAGTAATTGAACTCCCCCGGATTGCCGACGCGGGGAAAGGCGAAACGGTTAATCAGCCCCTTGTGGTAGAGGGCTTGTAAGTGGCGCGCGGTGTGCTTCTCATGGCCTTGGGTCAAGCGCACGATTAGGGACGTGGGTAAAAATCGGTAGCGTTCGATGAGGGATATTATTTCAAGTGATCGCTCGGTTATTTCTCTTGGCGGTAAGCGTTCAGGGTCGCGTTTGTATTTGTGGAGGCGCTGCTGCATATAAAGCTAAATGGTTAATCGTCTGCGCTCGGATCAATGGACGCAAATATATTTGGTCGCGGCTTTTTACCCCGCTTTGCTGGTGCAGGCTGAGGCTCTTGGTCATCGTCGTCGCTTGGTGGGTGTACTGCTTTCATTAAAGCGGTTTCTTGGTTTTTCAGCAACTCATCTATCTCTTCACGCTTGACTGCCTGCTGTTTAGTCAGCTCGCGCTCGATGTACCACTCTTTGTTTCGCTTCTGTGTGTAATAACTTTTGACGAACGGCACAAGCAGCGGCTGTGTTTTTTGATTATGAATTTTAATGAAGCAGTGCCGCCCGTACTGCTCTTTCAAAGCTGCTGTCAGTTCAATTAACTGTTCTTCCGGGCTGTAATACTGCACGCTCGACAGTTCCTGAAACGGCACAGGAACAAATATTGGAATGTCTGCCTCGCTCTCTCCTTCGCTATAGCTCTCACCATACGACTCGCTGCGGCTGTCAGATTCGCCCTGCGTTGAGCTTTCACCAAAGCTACTGCTCGTCCCTGTTCCTTCACTGGTACTAATAGGTTTGTTATCAAACCATCCCGCCCCTAAAAAGAAACCAGCCGCTGGGGGCATGAAGACCTGCCCGCTACCCTCGCTCGTCCCACCCCCAGAAAATGTGCCTGTTGACCGGCTATCACTGTGGCCGCTTGAATATCCTTCGCTTGTACTGTGGCCGCTTGATTTCGCATACACCTTATCGCGGCTGTACTTCGGCCAAAACTTTGTTTGATAGATAGCCGCTTTAATCTTTTTTGAGTCCAGCTCTCCGATGAATAGTTCCTCGGCCATCATGCGGGCGCTCGCTACTGGTAGGCCCCCAAACACGGCTTTGATTTTGCAGTTGGTCAGTACCGCATCCGTAAGATTTTCGTCTAAATGGCCGAAACGTTGATGAGCCAAGTACAAAAAAAGACCGAACTTGCGTACCTGGTCGAGCATCTCAGCGATGTCAAGCGAAACGAAGTTTTGAAACTCATCCGCGTACAGAAAGTAGGGATGCGGATCGCGGCCTCTGCTATCTTTGGTGCGGCGTAAGGCGCATTCAAAAAACTCGTTGATAAGAAGCGCGCCGAACACGCGGGCGTTTTCGTGGGATAATTCGTCACTCGGCGCGAGATTGACAAGCAACACTTTCCCTTCATCCATGATGGCCTGAAGATCAATGCTTCTCTCTGGCAGTCCCATAAAGCGCGAAAGTGAAGTTGATGTCAGAAACCGAAACAAGCGGTTCTTTGCCGACAGGGTTTCATCACGCCACTCCTTCGGCTTGAGCTGTTGAAGTTCCCGCCATTCCTTTTGCACAAGAGGTGTTTGTAATCGCTCGATGAGGTGCTCGCGGATGTCATGCGCGTTGAAGTCAATGAGGTGCTGCACCTGCGGCAAACCTAAGTTGTGTTCAAGCATGACCGTAAAAATCAGTCGCAAGGTGCGTTCTAAAGTCGGCGTTTGATCTGAGTGAGCCACGTTCCAAGCGTGCAGCGTGGCCGCTATGCGGCGGTCAACCTGCACCGACACGTCGCCGCTTGGAGCTTTCCGAAATGGGTTAAATCCGATGATGGAATCCGGTTTGGAAACATTGAGTAGGATAACGTCTTGCCGCGGGATAGTGTGCGCACAGTATTCGGCTACAGCGTCATAAAGCGTTCCGTGCGGATCGAGCAGGGCAAACCCTTGCCGGTTTGTGATGTCGCCGCGCATCAGCCATTCCATGAACTTACTCTTGCCTGAACCTGAAGAGCCGATGATATGGGCGTGAGTTTTCCGGTCGTCGAGGGAAAGTCGTAAGGGCCGGCCTTCAGCATCATAGCCGACGTGTAAGGAACTCATAGATACTTCCGTAGTTCGTCTTGTTCGCGCGCAATTCGGTCATCATAGAGGTTCATAACCCGCATACGTCCTTCTTCGTCCGAAGCGTCAAGTGCTTCAAGCCCCCGCGTCTTTTCGAGACGAAGGCGGGCGATAGTAGTTTCGATGTCTGCTTTCTTTAATACCCGCTGCTGCTCTCTGCTCAGCTTCGGCTCGCTCGGTGGCGTCTGCGCAGGCTGGCTCAAACTTTCTAGCTTCTTTCGGGCCTCAGCCGCGCGTAGTTCGCTCTCCGCGATCTCGGCCTCAAGCGCCGCCATCCGCGCGTCCTTCTCTTTGCCTTTCACCTGAATATCTGTGCCGACTTGCAGGAGTTCTCCATGCGCACGCGCAAGGTTTGTTCTCGCAGTTATCACTTTCTCGCCGACATGATAAAACTCAGCCCAACGTTGGAGTACAGCAATCTCACGCGCCTTAGTAAAGCGCAACTCTGCTTGCGCTAGATACTTGGCAAGCATCCCCGGCGTTCTTGCGAGCCGTTCTAAGTCGAGCTGGATGCGCGCCTCGTTGAACGTTTCCGGCACACTCACGCTGTCATGCTCCTTCATAATTGCTGCATCTCCCTGCCCCTGACCGAGCAACCCCACCCCCCCGCCTCGGTCTGTGCGACTCTCTCCATAGGCGCGGAACTCAAAGTACACCCACGCCGACAGGCAACCGACGCCGACAAGGAAAAACAGGAGCATCCAGCTCATAACATTAGGGCCTCCGTTTGAGTCTTGGTATAAGGCCCTTGAGGTCGCGCACTCCGTCCTCGATTTTCTGGTTTCGCTCGCGGCGCTCTGCGTCCTCCCGCTGCTCGCGCTCCCGTCGCAACTGTTCCGCTTCTTGCTTGCGTTGTGCAGCATCTCGCTCGCGGCGCTCAGCTTCGTCTCGCTTGTTCACCATGTATTGATCGTACTGCCGCTGGCATTCGGGCGGGATGGGTGCTGAGGCGATCAGCTCCTTGTATTCAATCCGGCTTTTGCATTGGTCGTAGGTTAAAGCTCGCGGCTCTGGCGTGGGTGTAGGCAGCTTCCGCGGTGGCAGGTAGCGGTCTTGCTCTGGTTGCGCTTGGGCAATAAGAGTTTGCTCAGGGGAACTCGCCGGCTTCGGCACAGTCTTCGGCTTGACAGGCTCACTGGTCGGCTGTCGCGCTGGCTTCGGGCTGGCAACTGGTTTTCCTGACGATGCCGTTAAGCCTGGCGTCGGGGTCGGCGCAGCCGGTTTAGTCGCGGCCCACGCCCGCACATACTCAACCGCCGGGCTGACGAATGATGAATAGATAAACAAGCAGCCGCTGAGGAAAAGGCAACCTACACCACACATAAGGAGAATATGCTGCCGAAGGCCGGCCATGAGGCGCTCCTTTTTGCAATAGACCGTGAGAAGAAAAACGGGTAAGACGTGCTGACTTTAATGCCCGGATCGCGCGCCGCAGTTATATACCCAGTATTTCCAACTTCGCAAGCAAAATTTGAGGTAGCGATTCGCGCAAATTTGGCCGCTTGCTCACTTTTCTCCTCCCACGTTCTGTGGAAACTGCGGCTCGCAAGCCAATAGTATTAGTTCCTCCCCGCCGCCGAAGCGAAGCGCAGGCTACCCTGCTTTCAGGTGGAGGCGCGGGTTACGCGCCGGAATCCCGGAGCGCCCCGAAAAAAGTCAGTACGGTTAGTGGTGGCCTTTTTCGGGTGCTGGCGGATAGCCAGCAAGCGGAGCCGGCTGTAGCGTTACGAGTGAGCTTGCGAGCGAAGTTGTTCTTAGCGGAGGCCGGGGAAAGCAGGGTAGCCTGCGCTTCGCTTCGGCGGCGGGGAGATAGTATTCATGCGCGTTTAGCGCAGTGAGTTATAGATACCTAGAATCTATAACTGAATCTGTAATCCTTTAAGAAGATGAGTGCTAAAGAAAAACAGCCTTATTCAAGCTGTTTTTCTTTGGTCTCGATTGGTTGGCTACTGGGCGCTAGTAATCTTGTTCTCAATGCCCGGATCGTGCGTACATTGCTTCATTGCGCCGTTCGGGTATCGGTCGTTCTTTACACGCCGGAAGCCCGTGCCGGCGCAGATGGAGCAGGCGCGGATGGCCGCTTGAGCGGCCTCTAGCTTCTCCCGCTCCTTCTGTTTTAACTTCTGCTGAAGATATGGGAGCGGAGCGTCATAATTCCCTTCTATTGCCTGAATCATCCACCCGGCCCGGTTCCGGGGTTTCATATCCCGGAACGGCCACGCCTCAAGCTGTAAAATGACGGCTTCCCTGTTGGTTGTTACCAGCTCATAGGCTTTGGTAGCGAGCACACCAAACTCGGTAACAAGTTGCCCTATGAGATGCTCATCGCCGGCTGTGACGACCGATAAGGCTAGTGTCTCTACAGCCGGCGCTACTTGGGCAACGCTCCCCTGCTCCGGCTCGTTTAGTTGACTCTCTTCCGAGTCTTTGGCAGCTAGGGTCTGTTTGCTGTTCTTTCGGTGCAGGTGGCCTTGAATCCGCGCGATTGATTCCT
>MWWH01000272.1_pt1 | contig 14564 bp, 18 predicted proteins | sample 1047231 | NCBI WGS metagenome assembly MWWH01 (sample SAMN06349967, study PRJNA376086) | soil metagenome | isolation source: MG3-2 sample Antarctic (ecotone) soil | place: Antarctica | collected 2015-01-13 | reverse complement strand
AGCCGGATGTGTGACTGATCACACCTGGCAACTGCAAGGAATTGGGAGGTACAGGCGCAATGTCACTGGAATTTATCGAAGAAAGCGAAGACGGTTTGACCTGCAGCCTGAAAGCCTGGGGGCCGGATGTCCAGGCTGTTGAACAGGCGATAGGCTTCGCACTTCCCCCGGCCGTAAAAATAGAACGGCACCGGCTTAGTGGCGGTAAGACATTCAGCTGGATGAAGCCTGATAAACAGGCGGTCCAGAGCTGGTCCAGGAACAGGCGCGGCAGCCGCTACATGGTCCGCAACCGGTCGGCACCGGCCTGGGTACAGGTTGACAGCGCCGGCAACCAGGAGCCGAAACCGGCTGCATAAGAAGTGAACGTACCGCGACATTATGTGTTTGTAACAAGGAGTTAGTAAGTGGCAGCCACCAAGCGTAGCAGCATAAAGCGTAAATTTGACCTGGCAACCCTGGCCGGCCTTTATTTTAAGGGTAAAACGCAGGCCGAGATAGCCGGCCAGCTTAACATAACACAACAGCAAATAAGCTATGACCTCAAAATCTTACAAACCCGCTGGGCAGAGTCGGCCAGGGGTCAGATAGATGAGGCCAAAGGTAAGGAACTGGCTAAAGTCGATAACCTGGAGCGTGAGTACTGGCAAGCTTACCAGCTTTCGCAAAAAGATTTCCGATCCGTAACTGCCAAACGTGAGAGGGTGGATTTAGGCATAGACAAAGATGGGAAGAGGGCGGCCAGAAAAGGCGCTATTACCGAGCTGACGGTCAAGAAAGAAACGCGGATTGGAGATCCCAGGTACTTGGCCGGCGTGTCCTGGTGCATTGAACGCCGGTGCAAGATTCTGGGCCTCGACGCTCCTATCCAGACCGAGACGGCCCACAGCTCCTCTGAAGAAGGCTGGCTGAATATCCGGGGGGTAATCCTGACCGCTCTAGCAGCCTTCCCTGAGGCGAGGGTGGCCGTGGCTAATAGCCTGTCGCAGCTGGAGGCCGGACCGGTGGCAATAGAAGGTGATTATACCGAGGTGATTGACTAATGACTGCATCGTCTACTCTGGCCGGCGATCTGGCGATGGCCCTTGACCCGGTAGTGTTGGCAAGAGCGGCCGGTATAGAACCTGATCCCTGGCAGGCGGACGTGCTGAGGAGCAGTAGCAAAGAAATACTGCTGAACTGTTCGCGTCAGGCCGGTAAGTCAACCATTACCGCTGTGCTGGCAGTCCACGAGGCGCTTTTCAAGGCCGGGGCGCTGTTGCTTATATTCAGCCCCACGCTCAGACAGTCTAAAGAATTGTTCCTCAAGGTCAAAGCCATTTTTCATATTATCACCGGCCTGACCGGCTACTGGAAAGAACGCGAGACCGGCCAGGAGCTGACCTTACCCAATGGCAGCCGGATCGTGGCGCTGCCCGGCAATAAAGAAGCCAATATCCGGGGTTTTAGCGGTACTACCCTGCTGCTGATTGACGAAGCTGCCCGGGTCTTGGATGAACTGTATTCCGCTCTCCGGCCAATGCTGGCAGTCAGCCAGGGCCGTATGGTTATTATGTCAACCCCGTGGGGCCGGCGCGGATTCTTCCATTCAACCTGGACCGAGGGCGGCCCGGAGTGGATGCGGGTCGAGATACCTGCCACGCAGGTACCCCGTATCCCGGCCGAATTCCTGGAAAAGGAACGGCGCAGCCTGCCACCCCTGATCTTTCAGCAAGAATATATGTGCGGCTTTGCAGAAAAATCCGGGGCAGTCTTTACCTTTGATGAAGTTGATAACGCTTTAGTTGAAGATATGCCAGCATTCTTTTTAGATTAGTTAGGAGAAAATAATTAATGACAACGCCTGTTGAGGTTGATAATAGCCGCAGAATCCTGTCTTATACGCTTGGAATAGATCTGGGCCAGAGCCAGGACTATACCGCTATCGCCCTGATAGAGCAGGAAATTGGCAGTCTTGAAATTGTCTGGGAGGGCACCGGCGGTAATTACCGGGAAGTGGAGTTTACGAAAGAACACTTTATTTACAACGTGGTCGGGCTGAAACGTTTACCGCTGGGCACATCCTATCCGGACCAGGTTAAGGAAGTTGAGAATATTTTTAAAAGAATTCAAACCGCCGGCAAAGGCCTGGCACGTAATGACCACCAGGCTAAAAAGCATCTAGCGATCGACCGTTCAGGGTGTGGCCGGCCCATCACGGATCTTTTCGAGCAGGCCGGCCTATCGCCTACCGGCATTACTATTACCGGCGGCGACCAGGTAGTTCAAGACGGCGCACATTTTCGAGTTCCAAAGCGGGAGTTGGTCAACCTGGTTAAAGTTTTATTACAACAGGGCCGGCTGAAAATCAGCACCCATACCCCCGACTATAGAATTTTGATAAGCGAGATGAACAATTTTACTTACAAAATAAACGACAACGCTAACGATGTTTACGGGGCAACGTCCGGCACCCATGACGACTTACTTTTGGCGTTAGCGGTAGGGTTGTGGGTGGCCGAAAGACAGGTTAATAACGAGTTCAGGCAATTGGGGCCAGGGGATGAGGTTTATGACATGCTGACGAACTATACCGGGTTTTAGGTTTTAAGTTAAGGTTTTTAGACCAGACCAGACCATACAAACAAGATAGAAGAAAGTGAGATCAGAAAGAAATGGCAATACCTGGAATGAGTGCAACCCTTGAAACTAAATGGAATACTCTCAGCTCGGCGAGGGCTGCGCTGGCCGCCTGGAAGACCCAGGGCGAATTAAATCGTCTTAGCCCGTCGCATTACGATGCTAACCCCCTCGGCACTTACCAGCAACAGAGAGCAACCTTGCAGTCTAATGTAGCCACCGCCGAGGCTGATTATCTGACCTTACGGGCCACTGAGCAGGCTGCTTTAGGAGTGCCCCCTATCAGCCTACCGTTCTAGGTTGGTACCGGGGGTTGCGTGAGCGTGAGCGTGAGCGTGAGGTTTATGACCTGACGGCTGACTATTTTTACCGGCCCTTAATGAGATTAAACAACAAGGAGTAAACAAATGGATCTTTCCTTACAACAGCGCCTGCAGCAAGAACTGGAGGCAACCAAAGCCACCACCCAGACCGAGGAAACCAGCACCGAGCGTTACGCCCGGCAAGCTTACGATTCCGCAGCCGCTCATCTGGAAAAAGTGAAAACTACCAAAGATGCCGGTGGTCACCTCCGGTATTCGTACCAGGACCGGCACGCGGCCGAGCAGGACTTTGCGGCTAAAACACAGGAGTTGAACAAGGCCCGGAACGAGGGCGCCCGCGAGCGGCGAATAGCCGGCCAGGAAGCGGTCAAGGCGCAGGAACAGGCGCAAGCGGATGCCAGGGATGAGGCCAGGCGGGCTGAGATCGAGGCTAGCGTGAAGTCCCAGTACCGGGGCGCTTATCTGGAGGCCGGGGGTACAGCTGAGGCTTTTGAAGAAGCCTGGCCGGGAATGTTCAAGAAATATCTGAGGGAGGCGGCTGAAACCCGTAAGACCGAGCTTGAGGCTGGCCTTCGTGCCAGGTATGGCGGCAGGTTCTAACAGACTACATCCTTCCATTTTGCCATTTGGAGGCAAATCCTTTCAACCAGGGGCGGCCAGTTCCGTCCGCCCCCCTATAACAGTTTTTATTTACCGGCGGTTATTTAAACCACAACCACCGGCCGGGATAGGGACCTTCACAGCCAGTTATCTTTCATTTATTACCGGGATCGGGTCAATTCGGGGCTACCTGAGCAGCTATGAATTTTAGAGAAAGCGAACAGTCAGCATGAACGCTCATGAGTAGCAGTGGACACTGTTGCTACTCATGGGCGAGTGTCAATTTGCAAAATAATTAGAATTCCCTTAATTCGAACCGGCTTGTTACGTCAAAGTGCCAGTTTCATCCAGCTCTGAGTTTCCTTTTACTGTTTTTCTTTCTATCTCCACCTGGCAAAGGGCTAATTGCGCTTCTAGCTTTAGCTGTAAGGCTCTACCCTGGCCTTTGAAATAACCGTTCAACAATCCAATAATCAAGCTAACCAACAACACGAGATTGATGTCAATTCCACGCAAAATAGGAAAGATGCCGGAATTGTATACAAAACCTCCCACAATAACCGAGGTCATAGCGCCAAAGAATGTATCACTCCACACTAAGTTATTAGCTCTTTGGAACAACTTCCTGGAAATTTCTTCAATAGTCTGTCCAGAGTAAATCGGTTGGAAATTAGTGCTGCTCAAAGTGTGGTGCTCCTCAATATGTAATTTGCCAACTTTGGGTAAAATAGCCCAAAGTGAAATAATCCAATATAGTTACCTACCTTCCAGGATTATAACCCCTGGAGTCGGCCGAATTTAAACATTGCTGCAACCAGGGGCAAAGTGCTAAACACTTGTTCTAATTACCCAACCTTCTCCCACCGCAGTTAATGTCAGTGCCATTTTTGTTTATGGAAATGGTACTTGGCCCTTTTTACGGTCTTTTCTCCCTTTTTCTGCCCTCTTTTATGTTCTTATCTCTTTTTGATTGAGTTCAAAAGAGTTACAAGCTATACTTCTTTTCAAACACCCGTGCCGTAACCTATGAAAGTAGGCACTTTCTTGTCTGCTTATTCTACTTACCCTAAATCTATTCAAAAGGAGTATTTGGCATGAAACGAAACTGGGAAGAAGCTGAACTGGCTAAACATTTTACACTCACCTTTGACGAATTCGAACTCCTCTCTAACAAAGCCGGACCCACTCGCCTCGGCTTTGCTGTCCTACTTAAGTTTTTCCAGTATGAGGCTCGTTTCCCTAACGCCAAAAATGAAGTGCCGCGCAGTGTGGTAGCCTACCTGGCCCGCCAGCTTGAAGTTGAAAGTGTCCTGTACCTCCAATATGACTGGCAGGGCCGTTCCATTAAATATCACCGCTCTCAGATCCGTCAGTTCCTGGGTTTTCGCCAGGCCACCCTCCCGGATTTACACCAGATGACGAATTGGCTAACTCATACCCTGGTCAAACAAGAACAGCGTGTTGAAATGCTTAAAACAGGAGCCTACCAGCGCTGGCGCGAGCTCAAAATTGAACCACCAACGCTTGACCAGGTTGAAAGGATGATTCGCTCGGTTCTGCATGCCCATGAAGAAAACTGTTTTGATCAAATCTTTCAAAGGTTACCGCTGACTACCCTTAAAGAACTGGATGCCTTACTAGACGAAGGTTCAGATTCTGATGTTGCCAACAGTGCCGACCCAGCTCCCGCAGATTTCAGTCGAGATGACGACCTGGAAAAGGTTGAAAATGTTGAAAATATTGAAGCAGCCTCACCAGCCAAGCTCGCTACCACTTACAAACCTTCCTTTCAACAACTTAAAAACGATGCCACCGGTCCAAACCTCAAGAGTGTCCTCAAAGAAACGGCTAAACTCAAATCCTTACGGGCTGTTTCTCTGCCCTCAGACCTTTTTAGGGATGTAACTCCCCACCAGCTTCAACTTTATCGTACTCGGGTAGCCGCTGAAACCAGCCAGGAATTGCAGCGTCATCCCCCGGCTATCCGTTATGCCCTCTTGGCGACTTTTTGTTACCTGCGCAGCCAGGAAATAAGCGACAACCTGGTGGAACTTTTAATTCAGATCATCCACCGCATTGGCGCTAAAGCCGAGCGCAAGGTCGATAAAGAAATTATTGCCGAGTACAAACGGGTAGAGGGTAAACCTAATCTGCTCTTTTTAGTGGCCCAAGCTTCTTTAAGTAAACCCCAGGAGCTGGTTCGCGACGTGATCTACCCGGTCGTCAGTGAGCAGACTCTTAATGAGGTAGTAATCGAGCACCAGTATAGCGGCAAGAATTACCGTCAGAAAGTCTACACCGTAATGCACGGTTCTTACGGTCATCATTACCGCCGGATGGTGCCTGTTATCCTTGAGGCTATAGAATTCTGCTCCAACAATGTGGTGCACCGGCCGGTAATCCAATCGCTGGAATTACTTAAAAAGTATGCCGAGGCTCCCAGCACTCAAAAATATTACCCCGCCAATGAAACAGTATCCCTGGATGGTGTCGTTAAAGGTAACTGGGTGAGCCTGGTAGTTGAACCAACCAAGCGGGGTAATCGTAAAAGGATTAATCGAATTTACTTTGAAATGTGTGTTTTAGAAAGCCTGCGGGAGAAGCTTCGCTGTAAAGAAGTTTGGGTAGTGGGGGCGCATCGCTTCGGCGATCCTGACCAGGATTTGCCACTGGATTTTGAAGCCAAACGCGCCGTTTACTACCAGGCCCTCAATCAGCCGCCCGAAGCTGACGCCTTCATAAATTCGCTCAAGCAGAAAATGGAGGCTGGCCTCGACAAATTGGACCAAGGCCTACCTACTAACCCTCACGTGAAAATGCTGGCAAAGAGTGGTGGCTGGATTCAACTTTCACCTCTCGAAGCCAAAGAAGAACCGGAAAATGCTGGTCGAGTTAAACTGGAAGTGGGTAAACGCTGGCCCATGACCGGACTACTTGAGATTCTCAAGGAAACGGCCCTCCGTACTGGCTTTACTCAGCACTTTAGAAGCGCCACCGAAAGGGAACATCTCGCGCCGGAACTGGTTCAAAAGCGATTGCTCTTATGCCTGTACGGCCTGGGAACGAATAGTGGTATCAAACGCATCAGCGCCAGTGACCATGGTGAGAGTTATTCCGAGCTTTTCTATGTCAAGCAACGCTACATTCAAAAAGACGCTTTGCAAAACGCCATTGCCGAGGTGGCAAACGCCATCTTTAAGATCCGGCAGCCCCAAATCTGGGGTGAAGCTACCACTACCTGCGCCAGTGACTCTACCAAATTTGGGGCCTGGGACCAGAATTTACTGACAGAATGGCATGTGCGTTACGGTGGAAGAGGGGTTACCATATACTGGCATGTTGAAAAGCACTCCTGCTGTATTTACTCCCAACTTAAAAGCTGCTCCTCCTCAGAAGCGGCTTCTATGTTAGAAGGGCTGCTCCGCCAGCCGACAGACATGACCGTTGAAAAGAATTTTGTCGATTCTCATGGTCAAAGCGAAGTAGCTTTTGCCTTTTGCCAGCTTTTGAATTTCCAGTTGATGCCGCGTCTCAAAGGCATTCACCGCCAGAAGCTTTACCGCCCCACCACCGGTAAGAATGAAGCTTACCCCAATTTACAGCCGGTCCAGACCCGACCGATTAATTGGGACTTGATCCGCCAGCAGTATGACGAAATGATCAAATATGCGACGGCTCTTCGAACGGGAACGGCCAATGCCGAGACAATCCTGCGCCGCTTTACCCGCAATAATCTTCAACATCCCACTTACCAGGCCCTGGCTGAACTGGGCCGGGCCGTCAAAACAATCTTCCTGTGCGAGTATCTGAGCTCAGAACCATTAAGACGAGAGATAAATGATGGCTTGAACACGGTTGAGCGTTGGAACGGCGCCAATGATTTTATCTTTTACGGAAAGAGCGGAGAGTTCGCCACTAATAGCCTGGAGGGTCAGGAACTCTCGATGTTAAGCCTGCATTTATTACAGATTTGCCTGGTTTACATCAATACGTTGATGTTGCAGCGAGTTCTGAACGAACCGAAATGGGCGGATTTAATGAAGCCCCAGGATATGGCTGCTCTCACCCCGCTGCTTTATCACCACGTAAATCCCTATGGAGCCTTTCGATTGGATCTTTCCGAGCGGCTGATAATCGAAGAAGGTGACCAGAAGCAGGAGATAGCCTTATGAGTTCTGAACACTTTCAAGTTCAACCGGAAAGCAGCGGTGGTAGCGAAACGCGCACCCCAGCCAGAAAAAAGGCGCGTGAGCTGGCTAAATATTTGCACGGGGAGCATCCAGATTATGCCTATCTTAAGAACCTTTTTTACCATTTACGTTTGGAACTTGAAATAAACGTGCCCCGACAATCTAAAAAGCTGCCTTATGTGCCACTCGAAGAGGAAATCACTCGTTTCTACGCAGTGGTCTGGCAATCAAAGCATTTGAACGATGCCTTACTCATCAAAACACTGCTTTACACCGGCGTGAGAGTGAGTGAGCTATGCAATATTAAGCTTACGGATCTCTTGGTGGAACAATGCCAGATTCGGATAAACCAGGGAAAGGGTGGTAAAGATCGAATGGTACCCTTTCCAATCACTTTTAAGGAGGCCCTGGCAGGTCATGCTGAGAGTATGAACCGCATTAAAGCGACATACTTGTTCGAGTCGACTCGCCAGCACAAGTACAGCGAGCGAGGAGTGCGCCGAATGCTACAGCGTTACGGCTCAGCAGCAGGTCTGTCCCATCCAATTTCACCTCACAAATTACGGCATTTTCTGCTAACCTGGCTTAAAAAGCAGGGAGTAGATGACGCGCTAATCCAGCCATACTCAGGTCATAGCAGTCGGCAATCCCTTGAAGTCTATTCAAAGCTGGTGATAGAGGAGGCGCAAAAGGAATATAACGCTGTAATTGGACATTTTCCGGTCTAAAAGCAGGGGTAGAAAAGATAACCAGGTTTAGCCAGTTTTTATGAGGGGTTCCCCTAAATATTAGAACAAGTGTTTAGCACTTTGCCCCTGGTTGCAGCAATGTTTAAATTCGGCCGAGTCGACACAAGGCTCAAGCCCGGCCTGCACCAGATAAACAGCTTTTCCAGCCAGCCGCCTGAGCATCCGCCGCCGGGTGAATAGATTAAACTTTACGTAACGCAAAGAGTCAATGGGGAGGTCTTAATTTGCTGATCACGAGCGGCGGGCCAGGCAGATCCAAGAGGATAATATGCGGTTCATGACCCAGACCGCCCGGCAAAGGAATTATTAATCGGTAGTCTGGTAGTTTTCGCTGTTTTGAAAGACCTCACTTATCGTGGGGTCTTTTTTAATCCGTAGACTAGTCATCTGACGAATAGCAGCGTGATCCACACTCGCCAGGCATGCTTTTTCATCCTCAGTTAGTTCGTACCCCGGTATATTTATAAGCTTTTGGTAAATGGGGATACATTTTTCAATAATGGCAAGAGCCTCGGCTTTATTCACTGTTATCACTTTTGCTACTTGGATGAGGATCTACACTCCTTAGTTATACTCTAATTATAGCTAATAGTTATAAGGCTAAAGACCCAATGTTTGACTCGGTTCTTTATATTTAGCTAACCAATAAAAAGTAGACACCGGTTAATTTTCCTCAAAATCCCCTCTGCCTGCTAGCTGCAATGCGGCGGCAGTGGCTAACAGCCTGGCCAGGTCCTCACCGGCCACCGGATCCAGAACAGCAATGACGGTGCGCCGCTTGCTTATGTGCGGTATGCCGTAAACCTCCCAGCCACCATTATCCGGTAGGGTGTGAAGCAAGATTGCTCGAAATGGGAAAGCCGGCATAGTTTACTTTTCCAACCTCTGCCTGGTCCTGGCCTGTGCCTTATCTTAATACTGCTTTTTGAAAGCCAGGGAGTAATCCTGATCATGTAGATCAATCGGGCTGGTTCTACCTAGATCTATCAGGGAGTATTCTTCAAATCCACTGCGTGTCAGCCACATTGAAGCAAGTAGAATATCCGCTGCAAAAGAAGAAGTTTGAAGCCGGTTGATTATATTGTCTTTACTTCCGTTCATAACCAGATCGTATTCCTTCATCCTTGTAGCCATAACTTCGTCACTGAGCCGGTTCTTACTGGCCCACTCTATAACCATTGAGCTTATTTGACTGGTAGTAGTAGTATTTAAGTTTATATGCATCTTCCTTGCCCCTCCCTCATATTACTCTACTTCCCCTTGCTCATCCCCATCTTCGCCCTGACCAACTCCCTGCCAATTAACCCTTCCTTACCAGGTCTGGAAAGCATTACTGTAATCTTCATCTTTTATTTCCACTGGCGAAGTTCTTCCCAACTCTAATAACGATTGATTGACCCCACCATAACGGGCCAGCCACATTGAAGCCAATAAAATATCCCTGCCGAAGGAAGAGTTGCGTAACTGCCTTAGCACATTTGCTTCCCTGCCACTGATAACTGAATTGTACTCTTTCAGAGTGGCAGCCAATTCAGCTTCGCTATAACGTTTCTTACTGGCCCACTCTTCCACCATACTGCTTATTTGACCGGTGGTAGTTTTCAAGTTAATCTGCATCTCAGTTTATCCTAAGTCGCGTAAGACCCCTTGCTTTAGCCAGGGGGATATAAGCGATACATTGCTCGGCGTAGCCGAGTTAAATCAACTTATAAGTGACACTTTCGTGCTCAATGCGAGATACTACAGGTGTAGTTCGCACTTTAAGAAGCTAATAGTATTTGCTGGTTCCAGGCTAAATCCTTCGCCTGGGTAAAAGTACTAAGGTATTTCCGATAGGTGCCACTTGCTAAACTTCGGTTGTTGATGTAACACTCGCCGGGGCGATAAGTGTCTACAACTCTAATTTCTCAAGGGCATTTGAGAACAGGTGCAAGACCTGGTATGCCCCTGCGTTTACGCAAGGGGTAATGTCACTTCATCCCCTGCATTCTGATCCGGGCCAACTCCCCCGCCAGCCATTCTACGGACCGGTCACCGTAGCCATGACCGTCCAGCCACACGCACCCCAGCTGCATATTCACCGGCGACTGGTACTCGGCCAGCATCCTCATTACGGCCACATAGCGTACGTATATGTTAGCGCCCCCGGCAAACTGATCGTCAAATTCCAGGCACATCTTCGCCCAGGCAGCATCTCCGTAGTAGTCACGGCCACGCCGGCGGGCATTGTCTGCCAGGTCTTTAATATTGCGCTGCTGCTTATCCTGTCCGCTCATCATTACCTGCTTAATCCTCACCTGCTACCGGGTCCAGGACAGCACCATTACCCGACTCTCCGCCGGCCTAATTCCTCCTGCAGGTAGGCTACGGCTATACGCTTGTAATCAGGACTGAATAGCCGCTTTGATCTCTTTGGATCCTGTAGCCAGTCGATCCTGGCTTCAATCTCACGGTTCATTATCCCGGCTCCCTGGCCCTGGTACAATTTTAACTCCACCGAGTCGGTCTGGATCTGGCCGGCAATGTCATCAATAGTTTTTGGTTTGGCCCTTCTGGTAGGCTGCTCCGATGCCACCGGCCTGGACACGCTGGCCACTGGTGCCGGTGTTGGTTTATCAGTAGTTGGCTCTGGTGCCGGTGCCGGCTGGGTCCGCATTATAGGCTGGGCTTCAGCTTCAGCCAATTCTACCAGCTCCGCCAGGTCTATCTCCAGGGCGGCAGCCAGCTTGCCCAGCGTGGACATAAAAGGCCGGTTATGGCCGTTTTCAATCCGGCTGATCGATGCCGCGTTTACCCCGTTTCCTTTACCAAACAGAACCTGAGTTTTATCAGCCAACCCCCGGACTGTCATGAACCGCTTTGCCCGCCAGTAAGCCAGTTTGTTCATTTCAAAGCAACTCCGTTGTTATTTGTTCGCATTTGTCAGTTTGCACAATCTAAAACCAATCGGGGTAAGAATAGCATCAAATGCAAACAAGAAGCAACGGATGTTCCTACGGCTCCCTCCTGAACCAGCGGTACAACCAGCCTGCCCTCTTTTGGGCCTGCTGAGTCGCTGGGGGCGTTTGTACGACTACGGCCGGTATATTTACCTTTACTGCCTGTGGCGGCTCTACAGCGGCTTCACGCGCTACCCGATCAGCTTCCAGGCGCTGTTCCAGGTTTGCGACTCGCTCTGTCAACTGTCCAATTGTCAAAGCCTCTAACCGCCTGGCCTCCTGTAGTTCGCTGACTTCACGCCGCCATGCATCCTGGACCTCATCCAACCGCGATTGAAGCCGGTCCCGCTCCTGCTGAATTGCCATAAGCGCCATAGTCGCAACCTGGTTGGCTTCTTGCTGGCCGCCAGGCGTTGCTTTGGACTTGACTCTGGACTCTGGACTGTCATTTTCACTGTCAAAGTCCAGAGTCTCAGAACTGTCAAAAAGGCGTTTAGTGCGGTAGTTTTCCAGGCTTTCAGCGGTTAATAGCTGGCCGTGTTTCGCGCCGTTACTTTCCAGCTCTCCGCGCTCAATCATTCGGTAAATAGACCGCACAGTAACGCCCAACTGGCGCGCGGCCTCCGCCGCCGGTACGGTATAGGTTTTGACATCACCCTCTGAAGGCTGGTTTTGACTTTTGTCTGTCATTTTAAAGAGTCACTTGACTGTCCAAATGGATGCGGCGGGCCGATTGTAGCACACCGGCCAGATGGTTACGACTCTCCAGGCCGCGCCGGCTTCAGGACCATCCTGGACGCTATACTTGTCGAAAACGAATTTCTAAAGCAGGTCCACGCAGCAGAATTAACCCGGTTGTCGAAATTCGACAACCCTGAATATATTTTCCGAAGTCCCTTTATTAAAAGAAGACCATGCCCTCAAATTAAAGGATTTTCCGAAGTTCGGAAATTTAGAACCTGAAGGGGCCAAAGGGGCTTAGTGTTAATCTAAGGGTGTATTTATTAACACTAATTCCGGCCACTTGAGCGTGAACCAGCCCGCCGGCCAGACTACCCACCACGCTGCTACCCCGGTCAGGTCGCAACTGATAATATTTAAACTAAAAAGCCCTCGCCAGTTGGAACGAAGGCCTTGTGCTAGCGGCCTATCGCTGCCCGGAACCATGGCGGCATAATAAAAGGGCAACTGGCATAAGTTGCCCTGTAACACGTAATTCTATTGTCAGGTGTTAGCCTGGTAGTGGGACATTAGAACGTTGTTGAAGAGCTATATCTTAGCACATTGCAAAGTAAAAAAAGCCTGCCTTATACAAGTAGGGACAACCCACCCGGAACAGTCTCTCATAATGAATTAATAAGTTTTAATAACGGAAGTTAGAATAAATTATTATACAGCATAGAAGTAACTCATCATTGAGAACCAAAACCAGTAAGACCAGTCTCTGACCAAGCGGGTCTTTAATTTATATGTCATACTGGCAAACAACCTCATAACGAATAGCTGTTAAGCCTGTTATACAAAAAGAATTTAATACTCACGTATTAATAACTGCTGCTGCTGACATGACCAATTGAATAAACATGAAAATAATATGACAAAAGAGCAAGCCATCCATGTACTGGTCAGCTTTAAGCCGGCTTACTACAAGCTGCTTGAACTACCCACTTACAAACCTACTCCTGAGGATAAAAACCACCTGCAGATAATCAAGGTACTCTATGATAGCGGCCTGGTAGATGACCCCGAAGTGCTGGAGGCCGCCCAATTAAACTACGATGATGCGGCTATGCTGGTCGGCTTTGCCTTTAGTGAGCAAATACAGACCGTGGCAATAAAAAGCCCCCGCCGGTGAGCGAGGGCTTTTTATTACCAGTACCGTAGATAAGCCTTGTTTAACTCATCTTCTTGAAAATGCGGGTCATATCTTCGGCCGAGAAAGCTTGCATTGTTTCAGTTTGCAAGTAGCCCAGGCCGGCCAGACCCATCAGAAAGGCTGTATAGGTATCCGTATCTGGCCACTCAGAGATAGATATTAAGTCATACCGGCCCTGAGTCCACAGGATTGTTGAAATACGACCACCCATTTTTTCGGCCTGCTGCATGGCTTTATTAGCACGTTCTGGTGCCTCCTTGGCAGTTTTGACGCCCTGGGCCGTCCATTTATAGAGGGTTACGAAAGTTGTCATGGTCATAATCTCCTTGATACTTGTTACGCTTAATAGGGTTAAGTTATAGCCGGGTAAAGGTTTGGGGATAGCGAGTAACCGCCTGATTAAGTTATACCACTGCTTTGCAGTAATACAATGGCCGCTACCTGAAAGGCTAAAATAATAAAAAGCCCTCGCCGTTGATGGGCGAGGGCCTGGTTGGTTGGTGCGAGATCCAGGTGAAAGATAAACCTGGCTTAAACCTTATCGCTGGTCTTGATGGTATTCATCAGGTATAACCAGGCCGTTTCCGGCAAAGCCGGCACTACCAGTTCATCCTCCAAATGGAGCGAATTACCCCCTATGATTTTTTGGCCCCAATAAGCGCCCAGTAAAACGAAAGCCAGGAGTTCCTCAGTAGTTTCTATTTGGCCGGCCCAATCATTTAAAGCGATAAAATTTACAGGCCCAAACAGGTTAATAATTTCAAAGTAACTCACAAAGCAGCTCTTAACCTCTTCCATATCAGGCTTGAAACTGAGCATTTTATCAATAGCGGTGTTATTAGTCATGATAGCCTTCCTGTCCTCTGGCCGTTTCGCTATCATCCGCCGCCAGCTGGTGCTGCTCGCTCTCGCTGCTGTATGCTCGCAGCTTGCCAACCTTGGTTATCACGGCTTTTATAGCGTCTAATTGGTCAACAGTTGCTTCGACGGTGCTGCGGTTAATCATCACTTCAGTTGCAAATCCGTAGGCAGCCAGCGCGTGATATATCAGTTTGTAATCCTCGTGGGTCAATAAATCTTCTAACTCTAGTGTTGGTATTGGTATAACGTTATCACCTCTGGCCGGGTATAGCGCCGGCCACGCTGCTAAAGGTAATTACTAAAACTCTATCGCCGCCGCCAGTTCTGGCTCCGGATGCCGCTGCACCAGAAACACCACTCGCTCACCGGCCGCCTTCGCCCGGCGGTTAAGTTCAGTCGCTGCAACA
>MWWH01000271.1_pt1 | contig 14582 bp, 16 predicted proteins | sample 1047231 | NCBI WGS metagenome assembly MWWH01 (sample SAMN06349967, study PRJNA376086) | soil metagenome | isolation source: MG3-2 sample Antarctic (ecotone) soil | place: Antarctica | collected 2015-01-13 | reverse complement strand
GGCTGGAATCGCACATAAACACTAAATTACAATCGGGGGAAACAACTAATGATTGACATTAAAAAACTGGCGGCTTATATGAGTAAGCCGGAACATTTTCAATATGTGAACGGGGCGAAAGACGCAAAAGACAGACAGTTGAGAATAAATTCTCTCAAGCGCAAATTCGAGCGGTCGAACTTCGCCGACTTCGCAAACTCGTATGTCGAGGATTACGGCAATCCTGATGCCGATTTTTTATTGCCGGAACGTCAGGAAACTAGCCTGAATGATATAAAAATCGAGTGTGTAAAATTCGGCGTTAGAGATTCGATTAAGAAGTATATTCTCCAGCGTCAATCCACGATTGCGGCGAACAAAAAGAAGAAAGAAGAAGCCGAAAAACTGCGTAAAAATGGCTGGCAATCCACATAATTTTTATAGTCAATCGTTACTGTTTTATCTACTCTCATACGTCAAAAAGCTATTGAAACACGCTTTTTGTATGAGTCCGCCACGCTCGCGCCAAAAGTAAAAACTGAAAATTCATTGGAGCAAATTTGAAAGGAAGTGTAACAAAATGAAAGGTTCTAATGATTTTCCGGTCAAAAAAGAGAAGTCAATTTTATTGTTAATAGCCGGTCTGAGTCTGGACGCGGTTGCAAAAAAACTGAAAATCTCACCAGTAACATTATGGCGTTGGCAACAAGAAGACCTTTACGTTGCTCGTTATAGGCATCTGCGGCGTGTTCGTGTCGAACACTCGATAGCGGCGTTGCAGTCGCTGACAAATGATGCTGTGGAGTGTTTGCGGCGTAACCTTACATCCGGGAACAGACCTAGCGAGGTTCGCAGTGCATTAGGAATTTTAACCAAGTCTTTGGAAGGGTTGGATATTATGGAAATGGAAACGAGAGTTTCAGAAGTCGAGAAGCGTCTGGAAATTGCTAAGTGAAAAAACATCGGATAGACAAAATCAGACAAGTATCGGGCGCATCGGTCGAGCTTTGTCCACCGGACACGCCGGAAGAAATGGCGGCTTTCATCGCTGAACTGGTCGCCATTGGCGAGAAACTGCCGTCAGGAAGCGTTTCGGGTGAAAGTCTCTCTGACATCATCGCCGACTATAAAAAACCTCGTTCAATCATCGTTAATGACGTAAAAGGCAATCGGGTTTCGGTCGCATCTGGAGTTACTGAAATTATTTCTGGAGCGGATGCGCCGACATCTACTAAAAATGATTTGAGCGATGCAGAAAAAAAAATTCCCGAAAATCTTACTTTATATAATTCGGGCGATGCAGAAATTTTGGATAAAAAAAACCTTACTTTATATAATTCGGGCGATGCCGAAAAAACGGATTCGGGTAAAAATAAATTTACTGATTTAGAACTTGAACTCATACGCCAAATAGAAGATGCCGAACAATAAAAAAAGTTTTGAAAATCGGGATTTCAGATGCAAAAAATGTTCGATTTTACTCGGTCTTGAACGGTTTGACCGGCAATGTTTAGTTGTCGGGTCGCTGTGCTTTTTCAATTTCGCCCGGTTCGCCTGTCTCAATTGTGAAGCTATAAATTCGTGGGAAGCTCCTAACCTTTTGCCGACGAACGAAGAAAAATCGATTTCTCGCTATCCTGACAAACTGCTAGATGTTCCGAAGCCGGAAAAACGAATCATCAATTTTCTGGGCGTGAAAGGTGTAAGCAAAGCTCCGGGCGGAAAATACAAAGCTCGAATCGTTGTCGGGGGTGAAACGAAGTATTTGGGGCTGTATGATTCTACTGCGGCGGCATCTGCGGCATACGAAAAAGCAAAAAGTTATTTTCAAGTCTGACTTTAGTTACTTTGTATTGAAGTGTTGTTTTAGTGTCAAACTGATTCGTTAGTTGGTGGAACTGGCAAGCCCAATTGAGTAAGCGGCACATACTCAAAGTAAAAAGAACATCCGACACTGATAATATAATCCAACACATCTTTATAACTCGGATGCTTGAACCAATCGCTTAAAAGGTAAATATATTCGACTTGGATGTTAGCTCTCGAAAGCAATTTTTGATACTGCTTTTTCTTGAAGTCGCAAGTTTGCAATTTCTCGTCAACTGACCCGGCGACTTGCTGAAATTTACACTCGATAATAAAAAGAGTGTTGTTAATAATTACAAAGATGCTGTCATCGGGGAGTAACTTTTTAGAAACAATCTCACGCCAGTTAATTTCATATTCTTCGAGAAATCTATATAAACCGCTTTTCTTGAAAATTCTTCCGACGGCTTCGCCTAGATAAGTAACAGTTCCGTCGGCTAAGACATCGTAGCCGGTTTGAGTTTTGAGAAATGTTGCAAGGTCGGTTGTTCCTTCAAATACTAATCCTGTTCTCGTGTTTGCTCCGCCGATTCCAGATTTTATCATTGACTAATTTTGCTCCTGATTTTGTTAGTAGTTTGTAATAAGTAGCTCGTGAATCTGTCCTCTTTTCGCGCCGTTTGAATTTATATTGCGGCTGGCTTTCACTCGCTTAATATCAAAGCCGTTATAAAGTTCGTCAAAAAATTCGTTGGTTGGCTCTGTGTTCTTTGGGTCGGAGTTACTAAGCATCAATTTCGTTCCGCGCCGGTCAAGCAATCTGTAAAACTCTGCAAGTCTTTCTTGCTCCGGGTCGCCGAAGTTAGCCTTTGAGTAGGCATTAAAGCTCGCTGTTTTGCTCAATGGTCGGTAAGGTGGGTCGAGGTAAACAAAAGCGTTCTCATCGGCAAAACTTTCGCATTCGCTAAAGTCTGCGTATTTGATAACGGTTCTTTTTAGAATCTCGCCGACTGCTGACAAATTATCTTCGTCGCAGATTCGAGGGTTTTTATAATCGCCGCACGGCACGTTAAAACCGCCTTTTGAATTGACCCGAAACAAACCATTGAAGCAAGTTCGATTGATAAAAATCGTTTGTGCGGCACGGTCTATCCATTTTTCGGAAAATTCATCGAAGTTGATTTCTGACCGCTCTTGATTGTATTTGTCTCGAACTTGGTAAAAGAACTCTTTTTGCTTGTCCGTTGGTAAGGCGTGATAGTTCTTCTCGGTATCGTCTAAAACTTTGATTAAGTCATTCGTGCGCTGTTGTATGGTCGTGTATAAAACAACAAGCTCGATGTTTGAATCAGATATATAAAATTCTTTGACTGCATAGTTTTGAGCGATGAAGAAAAACAATGCTCCGCCGCCGATGAACGGTTCAATGTATCGGGTAATATCGCCTGTTTTCAATTCTTTCGGCAGATACTCTATTATCTGATTCAAAAGTTGACCTTTGCCCCCTGCCCACTTTAGAACGGGTTTGGCGACTGTATTTTGTAGGTCAAAGGTGTTGAAAAGTGGAGCGGTTCTAAACATATTCTTGGTATGAATCATAATTGATTTTTTTTAATCGGGAAAACATTTATCTCAGAATGTTTTCCCGGCTGGAAAATTTGGCGGTGAATCATCGGAGCGTAAAGAAATGGTTTTCGGGTCGCGGTTAGTTACTAAAAAATATAGAGATAATTTCGCCAAAACCTTTGATAAGTAAGATTCCTAGAACGAAGTAAAGCAGCATTTTTCCGCATCCTAATTTTTCGCCGGTCGCGCCGGTCGTCAAACTCTCTCGCTCTCGCCGGTGCTTCTCAATCTCTCGCTCCACTTCGACGGCTAAAAATTCTTCGTTCCATTCATCCATTGTAGTTTCTCCTAATAGTCATTTGTAGCCGGTAGAATCGATTCTACCGGCTTTTTTTCGTGTCTAGGCTGTCTGTGTCATCTGCGATGCTAAAACCGCATTTATCGGAAGACAACTTGAGATGTGATAGCAGATTTTCGTTGCCGGGCAAGTGCATTCACCGAACTTTCTGCCGCCGATTCTTGTAAATCTGACTTCATACGTTGCGCCCGTCTCGCGGTTCGTAACCGAATAGCGGCGAAACTCAATAACTTTGACTAATGGTTTTGCGATTCGTGCTTTTGCCGTCGCCTTTTCGATTGATTCTTTTGTAATTTCAAGCATAGTGTTTAACTCCCGTTTATTACTGACTGACAAGTTAAATACTACACGAATTATGTAGTAGTGTCAATACATATTTTGTGTATTACTACATAAAACGAAAATAAATTTTTATCTTGTGTAGCATACACAAATTGTGTATATTGATTTTTATGATTAGATTAAAGCTCGATGAAATGTTAAGAGAAAAGAATATAACGGCGTATGCTCTGCACATCAAAAGCGGTTTGCATCAATCGGTTATCAGTAAAATAAAGCGTAATATGTCAAAGGCTCTGCAATTAGATGTGCTAGATACGCTCTGCAAGGCTCTCGATTGTCAGCCGGGCGAATTGATAGCCTATGAAAATGAAAGTGCTACACAAGGCGTGAATACACAAATCGTGAATACTACACAAATTGTGGAACGTGCTACACAAAACGTGAAGCAATCCGCGCCGCTCAACGGATTTGAAGCCGTCAAAGCAGAAAAGAAACAATTACGGTTAAAAGAAAAGAGTGAGAGAGAATCGGGAAAAGTCTTTAATAATTCGATACTGGAAATCGTTAATAGTTCGTCTGATAACGAATTACTTTCTACGGTCGCCGTCGCCGAACGTCTGAACGTAAGCCGGAAAAGCGTTAATGATTATATTATTTCGGACAAGCTCCGGGCGGTCAAGGGCAAGGGAAATCATAATTTTATTCGTGAATCGGACTTACTCGAATTTATCGCTCAACGTGGCAAAGATTGAATTTACCTTTATAAACGGTTTTATGTCTTTGTTTTATTTCTTGACAATAGATGCGTTAAATTTTGTTTGTAAATTGTTGAGTGAAAAAGAGTTATTTTTTTCTTGACAATACTTCGCCGGGCGGCTACTTTCTTCTTAGATATTTTTCAACTGAAAATGGAAAAGCCTTGAAAGCTGCAAACTTTCAAGACTTTTACAAAACTTTTTACCAACTTGCACTTGGTAAGTGTTTGCTCCGATAAAATCCTACTCGATTTACTTCGTTATTGTCAATCATTTTACAAGTTCAAGTGAAATGATTTGACGGAACTTCAATCAAAATCTAATTCGATACGTGCCGCGCATCTGCCGGGCGGTCTTCCTGTGTCTGCCGGTCGCCGGGCGCATCGGTCGCCGGGCGCGTCTGCGCCGGTCGTTTCCTTTTCACTTGATACTGTCTCACAAATGAACATATCCGGCGTATCTCTGGAAGTCTTCACGCAGTATGTAACCAAGCAATTAAGGGCATCAGAGACACTTATTGACCGTCTGAAAGTCAAAGGTTTAATAATTGCCAGATTAGAGAAATTCGGGTTCACGGAACAAGCCGACAAATTAAAAAGATGTTCGGAAAATGTTAAATCGCTTGTTTGCGGCGATGGTCATACATTTCGCACGATTGTTGACTATCGTTGTCGTCTGCCGTTCTGCCCGGATTGTTGCCGGGTCAAAGCAAATGCCCAACTTGCCCGCACCTTGCCGAAAATTCATCAAGCCTTGAAAGATGACCCGTCTTTGATTGTCGCCTTTAATACATTGACTTTGAGAAGCGATAGCAATACAAAGAAACGGAACTTAAAAGCCGGGTGCAAGGAAATCAAATCGAGCTTCAAAGCTCTGCGAAGACAAAAAATTTGGGAAAATTGCGTCGGCGGATTCGGGAAAATCGAGAACACGGCATCAAAGAAATTCGGGTGGCATCCGCATCTGCATTCGATTTTACTGCTCAAAAACTATATTCCACAGAAATTATTATCGGATGCGTGGCACGGCATAACCAAAGATTCGATGATTGTTGATATTCGTTCCGTTCATCATATCGCGTCCGGGCTTGTCGAATGTATTAAATATCCGTTCAAACCTTCCGACATCCTAAAACTGAATAAATCGCAGATTAAAGAGATGATTGATTTGAAAGATGAACGGCTCGCCGTGTCCTTTGGCGTGTTGTTCGGCATCGAGGTTGACGATGACATACTTGATGACCTGAAAGACGAATACAGCGAATTTAACGAGGATACAAAGACATTGGAAATCGGGGACGCTTGCCCGTTGTGCGGGTCGCGCCTTGATTTGATTGATTTTACGGCGAAAAATTACGCCCGGTTTATCTCGGTTATGTCGGTCAAGATGAAAAATCGGGGTTCGCCGGGCTGAACTTACCGCCGGTCGGCGGTAAGTTACTTGTCTATTATCTTTCCTGATATTTTGTTCTGATTAGAACAAATTTAATTGTTGTATCTATTGAAGATAAACTTTGTTCTGATTAGAACAAACTTATTTTTCTGACTTAGCCCTATCACGGGCTAAGTTACTTATAGGCACATTGCCGATAAGTGTTATTGCTTACACATTCCTACTAAATGTGTCACCTACTCTTAAAATAACTCTCTTATTGTCAAGTGTTTTATTTACATAGACTTACAAGGATTTATCGTCTATAATCTTAATTATTGGTTTGATGCGCTCCCGGTTCGCTTCTTGGATTGGTTGTAGCTATTCAAATTGATAATCGGGAAATCTCCTGCTACGTCGCAAACAGCGTAGTTTTTCTTTTCCCGGTTCGATGCGCCGGTTTTCGTTTTTGAAATCTTCGTTGCCCGGCGCATCTTCACAATCTTACTTTGCCGACTGTCTGACAGAGTGAACATCAACATCAGCCTGACAGATTGGTCGGCGAATCCGGGCGGCGATTTTCACCAAAAATGATTACTCGGTCGCCGCTCGGTCAAACAATTTCGGGTTGTCTTAACGGACGTTCCGACAACACGAAAACGAATCGGCGAACGCTCAGAGAATGAGCGAAAACAGCAATGTTACATCGAACAGAGCGTTCGCCGGTTCAACTTCCCTATGAGCATAGGGAAGTTACAAATAATAATTTATGAACGAAACATTAAATCGTGAACTAATCAAAATTGATGCCGACATCCGGCAAGCGGTTATAGATGCCGACGAATTTTTATACTCAAAATTAAATCGCGCCCGTGATGAAAATTTATCAAAGCAGTTCTTCGCCGACACACGGCAACTAAAAGCCGAAATCCAGACTTTGACGGAAGAACGACAAACGGCAATCGAAGTTCGGGCGGATTTGACCGCCGACTTAAAAGAAGCTGCCGACGAAACTTTTCGGGCAAGGTCGGCGGCGTTTGACCTGCAAGAAATTCATTCAAAAATTCAATCGCAGTTATATTTTTTAGACGAAAAGATACGAACGGACGGAGAAAACATTAAAAGCCTCTCAAAGCGGCTGGAATCGCACATAAACACTAAATTACAATCGGGGGAAACAACTAATGATTGATATAAAAAAACTGGCGGCTTATATGTCGAGTAAAGAATCGTTCTCATACATCACAAGTTCGCCGAACGACGAAATCAAACGGCAACGAATTGACGAACTAAAAGCAAAATTCCTGACGGGAAACTTTTCGGCGGCGGCAAACTTTGCGGCGGCGTGTGATGATGGCGGCAATCCTGATGCGATTGCTTACGATGATTGTCAGACGTTCGCCGAATACTCTGCAAAGGCTCGTGAAGTGTCTTCATTTCAGCGCATCAAATCGCTGGTATCTCATAGTAACGTGGCGGCAAGTGTGAAGAAATACGCCTTGCAGAGAAATGAAATTATCCTGCGGAATAAAGCCAAAAAAGCCGAACGGGAAAAGCAAAAGAAAGATTCTTTTCTTAGTCATCCATCGTGGTTTTGATAGTAAATAGCACGGTTTTGTTAGTCGTTTGAAAACTTCTACTTACTCTAGGGGGTGCGGCAAAATGAACGCATACCGGCATCGAAAAAAGCCGGTCAAGCCGTCTAAGCCTCTCAATCATTGACTGATATTTATCGGCTCACGTTTCCGGCGGCAAAAATAAAATTCTCAAAAATCTCAAAAAGCCGGTCAAAGTCTCGGTCTGTTACTGATTTCCTAAAATATCTCGAATTGTCGCCGAATTAAATAATATGAAAAACAAAGATTTGAGTTTCAAAATGGAAAAAACGGCATATTACATCGTTTCGGGTTTATCCTTCGCCGACATTGCCGCAAAGGTCGGGATTAGTAGCCGCTCAATTTTTCGTTGGTTAAAATTGCCGGAAATGCAATCGAAAATTAGGGAAATTCGCAGAATAACCGTCGAACATTCGACAAATGATTTACTTCGATTGAATAAAAAGGCGGTTCAAACTCTCGAATCTTTACTTGATTGCACGTCTTCGCCCGCTTCCAGATGTCGGGCGGCAAGTATCATTTTGACCAAAACAACCGAAAGTCTTGAGTATGAATACGAATCGAGATTAAAAGCTATTGAGGAACGCTTCAATGAGACTAGCTAGATTAAAGAAATTCGAGACGGTCAAAACTCCCGGCATCGTCGCCGATTCTCCAGAAGAATTGGCGGCGTTAATTGCCGACTTGTTACTGATTGCCGAACGAATGCCGGGAACGATTTCGAGCCAGCCTACTAAAATAATGTCGAGCCAGCCTACTAAAATTATTTCGGGCGATGCAGAAATTTTGGATAAAAAAAATCTTACTGCTATTGATACTGGAACAAATTCAAAATGAGAAAGAAAGATTTTTCTGACCGTGATTTTAATTGTAAAAAGTGCCGGGCGCGTCTGGCATTAGAACGGTTTGACCGGCAATGCTTAATCGTGGGCGAATCGCTCGCTTTTTTTAATTTTTGCCGGTTCGCCTGTCTGCGTTGTGAAGCGGTCAACGAGTGGCAAGCTCCGAACTTATTACCGGATGAACGAACGACGTTAGATGGTTATCCTGACCGTCTGAAAGACTTGTCGAAGCCTGATAAGCGCATCGTGAATCAATTAGGTGTCTTTAACGGTCATTTCCGTTCTCATTTGTCTATGCGGCTAGATTTTCAATAGCCGCACTTTTCCCATCCCAAAGATATTTTGTATCTAGTTCGTTTTTTAGTTCGTCCATTTGTTTTTGAATTTTAACGACTATTGCGAATAGTTCCGCATCTATTTTAAGCGCATCCCGCAATTCAAAAAGTTTGTCATAACTTTCATAGAAAGGTGCTCGTGCTTGTGGTAGTGGTTTCAGGTTTTGCATTTTTCTAATCTCCTGTTTTTTTGGCGGCTAGATTTTTCACTCGCTGCTGTGCGTAAAGTCTCGGCAAATTGGTGTATTAGTTAGTCTCGGTTTCGACGGGCGGCACGGGTAAGCCTAATTGAGTAAGCGGCACATACTCAAAGTAAAAAGAACATCCGACACTGATAATATAATCCAGCACATCTTTATAACTCGGATGTTTGAACCAGTCGCTTAATAGATAAATATATTCGACTTGAATGTTAGCTCTGGAAAGCAATTTCTGATACTGCTTTTTCTTGAAGTCGCAAGTTTGCAATTTCTCGTCAACTGACCCGGCGACTTGTTGAAATTTACACTCAATAATAAAAAGAGTGTTGTTAATAATTACAAAGATGCTGTCATCGGGGAGTAACTTTTTAGAAACAATCTCACGCCAGTTGATTTCGTATTCTTCGAGAAATCTATATAAACCGCTTTTCTTGAAAATTCTTCCGACGGCTTCGCCTAGATAAGTAACAGTTCCATCGGCTAAGACATCGTAGCCGGTTTGAGTTTTGAGAAATGTTGCAAGGTCGGTTGTTCCTTCAAATACTAATCCCGTTCTTGTGTTTGCTCCGCCGATTCCAGATTTTATCATTGACTAATTTTGCTCCTGATTTTGTTAGTAGTTTGTAATAAGTAGCTCGTGAATCTGTCCTCTTTTCGCGCCGTTTGAATTTATATTGCGGCTGGCTTTCACTCGCTTAATATCAAAGCCGTTATAAAGTTCGTCAAAAAATTCGTTGGTTGGCTCTGTGTTCTTTGGGTCGGAGTTACTAAGCATCAATTTCGTTCCGCGCCGGTCAAGCAATCTGTAAAACTCTGCAAGTCTTTCTTGCTCCGGGTCGCCGAAGTTAGCCTTTGAGTAGGCATTAAAGCTCGCTGTTTTGCTCAATGGTCGGTAAGGTGGGTCGAGGTAAACAAAAGCGTTCTCATCGGCAAAACTTTCGCATTCGCTAAAGTCTGCGTATTTGATAACGGTTCTTTTTAGAATCTCGCCGACTGCTGACAAATTATCTTCGTCGCAGATTCGAGGGTTTTTATAATCGCCGCACGGCACGTTAAAACCGCCTTTTGAATTGACCCGAAACAAACCATTGAAGCAAGTTCGATTGATAAAAATCGTTTGTGCGGCACGGTCTATCCATTTTTCGGAAAATTCATCGAAGTTGATTTCTGACCGCTCTTGATTGTATTTGTCTCGAACTTGGTAAAAGAACTCTTTTTGCTTGTCCGTTGGTAAGGCGTGATAGTTCTTCTCGGTATCGTCTAAAACTTTGATTAAGTCATTCGTGCGCTGTTGTATGGTCGTGTATAAAACAACAAGCTCGATGTTTGAATCAGATATATAAAATTCTTTGACTGCATAGTTTTGAGCGATGAAGAAAAACAATGCTCCGCCGCCGATGAACGGTTCAATGTATCGGGTAATATCGCCTGTTTTCAATTCTTTCGGCAGATACTCTATTATCTGATTCAAAAGTTGACCTTTGCCCCCTGCCCACTTTAGAACGGGTTTGGCGACTGTATTTTGTAGGTCAAAGGTGTTGAAAAGTGGAGCGGTTCTAAACATATTCTTGGTATGAATCATAATTGATTTTTTTTAATCGGGAAAACATTTATCTCAGAATGTTTTCCCGGCTGGAAAATTTGGCGGTGAATCATCGGAGCGTAAAGAAATGGTTTTCGGGTCGCGGTTAGTTACTAAAAAATATAGAGATAATTTCGCCAAAACCTTTGATAAGTAAGATTCCTAGAACGAAGTAAAGCAGCATTTTTCCGCATCCTAATTTTTCGCCGGTCGCGCCGGTCGTCAAACTCTCTCGCTCTCGCCGGTGCTTCTCAATCTCTCGCTCCACTTCGACGGCTAAAAATTCTTCGTTCCATTCATCCATTGTAGTTTCTCCTAATAGTCATTTGTAGCCGGTAGAATCGATTCTACCGGCTTTTTTTCGTGTCTAGGCTGTCTGTGTCATCTGCGATGCTAAAACCGCATTTATCGGAAGACAACTTGAGATGTGATAGCAGATTTTCGTTGCCGGGCAAGTGCATTCACCGAACTTTCTGCCGCCGATTCTTGTAAATCTGACTTCATACGTTGCGCCCGTCTCGCGGTTCGTAACCGAATAGCGGCGAAACTCAATAACTTTGACTAATGGTTTTGCGATTCGTGCTTTTGCCGTCGCCTTTTCGATTGATTCTTTTGTAATTTCAAGCATAGTGTTTAACTCCCGTTTATTACTGACTGACAAGTTAAATACTACACGAATTATGTAGTAGTGTCAATACATATTTTGTGTATTACTACATAAAACGAAAATAAATTTTTATCTTGTGTAGCATACACAAATTGTGTATATTGATTTTTATGATTAGATTAAAGCTCGATGAAATGTTAAGAGAAAAGAATATAACGGCGTATGCTCTGCACATCAAAAGCGGTTTGCATCAATCGGTTATCAGTAAAATAAAGCGTAATATGTCAAAGGCTCTGCAATTAGATGTGCTAGATACGCTCTGCAAGGCTCTCGATTGTCAGCCGGGCGAATTGATAGCCTATGAAAATGAAAGTGCTACACAAGGCGTGAATACACAAATCGTGAATACTACACAAATTGTGGAACGTGCTACACAAAACGTGAAGCAATCCGCGCCGCTCAACGGATTTGAAGCCGTCAAAGCAGAAAAGAAACAATTACGGTTAAAAGAAAAGAGTGAGAGAGAATCGGGAAAAGTCTTTAATAATTCGATACTGGAAATCGTTAATAGTTCGTCTGATAACGAATTACTTTCTACGGTCGCCGTCGCCGAACGTCTGAACGTAAGCCGGAAAAGCGTTAATGATTATATTATTTCGGACAAGCTCCGGGCGGTCAAGGGCAAGGGAAATCATAATTTTATTCGTGAATCGGACTTACTCGAATTTATCGCTCAACGTGGCAAAGATTGAATTTACCTTTATAAACGGTTTTATGTCTTTGTTTTATTTCTTGACAATAGATGCGTTAAATTTTGTTTGTAAATTGTTGAGTGAAAAAGAGTTATTTTTTTCTTGACAATACTTCGCCGGGCGGCTACTTTCTTCTTAGATATTTTTCAACTGAAAATGGAAAAGCCTTGAAAGCTGCAAACTTTCAAGACTTTTACAAAACTTTTTACCAACTTGCACTTGGTAAGTGTTTGCTCCGATAAAATCCTACTCGATTTACTTCGTTATTGTCAATCATTTTACAAGTTCAAGTGAAATGATTTGACGGAACTTCAATCAAAATCTAATTCGATACGTGCCGCGCATCTGCCGGGCGGTCTTCCTGTGTCTGCCGGTCGCCGGGCGCATCGGTCGCCGGGCGCGTCTGCGCCGGTCGTTTCCTTTTCACTTGATACTGTCTCACAAATGAACATATCCGGCGTATCTCTGGAAGTCTTCACGCAGTATGTAACCAAGCAATTAAGGGCATCAGAGACACTTATTGACCGTCTGAAAGTCAAAGGTTTAATAATTGCCAGATTAGAGAAATTCGGGTTCACGGAACAAGCCGACAAATTAAAAAGATGTTCGGAAAATGTTAAATCGCTTGTTTGCGGCGATGGTCATACATTTCGCACGATTGTTGACTATCGTTGTCGTCTGCCGTTCTGCCCGGATTGTTGCCGGGTCAAAGCAAATGCCCAACTTGCCCGCACCTTGCCGAAAATTCATCAAGCCTTGAAAGATGACCCGTCTTTGATTGTCGCCTTTAATACATTGACTTTGAGAAGCGATAGCAATACAAAGAAACGGAACTTAAAAGCCGGGTGCAAGGAAATCAAATCGAGCTTCAAAGCTCTGCGAAGACAAAAAATTTGGGAAAATTGCGTCGGCGGATTCGGGAAAATCGAGAACACGGCATCAAAGAAATTCGGGTGGCATCCGCATCTGCATTCGATTTTACTGCTCAAAAACTATATTCCACAGAAATTATTATCGGATGCGTGGCACGGCATAACCAAAGATTCGATGATTGTTGATATTCGTTCCGTTCATCATATCGCGTCCGGGCTTGTCGAATGTATTAAATATCCGTTCAAACCTTCCGACATCCTAAAACTGAATAAATCGCAGATTAAAGAGATGATTGATTTGAAAGATGAACGGCTCGCCGTGTCCTTTGGCGTGTTGTTCGGCATCGAGGTTGACGATGACATACTTGATGACCTGAAAGACGAATACAGCGAATTTAACGAGGATACAAAGACATTGGAAATCGGGGACGCTTGCCCGTTGTGCGGGTCGCGCCTTGATTTGATTGATTTTACGGCGAAAAATTACGCCCGGTTTATCTCGGTTATGTCGGTCAAGATGAAAAATCGGGGTTCGCCGGGCTGAACTTACCGCCGGTCGGCGGTAAGTTACTTGTCTATTATCTTTCCTGATATTTTGTTCTGATTAGAACAAATTTAATTGTTGTATCTATTGAAGATAAACTTTGTTCTGATTAGAACAAACTTATTTTTCTGACTTAGCCCTATCACGGGCTAAGTTACTTATAGGCACATTGCCGATAAGTGTTATTGCTTACACATTCCTACTAAATGTGTCACCTACTCTTAAAATAACTCTCTTATTGTCAAGTGTTTTATTTACATAGACTTACAAGGATTTATCGTCTATAATCTTAATTATTGGTTTGATGCGCTCCCGGTTCGCTTCTTGGATTGGTTGTAGCTATTCAAATTGATAATCGGGAAATCTCCTGCTACGTCGCAAACAGCGTAGTTTTTCTTTTCCCGGTTCGATGCGCCGGTTTTCGTTTTTGAAATCTTCGTTGCCCGGCGCATCTTCACAATCTTACTTTGCCGACTGTCTGACAGAGTGAACATCAACATCAGCCTGACAGATTGGTCGGCGAATCCGGGCGGCGATTTTCACCAAAAATGATTACTCGGTCGCCGCTCGGTCAAACAATTTCGGGTTGTCTTAACGGACGTTCCGACAACACGAAAACGAATCGGCGAACGCTCAGAGAATGAGCGAAAACAGCAATGTTACATCGAACAGAGCGTTCGCCGGTTCAACTTCCCTATGAGCATAGGGAAGTTACAAATAATAATTTATGAACGAAACATTAAATCGTGAACTAATCAAAATTGATGCCGACATCCGGCAAGCGGTTATAGATGCCGACGAATTTTTATACTCAAAATTAAATCGCGCCCGTGATGAAAATTTATCAAAGCAGTTCTTCGCCGACACACGGCAACTAAAAGCCGAAATCCAGACTTTGACGGAAGAACGACAAACGGCAATCGAAGTTCGGGCGGATTTGACCGCCGACTTAAAAGAAGCTGCCGACGAAACTTTTCGGGCAAGGTCGGCGGCGTTTGACCTGCAAGAAATTCATTCAAAAATTCAATCGCAGTTATATTTTTTAGACGAAAAGATACGAACGGACGGAGAAAACATTAAAAGCCTCTCAAAGCGGCTGGAATCGCACATAAACA
>MWWH01000269.1_pt1 | contig 14651 bp, 12 predicted proteins | sample 1047231 | NCBI WGS metagenome assembly MWWH01 (sample SAMN06349967, study PRJNA376086) | soil metagenome | isolation source: MG3-2 sample Antarctic (ecotone) soil | place: Antarctica | collected 2015-01-13 | reverse complement strand
TTAGTAGTTCCATTGAATTAGGAGTAAGAGGATATGTAAGGCGATCAACTCCTTTGGGTACCCGTCCAAAACGATCTCCAGTTTCGCGCCCAAAAATATTGATTAGAGGACTCATCCACTCCGGAGCTTCGCGCTCGAGAAAAGATCCGGAAAGTTTATTTCCAGTCCTACTCTCTTCAGATTCAATACTCGTCCCCTTTTTAAATATAGCGGTAACGAATTTTCGTACATCAGAATAAATTTCTCCGCGGTAAGTCTTGATTCTTTCCGGCGGCGATCCTGGCCTTCCAGGTAAATTTTCTATAAAAGAAGTAAAGCCCTTCCTCAAAAAAGCCCGATCATCGGCGACGTGCATGACAAGCAAATCGTCCAGCGGAAGATTGATAGATAGAGCGTAGTCAGAAATTTTACCCTTCACCCTCTTGTAACGCTTTGAGAGAACCGAATCATTCCTAATGAGTGAGTTGATTTGAGCAACAAAGGAGCTGGAAAAAAAATCAGCCATACTATTTACCTATAATGATTACTATTTATAGGTAAGTAACTCTTTAAAGTCAATCTTTTATGAACAAAATGTTTCACTATAAAAACATTGTTTCATAGATGGGAAAGCGGGGATTGACGATTAGGTCGGGCAAATTAAAAACTTTGGCAGGCAAAATCCAAAGACAAAAGAAAATACCATCTGTCCCACACTTCTTTTCTCTCTCTTTTTTTAGTGGGAACTCTATGTTACTTGCTGGGTATCTGGGGACTAAACTAAACATCACTGGGGACTAGCTAAACTAAGTAAATAGAAGAAGAAAAAGTGTGGTTTCCCATGTCCCCGGTAGCAAAATGCAATATTTCATATTAAACTCACGTTTAACATACTTTATTTTTTGGAATCTCTAGTTTCTTACTCAGTAAATTAAAATAATTTTTATTTTATAATGCCCGTATTTATTGAACTATGTGATTATTTTTTCCAAGAGTATAGAGACTGCGCATTTTTTCATTACTTTTAACCTAAAATTGGTAATTGTTGCATCTATTGAGCTTATAGAAAAGCATTTTGGAATTTATAAACGAAATGATGAGTAAAACTGAAAACTTTTGGAAAAGTAAATTTTGGATTGGGATTTTTCTTTCCTGACTGGCGCTGACAAAATGTATTATACCCTATTTTATTACGTTTTAGCTAATAAAATAGGGTATATAAATAAATTCGCCTGCTTGTGCTTATTTGAACTTAATACCGGGATAGCGGGAATCTGTTTTTTTGTCTTTAAATATTGGTAAAGTCTATAACTCTATTGGTTAACGGGCAGTCGTCTTGAAAGTCGCACCATGAGCAGCATTCAGAGCTGCGCGGAGTAAATTTATCCGATGCAATTGTCTTTAAACACTCCCAAAGGGCTTTTTTATTCTCGTCGATTAGAGCTCTTTCGTATTCAATCGTCACTTTCGCGCCGGACATTACATTTAAATAGGTGAATTTAACATTTGGAAATTGCGGGTAACTAATTCTCGATAGAACGAAATATAAAAACGTTGGAAGATCGCCGCGCGCAAATTCCAACGTCGGAATTTTGCCCGAAGCGGAAGTTTTGTAATCGATTATTTCTAATCTATTATCTTGATCCAGCGCCAGTCTATCCACTCTACATCCGAGCCGGATTTTTTGCCCCTTGAACTCTATAACGAAGCTCATAAAAACTTCAGTTCCCAAAGTCTCGGACGCCTCCGCTTTCGCTGTATGACAGTAGTTTTGAAGAGCGTGACAACCTCTTGCGAAGTAGCTATTACCTTCTTCCCGTGTTGCGTAGCCGTTATTGTTCCAGAATCGTTCCAGCAATCCTTCACAGTTGGGTATGCCATCTTTAAGCATTTGTTTTTCGTGTATTTCTTGCAGCGCTCGGTGCATGGTCGTGCCGAAGGTGAAAGCGGCAGAAGAGGCGGCTCCGCCAGATTTGTCGATATGCTTCAGTTTGAATTTAAGCGGGCAGGTCAGGTAGTCAGACAATTTGGTTGGTGTTACAGAAATCATAGGTCTCTCTCGCTTTTTTCGTTTCAACTAAAATACAACATCTTACAAGCGAAACACAAGAAAAAATCTACGAATACAGTCATTCTTGGACTATTCCAAAAACGCCTTTTAGAATCACTTGGATTGTTAAACAAAACTGTTCGTCGATGCCGCTCAATATTGATGGAAAAAAGTATCATTTCAGCAGATTACCGTTTATTTTTGGAGTTCTTAAAAAAGACGCGGGAGGAGATTGGACTAACGCAGGTTCAGATTGCGAAAAAGCTAAAGATTACACAATCACAGGTGAGCAAAATTGAGCGGGGCGAGCGCCGTCTTGATTTTATCGAGCTGAGAAGATGGCTACGAGCGCTGGGAGTTTCCATCGTGGATTTCGTTGCAGAATTTGAGGTGTATCTAAAAAAGGCGAGTAAAAAGCGATCTAAGCAAAAGGAAAGTTGAATATACAGAGTCAAAAATGGCATGCGTATGAAAAGGAAAAGCGGCAGAAAGAAATTCTTCGCGAGCAGTTGGAAAGAGTTGACGATTCACCTATCCGCGAGTGTTTTGCTGTTCGGATCAAGGAGTGGGACAAACCATCGAAGCTTTACTCGTTATGCTCTGAATGTGTAAAGACGATTGAGCCGCCAACAAAGCGCCGGAATGAGGGTGTTTCAGCCGTTCGTCGTTGTGATTTGTGTAATGCGCGAAATGTTCTTTAGCGAATTGCAATAAGATATTTCTAACTTAGTAGGCTTTTGTTATATTGCTACAAATATGAATATTGAGACTCTTTTAGAAAAAATAGATTTATTCGATCAAATGGTGATCGAGTCCGGTTTTGCGAGAGATGTAGGGGAATACGTCACTACAATCGTGCAGCCAGGCGTTCAAACTAATCTGGTTGCACTTAAGGGCATTGCCGACGATTTAATCGATTCGCTTCAAAAAATAAAAGAAAGCGGTTTACCCGAGACATTGGATGTTCTATTTCCAAAGAGAAAGGTGTTCACCGAATCTGAGCATCTCGAAAATCTGCAAACCATAGTCGAGGATCCGGAAATGGATACCGCAACTTTTTATACCGCTTTAAGTAAAGAAATTAATGCCTTGAATACCGAAATAACCGCTGACAAGGTGGAGCTAACAAAATTAAGAGATGTATTTTCTATTTATGTAAGTAAAGATAAAGAAGTTTTAGCTGCCGAAGATAAAGCGATAATGGCAATTATTTTCAGAGATTTTGAAACGATCAAAAGCTTGAAAAATTTTGCAAGAGTCTTGGAAAGATGGAATCGAACCTTATTGATTTACCATCAATTGGTTTCCAGCGCTTCACCGAAAGACATAGAATTGTTGGAAATTCAAAATGGGTCAATCGAAGTCATCTTTGATATTAAAGCGGATGTAGCCGTCGATTTGGTGGAAGTATTTAGAATGGGGCTATATGCCTTTGGAATGTATCTGTCTTACAAAGCTAAACTTCACGAGATTATCCCTACCTTTCTTGAAAATAAACAACTTCTGGAACTTGAAAAGAAACGCGAAACCATCATGCTGGACAGCGTAAAAGATGAAATTGCCAAGAAATTGTTAGGACAGCATAAACTTAATAAAAAAACAGATAAGGCGATTAACAACGAATCTATTGATACAAAGATTGAGCAGGTCAGTTCTTTGATAACAGAACAAATCATTAAGGGTAATGAGCTGAAATTATTGAGTGCTCCGCAACAGGATGAGGAAGAAGTAATTGAAGGTGAAGTCGTGCCGAGCCCAAGCCGAGAATTGAGAGACAAATCCCAACAGATACGAACTTTACTAAAACAGTTAGACGAAAAAGAAGTGAAGTTACTAGCTGATAGATACGGAATTAAAGACGACGATGAAAACGAAGGTTCATAAATAGCAAGTGGATTTGTTTATTTGGAGCGGTTTATTAAATTCCGGCAATGCCGTTAATAAACACTTCGACATAATTAACGATCTTCTCCCGAATGCGCTCGACAATTTTCTTTCGCTCGAATAATTTAGGCTGCTCGTCAAACAATCCGATTATCGTATCAGAAAGCGGCAGTCTTTCGGTAAACAAATAGTCGCCGACCAGTTGGGTTAATTTATCCGCCGGAATGTTTTCTTCTGCTGCTATTTTATCGAAAGCTTCTATTTGTTTTTTGTTCCAGAAGACCTCGAATTCATCGGTAACGCTGTCTTCATCCTGCATCTCCGGCAGATTCTTGTCGATAAATTCAAGGATCAACTCGCGCTTGCTGCGGAGCTCGACGTCTCCGGATAGAATGTCGGCGATCGTTTTATTGATCTTGGCTTTTTCTGCCGGAGATGCGTTCTGGTAGTTCGAGAGCAGACGAAGAATGTAATAAACATTTATCTCGTCGCGGCGAAGCAGCTCGATCTCAAAGTCGACGTCATCGAGTATTGAAACCTTTTCCTTATCCGTGCCGCTTTTTACTTTGTCGTAGAGATCAAGGTATTTGCTTCTATAATCGGCAAAGTCCTGCTCGGTCATATCCAAATCGTCGAAGTTAAAATCGGCGAAGGTTTCAAGCACGTTTTTAACGCGAATCAGCTCGCGGAAAGATTTGATGAACATCAGCTCGTCGGCTTCGGTTTCAAGGTCGTTTACGCTGTCGATGGTCGGAACGATCGTTACCAGAGCTTTCACCCCGGCGTTGAACTTCTCGATGTAATCTTCGATCGGCTGAATGATAATGACTTCGATGGCGTCCTTATTTGAAAAGAGCGTGATCGCTTCGTCGGTCGCCGCCTTCAGATTACGGAACGACACGATATTGCCTTGGGATTTCAGCTCGTTCAATATCCGGTTGGTGCGTGAGAATGCTTGGATCAAACCGTGATAGCGCAGGTTTTTATCGACGTAAAGAGTATTCAGATTCGGAGAATCGAATCCGGTTAAAAACATGTTGACGACCAGCAGCACATCGACTTCCTTATTCTTCACCCGCCGCGCGATGTCGTTGTAGTAATTGTAAAACGACTGACTGTCTTTGGTCGTGAATCTGGTGCCGAAAATCTGGTTGTAATCTCCGATAAACTCTTCCAGTTTGTCCCGGCTGTGCGAGCTTACTGCTGAAAGCGTATCTGCCGGCGGCGCTGTGAAATCTCCGATCGAAGGTTCCTCGAGTATATAACTGCCGTTTGCGTCCGGATCATCTTCATTGACTCCGTAAGAGAAGATCGTGGCGATCTTTAACTGGTGTTCACCCGCATCCTTTTTCGCCTGGAAGATGTCGTAATACTGGATAAGCGTTTTGATATTGCCGGCGCAGAAAAGCGAGGTAAATGACTTGTTATGCGTCTTGCGGCTGTGATTAGCAATCACATAATCAGCGATCTTCCCAAGTCGCTCAGGGGATTCGAGCAATTCGCTGGTGTCGATATCTTCGACGTTGATATCGAGATTCGTTTTACTCGATTCCTTCTGTTTATAACGCCCGACATACTCGACTGAAAATTTCAGAACATTTTCGTCGCGGATCGCGTCGGTAATCACGTATTTATGCAGACACTGGTCAAAAAGATCTGCCGTCGTGCGCTTGCCCAGTTCGTTTTTGGCGGCGTTTTCCGCAAAAATCGGTGTGCCGGTAAAACCGAACATCTGGACGTTGTTAAAGAACGATTTTATGCGGTTGTGCGTCGCTCCGAACTGGCTGCGGTGACACTCGTCGAAGATGAAAATCATCTTCTTATCGCGCAGCATTTCCATTTGACCTAAATGGGATTCCCGGCTGATCGCGCTGTTTAACTTTTGGATTGTGGTGACGATCAGTTTCGTATCGTCAGAGAACTGTTTGACCAGCGACTGCGTGTTGTCAGTGCCGTCGATGCTGCCCTCTGAAAAGCTGTTGAATTCCTTTGTCGTCTGGTAATCAAGATCTTTACGGTCAACGACAAAAACGACTTTGTGAATGTGCGGCAGTTTGGTTAATATCTGGCTCGCCTTAAAGGACGTAAGAGTTTTGCCTGATCCGGTTGTATGCCAGATATAGCCGTTTTTAATACTGTTCTTAACGCGGTCGATGATCGCTTCGACGGCGTAATACTGATACGGTCGCAAAACCATCAATATACGGTTCACCTGATTGAGAACCGTATATTTAGCGATCATCTTCGAGATATGGCATGGCTCTAAAAATACCTGCGCGAACGCTTCGAGCTGAGTGATTTTCTTGTTATCGACATCCGCCCAGAAGTAAGTCTGTTTGAAGGTTTGCTTGCTGTTATTAGCGTAATACTTTGTGTTGACCCCGTTGCTGATAACAAAGATTTGGATGTAGTTAAATAACGCCTGCGAAGCCCCGTAGGAATGCTTCTGGTAGCGGTTTGTTTGATTGAACGCTTCTTTGAGTTCAAGCCCGCGTCGCTTTAATTCAATCTGCACGAGCGGCAGACCGTTAACAAGGATTGTTACGTCGTAGCGGTTCTGGTATTTACCTGCGATCGTCACCTGCTGCGTCACCTGGAACTGGTTCTGGCACCAATTCTCGATGTCCATAAATTCAAGATAACCGCTTCTGCCGTCGTCTTTGGTGTACTGCATCTTGTCGCGCAGAATGCCGGCGCGCTCGAAGACGTTGCCTCGGTTGAGATGGTTCAGGACCTTCTTGAATTCCGTATCGGAAAGAGAAATATTATTGTGCTTTTCGAGCTGCGTTTTGAGGTTGGCAAGCAGGTCTTTCTCGTCCCGAATTACAACTTTGCCGTAACCCAAAGTGACGAGCTGGGCGACCAGATTATCTTCTAATACTTGTTCTGGTTGGGTGGGCATAATTTTAGATGAACATTTGCTGTAACAAACCTTTTTTGTATTCTTTCGTTTTTTCCAATTGCTGATTTACGAGATTTATTTTTTTGTCTATTGCAGAAAGGAAATTGGCGATTTTTTGTTGTTCGGGTTTTGAAGGAATTGGAATCTTGAAAGATTTGACCAATTCAGCCGATAAGTTTCCTTGACCGCCTTGTAAAAATGTATTTATGATACTTTCCTTTTTAAATAGCAGAAAATTGTGAAGAAAATTGTTATCCAGATTTGTTCTAATACACAGAACTGCTTGATTTATTGCGCCGCTAATTTTTGATATGCCTACTTCGCCACTTGTTGCTCCATATAGGGCATAAAGTAAATCACCGACTTCAACTTTTTTAGCAGACGAATTTTTTAAGCCTGCTTCGGTAATAAATTGTTCAGTTTTATCAGAATTTATTTCGCCTGATCTGATAAAAGGAATTTCACCATCAAAGTATTCTCTTTTGGTCGTTGATGGAGTTCCGCCAGAAAAGAAAGTGCCAACTTCACCTAACTTCTTTTTTTCCCAATCTGCAAAATCATTTCCGTCGCCATCCTTAAACCGAATTTCCTGATTAAAGATTTTTTGCATCACGCCTTTTTTGTATTGCTCCAAAAGGTCTTTTTTCTTGGTAATCTGTTGAATCTTTTCATCTACTGCCGTGAGAAAGGCGGCGATTTTTTGTTGCTCGGGAAGTGTTGGAAATGTAACAGAAAATTCTTTGATTCCTGCTGTTGTTAAATTAGTAAAAACTCCACCGTGCGTTGCTGACTTCTCAAATTTGTCTCGTAGTGTTGAAAGTTGATGATATAAATATTCCGTATCGTATTTCTTATCGATATCAATAACCGCTAAAAAACCATCGTGAATACAAGCATCTACGGCAAGTATTGATGGGATTCCAACTGTACCGGAACAAACGATTGTCAAAGTTCCTGCCTTACAAGGGCGACTTAGTTTTGCTCCTTCTTCCGTTAAAAAATCAATCTTCGGGGTTACAAATTTCCCGTCTCTTGTAACATCAGCTACCATTAAACGAGGAACATTGCCACCATAATATCTTTTATCTCCTTGTGGTCTCGGGCTTGCGCCCCTGATAACAGTTCCAATATCACTAATTGTTTTCTCTTCCCAATCTTCATCAAATTCAGGAAAACGTAAGGCGAAAACATTTTTGTTTTGTGTCGTCATAAATTAAAAAGGTGTTGATATATTTAACTGTTGGCAATAACCGGCGATGGTTTTATCTGTTTCGTTGATTTCAGATTCAAGAGTCTTCAATTCACCAGCGAGCAAATCCAGATCAATGCTGCCCTCGGCTTCAAAAGTATCCACATAGCGCGAAATATTCAGGTTGTAATCGTTTTCTTTGACTTTTTCAAGACCTGCCAAATAACTGTATTTATCTTCAATGTGGCGTTCTCGATAAGTATTAACAATCTTCTCAACATCCGATCCGCGTAAATAATTTTGATTACCCTTTTTTTCAAAATGCCGGCTCGCATCGATAAATAAGATACTATCCGGATTCTCACGACATTTTTTGAAAACCAGAATACACGTCGGGATGCTGGTCCCGTAAAAGATATTGGCAGGCAGTCCAATCACGGCATCGAGATAATTGCGGTCTTCTACCAGATATTGACGAATGTGACCTTCAGCGCCGCTACGAAACAAAACACCATGCGGCACGACGACCGCCATTGTGCCGTTATCAGCCAGGTGATGAATCATGTGCTGGATAAAAGCAAAATCGGCTTTTGAACCGGGCGCAAGTTTCCCGTACTGACTGAAACGGTCATCGGTCATATGAAGCGGGCTTGCCGACCATTGAGCGGAAAACGGCGGATTAGCGACGATAGCTTCAAACCTATGTTCTAAATGCTGCGGCTGTTCCAGACTATCTTCCTGACGGAGGCTGAATCTCTGGTAATGGACGCCGTGAAGAATCATGTTCATCCGTGCCAGATTGTAAGTGGTGCGGTTTAATTCCTGCCCGAAAAAGCTGCCGACGTCCTGTGTTTCTTTAGCGACGCGAAGCAATAAAGACCCTGAGCCACAGGTCGGATCATAAACGGATTTAAGCTTGGTTTTGCCGGCTGTAACGATTTTAGCTAGAACGGTCGACACCTGCTGCGGAGTATAGAATTCTCCGGCTTTTTTCCCCGCACCGCTCGCAAACTGTCCAATCAGATATTCGTAAGCATCACCGAGAACATCGGATTTGGAATCTTCGAGCCGGAAATCAATTTTATCCAGATGAGCCAGCACTTTTGAGATAATCAGATTCTTTGCCGCTTCCGTGCGACCGAGTTTGGTACTGGTCAGATCTAAATCCTCAAACAGATTATCGAAGTCATCTTCGCTGTCGGTTCCCATCGTGCTTTGCTCGATGTTGTTAAGAATGGCGGCAAGGTCTTCGAGAATAAAATTGCTTTGCGCTTCACCGTTGCTGTCTTCATCGAAATCATTTGCATTGCCGCGGCGTGCGATCTCACTAAACAATTCCGAAGGCTTAAGAAAGTAACCGAGTTTACCGAGCGATTCTTCCTTGATTGCTTCCAGATACTGTGCGCCTTCCTCAGTCTTTTCACTGATACTCTCGTACTTGATGCCGTCTGCCTTAAGTATCGAATCGGCGTAAAGGTGCATCTTTTCCGACAGGTATTTGTAAAAGATGAATCCCAGAATATAATCGCGGAATTCGTCCGCATCCATCTTGCCGCGGAGTGTGTTAGCGATATTCCAGAGTTGTTGTTCAAGTTGTCGTTTTTGATCTTCTGACATTGATAAAGTGTGTGTAGATGTAATCTATATTCGATCTGTAATTAGCGTAGCTTAGAATTGGGAATAAAAGTGCGGTTTGAGAAATAAAATTTTATTCAGGTTCACCGAACTTTTTAGCAAGAGCCTCAATGATGACTTCAGAAATGGTGATTCCTTGTAATTTAGCCTGTCCTACCCAATGACGGCGGCGAGATTCGTTGATTTTAATACCAAGATTTACTTGTTTTTCAGGTTCTATTTTATTTCTGGATTTCTGGATTTCTGGATTTCTATCAATCTTTTCTTCGAGCTTCTTTTTTGCATTAAAAACATCTTTATACTTGGACATTCAGCACCTCCAAAATCTCTTCTCCCAAATTTAAGTAATCGGTAGCGGCAGCGACTGCCAGAGCATTTCTTATCTCACTAACTGGAACGCCAGCCAACGCGGCTTTCTGAAAACTCGCTGATCGACGAATCCAGGATCTAAATACAGGAATGCCGTTTTCCACCAGTTCCGCCAGCATAACTTCACCTTCGTTGCTAGGCTTCGGGGGAACAATAGTTAGCAGGGCGCGGAAGTTACCGGTTTGCACGCTCTCCGCGGTCTCAAGTAATGCTTCCAACCCCAAAATATCCGGAGGTGTCGGTAATATCAGCAGGTCGCAGCCGTTGCTCAGCTCTTCAAGATCTTCAGAGTTGGGTCGTGCCGGAGTGTCGATAATTACGAATTCCTTGCCGGTTACATGTCGGGCGGACTCCTTTTCACTAACAACTTTAAACGGCAATGATCCGCGTCCCGCCCATTTAATGCTTGTGCGATTCGGATCGCCATCGATCAAGAGAGTTTCGCCTTTGGTGGAAAAGAAAGCAGCCAGGTGAATAGCTGTCGTTGATTTTCCGACGCCGCCTTTGTACCCGGTTACAGTTAGGATTTTCATATATTCCAGATTTCCAGATTTCCATATATATGGATTTCCAGATTATAATAATATAAGCGCGACATAATGTAAATAAAAAAACGTTCAATCTAGTTAAGGCTTGAATGTTTTCTTTTTCTCTAACTTTTCTCGCTCTGTTTTTTCTAAATCTTCGATATACAGCCGTTTCGCTTCAAGCTGCATTAGTTTATTGAATCTTTTATCTTCAACATCAATGGTAACGCTTTCAGGGGCAACAGTTAGGCGAGCGGTAAAACCTGTGCAAATTATCTCCGAAACTTCAGGTATCTCCATTGGTCGATTACTCCATAATCCTTTAGGTAAATTCATTTTCTCTTCATTGTCCCGGAGAAATTCCTTAGCGTTTTTCCATGTATAATCTGGCGTATCATAAGTAATAGATATGTAGGAGAGAGAATTTTTAAAGAATTGTAGGGTAAGAAGACCTATCCCGGAAAGTTTTGGTGTGTTTGCTGTATTATTCGTATAAAAATGATACAAAATGCCCTTAATGTAATGATGTTTAACTTCATAATATTGCGGATCATCCTCTGAGATTAAAACATATCCGTTTTTTACTTTTTTAAGTGCTATACCCACTACTAATTCTTCAAACTTCAACTTAGTTCCAGTTACACTTTCAATTTCATCAACGGTCATTCCTAATCTCATCCCACGCAGTACAGGAGAGTCTTTGGTTTCTAATAAACAAGTTTTTCCTTGAGAGTAGCTTAAGGAAGAAGTAAAAACCAAAAAAGCCAAGATAAATAATAATTTGTTTTTCATACTTTCTCCGCATCTCCGATAATCTCTCGAAGACCTTTCCTTTAATCAATATTGGTCAGCAATCCGTATAAAAGATTTAGCAATAAAAACTAAATCTGGAAATCCAGATTTCCAGATTTCCAGATTTAGTTAAGATTAGTACTAGCCAAAATATTAATCGGCATCTTCTGTGTCTTCCGTGTCCTCATCTGGCAAAATCGAACTCCATTTCAGGCAGACCATACGATGCTTAACACCTTCGACGCTAACCTTTTTTGTATGACGGTCGGCTTCGGTAGAAAACAGCGCTCCGGATTCCGCCATTTTATTTAATATTGCCGTTTGATTCCATTTATGTTTGGTGAAAACGGCGTCGAGCGTAGTTCGCAGAAACCCAACATATTCGCCATCTTTTGCGGCACCCTGTAAATTCCCGCGCCTCGCGTCATAATGTCCCGTTCCGGCAAAAAGATTTTTATTAGAGACATAATAGTCAGCTAATGTCCGCAACGCGAGCAAGACTAAATTCTGATTCTGCTGCTGCTCGTTCAGATGATTCATCATCCAGGCGCTCATCACATCAGCCTTAAATCGAAGACCGAGCAGAGGACTAGCAATCTCCGCAGCAACGGCAATGGCGGCAATGTAAGAGCTGACCCTGCCGACGATATCCGAACCGGTCTTGTTTAAAAGCTCGCTTCTGACATGAGTGTAGCGACGCTGCCACTGCATCCAGGTCTTATCGTCCCATCCGTTAATATGCCGAACGAACTTTTCACCGGCAAGCCCGTGATTATCGGCGACATCACGTTCCAGCTTCTGCACCAGAACTCCCGATTTGCTGGGAAAGGGAGGTATTAAGCCGCCGATCGGAAGCAATCTTCCGCGAGCTCCTTCATGAGGCGATGCTTCGTGAAGCGGCTCCTCGGATGTAGAAAGCGCCACCGTCTGCCATGTCATAGTTTCACGAAGACCGCCGCCTTTCGCGCCTCTCCCTTTTCCTTTGCCGTTGGCGATCATATAAATTACGGTGCGTTTTAGATCGTCGGGGCAATGCTGAGCGTCGTCGAGATAGATGGGCAGTTCGTTACACATCCCGGCTATCTGCTCGACCGAAACCTTCGTATTGTTCCACTGATGTATTACCGATTCGGGATCTGTCGGTTTGCCAAAAACGGACGCGGCGAGCTTTAGCGTAGTGGATTTTCCCGAACTCGTATTACCGTATAAATCGACGATAAAATTCGGAATCTGCAAAAACCGCTGCAAAGGCGGAACGAATGCCGCAGAAACAGCTATTTGAGGGATGATGAAATTGCTATCGACCAAACTATTCATGGCATCGACCCAAGCTACGAGCGTTCCACGGCGTGAAGCGTAGGAACGATAAATCGCGTTGTCGCCGGGTCCAACCGCCTGAAATTCTATATCGCTGTTGCCGAATCCGGGAAGAAAAAATACTCTATCGGCACCGGACCGACCGAACTTCGAGGTGACCTTTTTTCGGGTTATAAAATCTGAGAAAGCCTGTTCATAAGCAGTTAGGTAAGAAACAACCAGACGGGAGTTATTCGAGCTGATAGGAGCACCTTCACCCGCTAAGGCAGAGACGAGCGCACGAGAGTCGCACATCTGTCCTCTCAAAATCGTCGTCGAACGCTGTCGCCCAAGGTATTTATAGGTGATGGAGCAAGAAATCTGTCCGGTATCAATATTCTCGAGTATTTCGGAAATCCTAATTGGTGAACCGCAAACTAAAGTCCATTTTGGGTCGTGATTCGGTCTTGCGGGGGGACTTATATGCCAAATAGAACCATCATTAGCCATCTCATACCCGTCGGGCATTGAGTCAGCAGAGAATCCCACACTTTCTTCTTCCTTCTCCTTTTTAGCGGAAACGTGGGCGCTGGCTTTATCAACTGTCCCGTCGAGATACTTTTCACCATGCTTTTTAATAGCCCATTTGCTGCCGCATCCGCTAGGATGATCCCGAAAAACAGCTTTGGTTTCCTCTTCTGTAAAACCTTTTTCTAAAAGGCTCGCCGCTATCCAGAAATCTCTGCCCGACTGATCATCGTCGCGTCCCGCATTTTCGCCTGTCCGAATTGCGTGTTTGCCGGTAATGATTGCTTCGATCACTTTTGCGGAAACACGGTGAGAGCGCAGAGTATCAATAGTCGGCGACGTAACAGCGATAGCTTGTGAGCCGTTATCAAGCGCGATTTCAGATTGGGAATGATTACCGTTCGCCGAAGCGCTTGTTTTCTTACCGTTACCGTTAGATTTGACGCCGTTAATGATTTTAGGCTCGTTATAAAGGAAGTTTTTTACTTCATCGAGCGAATATCTCGTCCAACTCGAATCGTCGAGACAAATTTCCGTTTCGACCGGCGGCTCGTATTTTACGTTTAAAGTTCCCGGCAGTCGCATTACCCGGCTCGCGTTAATCACGGCGTCGCCGCCTAAAGCGTCTCTCAGAGCGATGATCATTTCCTGCCAATCGAGTAACTGCACGTCGTGCAGCGGTTCGTTAAAAGCATAGTAGATGTGCCGCCCGAAACCAGAATTGATCACTATTGAAGGACGAAGGGAAAGACCGTGAACTCGCCTAACGACTTCGATGACGCCGCCCGGAGTTTTGTCGTAATCGAGATCCGCCCAGATACAGGATATCTCCGACACGTCCGCATCGGCGCCTGCTTTCTTTTTTTCGGCTGGCTTCATTCGCGGAGCCGGACCGAAAGCCACCATTTGCCGACCGTTGCGCGACAAAACCTCTCGATCAATAATCATCGGATCAAGCGGAAGCGGAAAGAAGTCGGGATTGTCATTTATCTTTGGCGGAACGCCTTTAGTAAAATAACGAAACTCGACAAAACCTTTTTTATGACCGGCAAAAAGGAAGTCTAAAAATTTATGAGTAGAATTTTCCTCTTGCCCGCGTGGAACGGGTTGTGCTAGTGTTGGAAATGACATATCGCTGACGCATGCAAAGCGAACTTTGAATTAGCCGACGGTGCCACCCGCCGGCTTTTTCGCTTTTAAAGCATTATTTTTCTTACACTGACTATTAGATTTTATTTTTCTTTGTTTTTCCCGATCCACCGGCTGTTGCCGCCACAGGCAACGTTAAGGGACCTTGAAAAAGTATTTTTGCCGCATTAGGACCCAGATCGTTTAGATCGCCTAAGTCGTTCCAAAAACGATCGAGAGCTATCCGGCTTAATTCCGACATTGAAAATCGGGTAACTCTCGATGTCTCCTTCAACTTTTCGTGGCGCTTCGGATCAATCGTTAAAGTGACCGTCACCATTTTTTCAGTATTTTCTTTCATTGTGTTTCATC
>MWWH01000268.1_pt1 | contig 14730 bp, 16 predicted proteins | sample 1047231 | NCBI WGS metagenome assembly MWWH01 (sample SAMN06349967, study PRJNA376086) | soil metagenome | isolation source: MG3-2 sample Antarctic (ecotone) soil | place: Antarctica | collected 2015-01-13 | reverse complement strand
GGTCGATGAGGTCTAAACGCTCTTTTAGCTCCTGTACGCCAATGCGAAAAGACTTGTCAGGCAAGTTTTTATACATGGAAAAGAGTTCGTACAGTCGCTTTGCATACTTGCTGTGTAGCGTCAGGGCGGTGTGAAGTTGGATGGTGGTAAACCGGTCTTTTAGCTCCACATACAGGGGGCGAACTTTCTGGCTTAGCTCTAACTCTATAATACCTAGACCTTTGAGATACTGTGCAGAGGCCACAAACGTAGCTTGTAAAAAATCGCCATTGGATAGCGTTGTTTCAAAATATCTCGTGATGAGCTTTTTTGTGGCGAGTTGCATATCAGAGACTTTCACCTCCTGACCAGTCAACGCCATTAGTTCCTTGGCCGAAACTTGGTAGATGGTGGTTGATGGGTCGTCTTTGCGGATGCTGGCCATGACCATGTAGAGAATATTCTTCTCCAACGCAGTCATTTCATACCGGGCAACGGTGAGTGCGTTGTCTTGCCAAAGCGTTACAGGATTCATCAGAAAGCAACGGGTGAAAGACAAATTTACACCAAAGTTGTATAGGAAAGTTATACTACAACTTGGGCGAAACAACTTTCACCGACTTTTTTACCACCTTAACACCGATTTCACCGACTTTTTTACCACTTTCACACCTGATTTCACCGACTTTTTTACCACTTTCACCGACTTTTTTACCACCTATTCCGACTTTTTTACAACTTTAGTGCTCTGGGAGCATTGTGAATCAGATAGTTACGCCACCCCCAAATAACAAGTATTGAAAATAGAATTGTCACAAATACTTGAACGCGCAGGCGAGGGCTTTCAGAAAAACTACTACCGCTAGATTCCGTTGGGCGGAGAGCAAAAAAAGAACAAGGACAAAAAAGCTTCGCACACCAGGGCGCGGCGCGTTCGGAACGCAAATATTTGTTAATCAATAGTTTATGTACCAAATAGTTTAGCTTATGTGCCCTATTTTGCTTTTTTTAACTGCTAGGCTTTGAAGGCGGCATTGGCCCGCTTGATGTCGGGCCGGTAGTCCTCGCGCCAGGCTTGCAGGATGGCCACGGCCAGGTCGGACAGGGGTACCCCGTCCAGGCCGGGCAGGGTGGCGACGTGGGCGAAGTATTGGTACATTTCCGGGGTAAGTTGCAGCACCAACTTGCGGTTGGCCTTGCTTTTGGTGGCCGGCAGGGCCTGGCCGAAGTGGGCCAGGGGCCGCTTGCCGGCCGTGGTGGCCAGCTCGTCGGATTCGGGGGCGGCGGGTTGCTCCAGGTCGGCCGAGGGTGCAGGAGCCGGGGCCGGTGCAGGAGGTGGTGCAGCCGGGGTAGCTTTTGCAATTGCAACATCTTGGGGCTGCTGAGTGGGAGCCGGGGCGGAGGTTGCGGGCTGAACAGGGCTGGTGCCTGAGCCTTTCGGAAACAGGTGCGCTACATCGGCGGGGAGGGCCGGGGTGCTCTCCCCGTTTTGAACAGCTGCAAGAAATGCAGCCGCAGGGTTTACAGGTATGTCCGTGTCCATAAGAAGAGGGCTAAAAGGAAAAGAGTAAGTATTCAACGAGCACCAGAAACGCGGGTTTGTGCTTTTTCCCCTTTTGTTCAATAAAGGCAAAATGCAGCGTATAAGCAAAGGCAGAAAATGCGGTTTTACCCAACTTTTCACCTTTTCCGCTCGTTCTTTAAGCGCGTGTTTCGTTTTTTTCCACAGCAAGACATGCAAGTGTACATACAAACTGCGTTTGCCCGTACACTTGCAACGGTCAGGTTCGTAAACTCACCTTCCCTTGTCTTGCTCAAATCCAACGTCATCCTGTCTTATGGAAGTTGAGAAAAAACACCAGGCCCAGCCCGAAAATGGAACAAAAGGTAAAAAAACGGCCGTGCTTGCGCTACGCCTAACGCCAGAGGATAAGGCGCTGATGCAGGCCAAAGCGGCAGCGGCGGGGCACAACACGAACGAGTTTATTCGGCGGGCCGCGTTGGGCTTGGAGCTAAAACAACGGCTCCCGGCCGAGCTAAAGCAGGTGCTTTTGGCGACGAGCAAGAACCTGAACCAGTACCTCAAGCTGGCCCACATGGGGCGCTTGGATGGGGTGGACGAGGACGCGCTGAGCAGCATCATTCAGGCACTGGCCCAGGCGACCCGATGATAACGCGCACGACGATAGGGGCCGACTTTGAGGGGGCGCTGACCTATGGGGCCGGGGTGCGCCAGGGGGATAGCCCGAAGAAGAAAGCGGAGCTAATCGGCAGCAGTAACCTGGTGGACGTGGGCAACCCCCGCGGCCTAGCGGCCGAGATGCAGGGCGTTGCCGACGAGAATAGCCAATGTAAAAATCCCGTGTGGCATACCTCACTGAGTTGGGCGAAAGGAGAGCAGCTAAGCACCGAGCAGAAGCTAAAAGCAGCTGAGCGGTATTGTGAGTTGCTGCGCTCCCAGCTGAGTAAGAAGCTGTCCAAAGCCGAGCGGGCCGCTTACAACGTGTGGGAGCAGCACCAGGTGGCCGTGTATGAGCACAAGGACAAGGACCACGACCACATCCACATCTACCTAAACCGGGTGCCGGTGTACGGCGGGCCAGCCATTCAAACGGGCCATAATTACCAGTTCAACCTCAAAGCCATTCGGGTTATCAGCGAGGAATTGAATCTAAACCCGTTGCCGAGCCAGCGGCAGAGCTTCAAGGACAGCCGGCCCCCGGTGCAGGACACGCGCCAGGTGGTGCGGGCCGCGCTGGTCGAGGCGATGGGCGACCCGCAGGTGCAGAACTTGGCGCAGTTGCAGGAGCGACTAAAGGCCCAGGGCATCGAGGCCCGGCTAAAGCGCAGCCAGGCCGGGCAGCTCGTGGGCGTGAGCTTCCGGCAGGGCCAGGCGGCGGTTACGGGGCAGGAAGTCGGGATGAAGGCCGCGCAGCTCCGCGACCACTACGAACCCGCGCAGCGCCAGGCGCAGGGCCAGGTGCAGCAGCCGGCCGAGGTGCCGGCGCAGCTCGTCGGCCAAGTGCAGCAGCCGGTGGCCGCCGACGTGGTGCAGGAGCAAGCCCCGGCCGTGCAGGTTGTACAGACCCCACCGCAGGCTTTTCAAGTGGCAGAAGTGCCCCAGGCGATGCTTACCCGCTTTGGGTGGAGTGTCGCCAAGCTAGAAGAAAACGGCCAGTTACAAAAGCTGCTGGATGGAGCTATCACGGACATACTTCCCATGCGGTTCCGCGAGGGGGGCGGTGCCCCGGTTGACTTTGAGGGGCGGTTAGCCCTGACGCGCAACGAAAACGGCGCGATAGAGCTGAAAATGGCCCTCCCCAAGAAGGAGGCCCCGCAGCTCGCGCCGGTGGTGCAGCAACCGAAACCGGCCGCGCCGGAGCAGCGACCCGTGGCCGCGCAGCCGCCCGCCCCGGAGTTGAAGCCGGAAGTGCCGAAGCAAACTCCCCCCGAACCAGAAAAGAAGGTAAAAAGGGGGAGGAAGCTTGGCTAAACACAAGTCGTTTTTGCTTTTGCAATTGCAAAACAACGGCCCGCCAGCCGGAGGAGTAGCGCGAGAGCGGCGTATTTGGAACCCAGGCCAGGCCCGGATACAAATACGCCGCTCTCGTAGCCTTAAAACCGTATTTTTGAGGTAGTACGGGCCTTTTTTCGTATCTTGTAGCATGGAAAATCAGACCAAACTTCACGCCGCTACCGACGAGCTGGCCCTATTGAATTTCGATATTGACGCGCTGCAAAGCCGGCACGGCTTGCCGGTGGACGCGGCCGAGTTAGCCGCCAAGCAGCAGCGCGCCCTCGAACTATACGGCATCCTTAAAGAGCTGCGAAATACCCCGGACGCGCCGCGCAGCTAGGCAGGCCGCCCCTTGATTTTGCAATTGCAAAACCGCAGTAAATAGCCCCGGTTTATTTCAAGCGGAATCGGGCCAAAAATGGCCTTGAATGGGGTAAATACGCGGTTTTTGGCGTATCTTGTAGCATGGCCTACCGGACGAGAGAGCAGATAGTTTCGACCACCGCGCACGCGGTTTGCCGGCCCGGAAAACCGCCCCGCCCAAAGTACGACCTCTATGACTTGTGGAAGCTCCCCGGCTACCACGCCTTCAGCAACGAGCTGGACGAGCTGCTAGAGCGGTGGCCCGTTTACCAGGCCCGTACCGTGGCGCTGCTGGCGGTCCGGCAGGCATTTTTCCTCAACGGGGCGACGCATTGGGAGGTCGGAGCCTATCAGGCCGAGCTACTGGTGAACCCCGACGTGGCGGCGAGCAGCGCCCGCAAACGGGCGCGGGAGGCGTACCCCGAACTAGTGGCCCGCTACGAGCGGAACTTGGCGCTGGCCGAGGCCGCGTTAGTTGAACGGGAGCGCCGAAAACAAGGCCCTCCGACCGGAAAAGCATTGCGCAGGCCCCCGCAGGCCCCCCGGTCCCCGAGGGGCCTGCTGCTGGCCCCGGCTAAGCCTGGCCTGAACAGCCCGCCCGCCGCTCGCCCCCGCTACACGGCTGTACAGTTGGTACGCGACCCGCTGACCTACCAGGCGTCGTTAAACGAGCTGGACGCGCTGCTAGAGCATTGGCCGGACCAGCAGAGCCGTATTCTGCACCTGCTGGCCGTGCATGGGGCGCTGACGTCGCGGTACAGCGACTGGCTGGCCGACGAATCCCATATGCTGGACCCCAGCAACCCGGCCCACCTGGTCGAGCGGGCGCAACGGCTAGCGCGGGCCGCAGCGCGGGCCGCTGACCCCCGGCGCGCCGCCCGTTACCAGCAGGCCGTGCGCCAAGCCCGCGCCTACATACCGGCCCCAAACATGAGGCCCTAAATCGGCAAAGTACCACGCCGGCCGCGGCGACCGGGCGGGCCGAAAACCGCACGGATTCCAAGAGCGTGCTTATAAGTTACGTTATGTTATTGGACAAAACGAAGATGGGGACCGGCGGATGGGCACTTGCCCACCGCCCTCAAAATCCTGTTTACGCGTGCCCGTGAAAGGACTTGGCGCGGCGTTTACGAAACGCATCTCGGCGGGCCGTTTCGTAAACGAGGGATCGGAGACGGGTTTTCTGAATGCGCCTGGCCCGGCAGCGACCGGTTGACTACCCGGTACCGGGCCAGTTCCTTGAGTTCAACACAAAGAGCGAAAAATCGGCCTTGCCTCAATCGAAGATACCCCGAATATTTAGCTTGAAAGGGGGCCACGCAGGGGGTGGCCAGGCCGTATCCTCACGGGCGGTGCCTTCCCGCGGACACTTCTGCTCAGGAACGCCGCCTCGTTCGTTGCTGAGCGGACCCCGACCGGGGGCGACGAGTTATTCCCCTCCACTACTTTGCTTGGCCTCGGCCCCTGCAGAAAAGGGGCACAACGGAAGAAATACTATTTTGGGAAACATTTTATTATGTCGAAAAAAATGTTTTTATTGGGCTCACTTTCCGGCCGGTTTATTTTAGTCGCCGATTAACTTGTAGTCCCTATTGTCGGGCCTCCACCCCGGCCGTGGCCCCCGTCCTGTTGCGTTTCTTGGTGAACCGCAGACGCCCTGCCCCGGCAGGAACGCCGCCGTTCGCATCGTTGGCCCGTGCTGATTTTTGGTGCTGGTTAAAGTCTACCCGTTGCGTTCCTCGGTACACGGCCGTTATGGTCGTGGGATGAAGGCTCCCCGAGCCGGTGTCCGTAGTTTATCTCATGTGGGTTTGTAGTCGCTCGCGCGCACCAAGACGAGTCGTTCTGTTCTTTCGCCGAAAGAAGCGTTCGGGATACATTGGCATGCCTTCGGGCAAATGGCTGTCGGTCGTGCGCGTGTTTTACTGCAGTAGCACCCACACAACAATCAATAAAAAGGCTATGAGGGAGCTCGCCCCGTCCGCTACAAAAGCAAGTGCTCCCAGGGCCGGAAAATCCCTTCGTGTTTCGTGCATTTTCTGCGCTTTACCCAGTTGAAGGCAGTTTACTTGGGGGGATTCTCCCTAACATAACCTCATGAAAAATCTGATCATCTGGGATTTTGTGGTTGGGCACTCCCCATGAGGGCCTACGATTGCCCCGCGGTCCCGGTGGGCCGCCGATGCCCTGCTGCGGCAATTTTTTTTATCCCCTGTCCCTGTTGACCATGACTACTCGAACGAATGCCTTCCTCCTGGTCGCCCTGCTGGGCCTGAGCCAGTGCCAAAAGCACAACCCCGCCCCGGTGGACCCGCTCCCGCCCGCCACCCAAACCGGGGCCGGCACCTTCGGCTGTTTGCTCAACGGCCAGCCCTGGAAACCCAGCGGCAACAACGGCTACCCTAACCTGTATGTCACCTACGACCCCACCTACCACGGCGGGAATCTCGTCGTTAACGCCTACCGCAACACCAACGGCACCACCATCAAACAATACATAAGCGTCGGGGGGGACCTGATCAGTCAAGTCGGGTCGTACTCCTTGACGACCCACAGTCGTTTTTCTACTCAATGGTCCCGAACCCCTTATTTCTTGGATGGCAACAAGGCGAGCCCGTGTAATGAGTATTTGAGTAGTCCGGGCACCATTGCCACGGGCCAACTGGTCATCACGCGCCTGGACAAGGCGCAAGGCATCGTGTCCGGCACCTTCCAGTTCACGCTTTCGCAGCCCGGGTGCGACACCATCAAGGTGACGCAAGGACGCTTCGATAGTAGGCTCTGAGTTTCGCTTTCCTCCTTTTCTCTCATTCCTCCCTTTTCCTTTTCTACACATGAAAAAACTGTACATCTGCTTGTGGCTGGCCCTGTGGCTACCCGCCCGGCTACTGGCCCAGGTCAGCGACCCGACCCGGGCCACGCTCGACAATCTTTTTGCGCCGCTCGACAAGAGCCAGGTGCCCACTGGCTTTCTGGCTGAAGATGCCCTGCCGCTCGTTCCGCTCGACATATTCAACGGCACCCTCACCGACAGCAGCCGTACCTCGCCCGATGGCTTTCGGTACCTCTACGCTACGCTTTTTTCCGCCCGCGTGTACGGCACGCAGCCCTTGCTCACCTTACAGGCTTACAACAACCGCACCGCGGCCGCGATAGCGGCGGCGGGGCCCAGTACCATTCCGCTCATGGTGGCGCGCGTCGGGTATGCCACCGTGCGTCCCGATGCCTTCAGTCAAAACCTGCTGGCTTATAGCAACGGGCAGGTGCGGGACGTAGCCGGCCGCACTCAAAGCCCCTATCTGGTGCGCACGGCCTTCGCGGCCGCTCCCACCAGTAGTTCTTCAGCTACGGGTACCGTTTCGCTGGTGCTTTCTTCCACGCTTGAAGTTCGCAGCGGTGGCCCGCCCATCTCGAACCGCTACCTGGACTTTGGTGACGGGCGCGGCTACCTGCTTGCCACTTCCGACCAGCCCCTGACGGCTAGCTATACCACTACCGGCCCCAAGCGCATCAAGGTACGCTATACCTATTCCGACACCAGCAGCCTCGAAAGTTGGTTTGATATTACGGTCACCCATGTAACGAACAACCCAGCCGCAACCAGCGGGGCCCCCAGCGGCAGCGTTAGTGGCCCCCTTGCTGGTTATGACCCGATTATTGCGCCCATTCCGGGGGTACGGGCGGGCGGCACGGCCTACTTTCAACTAGGGGCGGGCCACACTGGATTCACGAAGCCGCTTATTGTGGCTGAAGGTTTCGACCCGAGTTCCATTGCTCCTTTAATTCAGGAAAATTTGTCACTTGTAGACTTTCAAGCAGCTACTGAAGGCCCAACCAGCAACTTCTTTTTCTTTGACCAACTTATCAGAGCCGGCTACGACATCATATATATCGACTACAAAAATGGCACGGACGACGTTTTGTTAAATGCGGCCCTGTTCGAGGAAGTATTGAATCGGGTAAATGCCAACAAAGTCGGTACCGAACAAAACGTAGTTCTTGGTATTTCGATGGGTGGCTTGGTAGCGCGCTACCAGCTAGCCGACATGGTAAAAAATAACCGACCTACCCAAACCCGGCTACTCATTCTGCAAGACAGCCCCCAGCGCGGGGCCAACGTGCCGCTCGGCATTCAGGCCTTATTGCGACAAGCGGACATCAGTTTCGGTTCTTTCCGGCTCAGAAACGCATTTCAAATTCTTGATCAGGCGCTCTTATTACTCGACCAGCCGGCCACCCAGCAGCTGCTACTATACCGTGCTACAGATGCCAGCAGTGGCTTCGCGGCTAACACCTTCATAGAAGGTGCTTACCGCCAGAAAGTCACATTTGCAGCCGGCCAAGCTCCTCCTTATCGGATTGTCGCGACCAGCCAAGGCTCGCAGTGCGGAAACCAATTATTTAGCCCCTACGCGGAATTGATCCGGGGCGATGCCAACACGTTCTTGTCTCCTTTTCCCTGGATAAAGCGGCAAAGCTACCACGCGCAATTAATTGTCAATGCCTTACCGGCCAATCAACAAAGCAGCCGAATTTCGACGGCTCAATTCTATACCGTACTACACCTGTTCGGCTTCGTTAACATCCGCACCGACTTTGTGCGTGAAGACTATAGCTGCCCGTCGGGCCTGCTAGCTGTAGATGGTGTTGCAGGAGGCACCCAATACGTCGGAGCACGCCTAGACCCTAATCTGCTACCGGCCCCCCGCCACAACAGCTTTGGACCCTTTTTCGAGTTTAATCTGGGTTATTCTTTTGTGCGTGAGTTCTGCTTTGTACCTACTGCAAGCGCCCTCGACCTTGCCGACTTCGATCAAACTTCTTTTACCGGCAAATTTATTAACAGCGTAGCTTCTACCAGCACTTCCCGTACTGATGGTTTCATTGCTCAGGAGTCATTCGTTGATGGCACAGCCACTTATTACAACCAGTTTCACACTGTTTTCACGCCCCGAAATAGTGAGTGGATGTTCAATGAGATGCAGCGCCCGGTCAACGGCAACACCAACCCCATCGGCTGCGATCCAAATCCTGAGTGCAGCGCCTTGTCACCCATCCTAGGTCCTTCCCAAGTGTGTGCCTCGGGAACGTCAGTATTTACTATTAATACGAGCAACGTGACGTGGAGCGCCACCCCAACCAACTACTTCACGACTACCAGCGGCTCGGGCAGTCAATTTTCGACTTCGGCGTTATCAGGGGTTCGCGGCACGGGCACCATTACGGCCACCCCTTCCTGCGGCCCGCCCGTGACCAGAACCGTGAGCGTGGGACCGGCCGAGCCGACCGGCACCTATTATTTCGGCGGCACCCAGCCGTTGCAAACGGTGAATTCGATTTCGAGCCTTACCCGCATCAACATGGCGCTCAACGGGTCCAACAGCTTTACTTTCACCTCCAGTTCGCCCTCCGTTCCCGTGACGAGCTTCGACGGGGTTACGGCCTATTTCGACATGCCTGCGGAAGGGGTGACGATTACGGCCACGGCCACCAACAGTACCTGCGGCTTGGAAGGCCATTTTGCGTTCACCTATACGGGCGGCTACACCTACTTCGCCTACTCGCCCAACCCCGCCGGTTCCGACCTGACCGTGACGGCAACCGACCCCGCCCACGCGGACCCGTTTGACGCGGACCTGTTCGACACCCACGGCCAGAAGGTCAAAAGCCAGCACGGCGACCACGGCAAAGCCGTACTCGACGTGCGCGAACTGCCCAACGGCCTCTATAACCTGCGCGTGGGCCACGGCAAACATACTCTTTCCGCGCACATCCAAGTAACACATTGAGCGGGGTAGTCGAGAAAATAATCCCTGCTGTTCGGCAGTCTTCAAAACATGACGCCTGGTGCGCTGAGGGAACCTCCTCTTCAGCCCCCCTCCCCAGGACAGGGGAGCTAGACGACAACGTACGCCGTTTTTGAAACCGCTCTAAAAAAGGCCCGGCTGGTGCAGTCGGGCCTTTTTTCATTGGTAGCGCAGTGCTCACCACTTTTTACGCATCTGTGTGTGTAGCGCGAAGCGGGGCCGCGCCCAGAACGAAGCCGGCACCGCCCGGGGATGCGAAGCCCCGCTTCGCACTGAGGTGGTTGAGCGGAAGCGGACTGTATGAAACTCTAACTAGCGTCCGAAAGGTGCACCTTCCAGAGCCCCCCTGCGCGCGCCGGCTTCCGCAACCAAAACCCGTGATTGGCCGGGTCAAGAAGTGGGCTCCGAAAGTTTTTAGCTCGTACGTTTGTGAGCTATCCTTTCTGAGCCATGCAACACACCTTCGGCTACGCCCGCGTTTCCGCCACCGACCAGAACCTGGCCACCCAGGTCGACGACCTGACCCGCGCCGGCTGCACCCGCCTTTTTCAGGAGAAGGTGTCGGGGACGCGCACGCGCAGTCCCGCGCTCGACGAGTTGCTGGCCGCCGTGCGCGAGGGCGATGTGGTGGTGGTCAACCGCCTGGCCCGGCTGGGGCGCAACACGGTGCATACCATTCAGCTGGTGGAGGAGTTCAACCGCCGCGGCGTGCACTTCCGCGCCCTCGACCTGGGCATCGACTCGCGCACGCCGGCCGGCAAGATGATTATCGGCGTGTTTTCCTCCTTCAACCAGTACGAGCGCGAGAACAACCGCGAGAAGAGCTTGGCGGGCATCGCCCTGGCCCAGCAGCAGGGCAAGCACCTGGGCCGGCCCGCCGGACGCGATACCGAGAAACTGGCGAAGGTGGCCAAAGCGTTGGACAAGGGGCTATCCGTCGCGGAAATCGTGGCCCTTACCGGCATCAGCCGCGCCAGTGTCAAGCGCTATCGCCAAGCGCTCGCCCCCCTCGCTTCCGCGAGTCGATAGCTGGTGCTGCGTCCCCCCGCAGCTTCCCTGACCAGAATACCCTGGTCGAGTAGGGCCTGGATATCGCGGGTAGCCGTGTCCTGCGAGCATTTGGCAATAGTGGCCCACTTGGAAGACGTGAGCTTGCCCTCGAAACCGTCGAGCAGGTGGTTGAGCAGCCGTTGCTGCCGCGCATTAAACAGGAAAGCGGCGTGCTGCTCCCAAAACCGCGCTTTGGTCAGGACCTTGGCCAGCGTCTGCTCCGTGGCCGTCAGTGCGCGGCTCAGGCAGGCCAGAAACCACGCCAACCAAGCGGTGATATCGAGTCCCCCTTTTTGGGCGGCTTCCAACTGGGCATAGTAAGCGTTTCGCTCCAGGCGGATCTGGGCCGAAAGACTGTAGAAGCGCTGGGCCGAAGCATCGGCGCGGGCCAGCTGCAACTCCGTCAGGGCGCGGGCCACGCGGCCATTGCCATCCTCGAAGGGGTGAATCGTAACAAACCAGAGGTGGGCAATACCGGCTTTGAGCACGGCATCCAGCGACGCAGCCGTATTGAACCAGGTGAGAAACTGGGCCATTTCCGCGGTTACGTGTTCCGCTGCGGGGGCCTCGAAGTGCACCTGCTCGCGCCCCAGCGCGCCCGAAACCACCTGCATCGGCCCTTTGGCCCCCGTGCGCCAGGCGCCGACCTGGATGCGCAGCAGGCCGCTGCGGCCAGCGGGAAACAAAGCGGCCTGCCAACTACTCAGGCGCTCCGCGGTGAGGGGCTGGGCGAAGCCCTGGGTAGCATCCAGCAGCATATCTACTGCGCCCTCCACCCGGCGCTCTGCGGGCACGAGGCCGGCCACTTCGAGGCCCAAGCGGCGCGCCAGCGAGGAACGGACTTGCTCGCTGGGCAAGAGTTCGCCCTCGATTTCACTGGATTTGAGGGCTTCGAGCGTGAGGGTTTGCAGCAGGGCCTCGGCCTGCAGCGAAAAGCCCAACGCCTCCATGTGGCCGAGGACGCGCCCCTGCTGGTGGCGGACCGCACCTAGCAGCGGTTCCAATCGCTCGTGCTGCCACGTAAACGCCGGCCAGGTAGGCTGCTGATAAATGTACATGCTAATCTCCGCTAAATATGCGGCGAATATAGTGCCTATTCTCCGCACGCCCCGCTTGTCACGTTTGCCGAGGTTCGTTTGGAAAACGTGACAAGCTCATTTGCTGGTCCTCAAGCTGGCTAAACAGCTGCTAGTCACACATTATCTCTCAACCACCTCCATAATCTCACCGGCCCGCTGGTAGCAGCGGGCCGGTGAGGTTTACTCCCAGTCATAGCGAGCGCCGTGGCGAGGTTGATAAAATAGGGTGAGGTGCCCTTCGTCGTGTCCCTCTGATACCAGGTGCAAGACGTGCCTGGTACGCGTGCGGTGCTGGTGCCAGTGGTAACGCCGAAAATCTGGCGGTGGCGCGGGCCTGCGGATGCTTCGCCGGTAGCAACGACCGCGTTGGCGAGCGGTCCAGGCCCAGTACTTCTTGGCTTGTTTCATAAAAGCGGTTAGGTGAATACCTACCGCTCGTGTGGGGTTGATTGAAAACGCCTCATGGACGAAATAATGAAAAACAAAAGATTGAGTGATGACTAGTCAAAGCTGCTATTTTGACTAGTCAGACATAACTACTTGACTAGCCATTCCTTAAAGCCTGACTAGTCAAGTGGAAAATGAGTAGCAATAGAAAGATGGTATCTTACGGGCTCTGACTAGTCACGCATCTTATGGAAAACAGTTCCACATTTTTGACTATAAAGCAAGCAGCTCAACAAGTTAACAAATCGGAGCAGACTATCCGGCGACTAGTCAAACAGCACGCGAAGACTAGTCATATCCAGGTTGAGCATACCCCCAAAGGCGACACGTATCTGATTAGTCAGGCGTTCCTCGCGCAGCAATACCCCACCCCTGCCGAGCAGTTGCCAGCCATCAGTGAGCCAGAGCCAGGACCGACCGTGGCGCAACTACAACAGCAGTTGGCCGAGCGCGACCAGACGATTCAGCAACTGCAACACCGCCTGCTAGAGCAGAACGACGTGCTGAACGCGCTGACTAGTCAGGTGAATAGTCAGCGCATTGGACGCATTGAGGAACTGTTACTTAGCCAAAACGAGCAGCTGGGCGAACTGCAAAAGCGTCTGCCTGAACCTCCTGAAGTGTTGCAGTTGCCCCCAGCAGCGGAGCCTGGTAAAAAGGGATTATGGCAGCGGCTGTTTGGCTCGTAAACACAACTAACCTCTTTGATTTTCGACTAGTCAGCTGACTAATCAAGGGACTAGTCGACGCAGTTATTACGCTGCTAATGAATGGGTTTTATATTGACCTAATCGGTCACGTTCGAGTGCGGCCCGCAATCGGGCTGCGTTAGCAGGGGAGGACAGCAGATGCGCGGTTTCGTCTAAGGCTGCCGCCTTAGCCGCCCGGCCCCGGAGGGTGACAAAGGGCAGGCTGCGCAGTAGCTCCAGCATAAAGGCGGCCCGATGCTCCGGTACTTCCATCGTGATTCTCATAGAGTGGCTAGGTGGGTTCTTTAACCAGGGCCAGGCCTAGGGCCGGGAGGTGGTCAAAGTCGTTATCGGCTGTGTGCAACGGCAGGTCCAGGTAGAGCGCCGTGGCCGCAATCCAGAGGTCGTTCTTGCCCATGTTGCGGGCGCTCATGCCGGCCGGTAGCGGCTGGCCGCGCAGCTTGCCTTGGCTGTAGGCGTCGAGGCGGGCATACAAGGTGGCCAGTTCGGGTACGAAGCCCACCAGCGGGTACCGTTCCAGCAGTTGCCGCAGAAAGGCTACCTTCTGGTAGCCCCAATCGGCTTTGAGGGCGAAGGCCTCCAATTCCCCCACCACGGCGAAGGGCAGCACCGCTCGCAAAGGCAGCAGCTGCCGGCGTCGCAGGTGTGCAATGACGACGTTGGTGTCAAAGACCACGCGCAGTAGCGGCGCGCTCTTCACGCAGTAGTTCGTCCATGCGGGCATTTTCCTCGGCAGTAAAGCCCAGGTCTGGGATAGGCAGCTCTTGGGTAGGGGCCACGGTATCTAGGAAGTGCTGCACTCCCCAGCGCTTAATGTCGGCCGGGGAGTAGTAGGTGAGCTGCCCCCACCGGAGCGGGGGAATCGTTTCGGGGGCTGTGGAGGCAATCATAGTGGGAGATTTTAGTAGTTGAAATGACTTGGGGACTATTTAGGGGGCCAGTGCGTCGGCTAGGCTCGCTACGTCCACCGCTGCCAATTCGATTGGATAAGCCAGGCCGGTTACGTACACAATCTGATGCGCCCAGGTAGCTAAGTCGTGGCCATGCACTACGAGGTTGCTATTCTCATTCTGATAAAGGGTCTTGCCATGCAAAAAAGCCTCTAAATCAGCGCGTAGCAATAGCGGGACGCTTGTTAATACTCGGTCCTGAGGCACGAGCATTAAGTGCGTCAAATAAGCTCGTAGAGCTTTATAAGCGGCTTGGCCATGCGCAGTCATACACAAAAAACAACTTGTCAAAAGCGGGCATAACAGCAATAGCGCTTTGGTCTACACTCCAAAAAGCTTTGCTGTATAAGCCCCAACGTTTTCTAGTTCGTTGTTGATAACGCGCAACTGAATTTTGTGCAGTTGCTTATTGATATCGGCCAGTGAATGCATAACAAGCACTCTATTAGCTTGGTCTTGGCGTAAGCCGAAATGAGAAACCAGTCGCCCGAAAGCGGCGGCGTTTTGGCCCTCGTAAGCCACTATCTGCTGTCTAGGCTGGTACTGGATAGCAAATTCTATTTGCGTTACGCTACGGCCCTGTTTGATGGGTGTATAGCTAAATGAGAGGTCGGCCTTGCTGTTGATTTCTCTCTCTGCTGGGTCGAGGGCTGCTTTTTTGAAGTGGGTCCATTTTTCATAGCGGTCCTTACCCGTTTTAGGGTCGATGAGGTCTAAACGCTCTTTTAGCTCCTGTACGCCAATGCGAAAAGACTTGTCAGGCAAGTTTTTATACATGGAAAAGAGTTCGTACAGTCGCTTTGCATACTTGCTGTGTAGCGTCAGGGC
>MWWH01000267.1_pt1 | contig 14748 bp, 19 predicted proteins | sample 1047231 | NCBI WGS metagenome assembly MWWH01 (sample SAMN06349967, study PRJNA376086) | soil metagenome | isolation source: MG3-2 sample Antarctic (ecotone) soil | place: Antarctica | collected 2015-01-13 | reverse complement strand
CCTCATCCGAGACCGTCGCGAAGGAACCGCGCCCGGTGCGCTCGACCGTGACCGCGAAGTTTTCCGTGATGACCGTTTCCGTCTCGAATCTTTTGAGGTTGTCTAAGTTCATTGTCGCTCCCCTTCTCTTGCGGTGTGGCGTGTTGACGAAGAGAATATAACCCTAGAGGTAAATTAAGTCAAGCATATTATATCGCTAGAGGTAAATTTATTTTGCTTTTATTTACCCTTTGGGATATATATAGTGTGCTTTATGAAAAAGGGCACAGAAAATATGCTTAAAGTTCCGGATGTTGCCGCGCGTCTTGATGTCCTAACTTCGACAGTCCGCATCTGGTGTCGATCTGGACGCTTCCCTAATGCGGTCACTGAGGACACACTTCGCGGCCCCGTCTGGCTCATTCCTGAATCAGATTTGACAGGCTTTGAGAAGCGCGGGCGTGGGCGTCCGCCCAAACCAACAACTAACGGCACGGCTAAGAAGAAAGGCGGGAAGAAATGAGTCCCACACTGGACAAAATAATTGAAGAAGTTCGCGCCCTCTCGCCGGAGGAGCAACAGCAACTTCGTGAGTTGTTAGACAAAGAGGGCCAAGAGCGCAGAAACCATCTGGCAGAAAGTCTCCGTGGCAAGTACCGCGACGTTCTGACCAGCAGCGAAGTGTTCGCCTCGCGCAAAGCCGAAGAGATTGCGCTGGAAGACCGCCGCCGATGATCTACGTTCTCGACGCCTCCGCCATCATCGCCTGGCTGCGCAACGAACCTGGCGCCGACGTGGTTGATAACGCCGTTCGCGATGTCAATTCACAGTGTCTCGTCCACTCCATCAACTTATGCGAGGTCTTCTACGACGCCCGCCGCAACGCCGGTGAGGCGCACGCTCAAGCGGTCGTCAGCGACTTGGCAGCGATTGGAGTGGTGGAGCGTAACGACCTCGATCAGCCGTTCTGGATGGACGCGGGCAGGCTGAAAGCCGGTGGAGGCATTTCCCTCGCTGATTGTTTCGGCATCATTCTCGCGAACCGGGCGGGCGGCGCGCTGCTGACATCTGATCACCACGAGATGGATAAGATCGCAGCGGCAGGCATTTGCAATATCACCTTTATCAGGTAGCCATTTTGAATAACCGGTAAAGCCAGCAGACGTCCAAACGTCCAAACGTCCAAACGTCTGGAGATTTGAGAAGCTATGATAATTACAGTTGCCAGTTTCAAAGGCGGAGTCGGCAAGACCACAACGTCCGTGCATCTCGCCTGCTACCTCCAGGACAAGGCACCCACGCTTCTAATCGACGGTGATGAGAACCGCAGCGCCACCGGCTGGAATGAACGCGGACGCCTGCCCTTCAAAGTTGTTGACGAGCTACAGGGCGTCCGCTACGCCCGCGACTTCGAGCACATCGTGATCGACACGCAGGCGCGGCCATCGAAGGACGATCTGAAATTGCTCGCCGGCGGGTGCGATCTGCTGGTGCTGCCGACGACGCCGGACTCGCTCTCGCTTGAGGCCCTGCTGCTGACCGTCGGCGCGCTCAGAGAGTTGAACTTCGACGCCTTCCGCATCCTGCTCTGCATCTGCCCGCCGAAGCCGCAGCGCGACGCCGACGAGGCGCGCGCGCTCCTCGAGGAGTTGGAGCTGCCGCTGTTCAAATCTCAGATACAGCGACTCGTCGCTTACCAGCGCGCGGCCCTTCGCGGCGTGCCCGTCTATGAAGTAGCCGACTCGCGCGCGGTGACTGCCTGGGAAGACTACCTGCTCGCCGGGAAGGAGATCATACCGTGAAGACCCGGAGCAAATTCGGCGCACTCAGCGACGCCCTCAAATCACGTAAAGCTCCAGAGGGCACGGAGAAGCCCAGGAAGGTCATCAAGAGCGGGAACCCGGACTATGCGCAGACGACCGTTTATCTTCACCGGCAAGAGGTCTATGTGCCTCTCCAATCCGCCCTCAGCGCAGAGCAACTCGAGTACAGTCAGCTTGTCGAGAATCTTCTGCGGGAGTGGTTAAAGAAGCGCGAAAGTTGAGACGTTGGGACGTCTGGACGTTGAGACGTTTAGAGATTTAGACGTGTGGACGTTTGCAAAGTGCTGATAAGTGAATACTCCACCACCTCAAAGGTGGTGGCTTCCTTGTAACGGACTGAAAGTCCTGCGTGTTGACAATCTTGTCCCGTACTTTTCGAGCGACCCTTGACGCAAGACTTCTGGGGTCTGTTCATCGCTGCCAATGGAGATTAACCGTACCGAAGGCAAGCAAACGAATCTGGGAGCGTTGCATAGTGTCGCAAGACTTGATTGCTTCATCTGCTTGAAAGACATGCTCAAAGCCTTCGCCTCAAGGCGAGGGTTTTAACCCTCCCCGATGGGGACAATAAAAACTTATTGACTCTTTAGGTTGGATAGGGTAATTGATTTTCAGTGTGCTGAAGGAAACGGAAGATAAGCATGCCGAGAGGGAAAAAAGGTGGGTCGATCTCCAAGCGCGTTGACCGCGACAAGGACGGTAAGATTGTTCGCACTTTCTACGAGGTCAGGCAGAGGTACACGGACTTGGAAGGGCGGCAGCGCGATAAGAAGCGCCGGACCGACACCCAGGCCGACGCACTAGAAGTCGCTCGCCAGATCAAGAATGAAATTGCCGCAGAGCTCGCGAGCGGGATGCCAAAGGCACCCAACATAAAGCGCCCCGGACTCTCGCTTGCCGCTCGCATTCAGCATTTACAAGATGCCTTCGACGGAATCATTGAGGCTTTGTTGAGAGAGCAAGCGAGACTCAAAAAAAGAGGGGACGGAGGAGTCAAGCGATCTTCCGGCAGACCTTCGGAATGGCCTCCGGCGCGACGCGCGCGCTTTTTTTTACTGTATCGGCGACGGGAAGCGGACGTGAAAGATGCCAGACAGATCGGACAACCAGGTACCAGCATGCCACCCAGAATTGCAGAAATGCTCTCATTGAAAATGTCGGACAGTGATATTGCTCTTCAATGGGCAGCCGAAGAGTTTGAAGTTCCGGTGACTGATTACCTGCCCAAAATTTTAGCAAAGGCTCGGAGAGACTTGAATCCGACAAAATCTCAATTTCGGACAAAATAGTTTTGTCCGATACAGAAGGCTATAACTTTCATTATGCTTGGAGCCGATGAAGCGGCTCTGAGAAAGCATAAGCGGTAAAAGCGAAACCGCTCGGAGCGGCAAACTCCGAGCGGTTTCTTAAGTTCCAAGTTTAGCGGCTTGGGTAGGCCCGAATGCGAGTACAAACGAAACCTTTATGAAAGATACCACACCGCGCGATCTGCGCAAACTCCAAAATAACAGCACCGGCGCGCCGGGAAGCGGGATGCCCTGCTATTGCCCCGGCTGCCACCTCCCGCGCCTCAAAACCTATCAAGCGTGGAACGCTGAACTCGCGAAAGAGAACGACCGGCTCCGGCGCGAGAACGACCAACTCGGGCTCAAACTCGGTGAAGGGCAGGTGACATGATGTCAACCCATGCCACCACCCGCCAAAAGCCTGATTATCAGAACAGCAAGCAGGAAGAATATGCCCGTTGGCGCCGGCGCGATCACGACAACATCGAGGCAATGCAAAATCTGATCATCGCCGAGATCGCTGAACGCGCCGGCGTCGAGATGCCCTCGAAAGTTCGCCAGCTCATCTCGGCCATTCAAGGCGCGCACGGCGGTGGGGAAGTCGTCAACGATGAATTCCAACGTGGCTATCTCGGCATCGGTCGCCAACTGCAATTCACCGGCACGGAGACGGCCGTCCGCGCTCGCGTGCGCAACTGGATCAACGATCTGCTGCTCTGGCAAGACTCCTGCGGCTTTACTCTGATCACGGTCAAGAAAGGCGGCACCATCACGCACTTCGCGCCCGACGGCGCGCCCGTCCGTGAATGCTCCACCTTCATCGATCATCTGTTGCCGGTCGCCGACGAAGCCGTGCAACTCGCGCGAAAGTCCGAAGAGTGGAAGAATCACCCGGGACGCGCTCTCGCCGATCAGGTCACAGATAAGATGATAAAGAAGTTGCCACATGCCGATACCCCGCCCGATCAGTCGCCGGGCAATGAAAGCAAACCCTTGACACCAATCTCCGAGTACGAAAAGGATCGGGAGGAGAAAATAAAAAAAGCGGTCGAGGCTGCTGTCCTGGGTGTCGAGGAGCGCGGCGGCGACGGCGTGCTGTGGGCTCGGCGCAAACTCCTCACGGAAATGAAAGCCGTGGTTGACTCGCTCGAAAAAACTTACGGCGCGCGCCGTAGCTGGATCATGCTCGATGACGATGACGAAAGCGAAGAAACCGCCCCGGGGAAAGAAGAGGTTAGTGGTAATGCTTATAAGGGTAACAAATTTGACGATCTCGCCCCTTCCGACGGACCCCCGGCAACCCAACTGGGTAATAAAAATGTTACCCAGTTGAATGCGGAAAATCCGCCAAATACGATGAAAACTAAAGAGGCTGCCGGGCATTATGCCGCGCTTTCCTTGCCCGTCTTCCCGGTCAAGCCGGATAAGTCCCCTGCTACTAAAAACAGTTTTAAGGACGCCACGACGGACGCAGCGCAGATATCACGGTGGTATGCGGCACACCCTGAGAATGGTATCGGCATCCCCACGGGGAAAGCTTCTGGCTGGCTTGTGCTGGACGTTGATCCGCGCCACGGCGGTGATGCCACGCTGACCGCGCTCGTCGAGCGGCACGGTGACTTGCCTGATACCCTGCGCGCGCGCACAGGCGGCGGTGGCGATCACTTCGTTTTCGCGTACCCGGAAGGCATCGAGGTGCGCAACAGCAGCGGCAAACTTGGCGCCGGGCTGGACATTCGGGGCGAAGGCGGGTACATCGTCGTCGCTCCTTCTTCACACCCCTCTGGCGGCTTCTATTCATGGGCTAATGCCATTGATGCAGCACCGGTCCCAGCATGGATAGTTGAGGCTCTTCTGTCGAAAGCACACAAGCCACTCGACACGGATCACAACCCGATCTTACGCCCGCATCTTTCGCTTGGTCGCGTCTTTAGCGAAGGCCAGCGCAACGACGGGCTGTTCCGCGTGGGCTGTGCCATCTGGGGGAATGGAGGTGCGCAGCACTCTTCCGATCTACACGCGCAGTTATTGACCGTCAATGCTCAGCAGTGCAGCCCGCCTCTGACGGATTCCGAAGTGGCGCAGATCACCGGGAGCGTAGCGCGCTACACGCGCGGCGTGTCGATCACGGAGGCGAGATCGTGACCAATGAACGACGCACAGCGGTTTGCCTCATACGGTTTGCATCGCGCGTCAGATAATATTTTTTCGATGAGTAACAATTCGTTGCTAGAATGATGAACATGCAAACCCACGAACTTGCCATCCACCAGGCCGCACACGATCTCCAACAATCGCGCGCGCGGCTGTTCCTCCAACTCGATGCGCTGATTGATACCTTTGACAATGACCCCCGCAGCTTCATCGGAGTTCTGATTGATGTACTGTACGCGCGCGCAGAGGGCGCGCGCGAGTCCGCGCCCTCTGGGGAAGTCTCGCCATGTGCTTGCAGCTACACCTCGAGGGCGGCGCATAACTTGGACGGAACAGGACGCTTGCGGAGGCTGACCAGATGAGCGGAGGGATACGCGATTACCCCGGGGCGCGGTTGTCTCGGCAGCAGCGGGTCGAAGTACTCGAATGGGTTGCCGCTGGCGATAATTACACGGCAATCAGGGAGAAGCTCGAAGCGCGCGGCTTCCCACTGATCAACCGTCAGGCGGTTCATTACTATCGTAAGCACCTCCAGAAGAGCCTCACCCGAGCGCACACTTGCCCCACGTGCGGCCAGGCAGTCCCGCATCTGGCTACGTAGCCAGATAGCCTCTCCAACTTGAATAATCAAGTTATTGATTCACGATCCCTCATCCGTCCACTCGGTCACCCCCTCCGCAAATCAAAAAATGAAGTTGGTCTAAATTGGTCTGGTGAGAGCGGGAACGGTCCCGGTTCAGAGCACAATGACGACAGGAGGCTTGAAACACAGTGGAGCAATGTTTATCAGAGAAACAGGCGGCGGAGCGGCTCGGGGTAAGCAGCATCACGCTGCGGCGTGCGCGCCGTCGTGGCCTTGTCGCGCATTTCAGGCACGGCAAGCGAGTCACCTATTCGCCCGGCCAATTGCGAGCCTACGCGGCCAGCGTCGAGCACCTGGCGGTCTCACACTAACACCGGACAACTGACCGGCGATGGTCACAACCCAAGGAGCGGATTTATGAGTAGCGTAGATAGCGCCGCGACCGCGGCGCTCAAAGTACGGAAGGCATCGGCGACGGATGCGCGCGCGGTCGCCGAAGGGGAACTGAAGGCAATCGGCGAGCAGTTGGCAGCGACGACGGACGCGGCCGAGACGACGCGGTTGAACAATCGGAAGGCGGAGGTGCAGGCGCGTCTCGACGCGCAGGCCACCATCGAAGAAGAAACGACCGGTCTGCTGGAGAAGGCGGAGCTGCACGACGCAGGCACGGTCAAAGAGCCGGTCTCGATCCGCCGCAGCACCTTCGATGCGATGACGCCGGCGCAGCGGCTGGCGCACGCGAAGGACGGCGGCATAGTCACCGACCCGCCCGCGAAGATCGTCAAGCCGCAGATTCCCGTCCCGCCCGGCGGCATGCGGCGCGCCGATTTCGAGCGGCTTACTCCCACCGCGCAACTGGCGCATGCGCAAACGGGCGGGCCCATCGTCGATTAACCATCTCACCCCAGCAACCAGGAGAAGAAAAGAAGCAATGAGCAACACGGAAATGCAAGCGAACATTGAAGACCTCGTGCGTGCCCACGAAGCGGCGCGCGCTGAGCGGCGGAAGCTCGAGGCCGAATTGGCTGGCATCGAAGGCCAGATCAAAGATGCCATCGATGCGGGCGATGGCGTCGCCCTCTCGCAACTCGGACGGCGCAAGCGTGAATTGCCTTTTCTGATCGGCGAAGCCGGGACGCTGGAGAACGTGGCTAGCAACAAAGAGTGGGTCGCCAGACAGGCCATCCCGCTCTCGCAAATTCCCGGCGCCGAAGAGGCGATCATTGAGGCGGAGCGCGCCCTCGTCAAACGCCGGGCGGAGCACGAGCAGGAGATCGCGTCCCTCCAGTCCGAAGTTGTGAAAGCGCAGCAGGCTCTCAACTATCTTACCGGCGTCTGCGGCGGGTTGAGTGACACCTTCGGCAAGTCCAACGTCCGCTTCAAAGAAGAACTCGCGCGCCTGAATTCTTAACTCGAATTTTCACCGATGTTCGGCGCCCGGGTCACACCGCTCCCCGGGCGCCGTCCACGTCCGCCGGTGTTCTGGAGGTGAGCACTCGAGAGCACCGGCGGATAATTTAACTCCAAGGCCGATGGATGATCGGGCTCGTCTGTTGAGGTGTTTAAGTGGCTCTCGAATTATTCCGGCTCGCAGGAGTCGTGACGACGGACACGACGCAAGCGGAGCGCGGCCTAAAAAACGTGGACACGCGAGCGCGGGATGCGAGCGGGCGGTTAATCACCACCGAAGGCTCGGCTAAAAAACTCTCGCGCGGTCTTGATCAAGCTGGCACATCTTCGCGCAAATTCGGCGGAGATTTAAGCGGCGTCACCAGCAAAGCGCGCGAAACAAACTCTGCTGTGGGGTCGCTTATGAGCGGTCTGACAAAGCTGCGCACGCAGGCCGCGCAGGGCATCAAGTTGGGCGTCGTCGAAGGTCTAAGCGGCTCCGGTGGCTTAATGAGTACCTTGCTGTCCGGCAACCCGATCACGGGGCTTGCCACTGGCATAACAAGTCAGATCGTCGGCGGCGTGAAAGACGGGATCGCGGCTGCGGTCAACATGGGCTTCGACTTCAATAAAGTTAAAGAGCAGACCTTACTCGGATTCGAGATCAAGTTGAAGGGGCGCAAAGAAGCCGAAGAGTTCTTTACACGGATCGTTGACTTTGCGAAGGACGCGGAGCAGGAGTTGCCGCAAGTCTTAGACAGCACACAAAGGTTGATGTCGGCCTTCGACAGTAAACAGGCTTTGCAATCTCTCAGTGCGATCACGGATCGTGTGGCGGCGACAGGCAAGACGGGCGGCGACGCAAAAGAGCAGATCGATGGCATCGGCCTCGCGCTCCAGCAGATGATCTACAAGGGCAAGGTGTCCGGCCAGGAGATCATGCAGTTGGCAGAGCGACAGGTCACGGCCTGGAAGTATCTCGGAGACGAGATCGCGCGAACGGACGCGAAGTTCGCCGCGATGACGGATGAAGAGAGGATCGCCCGTGTCGGAGAGATGGCGGAGAAGGGCATGCTGAATGCCAAAACTGCCGTCGCCGTCATCGTTCGCGGAATGGAGAAAGAGTTCGGCGGAACATCCAAACGCATCGCAAGGGAAACACTCTCAGGCATCGAAAGCAACACGAATGATCGTATGTCGGAGTTAAGCGGCAAGGGGATGGAAAATGCTTTCGAGCGTTACAAGTTGATGCGCCAGGAGTTTTTGAAAAAGCTCAACAGTCAACTTGGGGACAACATTGCGGGCAGCATCAACGGCACGGCCGGAACGCTCATCGGCGGCATGGATAAGGCGATGGCCGCGATTAAATCCGGCGATCTCAAGGCTCTCGGCTTTGAGGCTTTCGATAGTGCGGCGACCGGCATCAAGGCGGCGGGTAGTTCGCTATTCGAGGCGGGCGCGAGCGTGTTCAGTATGGCGGAGCAGGGCTGGCGCACGGCAGCCGATCAACATAGCCCGTCTCAAGTTTTGCTTGATCTTGGCTTTGAAGCCGCGTTAAGCGCAGCGACGGGAATAGAGCGCGGCGGGCAATTCCTGTTTGATTCGGGCGCGGGCGTCGCCATGAAATTCCAGCAGGGTTTCGCGCAAGGTCTCAAAAAGTTCAAGCCGGAGATTGAAAAGCTGATCGAAGAAAACGCCAAACGCACCGGGCTTGATCCTGACCTGCTCCGCTCGATGATGAAGCAGGAGTCAGGCGGAAACCGAAAAGCAGTATCGAATAAGGGCGCGAGCGGCTTGATGCAGTTGATGCCGGCGACGGCGCGATCTTTGGGTGTCAGCAATATCTTCGACCCGGCGCAAAACATTCGCGGCGGGGCTGACTACATGGCGATGCTGATGAAGCGTTTTGGTGGCGACACGCGCAAGGCATTGGCCGGATATAACGCCGGGCCGGGGCGGGTTGACCAGTTCGGCGGGGTACCGCCTGCGTCTTTTGCCAGAGGCGAAACTTTTAACTATGTCCGTTCGATCATGGCCGACTATCAACGTCGGCAGATGATCTCAGGTGCGAGCGGCGGCAGCTTCCGCGCCGACTTGGGCAGCCAAAGCCGCGACACGATTGACCGCGTGAGCGCGGGCACGTTCGGCGGCCACACCGACGATCTCTACGCGCGCCGCGCCGCTTCCGAAGGCGAGTTGTTACGCGGCCTACTCACTCAGCGCGACTCATCCAAGACCGCCCTTAACGCGCTCATGCAAGACGCGCAGAAGCGTCTCCAGTGGGCGGAGAAGTTGCCGCAAGGGACGGAAGGCGAGAGTGTCGTGCGCGAGCGCATGATGTACGGTGCGACGGAGACGATAGCGGCTATCCAACGCGATCTTGATAACTTCCTGAACGGCATCAACGAGCAGATCGCGAACGCACAGGGGCGATTGCAGGATGCCGTGTTGCGTCTCGGAACCAGCGCATCAGACGGTGGCGCAGCGTTGGGGTGGCTACAACAGCGCGGCATGGATGCGCGCGACTTCTCCGAACACGGCAGCGGTGAGGAACGGCGCGGGTTGCAGCAGCGAGACATGCGCGAACACATGCCGCCGCTTGATTTGAACGTGACCCGCAACAGCGGGATCGCTTCCATCTTCGGCGCATCCGGCGCGGCTGTGCGTTCCGTCAAAGAACTCAACTGGACTCTCAGCGAGACGCCGAAAGTGATGGAGAAAGTCGGCACGTCGGCGGTTGATGCCTTCGGCAATCTGCCGCCGCTGATGAAGCAGGTCGAGAAAGACAACGAGCGGTTGATCGGGCAGCTTGACGACCTCGCGGACGGCATTACTCATGCCCTTGATCAGGGCTTCACTGACGGGTGGGATGGTCTGCGCGAAGGCTTCCGCGATTTGCTTTTGGACATGACGCGCGACGCGCTCAACTCGAAACTGCGCGGCGCGCTGTACGACCTCTTCAACATTAAGCGGAAAGACGGCGAGCAGGATGAGAGTCAGGGCGGCGGCTTCGACCTCTCGTCTGCCATTGGTGGTCTATTCGGGCGCATCTTCAACAACAAGCCGAAGGCGACGCCCGGCTTCAACCCGGCCGCCAAAGACAATACCCCCTCTGCCATCCACAACGCCGGACAAGAGGCTGTCAACGCGGTCACTAAGGCGGGCGTTGCCAACGGCACGGCGGTTAAAACAACCGGCGATGCGACGGTTCAGGGACTCGGCAACGTCTCGCAGACGCTGCTCTCAGGCTTGGGGCAGATCGCGAACAGCATCGCCGTCGGGCAGACGCGCGGCGGCTTCTGGTCAGGTCTGTTTAAAGCAGCAGCTTTCGGCGCACTCAACGGCGCACTGGGCGCGCTCGGTTCGGCTGTCGGAGTCGGCGCTGCTGGCGGTAACGCCGGTATCGGTGGCTATGCGTCGGGTCAGTACGCAACGGGCGGTTTTGTCACCGGCCCCGGGACGGCCACGAGCGATAGTATCCTCGCGATGCTCTCAAATCGTGAATACGTGATCAATGCAGCTTCCGTAAGCAAGTTCGGTAAAGGCTTCTTCGACCAGTTGAACGCGGGCACGATGCCGAAGCTGCCCGCCTTCGCGAACGGCGGCGCGGTCAGTAACTTTGCTTCCAGTTACACCCCTGCATCATTCGCCTCTCCTGCTTACACGCCTGCACCGGTTAACGCCCGCTCCGGCGGAGCGGGCGGCAGCAACAGCGGCCATACTTTCAACAACCACTTCGACGTGAAGGTCCAGGGCGGTACGGGGACTGCACAACAGCGGCATCGTAGTGCGCGCCAGATCGCGCGGGAGACCGCAGGGTTTCTTCAAGCCGGCATGAGGGACAGTAGGTGAAGAATGCACGCGATGAAGCTCTACATCATGGCTCTCTGCGCAGTGAAGCCTGATCCGGACTGCATGAATGTCGTCGAGGAAGGTCCCGGGCGCATCGGCTTTACGGCGAGACAACGTGACGGGATGAGTCGGTCGGCTCCGATCACCGTCGCCCCTCACGCGGACGTGGCCGCATCGCCTGAGTTGGCCAAGGAGTACGGACTCGAGCGCGCTCTTGAGATGTGGCCGAGAGAGGAAGGCTGGGTGGCGCACGAAGTGGCCATCACGCGAGTGCATCAGGCGGACATGATCGAACTGCTGAATTTAATTTCAGGGGAAACATTTGAGGCTGAAGAACGCGAAGCAGCAGACGACGATGGGTGGCCTGACGTGATCTGATCGCGGTGATGCGACAACATGGCAGAAGAAGGACTAAGACAGGCTTTGGTAAGCCCCGGCGGAATACAGGTGCGCCAATCCGGAGGGTTTGCTCAGGGCGTAGCGCAAAGGCAAATCGAGATTCCCGTGGCACCCATGCTCGATTGGATCGACGAGACGCTCAGGTGTCACCGATGGCGGTCGCGGCCCTTCTCCGTGCGCAGCTTCAGAAGATTATCAAACTGGGTGTCGCCCGCGTGGCTGAACCACGCGCGGGCAGTTATCGTGGATTGCGTGCCCGGTGTGCCGCTGGCCCGGTTAGGGCTCGCGGAGCAAGCCATCCCCGCGCACCTGCGCCCGGTTTATAGAATGTTCGCCGCCGGTCAGGTGCGCGGCCTCACCTTGATGAACACATGCTTCATCAGAAGGTCGGACGCGGGCGACGAATCCCTCTTCCTGCATGAAATGGTTCACACCGTGCAGTGGGAATACTACGGGGTGAGTTTCTTACCCACTTACCTCAGCGGTCTGTTCGGACACGGCAACTTCCATGAGAGCCCCCTAGAGGCACAGGCCTATCTACACCAGCGCTGCTTCGCCGCTCGGGGTCATAGCTACGCGGTGGACGAAGCCGTGCGAAGCGAACTCGGATTGCTCCATGCGCCGACGGAAGCGGTTGTGCCACGCGCACTGATGCGCGTGGTTCCGCCCGAAGACATCATCGCCGCGGCGCGCTCGCTCGTCGGCACCCCTTACCGGCATAGCGGGCGCGACGTGGCGTCCGGCATCGATTGCGGCGGGCTGGTGCTGCTCACGTTGCGGCGGGCCGGCTGCGTCGAGCAACTCGACTGGCGCCCTTTTCCTTACCCGGGCGTCGGCGAAGTGAGAGACGTGCTTTCGGCACACGGCAGCGAAGTGCCTCTGAACGACGTGAGCGCGGGCGACATCTGCTTATTCGAGGGGAGTCGAGACCGCCCCCACTTGGGCATCATCACGGGCGCGGAGCCTCTGACGATGGTTCACGCCACTCGTGATCGCGGGGTCGTCGAAGAGCCGGTCGGTGCCTGCCCGATGCCGATGATCATGGCCCTATGCCTCCAAGCCAATAAGTGAAAATAGCCGGTTGGCTATCTGGCTTTCGTGTCCAGATAGCCAACTGCGACGCCTACATCTTGCGGCGCAAGTCGGATGAGGCCGTAACACAATATCTTGTGCTCGCGCCTCTCCTGCTCGCCCACGTTCGCGCACAACATTTTGCGCTCTCGCCCGATTCGCCCCGTTATCACGGCTGATAAGGTGTTTTATGTATTTTGTGTCAATTTGAGCCGCTTGTTATCAGGCGCACCGCGCGGTGTTTAAAGCTCAAATGTGTCGGCTTTTGACATGCAAAAAAGCGCTTGAAGATATTCAAGTCTTTGCCGATAAAGCGGTTCTAAAGAAATCGGTAATTTGCTACAAGGGTAAAAATCTTAGTATCGCCCGATCAATCAGCATCCTCTTCTCGTTGAGACTTGCGCCTTGTCGGCGGCGGCATATTCTCTCCCCACAGTTGACGACGGCGCCACTCCAGATAGCCCGGCAGCACTTTCCCCGAATCCAGGTCTTCCTGGCACTCCGGCCACGGGCGGTCTATGTAGTTCGGAACCGGGTCTGAAAAATCGCGCGGGTCGTCTTCCATCGGAACGTAGTAATGGAACGGATTCACACATTCCTTCGTGGTGCACCGCCGCACCAGTCTTTGCCGGAACGGGATCACGCCCCCTGCCAGTTGGAATATGAATTTATTGGGCGTGGTCGAGCCCCAACCTTCTTTGTGGTCAAAGGGCTTCCAGATAAATGTTCCAATCCACAGCCAGCAACCGTCCGGCAAATCTACATAGACGACGCGCCTGAAAAACGCGACGATCTCATCAACGTCGGGGGCGTAACACGCCCGCATCATGTAACAGACTTCCTGATAAGTCAGCTTCCGTCTTTCTTCCATAATGTTTGCCCCTTCCTTATCCCTCGATCCAACCATTTGAGATAAAGACGATCATTGCAAGCATTATTTTTTTCACTACTGTTTTTGAGCTGAGTTCTACTCTTGTAGCAATTTGTCGGGTTTGTTCTAAACCGCGAAAACAGGAGTGTTGAAATACATCGGCGCTGTTTTATGGGGTGATAAACCGATACATCGTGAGGCGGGGTGATGAGTGATCAGTGATCAGTGATCAGTGATCAGTGACTTACGCTTGATCGGCGGCGGGGCCGGGCGCGCTGCACCGCTCGCAGTCTCCGAAGTAACCCGGCTGGCTTGGGTCGGCGATCACGCCGCGGCCTCCGCAATCAGGACACACTTCGCCAGCGGATGTCGCCGGTGCCGGGTGGAGTTCATCCTCGCGTTTGTTCATGCCTTCGAGAGCTTCTTCTGCCATGATATTTCCCTTCTCAAAAATAGAGGGCGCAGCTGCGGGTCAGTCTCCCGAACCTATCCCACAGCCGCGCCCGCGTGCGCTCTGGAATTGCCAGAGCGATCTTTAAGCGGCCTTCACCTTCCGGCCCGTCGCCAGATCAAGCTGACGTTGAATCTGAATCTCCGACAGCCCGCGCCCGCGAAGCCCCCGCGCCGCCTCTACGGCAATCTGCCGGATATGATCTGCAAACCGTTTGGTAGGCCATGTGCCGACGCGGTAACGCTTCCCGTCAACGCTCACGCGCACGATGAAAGGCGACCGGCGCGGCCTGTTGAGTTCGCCCCCACAGTGCGGACACTTCGCCGCGCGAATGATCCCCACTTCGCCGCCTTCAAAGATTCGCAAGTTTTCTTTCCGACAATCTAGCGGGTTGCCGTTGATGAACTTGATCCGTTGATCCGGCCTGCGCATCACTTCACGTTGGAGCGTAACCGTGTGTTGCTTCCCGCCCGTCATGTAGCGGCGGAAGACGTAGCGGCCAGCTGCCAGTCGAATTGAGAGAGGCGCAAGTGGTCTTCCGCGTCAACTAAAGCGACCTTGCCTTTGGCGAGCCGGAGCGTTTTGTAAGGTGCGTTGCCCGTCATTTCAACTCGTGGATGGAGTAGGTAACGACGCCCCATACTTCGCCGCCAGAGTAAGGCTGCACAACGAAATCGCCGCCGCGCCTTATTATCACCGTGCCACCAAACTTCGGCGCGAGCGAACGGTCAACGATCAAAACGTCGCCGTCGCAGATGCCGGTTTCTAAATCCGTGCCGGAGGCCGTCAGTCCATAAGTAGAGCCTGGATTGTCGATGAGCATGCGATTGAGATCGGTGAGTTCATACTCCGACTCATCAACGGCGGGCGGCTTCTTGAAAGGGATGATC
>MWWH01000266.1_pt1 | contig 14752 bp, 20 predicted proteins | sample 1047231 | NCBI WGS metagenome assembly MWWH01 (sample SAMN06349967, study PRJNA376086) | soil metagenome | isolation source: MG3-2 sample Antarctic (ecotone) soil | place: Antarctica | collected 2015-01-13 | reverse complement strand
AGATAGAAAGCGACTACCAGATCGAAATCCTCAAAAGCTTCTTCCCAATTCAGCAGAGCCATTGCCGGCAGCGGCCCGATATGCTTGACCAGCAGAAAGTGAGAAAAGAAATGTTGCTTAACCTTTTCTTTATTCGGCTTGTTGGCTAACAGGTATTCTATTTGCTCATTCATCATCATCATTATTGCGCTCCCGCTCCATTTTCGCCACTAATCACAGCCTGCCGGCGGGCTGCCTCGCCCTCGCTGCTGTACGCCCGCAGCTTGCTTACCTTTTGTATCAGGGCTTTAATCCGGTCCAGTTGGTCCTCAGGTACTTCGACGGTGCCGCTGTTAAGCATCGCTTCCGTTACATACCCGTATGATACCAGCCCCTCCCATAGCATTTTAAAGTCCTCGCCGGTCAATAAATCATCAATTTCTAACATCTTAATTCACCTCCGGCCGGTACAATGCGCCGACCACGCTGCTAAAGGTAATTATTAAAACTCGATAGCTGCCTGTAACTCAGTCTCAGGATGCCGCTGGACCAGGAAGATTGTCCGCTCCCCGGACGCCTTCGCCCGGCGGTTAATCTCAGTCGCAGCGCGGCAGGCCTCGGTCAGATCGGTGTAACTGTCCACTATCCCCGCCCGGTCCAGGATGGGGCCGTCAAGCTGGAGAGCGAGTAAATCCCACTCATACCGGACCGGGTTAAATAGCGAATGATCAAGGGCCGCCTGCCCGGCCGGGGTGATAAGCACTGAGCCGGGACGGACGCCTGCGGGGAACTGGTAAGCGGCTGCGAATTCAGTAGTCATTTTATTATTGCCCTCCATTCGGCATAGCGGCCAGATCGGTGGATACCCGGTCAAGCCATTTAATCAGGTTAGCAGCGTCAGCCCCTTTTAGTTCAGCCCAGTTCAGGCTTTCGCTGGTGCCGGCATAGTTAAAGCCTACCGACACGGTGTTACCTCTATCCCGGATATAAGTAACGCTGTCCAGATTAATGTACCGGTCGCCAATCTTGATAAAGTTCATCTTAGCGCCCTCCTTAACCTTCCATATTGGCTATTAAATCGGAATACAGCGCGGTCATTGTCGCGATGTGTTCCTGGCAGTAACTGCTTAACCCGGCGACCGGTAACCCACATCCACAATAGCGGACCGGTGGGGCAGCTTGCGCCGCCCGTTTCTCGCTCCACTGCTGTTTGTAAAGGCCCGCCACGCTGGCGGCGTGCAGGCACACCCGACCGAATTCGCGATTGCCCTGGCACTGGCAGGACACCACCAGCTGGCCCAGGTTGTCAGCCGTGAAGCGTACTTCGTACCGGACCCCCGGTTTGCTGCTAGAAACTGAAAATAAACCGTAGCCTAAAACTTTGGCGCGTGGCTTGAGCTTGCGTGCCCTGGCTATTGCCCGGTCCACACTCGCCTTATCTGCCTGGTTATAAATCAACATGTTATAATTCTCCCGTTAACTAATTAGTTGGTTGACATTGCCTCGTAACCAGCCGCCAAGCATGGGTTACGAGGCATTTAATTGCCCTGCCCCTACCTGGACTTAATCCAGCGGTTGAAGCTTTCCGCCTGGCCCATCCGGTAAGGCTTTGGCCCGGCTCCCTCAGGGTGATGGTCGTAGCACAGGCCTTCGCCGCCCTCGATGGTCTTAAAGGTTGGCTTGTTGCACTTGCCCGGGTTGCCGTTGGTCCGGGCGGCCTGGCAATAGTCCTGGCGGTACCACTCTTGTTTCTGCTCCAGAGTGATCTCCCTATACTTGGTTTCTTCGTTCATTACTTTGCTCCTTACTTAATTCGATTGATACTAATTTGATACTACCTACCTACCTACCGGCTTTTTAAGGCCCGGTACTGTCCTTTCAGCTCAGCTACGCGGTTCCAGAACTGTGTCTCGGTTATCAGGCCGGCCTGCCAGTCCGCTTTAGAAGCCTCACCCAAACTGATATAGAACTGATCCAGGCTCATACCGGCCGGCTGCTGAGCCTGCTCCTGGTGCCTGGCGGCGCTGCGGCTGAGTAGGCTTGATACTTCCGCGCTGCTTAGTTTTTTCAATGGTGGCCTGCTTTCTTTTGTATCGAATACTATCTTTATCTATCTACATTTTACTACATGTTTACACAATGTCAATAGTTATTGACAGAAATACATAAAACTGATAAGATGTAGATAGGTACTAAAACATGTGTTTTAAAAGAAAGTGAGGCTAAATGGAAGATAGCATCATGAATTTAAGCGATGCTGCGGACTACTTAGGGGTAACGCTTGTAACCTTGCGTAAAAAAATCAAGGATGGCGACCTGGCGGCATCCGATGATTCTATTGATAGCCGGCAGAAATTAGTAAAGCGGAGCGATTTGGATAAGTTTTTACAGGGGCGCGGGATTAATCCAGAGCAAGCCTTTAAGTTAATGGAGATGCGCCGGAAGTCGCGGCTTGAAGAGCGGTCAAAAAAAGAAGACGCCCAGCATCCTGAAACGGTGGGCGTCTAAACACTGGCAACAGCCTGGCAGGGCTGAAGTCAGTTCGAGTAAATTATAGCAGAGTAGGATTACCCATTGAGCGATGAAACCGCATTAGCTTTAGTTCCAGTTGAAGAGCGCCAGGTGGAGTTCTACGGCGATCAGATCACCGCCGCCCTGGTAGAAACTACCGGCCAGGGGACTATTTATGTTCCTATCCGGCCAATGTGTGATTATCTGGGCCTTACGTGGTCTTCTCAACTTCAGCGCATAAAGCGGGATCCGGTCCTTTCTGAAATGCAAACCGTGGTTGTTATAAACACGGTTCAAGGACCGAGGGAAACCATCTGCTTACCACTGGAATATCTTAACGGCTGGCTGTTCGGTGTTAGTGCCAGCAGGGTAAAGCCAGAACTCAAAGAAAAAGTAATTCGATACCAGCGCGATTGCTACAAAGTCCTGTCAAACCATTTTCAGGGCGAAGCCGCCATAGGTCGAGGCGGCCTAGCCCCCAGCGCCGGTCTGTTACAAATCCGTGAGATGGGCCTGGCTATAGTCAAGATGGCCGAGGAACAGATCGAACTGGAGCAACGCGTTAATAGCCGGCTGGACCGGGCCGCCCTGGTAGTAGGCGACATACAGCGCCGGCTGGGAGTAGTTGAAAAGAAGCTATCGCCACCAGCGTTCATCACGGAAGATCAAGCGGTAGAAATTTCGCAGCGGGTCAAAGCCCTGTCCGAATTCTTAACAGGTAAGGACAAAGCCAAGAACCATTATCAGGGTATATTCGGGGAGCTGTACCGGCGGTTTGGGGTAAGCAGCTATAAGTCGATCCCGCTCAGCCGGTATGAGGACGTGCTTAAATTACTGGAAGAATGGCGGCAAAGCGCCGGCCCCGGTACCGGTGGGACGAATAATAAAAAAGAAGATCCACCTGGCCAGGGCTCGATGTTCGGAGATGATAACCCCCCGGACGCTATATAAATTTATCAGATTGCGGCGAAAAATATAGAGGATTCTATATTTCCCTACCGGCCGAACGCGTTTACAATGTTACTGGTAAGGCGGTGAAAGTGGTAATAGACCTCCGGTTGCGTATAACCGCCGCGCTTCCAGTTCAATTTGAGGCTGGCCAGGGCACAGCCCGGCTGTGTCTTTTGGCACAGAGCGTCCTGATCCCACCTGTGTCTCGACCCGCTGCGCTCTGCTGCGCGGGCAAGGGTTTACCGGTTACACCTGGCAAACCTCGAGACCCGGTGGGATTGCCTGGCGGGGCTCTCTTAAGAGAGCGGCCAGGCAGACGGACGCTCTGTGAGACTGCCGTGCTGGGTGTTTCAAAGTTGACCTGCGTGGTGACCTAGCAACCACGATTGCGCAGGTCAGGGCGTAGGCAGTTCAAAGTGAGCGTGGCCAGACCACAGCAGGTATACCCAGAGAGAGTAGGATATGGGTGTGTTCTGGAAGTAGGAACGTTTAAAGTTATAAGTGGGTAGGATACGGTCGCCAACCGCATTGCTACGAGTTCAACAGAGGTATTTAAACAAAGTTAGCCAGGGCAAAATGGATAACGAAGAAGAAGACGCGGCCGCAATAAATAGGTCCTGGCAGCAAACCCCACATCTTGACGAAGCTGCATTAGCTGCGTGGGAGGAAGATGTTGAAGAAAGGGTTATAAATAGAAACAGGCTGGAGGGACCGGAGCACTCGACATTTATAAACTACCCAGAACCTTTTATTGAGTTTGAAGACTTTCTTATTGATTTCACTAAGAATTTTTTAGACTTTGGTTTTGAACTGGCCGGTCCCAAGAAAATAGGACGAAAAACATACTATTACATTAGATTTATTCGTGACCGCGATGATGAATTCGCCAGGTTTGTAATATGTAAGCGAGGAGTAAAATTAGAGATAAGTATTTACTTCAGTGGCCAAGACGCAAGTACTAAAGAACAGCAGCATCCGAGAGCAGTAAATTACTATGAAGCTGGGCCACGGGGGCAAACCTTCATCATTTTCTGCCAACACTTTTGGGGTAATCTTCATAAAATTTGGGGTGCAGATCTTCCCAATACTATAAAGTCAGACGCTACTGAGCTACGCAATCTACCCGACCTATATATCTATAAAGAAGCTAAATTTAAAGAAACACTAAAGCCTAACGCAGTAATTTACTGGGAACTATACAAAGATTATCGTAAAAGAAAGGGCTTAGGTGAAAATATTAGCTGTAAAAAGATAATTGAGGAGAAAGACCCAAATGGGTTGCTGAATTTAGCTCTTAGAACTTTTGAAGGGTACATACAAAAAGGGTTTAGGAGTACTTATGACGATATTTTTGAGTACAAAGATGGCTAAAATTGAGTAAACCAAAGTATAGACTTAATTTCTAGGTATGTTAGATTTGTAGTAGCACTTAAATAAAAGGATGGTCCGCCTGCTGAACACTGGCGGACCGAATGGCCGAAGACGGATCGGGTTTATTTTTCAGAAGTACCTCATTATAGACAGCCAGTCATGGTTGTGTCAATAAACCCGATCTCCCAGAACCAAAGTTAATACGGACACACCTGGAAAAATGTGCGGGAAATCAAAAACACCCCGTCACAGGCCGCCACGCCTCGGGGGTGTTCTTGAGATTTTTCAACCAGGGCAGTCTAAGCTTACCATAACTGCAGATTTTTGCAAGATAAGCGAAGATTACCCGCAACGAACCAGGAGCGGGAACAATGAGCCAAGATGAAGTATTCGCAGTGCAGGCCGGCGCCCAGCTGGCGGCACTCGACTGGATTTTCTCCTACATCACCGGAAAACCCCAGGAACAACAAAACCTTTTAGCAGTTGAATACCTGATAACGGAGCGCAGTCGTACCCGCACGCTGTTGGATAGAGCCCTGGCTCGTTTACAGGCTACCGGCCGCAAAGCCGCCAGCCGCCGTAGCACGAAATGGGAGGGACTTTAAAATGACTGCCCAACCATTTACCATCAGCGTACTGACCAACCCAAAGATTGAAGAGATCAAGGCCAGACTGGATCTTGCCAGCCTTATAGGTGGCTTCATAGAGGTTAAACCAACTACAGGCGGCCGTTATATTGCGAACTGCCCATTCCACGATGACCATGACCCCAGTCTGAAAATTTACATGAAAAATGGGGAATGGCGGTGGCATTGCTTCCCCTGCAATACCGGCGGTGATGCTATTGACTTCCTGGAAAAGTACGAGGGGTTGACTACTGCGGAAGCTATCCTATCCGCAGCCAATTATGCTGGGTTGTCGGCCGCTTCTAAATCCAGGGCCCCACTGTTAAATAACACGCTCATTCATCCTTATAGGTGCGAGAAGGGCGTCCTACTTTACGAAGCAGTCCGGTATGAATATACCAATGAAACTAAGAATTTTAAGCAGCGCCGGCCGGATGATAAAGGTGGTTGGACATGGAGCCTGGGGGATGTCAGGCGCGTATTATACCGGTTATCTGAACTGCTCGCTGCCGACCCTAAAGCTACGGTATATGTCGCCGAGGGCGAAAAAAAGGTTGATGCCCTCATAGAACGTGGCCTGGTAGCAACCTGTAATGTGGGCGGCACCGGCATGGGCTGGAGGCCAGAATACAGCCACGCTCTAACCGGGCGGAATGTGGTTATCCTGCCCGATAATGACGAACCTGGCCGTAAGCACGCCCAGAAAGTGCTGGCCAGCGTCTACCCGCACGTCGCCTCCGCCAAAATACTAGAACTGCCAGACCTTGAACCTAAAGGCGATATTTACGACTGGCTGCAGGCCGGCCATACCGCCCAGGAGCTAACTGAACTGGTAGCCGCCACCGAATCCATACTACCAGCGCCAAGTGCATCTGCCCCAAGCGTGCGAGTTAAGCCAAAAACCATCAGCGCCAAAGAACTAATTGCTAAAGAATTCGCGCCATTAGAATACATAGTACCAGGCATATTACCGACGGGTTCTAGCTTACTGGCATCAAAACCCAAGCTTGGTAAATCTTGGATGATACTCAACATAGCTATTGCTGTAGCGGCCGGAGGTGTCGCTTTAAGCCAGACAGTTAAAAAAGGCGCAGCTTTATACCTGGCCCTGGAAGATAACGAGCCACGCCTTAAACGCCGACTGGCTAAACTTTGTCCGGACGGTGTGCCTGATGGATTAGATTTTGCCACCGATTGGAAACGCAGCGATCAAGGCGGTTTAGAAGACCTCGAGGAATGGCTGCAAGATCACCCGGATACCCGATTTGTAGCTATTGATACCCTGCAAAAGTGGCGTAAGCCGGCATCAGGACGCGATAATATTTACAACGCCGACTACGAAGCACTGGATGGCGTTACTCGCCTGGCCAGCAAGTATGGTGTATCTATTGTGATAGCTCACCATACCCGCAAGGGAACCAGTGAAGACCCTTTAGAAGAGGTATCTGGCTCCAATGGCTTGACCGGGGCAGTAGATAATGCCCTGATTCTGAGCAGATCGCGCGGTGAGGCTGATGCTGTTATTTACCGTATTGGTCGGGACCTGGAAGAGGATGCTCCATTAGCTCTCAGTTTTGATAAGCGGTTCGCAATCTGGTCAGTGCTGGGGAATGCGGAAGAGCACGCGCTTACCCTGGAACGCCAAGAAATAATTAAGTTATTGAAAGATAACGAGAACGGTTTATTTCCGAGTGAGATAGCCAAACAGCTTGGTAAAAACAGAGTTACGGTTCAATCTATCCTCACTGAAATGAAGGAAGCTGGCCAGGTTAGTCAAGAAGCATTTAAAAAGCCTTACAAGTTGGGCAACTTGGACAACTTAGGCAACTATACCAACTTGGGCAACTTGGGCAACTATGAGGAAAATGAAGAAGCTCTGGAACCTGTTCTAACTGATACTACAGGTATAGATGAGCCGCCTACACTTTGGAGTCCGGTTGATATTAGTAATACAGTTGGGGAAGTTAGCGTAGTTGCCCAAGTTGCCCAAGTTGCCGACTCTTTACAGAATACATCCTCTACCAGCAAAACTTTTACCGGCTATGCCAGGCTAATTGAAACGCTGGAAGATTACTACACACTCAAGCCGCTTTTAGAAGAGATCAAACTCTCGCACGAGATTACCAGTGAAGAGAAGTTCAACTTGTGCAGTGCTGGCTCGAAAAGGTTAGAAGAGTTAATGTTTTAAGGTAGCCCGTAGCGGAGGTAATAGAAAGTAATGCCAGGCACCAAAAACTATAACCAGGCACAGGCCTACCACCTGGCCGGCTGCGCTTTATTTGTGGCAACCTACCTCAGACTAATGGCCTTTGATGCAGCCGGTCACCTGATTAACCGTAACGTGGCTGAACGGGCTTTGGAAAATGATTTGACTGCCCTGGCTGTGCTGGCGAAGGGCGCAGCAGGCCGGGGTAATACCGACTTGCTGGTTGAAGCTGCGGCCATTGTTACCGGCACCCAGCCAGAGGCTATTTACTACCAGTTGCTGACTACTGCAGTCGCTGTGGCGAATAAAGATAAGGTTACCGGTGGCGAGCGACGAGGCCGGAGGGCAGCCTGGCGGTTTAAAACACCGGGATCGACCGGGGTAAAGATAGCTTCGTAGCCGAGGCAAGTGTAAAAACAAGGCCGGGTCATATCCCTAGTTATAGTCATAAGTACACTACAAGTTTTAAAGTGGTAGGAGGTACAGGCGGTGAGTATACATTTAGAGCAAGACAGCGAGGACGGCCTGACCGTCGAGTTAAAAGCCTTTGGTCCGGCGGACTGCCAGCGGGTAGACCTTGCGCTCGGGTTCGCCCTGCCTCAACCGGCAAAGGTGGTCAGGCACGCCTGGTCGAACGGCAAGACCTATTCCTTTTTTAAGGCAGACTGCCCGACCGTTCAAAGCTGGCTGCATAAACCACGAACTCGCGCAACGGTCCGGCGTCGGCCTACCCCTACCACTACCAGGCCAGCCCCAACCCCGCCGCCGGCATGGGTCCAGGTTGGCAGTGCTGGCAGCCAGGAGCCGAAACCGGCAGCATAACTGAAGTGACTTATAGCCGGTGTGACAATAACAAGTAACAAACAGGTTTACATAATTAAAGTTATGGCCAATGGAAAAGCAACCGACAAGATAAAGATCAACGCAGCTGAACGCCGGGCGAAGGTCATCGAACTACGCAAGGCGGGCGGCAGCTACCGGGCTATCGCTGTCAGCGTGGGGGTAAGTCCTGAGCAGGTGCGGCGTGACCTTAACGCATCGCTGGCCGGGCTGCTGCAGGAAGAAGCCGGGGCTATGGCCGGTATGCGGCAGTTGGAGTCTGAACGCCTGGACGCGCTTACCCTCTCTTTCTGGGAAGGCGCGGTGAAGCTAAAAGACCCGGAGGCGGCTGGCATTATTTTAAAGTGTATGGACCGGCGGGCGAAGCTGTTCGGGCTTGATAGTCCGGTAAAACAGGCCACGCTGATGCAGGGCGATATTACCCTGCGGGTGGACTATGCCGACCCTGAACATGAAACCGCCGAATCTGAAACCGGAAAAGAGAGAGGAGGTTACAGCCTTGAGCCAGCCAACAGCAGCAGCAACCCAGACACAATTGAAATTGACCTTGCCTAGACCGCACGCTGCCCAGTTACAGGTGTTACGCGAGGCTGGCCGGTTTAACGTGCTGGCCTGCGGCCGGCGCTGGGGCAAGTCCACCCTGGGTATTAACCGCCTGGCCGAAACCGCGATCAAGTATAAGAAGCCGGTAGGCTGGTTCAGCCCGACTTACAAAATGCTGGGTATTACCTGGCGCGATACCCTGAATGTTCTGAGGCCGGCCATTACTAAAATGAACGTACAGGAGCACCGGCTGGAATTCATCACCGGCGGCAGCGTGGAATTCTGGAGCCTGGATAATCCCGACTCGCCGCGAGGCCGGGCCTATGCCGAGGCCATTATTGACGAGGCGGCGATGGTGCAAACGCTGGCTGAGACCTGGTCCGCCGTTATCAGGCCGCTGTTGACCGACTACCGGGGCAGCGCCTGGTTCCTGTCCACCCCGCGCGGCGGCGACGACTTTAAGCAGCTTTACGACTGGGGCCAGGACCCGCTAAAGACTGAGTGGGCGTCCTGGCAGATGCCAACCAGTAGCAACCCGCACATATCGCCGCTGGAGATCGAAAGCGCCCGGCAGGAACTACCGCAGCGCATCTTTGAACAGGAGTACCTTGCACTTTTTGGGCAGTCAGCCGGGTCAGCCTTCCGCAACGTGCGGGCCTGCGCTACCGCTGCCCGCCTGGCGGAGCCTTACACCGGCGGCGGACCGTTCGTGGTGGGGCTGGATTGGGGTCAAAGTAACGACTACAGCGTTATTGTGGTGATGGATGCCGCCACCGGCCGTATGGTCGATATGGACCGCTTTAACCAGATCGGCTGGGAGGTGCAACGCGCGCGCGTCAAGACTATGTGTGATAAGTGGCGGGTGAGCAAGCTTATAGCCGAAAGTAACAGCATCGGCGGGCCGAACATTGAGGCGCTGCAGCGGGAGCGGCTGCCGGTAGAGGCGTTCGTTACCACCTCTGCCAGCAAGCCGCCGCTGATTGAAAGCCTGGCGCTGGCGTTCGAACGGGGCGAGATCGCCGTCATAAATGACCCGGTGCTGGTCGCCGAACTGGAAGCCTACGAGCGGACCGCCTCCGCCGCCACCGGACGGCCTCAGTACGCCGCTCCGGGTTCGGGCCACGATGATACGGTTATCGCCCTGGCGCTGGCCTGGTATGCCTTCCAGCACCGGGGCCAGCCCTTTCACGCCATAACCGGCGGACCAAGAATGCAGGTGGCTCAGGCGCAAGTCCGGCCAGGTCTACCCGCAATGGGCGGCTATGCCCGGCATGGCGTGGGTTCTGGCGGTATGGGTAGGGGTGCAGCATCCGGGTTGCGCGGCCCTACCGGCCAGGACAGAATTCTTTAACATATTTTTATTCATTTTTTATCAAGGGGCCTGGGACGCACAACCGATGACCTATCAATAACAAATAACAACAATAAGGAGTAAGTAACCACAATGTCAGACTTATCCGAATTTTACGAGCAATTTAAGTCGCTGGCCGCCAGCTGTGAAGCCGGAGCTAACGCGGTCCAGGAACGCACCGCTTCGACTGTCCGCAGCCTGGAAGGGGAGATTAACGCCCTGCAAGCCGAGCGCACAACCGTACAGCAAAATGCCAAAGCCCTGGCCGCCTCCGGCAAGTTTGCCGAGCTGCGAGCCGCTAACGACCGGTTCACGCACATACCCATCCTGGTCCAGCAAAAGACCATCGAGGCCGCCAAGTTGCGAGTGAAGGAAGCCGTTGACATCCAACATCTTTATCAAGATTATGGGACCGCCGCCGGCGCTGTGCTGGAACAGGCCAGGCCGGTATTCCAGGCCATTCAAACTCAGTTCCTGGAAATGCAGGGAGCCCTGGCCGGAATTGGCTCGCAGCTCGGCCTGAGGCAGTCAATGGCCTTCGATGCCGGGCAAGAGATCAAGCGGGCTGAGAAAGCCCTGCAGGCGGCCATCGATGCCGCCGCCGGATCGGGAACCGAGGCCACCGGCCAGCCTCAGGAGGTGACGTTATGAACGAACAAAGACGCCGACAGCTAATGCAAGAATCAGCGTCCGGGCGTGATATGCTCCGGGCTGAAGACGCGCAGGCCGCGAACGCGAAGCAGTCCGGCCAGGCTCCGGCCCAGGCTCCGGCAGCCAGCGCGGCTGACCCCCTGACCGCGGACCAGCGCCGGCAGATGAACACGCTAAAGGCCGATCTTGAACGGTTGAAGGCTGACAACGCCAGGTTACAGGCCGCCTCGCCGGCGGAGTCGCAGCGCCGGATACAACGCGCCCTGGAGGCTACGCCACTGGGACGGGCTGTGCTGGCTGAGGAAGCGAAGCAAGCCGTCCGGGGCCAGCCTTAGACTACACCGCTGCTGAAAAGCAGCCAGCCGTTGGCTCCTAGCGGCCTAGCGGGGCGGTTGGTCCCCAGACCGCCGCCCTCTATAACTGTTTTTATTTACCGGCTGGTTATTTAATCTCCTGTAGACCGTAACGGTAGGGACTTACTCAGGCGTTTTTCTCTCATTATCAACCGGGATCGGGTCATTTCGGGGCTATAGGATCAGGTCATCAATTTTAGCGATTAGAAAACTCATTCCGAACTGGCCGGACTTACCTCCCTTTGGGCGGCACCAGCAAGACAGTAAGATTCGCCTCTGGCCGGCGGGACTTTTAGAGTTTACTAATAACTCATTAAAATCGACTTTTAATGTATTAGAATCCCAACTACTACATTATTAATATTAATAATAACTTCATAGGCCTGTAACGTACTCGTAATATTAAAATATTATTATATGTGTATAGCTAACTAAACAAATGAAGATAGTGCCTATTTCGGCATAATTGAGTGTTGGATTTCCAAAAGGAAGTAAGAAGTATGACAACTAAAAAGCCCGCAGCTTTTAAGCGATTTCACGTACTCGCTATTATGGCCCTGCTGGTGGGGCTATTATCGCCATTGAGCGAAGTCATGGCCGGGACAGCAACATCAGGCACATACAGCCAGGTTGCTACGGATCCCAGTATTACCGGCTTTGAGGTCGGTCACTACGGAAACATAGGTATAACAGGCGAGGCCTGCTGGGATTTGGCGATCGATGGATTCAGCACGTCTAATTATTGCACTGGTGACACTGTCAGTGGTCAGTGGCCAAGCTTCATGATGGCCGGGCGTAATTTTACGCTTACACAGACGAAAGTCCCTGCCGACCCATGTGCTGGCAGAGCCGAAGGTACCAGTACGTTTGTCGCTGGTATGTTCGAGGTTTTCTCTGCAGTCAATACCTGCCAGGTACCACCTCCCATATCTCCTAATCCTCCGCCTGCCGACGGCACATTAGTGGTCCAGCTGGTAAACCAGATTGGCGTCCCGGTACCGGCAGCCTGTTTTGATATTACTCTCAATTACAGTATTGCGGTCAAGACAGCGAGCGGTTGCACCGACGCCAATGGCCAGTTCAAGGGCACCTATTCCGCCCCGGCGCAGGTGAGTGTCCACCAGACCAACGTACCTACCGGCTGCATCGCTGCCTCGTCAGACGTGACCGGAACGCTGGATCCTAACACGACTACAACCCTGAAAATAACGAATGCGTGCAGCGTGCTTAACATTCGCTTAACAGAGCAGGCGCAATTAGCAGTACCTGGTGCTTGCTACACCGTTACCGATGCGCTCGGTACGGCACAACAGGGTGTCTGTGATACCGATAAAGATGGTATAGTCACCCTGTCTAACCTTGCTCCGGGAACCGCCTATATTAAAGAGACTTCCGGACCCACAGGTTGCATTTATCCTGATGATTTAAAGCTAACCATCAACGGTGTTGGCGGATCGGCCATGATCTACGCTGGCCTGGTCAGCACAGGTAACCTGAGCAATTTTTGTCAACGCTGGAAAACACCACCCGGGTACCCCTTAATAGTGGAACTGGGCAATAATCTCACAGGCGCCTGGGCAAAGGGAAAGTATCTTAACAAGGCCAGTGATGATTGGAGCAAATCATCAGTCCTTGACACTAAAATTGTTAAAGGCGGTACCAATCCAAAGTATTGCTTACCTACACCCGGACGAGTAGAAGTATGTAATGCTAATTACGGTCCAACCCCCTGGGTAGGAATTGCTAATACATATACTGTTAATGGCTATATATATCAGGCTACTGTTAAAATGAACGATTACCTTTTAACCGGTAGACTGGCTAATGATGTGCCCATACACACCTCTATACTCTGCCAGGAATTAGGCCATACCCTTGGCCTGGTGCAACACCAGGATGAAATCACGACTAATGCGAACCTCTTGGATGCAAATGGCGTTGCATCATGTATGGATTACTCCAATGATGTTGTTCCTAATCAGCAGCCGAACCAGACCGACTACGACAACCTGGTTACTCTTTACACCTTAAAGCCTATCAGCCCGGCCGTTGGGGCTACAGCAACATCTGCCGGAGTAACATCCACTACTACAACCATGGCTTCTATTTCCCAGGTTGAAAGTTTTATGTCAGCCGACCCGGCAAAGGCTAACCCAACTGAGTGGGGGCGGATGATTAAACAGTCGGCGGATGGTTATCAGCAGGTCTACGAGCGCGACTTTGGCGGGGGCTATAAAGTCCAAACGTTTGTATATCTGGCCGAGCCGCATGGAAAATAAGGCCTTCTGATAGATTCCTGAACCACCGTAGAATTTGTAAGAGGACAGGTAAACACCTGTCCTCTTCTTACTTTCTTTTATAGATAGGCTGAACATATATCGAGCAGGTAAGGTGTGTAATAGAGAGAAAAATAACCATTACCCAAGGTAAAGGCTCAATTCACTTTTAATTAGGACCAGTAACAAGCCAACCAAGAAGGTTCGCCAAAAACCGGTGGGTCTTTCTTATGTACTTGCCGGCGATCAACTGCTTGACGGTAAACGGGTCCACCGGTTCAGTAGCTTGGCCTTTAACGGGCTGGAGGTAGCAGCCGCCGGCCTTGCGGTCGTGGTAAAGGGGTATGCCGGTCCGCATCGCGGCCAGGACCTGCTGTTGCCTGGGTTTGAGCGCCATTATCAACCCACCTACCCGCCGCCCCGCTGCTCCCGGCCCATCTCACGCCACAGCCACCAGGCTCCGGCCATTGTCCCAATTCCGCATATTCCTATCACCAGGGCGAACACTTCCAGCGGCAGAAAGTTAGCCATGAGCCAGACAGCGGCCAGCGCCGGTGGTACTAGCAGGGCGAACCAGGCCGCTTCGACCAGCACATCCTTGAGGGTCAAGGTTGCGGTTTCCTGCTGCCGAACACGCGAGCGATAGCCCGAACCACCATGCCTGCCCTCTGAGGTGGCAGCGGAGTCTCTGGTGGCGTTTCTAGCACTGTGGCCGGTATTTGCCCCTCTGCGGCCTGTGAAGGCTCTTGGACGGCCTCACGCGCTAATTGCTCCGCCTCCAGGCGCTCTTCCAGGTTTGCGACTCGCTCTGTCAACTGTCCAATAGTCAAAGCCTCTAACCGCCGGGCCTCTTGCAATTCCTTGACTTCCAGCCGCCAGGCATCCTGGACCTCATCCAGCCGCGATTGAAGCCGGTCACGCTCCTGCTGAATAGCCATAAGCGCCATAGTCGCAACCTGGTTGGCTTCCTGAGCCTGGCTGGTAGCTGGTTTGGACTTGACTCTGGACTCTGGACTGTCATTTTCACTGTCAAAGTCCAGAGTCTCAGAACTGTCAAAAAGGCGCCTGGTACGGTAGTTTTCCAGGCTTTCAGC
>MWWH01000265.1_pt1 | contig 14775 bp, 18 predicted proteins | sample 1047231 | NCBI WGS metagenome assembly MWWH01 (sample SAMN06349967, study PRJNA376086) | soil metagenome | isolation source: MG3-2 sample Antarctic (ecotone) soil | place: Antarctica | collected 2015-01-13 | reverse complement strand
AGAGATAGCGTTGTTTACCATTTTGAGTTAAGCCATTGCGGGCGAGTTGATCGCTGCCACAGTGATAGCATTTTAATTTGACCATGCGAGCGAGTTTACAGCCTCTCCCCCATTTGAGCCACTACCACATCTTTAATCGTGGCGTGAAGACTTGCGGTCGCTTGCTGTGCAGCGGTCGCTTTTTTTTCCACGTCGCCGCCGTCGTCTTCTCCGTCCTCACCTCTGGTCTTCGGCTTCGGTCTGGCGTAGCGATTCGCGCCGCTAAAGTAGCCGTGATCGTCTTGCGTCTTTTTGATGAGCGCGCCTAGTTTTTCGACGGCATCCCCCGCCTTGCCGGTCGCCTCTTCCGTCGTCGGTGCGATGTCGGCCAATGACTTCAAAAACTCATACTGCGTCCTTTTCGTGTCATTGATCGAAGCCTTGAGGCCGTCAAGTTTGATGTCGGGAACGGCAGCGAGCAGACCGGCGAGGTTTATCCCGCTGTCTATCGGCAGAGCCGCCGCGCCGTCCGTGCCGGTGATGAGGTTTTTAATTTGCGCCAACATCGCGGGCGTCAGCGTCGGCGCTTGTTTGCCGGAACGCACGCCGGGTAAGAACTCGCCCGCGCTCGACGGCAAATCATTCAGGCCGGGCATGTCCGTGCGCCCCGCCCCATACGTGGACTGGAACCACTTTCTAAATTCAGGGATTTGTAGCAGCGTATTCCATTGCTGCGAGGTGCTCATCCGGGACATCTCGCCCGCGCCGGATGAGGTGCGCGGCGTCTCGTTTGCCCCGGTATATATCTTCGTTACGAAGTCCATAGGGCGCTTGCGACCCGGCAGCGTCGAGCCGGGTAAGCTTGCCCATTCAGCGCCCGCTTTCTTTAATGCGCCCACAAAATTGTCAGTGAGCAATTCCGTCAGCGCGCCGCTTCGTCGCAATAACTCGACGGCGCGCAGGTCTTGATTGTGCGGGGAATAATCGAGGCCATGAAGGGCTGCTAATTTAGATTTGTTCGTCGTGCCTGTGATCTGATACGCGCCGAATGCCGTACTCGGCCCCGCTTTCGTCACTAACCCCACGATGTTTGGATGCTTGGAGAGGTCTTTTATTCGACTTCCACCAACGAGCGTGTGATAATCCGCGCCCTCTGATTTGCGAATAACTTCAAGAAATGCTTTTACGCGCGGGTCGTTTAGAAAGTCTTCAAGTCCTGCCGCCACTTTTTCCGCCCGCGCCCCTTGCACAAACCCCGTCACCAGCGACAACCCCGCCGCATATCCGAGCCGCGTCATCACCTGTGACGGCGAGTGCTGCTCCATCTTGTCGCGCCACCCTTGCTCAAGCTGCGCGCCCGCGTCTGCGCCTTCTTTGTACAGCCCACCGGCGGCATCCTTCGCGCCTTTCGTGACGCCCTCGATTGCGCCGAAGCCCAAGCCCTGAAAATCGCCGGTTGCCAGCGACGAGAGAATGCCGTCGAAGCTGCCGAGAACGGCCTTTTGCATCCCGGCGGCTCCCGTCGTGAAATTCTTAGCGGCAGACGAAGACAACCCGCCGATTGCACCCGCCATGCCGCGCTTCACTTGCTCGAATGCAGGCTCGAACGCCTCGCTCGCGCGTTGCTGATTCAGGTCTTCGATGGTTGACCACATCGAGGAATAAGTGCCCTCGGTGTCTTTCATCAGCCCTTTGAAATCGCGCCCCATGCCGGCGACGATCACCTTGACGGCAACGTCGGCGTCGAGCTTGTTCTGCTGTGCGAGCTTCTGAACGTCGGCAACCGTCTTGCCCGCATACTCGGCCAGATATTTCCACGCCGGAATGCTGCTCTCGGCAAGCGTCGTCAACTCTTCGCCGCTCACCTTCCCTTTCGTTTTAATCTGTCCGAGTTGCAGGATGATGCGGTCGAGCTTTTGCGGATCGCCGCCGAGGCCGGCCACCGCATCGCCGATGCTCGTCAGCGTGGGAATAATCTCTTCAGCCTTGAAGCCGACGGCCTGTAATTGCTGCGAAAGTCCGATTAGCTGCTCCGCACGGAAGGGAGTCTTTGCCCCGAAGTCGATTAAATCCTTGAGGTGCGACTTTGCTTTCTGAGCAGCGTCTTCAGCCGACAAACCCGCGTTTTTGAAGATAGTTGTAAAAGCAATCTTCGACCGTTCCTGTAAATCCAGAAAGTCGAACGCCGTTGTAACTTCGCCCTTGAGTCCGCTGCCGAGTTTTGAAAGCGCCCCGGTCAAAAGGTTGCCGCCGAGCACCCCGCCGAGCACGCCGAGCGCACCGCCGCCACCACCGCCGCCTGTCAGCGACGAGAGAAAGCCCGCGCCGGATGCCGCAATCGAGCTGCCGGGAATTGCCGCGATGATTGACTTGAAATTGCTTTTGAGCCTTTGTTCAAATTGATGTGCGCGAGTCTCGCCCCGCTTGAACGCATCATCGAACTGCGTCACGAAAGACTTGTGGAAGTTGCCGCCGACCGCGTGCAGGTTCCGCGTGATGATCGTTGCGCTCTGCCGCGACCGTTGCTCAACACGAGTGAAGTCCTGACGTGCCGACGCTTCGACGGACGAAAAAGATTTCCTTGCGTCCGTCTCCATCCCGCCGAAAGTACGCGCGGAGTCTTTCGTGACTTCGGCGAACTCTTCATGCAGAAATTGCTTGAAGCGGCGCACCTCATCGCGCGCGTCTTTCGTGTCGCCCGTTATTTTCAGTCTCAGGTCAGTCAACGTCTAAAACCTCTACTCTGAGCGAAAAACTGCGCTGCAATTCCGGCAGCGTTCAAGCTCATCGTTTTCCGGCTCCATGCTTTCGTGCTTGCACCACATCATCGTGGCCGTCATTTGCGCGGCCATGCGCGCGAGCGCGACGGCCTGCTCGCGCGCCTCATCGCGCTCGACCTCATACAGCTTCAACGCGACGGCGCGGTCGAAGTCGAGCAACTGCAAATCACCCGCCAGCAGCGTTGACGGGCGCGTCCCTGTCAGCTTTGCGACCGCCGCGAGTTCGAGCGCGGCGTGTCCGTCCCTTATTCTTAGAAAAGGTTTCGAGAGTCTCCCCGCTGATTCCCTCGCCTCCCTTCACCGGCACGGGGCAGCCTCTCAATACCCAACTAAACACCGCGTCAACGAACTCCGGCGCACGCTCTGAAAGTTCCATGTAGTCGAGCACGTCGGCGTCCGGCGTGTTCGCCGCCCCGTCGCCGACGCGCGGCTCGACGAGCACGCGAGAGACTACGGTGCGCTGAAAGCGATGCGCCGCCATCACATCGTCAGTGTTGACCGCCTCAACCGCGCTCTGTATCGCTTCGGAATTGCCGAGATTGAAAGCAACGTGCGCGAGAAAGTCAGGCATTCTTCCCGACCGCACGTAACCCTCAAGCGACAGTGGCCGCACCTTGCAAGGCAGACCGGCGAAGGTCATTTCAAGCGCGGGCGTTTCGGGTTCGGCGGCGGCGCGCTCGTCAAGTTTCTGTTTGAATGTGTCTGTGATACTGGTGCTCATAAAATTCATCCTTTCCTTTCAATCCGTCTTATTACGTCCAACTGATTTGTCGCCACTCAAAATATTTTGAGTCAGCTTTCTGACTTCATCAACGCGGCGCGGCGCTTTGCGCCTTCGTAGTATCCAAGCGTCAACTTTGTCGCTGGAGCCATCGAGTCGAAGGCTTTGGCGTTCGTCTCTCTGAGCGAAATTAATCTTTCGTAGAAGGCGTTCGGCTCAAAGCGTGCGCGCCCTTCGGCGGCAGCCTCTTGCGCTGCAACGTCAGAGAGTTCCAACTTCATGCTGCACGCTCCGTTCGTTCGTTATCGTCGAGCGCGTCAACTTCTTTCTCTATCAAAATCTCGCCGCCACCTAGCCCCGAAAGCATGTTGGCGTAGATTTGAATAGTCGGGTTTCTCTCCCACATGCTGACAAGTAACGGGTCGCCGATAAACTTCACGACACCGCGCGGCTTTTCATCAACGCAGCCTTCCCACGCAATCGCTTCCGCCTCGATCTGCGCGTAAAGCAAGTCAACTAACTCAGGCTTCACCGGCGCGAGCAATTCGAGCAGTTCAGGTGTCAACACGCCGGCGGGCGCGTCGAGTTCAAGACCTCGCAGGTCATCACTCAAGCAAACTTTGACGCCCAACTCCCAGAGGTGATACAGAGCAATTTCGGCGTTCATAGCGTCACCCTTTCCCGCCCGCCCCTGCTAGACGTATCGGGCTGCCGCGCGATCCAAGCAAGGGCATGGTCAACGGTCTTTTCGATGTAGCTATCCCGTCGCCCCTTCTGCTTCAAACTCACGCGCGCCAACTCCGAGATGATGGCGTGCCGGTCGTGCCCCATGCGTGCGGCAGCGCACGCGAACGCAGCTTCGGCGCTTGACCTATCCGGCCTATTCTCATCTTGCTTCCAGTGCTTTTGCAGATAGGTGTTGAAGTCGGGGAAATGCGTCGGGGCTTTGCCGCTCACGACGCGCTCGATTTTCGGCGCGGCCTTCGGTTGCTCGACGGGCGCGAGCAACCCCGCAAGCTCCAACTCGCCGGGCGCGACCACGCGCCCCTCTGCCGCAGAGACGAGACGCACGCGCGGGAACTCTCCAAATTGTTTCCTGTATTTTTCTTTTGCGTTGATGCAGCCGGGCAGCCGGATTGAGTTGTAAGCGCCGCCGTTCGCCGTCTCTTTATTTTCTTTGAACTTCCGCAACAACCGATCTCGCAGAGCAACGCGCGATTCATCGCTTGTCCCGGATGCCAGCGCGAGCCAGCACTGGAAATTTCCCGGTGATGTTTCGGCCACCATGAAGCTGAAAGGTCGAAGCGACTCAACCACATTCGCCGAACAGTCATCAACTTGAATCAACGGGCATTCCTGCGGACGCAGGCAGAGGCTTTCCGAATTGTCATCGCTCCGGCGCACATAGCCGACGAGTTTCCGCTTCAAACTTTCGCTTGAATCATCAAACGCCTTCACCTTTGGCTCGCCACCGGCCAACGGTATCATGCTCAGAAATACCACCTTGAACTTGACCGCCCCGACGCTTTCCAACAGATGCACGGTCTTTCTCGCCGTGTCCTCCGGGCTGTCGAGTTGAGGCGCATCAACTTTTTCGACGTTTGGCGTTTTTGCTGAGGTTTCCGGCGTTTTAGGGTCATTCCACCCGGACAAATCTGTCCGGTTACTTTGAGGTGCGGCGGACGCATTTTTTGACTTGTCCGGCCTATTAGTCACAGGGGGGACAAGGGATAAGCGGGGGCTGTCAGCGTCAACAGTTTTCCCGAGCCACGCCGTTTCAATCTCTTGTTGAAGCCGTAGGCGAAAATCAACCTGTTCGTCTTCACTCATCCCGCGCTCGTCGGCAAACGCTCTTCCCTGCTTTGCCAGCTTGCGCGCCATTGCGAGATACGGCGCGGCTATGTCTGCGTCCTCCGTCTCGTCTTTTTGCGGCTCTGCCTTTCCGCACACTTCGCATACTCCGTTGATGAACTGACACACGGCGCAGGGCGCGATCCAGTCGGGCGCGTACTTCGGGAATTGCTCGCGGAACGCTGCCAGCGCATCCCCGCGAGCGCGGGCGATGCGTTTGACCGGCATCCTGTCGCGCAATTCGCGTGAGCGACGGATGATGTCGTTGACTAAATCAGTGAGCCGGTCAGTCCACGCGGAAGCCTGTCGCGCGCCTTGAACCATTTCCCCGCCCCCTTCTTTCAGGAAGAGTGCGAGATGAAGACGGCGTTGCCTTTCCTCGACGGGCTTCCATCGCCGACTCCACGCGCGCGTGAGCGTATCCTTGAGCCGCGTCTCTTCTTCTTTGCTCAACCCCTGCGGAAGCATCTGCCGGCGATGATAAAGTTCGAGCAACCATGCTGCCGCGTGGAATCTTCTGTGAAGGCTTGGCATGTTCGTGCCGCCTTCAGGCTTTGACTCATCGGGCAGATAGTCAGCGCGGCGGCTCGCATCCATCAGGGTTTGAAGCGTAAGTTGATCGTCTTCCGAGAAGCCGAGGGATGCGCTCAGGTCGCGCAGCACCGCAACGAAGTCACTTGAGAAGCGGCGAGCCTTGAGCGTCTTGGAATCAACGCGCGGGCTTTTAGTCTCGCGCTCATACTCGCCGGCTCCGTCTTCAATGTCCTGCTCGATGGGTTCGGTTGGCTGGTCTTCGTCAAACAAGTGGCTGTCAGATTGTGCAGACATCACGCAGCCCTCCGCGAACGCAAACTATCAGCCCACATGCGCTGATGAGCCGCGTGCGCTTCCGCGTTCCGGCACATCGCATCGAAAGCGCCGTTGGAGATGTCACGGCCACCGACAAGACGCGCGCCATCAGGCGTCACAAGATAAGCGTGGCGACTTGGAAAGACATGGCCTCGGCTTGAGACGTGGGCGCTATGGACATTGGCAACGCCCCATGATGAAGCAGGCTGCGGTGCGCTTTTTGTGTTGTGCGATGATTGTTGGGCGTGATATTCTTGCATTGCTGATTATCCTTCGGTCGCTTCCAGACGACTTCGGTTAGAGAGCCAAGTTTGCCGCTTGGCTCTTTTCGTTTTTATGCGGCGCGTACCATCGAACGCTGTTTGAAAGCGTCCACATCTTCGCGCGTGAATTTGTACCAGCGATTGAATCTGTAAGCGGTGAGCTTGCCGGCAGCGACGAGTGCGCGCACCGTAACTTCAGTGACGCCTAATTCGGCGGCGACCTGCGGCGAGTTCAAATAGGGTTGCTGACGATCTTCTGTCTGCATAGAAATAGACCTCCATCGGCGAGGCTGGTAAGCCCCGGCAGAGTCACAAAATGCTGTGCTTGGGTTGGTGTTGTTTGGCGGGCTGAAGGATAAGGGGCTTGCCAGCGCGCGGGCGTATGCTTTAGAATCCCCTCGCTTCAGTTGGCAGCCACCAACGAAAAGCACTAGCTAAAAAAGCAAAGCAGCGGGGCGCGGAACTTTAAACGGGGTTCGCGCCCTTGCTTTTTCAAATAACCTTATCTAACGAAACGCACTATAGATGATGCGGTGCGTGTAACGCAAGCTTTTTCACTCACCCCGCTTCCGCGTTTGCCAGTACATCATCTTTCAAAACATCCCAAGACGTGCCACGTCTTCGTAATTGATCGCGGATCGCGCTGACGGTCACGCCGAAAACTTCAGCGATTTCTTTTTGCGTCGCGCGTTCTCCACGTTCACGAATAGTCCGCCGCAACTTCGCCTCATCAATCTTCGCGCCACCTCGCGTCTCCTGTCTGTAGAACTCGAAAGCCTTGCCGATGATCTCTAATTCTTTCGGCGTGTTCTGATGGCTCGCAAACCCATGCACCGTGACCATGCGGCCATGATCCTCGTGCGAATGCACATCAATCTTTAGCGTGCTGTCCTTGTGCGTGATGCGCGCGGCGAAGTAGTAAACAAAGTTCTCAGGCTTCCCGTTTTCACCCTCCGTCCACTTGCGGCTGAGAAAAGCACCGGACGGTGAAGGCAGTTCCGTGCGCGATTCGACGCCGACGATTTGAACTTGAAAACCAGCATAGCGCGGCGTGAGATGTGCGTCCGTTACGGTCTTGACGAGATACTTGCCCCGCTTAATTTCAGGCGTGCCGAGGTGAACGACAAAGCGCGGATCAACCGCGTAACCAACGGCCAAAAGTTTTGCCCCCTTTTTCAGCGGCAATGGCTTCTTGAACTTCTTGCCATTCAGCCAGTGTGACCCGTAGCGCCTCATGCTCGCGTTGTAGGTCACGACGTGATCCGATTCGTCTGGCGTAAGCACGCGATCAAGAAACTCAGCGTCAGCGCAGTAAGGGCATTTAGTTTTCGCCATCGCTACCCTCTCGCTTTAATCAAATCCGTGAGCGCGTCAACTTTGGAAGCCAGAGCCGCGACCGTCTTATCCGTGTGAGCCTGTGCATCAGCCAGTCGCACCATCGCATCTTCCGTTCGTATCTGCGCGTCCACCAGCGCGGCGATCTTGCGCTCCGTCTCAGCCTGCGCCGTGCCGAGTTCGTTAATCCACCCTGTATGCGTGTCGTCTCGCTCGTCGAGGTTGCGCGTCATTTCCAGCAACGTGGCGAAAGCATTCTCAAGGCGTGCGACTCTCTCTTCTGTGCTCATCTCATTCTCCGTTTCCGTTACAACTTCGAGACGTAAGATTCAAGGTCAAGCCGTTTGATCGTCCAACCGCGCCGCCCCGCGATAATCTTCGCCTTCAACTTCCCCGCGCGAATCGCATCCCTCAAAGCGTCTTTCGAGAATCCACTGAGGCGCGCGGCCTCAGAGACGGAAAGCGTGAGCTTGTGCGCGATGTCCGAGATGGTGGGCTGCACCGGCGGGCGCGCAGCTTCAAGCATCGCGGCGAACTGCCGCAGGTTCTCAATCTGCGAAGGCGCGACAAGCCCCGTTGCGCGTCTGTTCGGGGCTTCCAGTTGCGTGTCGGGCGTCTCTAATTCAAGCCTCAATCTCTCGACCGCATCGGATTTGAAGTCGGCCTGCTTACCCGTGCGCCCCCGGATATATTCGACCGCGCCAAGTCTGCCTTCACCGGCGTATCTCTCGACAAGGCGGGTTGAGACGTTCAAAGCCTCTGCGACTTCCTTTTTATTCATCGTTTTAAGCCCCGCCATAGCCCCGCATTCGTGGCTGTTCGTGGCTTCCGAGTAGTACGGGACGCCCGTTTCAGCACAGGGCAAATACGGGCGAAGTTTTCAAGGTACGAACAGACGCGCAGGGTGGCTGTTCGCGGCTTCACATCGCCGGGGGGAATCGGGGTTTCATTCCTTCATGGACGGAGCAGGTATCACGATTACAAGATTTCTTTTTCCCGACACCTGCACGCCGACGTTCGCCCCACTTTTAGTCTCGAAAAGGAAAACGGGTTGCCCATCCATTGTGCTACTGCCCAGATACTTGTTCGTGAAGCCTTCAGGAGTTTCAACGGCTTTCATCGCGCCAAGCGCGGCTAAAAACATATCCACGTCCGGCATCCCCTTCGGGTCTTGTGTGTGAGTTGCTTCGGCAGTAGCAACAAGTTCAGGTGAGAACAGGACGACTCTGAACTCGCGCCCGTTGCGCTCACCTGTGGAGCCATAGATGTTTTTTCCGAGTTGATAAACCTTCTGGCCTTTAATCTCTATGGCATCCATTCCCTGCGTCGGGAATGCCCATACAACGGGTTTCCAGACGAGCGGCGGATTTTTCGTCTGCGCCACCACCGCCGGAGTGATAGAAAGACTCAACAGTACGAACAGGATTATTTTTGACGCGCGCATTTCTTTCCGTCCCCTCATGCCACCTTGCGCTTTCGTGCTGGCTTCACATCTTCGGCCTTTTGTTTTGGTGGACGCCCCGCCGCTTGCTTTGGAATATCTTTCAAAGCATCAGGCGCGATTAGATAATCACGGCCTACCTTTTGAGCAGGGAGCCGGCCAGCCTCAATCATCTTCTGGATAGCCCGCACTGTTAGCCCTAACCTGTCCGCCACTTCAGCAGTAGTCAATAAAGTCGTACTCATGGACGTGTACGTTACGACGAAAAAGAAATTACGTCAAGACGTATTTTATCCTTGACACCTTTTACGTTATGGCGTAATATCTTTTACGTCAGGACGAACTAATTAAAGAGAGGGCAACCCCAATGATTCAGATTCAACGCCGCGAACAATTCGAGAAAGCAGCCGCCAGACTCATAAAAGAGCCGCAGTCAATCCGCCGCCATGAGCCGGGTCTGTGGATCGTCGCCAACAAGACGAAGGGCACGAGCTATCCCGTCCGCATCGAGCGCATGGACGGCAAGACGTTTGTGACGTGTGGATGTGAGGCCGGGACGCCGCACTACGGCAACCGTCGCCCGATGGTGTGTAAGCACGCGGCGGCCGTCGTCATCTTCCTGCGTGCCGTCCGGCAGATGCGCGCCGCCATCACGTCGCACTAACAAAGATAGGCCGCCGGATGCTCGATACATCCGGCGGCCTCTTCAACCATCAACCAACCATGAAGAAGGAGATAGTCAGCGTGAAGAATAAAACCACACAGAACGAAGAGACAAGCCCCGCGCCGAAGTTTGAGCAGGTGCGCCGCCACACATCCATCAAGCAGGAACGCGAGATCGAACGCCTCATCACCGCCGTAGAGGACATCACCGACGACGCGGAAGCAAACATCACCGGCAGACTCATTGATATGGCCGCGCAGCTTATCTCGCATCGCACGCCGGCCAGCGGCGAACTTGCCAGCGCCATCTACAAGGCCATCATGCGTGCGTGGCATCGCCACCGCATCGAGGTGTACGGCTACTTCAACACGGCAGACCCGCAAGACCGCGAGATGGTGAAATATCACGGCGAACTTCTCGACGCTTGCGAGCGCGCGCAAGGGAAGCCGCCGAGACACAACCACAAACGCACCGGCCCGGAGCATGGCGACGACAAGGAACGCCGCGCCGTCGAGGACTTGCGCGCACGCCTCGCCACACTCTCCGACATCACCGACGAGTCCGAACGCTTCCGGCTTGAGCGCGAGATTTACGACCGTGAGCGCGCGGGTACCAGCGGCAACGAATGGCCGGAATACATCACAGAAGGAGGCGCGAGCTAATGGCAAAGAAACATGAAGTGATGACAGACGCACGGTTTCGCTACTACATCAGACGCATCGGCGCGGACGGCATCCGTGAAATTATCAGGCTCGTGCAGATGCACAAATACACGACCCAACAGATTGCCAATCGCGTCGTCAAGTTTTTAGAGAAGCAGGGGACGCACGAGAGAAGGGAGGGTGCACGGTGAAAGAAACAGACATGGAAGACTTCGACCTCTACGGCCATCTGATCGAGCGCACTGCAAGCGCCGTCATCTTGTTTGTGCACGGCGAGCCTGACGAAGAGGCCGACATTCAACCGGGCGACATGCTCATCGTGGACACGTCGCTTCGACCCGCACCCGGCGATGTGGTCATCACAGGAGACGCCGACGACTTTACGGCGCGCCTCTACAGACCGCGACGCGGCGCGCTTCGACTTGTCGGAAGTGACGACGATCACCAGCAGATGCCGGAGGGGGACGTGTTCGGCGTCGTGACGTTCAACGTGCGCCGTGCCCGTCAAGGCGTGCGGGAAAGGCAAGGTGCGGCATGAACACCCTCCGCTCACACCGTCGCCGCTGGATCAAGAATCTGTGGCGGTGCTGGTGCTGAAGGAATAAATGCCCATCGTGGGCAAAAACTAAAAGAGGGGCAGGGAACCAACCTTGTCCCTCTTTTTGTACCGGAAAGAGGGTGACAAAGTCGGACATTTGCGGTGTGCATGGGGAACTTTTTGCGTACATTTTTAGTGTCGAATATCCGTCTCCTAATCTTCTTTTCCTCTATCGTAAATCCGACACCTCAGCGTTTCACTGGAGTCCTTCCGTCGCATTTTGTTGCACGGGAGGCGCGTTGTTTTTGCTTTGTGGAGCGCATTTATTTTCGACGTTGCGCCCTCTTTAATTTGCATTACGGGACAGTTAAAAAACAGGGAACAAAACCCGACATAAGATGCTGCCCGCTCGCGCTATTTAGCGCGACGAAAACATCCTCCGATTGAAGTCCAGCCCGACACCCGTATTTCAACACTCACTGACGAAAACACAGCACTTAACCATAACCATTGCAACAGATAACAACAATCGTCAGTGAAAACACCCTTCCGCTGACCGAAACTGACGAAATAACTACCTTTAGAATCAACAGATAATACGGGGAGCAAATTTACCTCTTGCACTGAACCGAAAACGGCGAATTTTGAGATATGAGGGTGGCAGGTTTTTATGTAGTACAAGTGATGAAATGGGGGTGGTGAAGAAGGTCGAGATGTATGTAGTACAAGGGCATGAATGGTATGTAGTACATGAGGGTAAAAAGTATGTAGTACATACGGGTAAAGTGGGTGCTAAAAGTTCTTATCAAGAAGCACCCGGAACTGCTGCGGCGACGGCCTCTGCGGGTCAGACTTTTCGCCGCGCCGTCGCCCTTTTTGGTGGCGACAAGCGCCGCCAACTGATTTATTTTTCAGTCTCACTTCCGCACCGTCGTCTCCCTTTTTTTACTCGCCCTTTTGTGCGACCCCGCCGGGCGTGTCGGACAATCCCCTTTTTTTACCTGTCGTAAATCCGACACTTTGCCGCTCTTTAGGTGTGGAGTTTTGTAGAGTTTTCGATGTCGTCGCGTGCGTTGAAAAACCTTTGATTAAATCAAACGGCGGCTGTCAAGTTTCGCCTCTTTTTAGGTGTTGCGTTGTGTTGCGTTTTTGAGAGTGCGATGGTTGCCGCGAAGCAGTTGGATGAAGTTGGATTAAAAAAGAAAATGCAGAATTTGCAGACGCTATAAAAAAGGGCTTGCCCTTCGTTTTTTACTTTGTCCCCAATTGGGGAAGTTTTGACAGACTCTTTGACTGCCGTCGCTCCCGCCTAACTTCGCCCATAATCGCCCTAGAATCGTTTTCGAGGTATCCGAGCAGGCATGTTGCCTGAAATGAGCAGGGGGACGGCAAAGCTCATCAATGGCAAGGATCGGACGCGCCCGGCGGGTTCCCTTCTGCTTTGCTTCTGTATTTTCCGGTTCCGCGCAAAGTTTCGAGGCATCCGAGATGCTGAAATAACGACTAATAAACGACTACTGAGCGCGTCCGGCGAGTTGCCCTTTCCACCTGTTTCTCACCTGTATTTTCCGGCTCCGGCTCGCACGCCGGGTTGCCCCTTCTCAAATGAGTTTGATTCCTGCTCTGTTGCTGCATTTCCCGGCTCCGGCGTGCGTTTCCTGTGCGTTATTTCGGGCGTGCGAACTATTAAGAATCCGTAAGGTTTGAGGGTTCCCGGCGACTCAAAATCTCATGTTTTCTTGTGACATTTTGAGACATTCGCGGCGCAAATTAAACTGCTTCAATTGAAGCAGTTTCACGCGGCAATGTCAGGGTTTGTTAGGTTTTCTTATGTTAGGTTTTCTTGGGACATTTTGGGACATTTGCACGGCTCACGTTCGACTCCCCGCGCGTTCAAAAGTGACGCAAACCTTAGCAAATCTTAACAGGCTCAAGCCCGCGCCGGTTCGTTCAAGATGTGAGGTTTTGTGAGGTTTTCTTGTTCCATTTTGGAACATTTGTTTGTTGCATTTTGTTGCATCGCGCGCCTTACATGGCGGATATTCGCCACCAGAAAAAAGGAACTGGCGAACGCTCCAACCGCTTCGCGCCGCAGATCGAGCCGCCAAAGCAAATCTTTCCTATCTCTTTCCTATCTCTTCGGCCTGCTCTCATCTGGCAGAGGCGGTGGGTCTTCGTCGGGCAGTTAGTTTAACTTATAGGGAGTTTAACGGTGGCTGGTGGGGCAGCGGCGGCTAAAACATTGCTCATCCTTGAGCGACGGGCGAAGGGTTAACATAATCATCCACTATCAGGACGCGACGCCTTCAACGTGTGCAGGATTTTTCGGGTTATGCAGAACGGCACTCTTTATCCATCGCGCGTGCATAAAATTCAAAGAGATGAGCGCGAGATGTTGCGCCCGTCAAATCCATGCCCCAAGTAATAGGCTTCGACATAATTGAAGTAATCGGACGCAGTTGTGTCGGCGTGAGGCGCTTTTCCCGCTACATCACAGCCGGCGCATAGGTCGTGTCCGGGTCGAGCTTTGCCGCTTCGCAAGCGTTCAAAAGCTCCGCGCGCTCGGCCTCAGTCATCAGCGCAATGTCGGCGACGGCCTGTTGGACAGCTTCGGCCTGTCGGATGGACATCTGCCGCAACTCTGCCCCGATGGATGCAAACCTAGCACGCGCCGCGTGCGCGTCCCGGATGTACGTTGCTACCATTTCGACGGCCTGCCGCTGCATAGTTTCGGCGGAGAGTGCGAGCGCGGCCATTTCCTGACGCCACGCTTTCGCCGTCGCCTCCGACTGCTTGACGATGCGCGCGATCTCAGCGGCGGTTTCCGCCAACGCCGCGCGCAACGCTTCCGTGTTGTGTTCAATCACTTTCATCATTCATCATCCTTTCGACTTCATGTCGTTGTTATCCGCCGCCCACAATTTGCCGGTAGCGTATGGCGTTGTGTCCATCGTTCTCATGGCCGTGTGCCACGCTCGCCTCTCCAAGTGCTGCCCGCGCGCCCATCGCGCCCATCGTGACGACCTGTTCGGCGGGCAGCGAACGGATGCGCGAGAGTTCGGCGGCGGTCATTTGTTGAGCCGTTGCGAGGCGGTTGATCGCGTCTGCGGTTGCACGCGCGCCACTCCCGGCCACCTCTGAAGATGCAAAACCCGGCTGACCGCCGTAATTGAATTTATACTCCGGTGCGTTGCCGTTGCTCGTGCCGTTGCCTGACCCGCCGCCCGCGCCCGATGAAGCACCGCCGTTTTGTTCCTTGCTGAAAACGTCGCCTGCAACCTTGCGCCCCGCGATGCCGCTGGCGACCGCGATGCTTCCGTAAATTGCAGCCGCCGTGAAGTCTGCCGCCGATTGTGCCGGGTTCGTGAAGAGGTGGACAAAACCATCAGCCAGCGCCATCAAACTTTTAACGGTCGCCTCTCTCGAAAGCGATGCGAGCGTCTGCGCCGTCACTTTTCTGAGCGCGTCCGGCCCCGTCGTTCCCAACAAGACGAACTGTTCGACCGTTGTGCCGATGCCCTGCGCGAACTCTCCGAAGCCTTCTCTCCCCATCGCCTTAACATCTTTGGTAGTGGCTCACACACGAGAGGGAGCCAGTGATAAATTGTAATCATGTAGAAAAAGATGCAGACAGATGTCATGCATCACATCCGATTTGGAGAACGACAAACTCTTTCTGACGAAGCGTCCAA
>MWWH01000264.1_pt1 | contig 14810 bp, 14 predicted proteins | sample 1047231 | NCBI WGS metagenome assembly MWWH01 (sample SAMN06349967, study PRJNA376086) | soil metagenome | isolation source: MG3-2 sample Antarctic (ecotone) soil | place: Antarctica | collected 2015-01-13 | reverse complement strand
CGTAAGTCCGCATCGCATCGCTCTCGCTCTTCGCGGGAAACTTTTGGTTGGTGGTAATAAGTCGCGGGGTTTAGCTGCATCATTTCGGCCGCCTTTTTGATCGACCCAACGTGCCCTTTATTTCGGCGTACCCACTCAACTTTTTCACGGATGGAGAGCCCGGCTGAAGTTTTTTTAAAAGATCGATCATCATCGATTGATCGGCAACCTTCTGCCGATAGTCCTCGAGCTCTTCTTCCAACTCCTGGATCCGTTTGGCTTGTTCCAAAGTGGATTGGGGGTTCTCCGCTTGAATAGCCTCCACTCGCTCATGACGGGTTCGATTCTCGACCTGCACTCGCCAATTATAGATCTGCCCGGGGATCAGACCCTCTCGCTTGGCAATCTGCTGGGCACTGAGTTTACCTTCCAGATATTCCTGCACGATCTTGCGCTTGTAATCCAGATCGTACTTCTTGCGGTTTTTCTTCGTTTCCATCTGCTGTCTCCATACCACGCCTCAGCGCAGCTCTCGAGACAGTCGATTCAATTCCCTTTACCTAAGTGCTACGCTCTCCAGTCCACCGCCCGCACTCCAAGTTAACGGAGCAAGGAGTGAGCTCTGAGGCAAATGATCGTCAACTTGCTTCGAATAAACTTTTGGACCTTCTCCCGTCTGGAACAGCCGGGACGAAGAGCCAACAGGAGTTTGAAAAACAAAATGTAACTTACAACGCCCGACCGGCTAGCAGTTACGGTTACGATAATCGCGTCTCTGCCTCCGATGGGAAAAGCCCGGAAGACTCGCCACAAGGTCAAACTGACGATCTGCAGGTCACGAATGTCCCGAATGGAAAAGAGCAGACCGCTATACAGTTAAGATCCGAATCGACGAGTCCAGGGAGCTTTCTCGATGCGTTGGTCGATGCTGCCGAGACCTCAATCAAAAAAATCTCGCCTCGTAAGATCAGTAGCGCAGAAAGGGTGTCAAAAAACGTGACCAGAACTCTCAGCTCAGTTCGAGCACCAGAGGGTTCTAAAACCGTAACAAACATCGAATTACCAACTTCGTCCACCTTTAGCGATGAAGCTGATTCACTTATCTTTTGGTTTTTTGCTTTGGCGAGTTTGTTTGCGCTGATAGCTGCGTATTTCGTTGGTAAGCGAATTGGAAGAAAACGCCGTTGGACGGCAAGGAAACTTCCAAAATGAAACATCACAGGAAATATGTTCAAAAAAACAGATGGAGAGCTTGTGAAATACGTTTTTCTGATCGCCTTTGTAGCATCAACGCTAGCGTACTGCGACGATATCGAGCAATGTAGCCGCGGTGACTCCAGTTCCTGTGTTAGAGAAATAGTGAGAGGCGAGGTGGCAAGTCTATATGACCTTGCTAAGGCTGCCTGTCTAGGTAAACCCGCTTCCATCGCTGCTTGCGGGTTTGCAAGGCAAAACAAATTCATCATTAGCCAGGAGTGCGACAGGAATGACCCTTTTGCCTGCTACCTTGAAGCAAGTCTGGAGAGGGGCTCCCCTTTCGATTTGCTCAAATCTAAGATCGGGAAGAAAGCAATAGAACTCTCCGCCAAGAGCTGCGAAAACGGTGAGTATGTTTACTGTGCCTTTTATGGAAGAACACAGGCTATTCAGAAAAAATTTAGAAATGCGATAAGGATCTTTGATAAAGGATGCAGGGGTGGCGAGGCTGCTTCGTGCATGGAATTGGGCAACTCGTATGCCGAGTCGAAAATTCAGATGGAGTTTTATCAAAGAGCCTGCGCATTGGGTAGCAAGATAAGCTGCACGAAGATGCAATCTGTAAGTCTCCTCACGAGAGCCGATCCGTTGATCGTGTCGCGTCAGCCTTCATCGCTACCCAAGACCAAAGATTAGAGATGATAACCAGTCGAAGATGCAAACCTGCGTGCTACGGCTTTGATCTGACTGGACTTCCACCAGGTGGGACGAAATAGAAAGTTTCATGACCCCTATTCAAACATTTTCTTATCCAAGCTTCTGCTGGTGCGATAAACCGCCTATCCACACAGCTAATCATTTCGAGATCACAGCAATCTAAAGCGAAAGCGATCGGAATTCGCTACACCCTCGCGTTCAGCTGGGTTACCCCCCCGTCCCATGCGACTCTTATTGATCGGGGTATAGGCTTCGGGTATAGGCAGAGTGAGTTTAGGAGTCTAACGATGCGATGTTTGTTGGCGCGTTTTCCATTTTGGGTATTCTTTCTGCTCTGTGGCTTAGGGCATATCTCTACCCGGTCCGGGTTGGGCTGTGCGATGAGCGCTTTCTCCGACAAAGAAGATGAGGCGGTGGTGAAAACGATGAAAGATTTTGGTCCTATTCAGGACGCCTATGCCTTTTTTGAAGCTCATACGACCGAAGAGGTGATCATTCGCAATGAGTTGGAGCGGCTCTGGCGGCAAGATGGCGCACTGAGCTTACCCCTTTCTATTTTGGACTTCGGCACCGGGGCCGGCGACATGCTGGAAAGGTTTCTCACGCAATTAAAGATTCCCAAGGAGCAATTGAGTATTGGCGTAGTGGAGCCGGTCGAAGTGGCGCGGGAGGTTGCAGAAAAAAGATTAGTCCCCCATTCACACGGCCGGGTGGCATCCTGGGCCGCCATACCCGCGGGTTCGGTGGCCCCCTTCGATCGCATCCTTTCGAACCACGTCTTTTATTATGTACCAGACGTGGGCAAGGCCGTCGCTGATCTCAAACACGTGATGCACGAGGGGTCTAAGCTTTACGTGGTGATGGCAAGTGATCGCAATCATCTCCTCGTGGCCTGGAACGATTACTTCGCTATGCTCGGCGAACCGGTACCGTTTCACCGGAGTGGAGAGCTCGAGGCGGCCCTCGGGGTTAACCGTCTCGATTACGAAGTGCATACCGTCCACTCCGAGCTAGCGTTCGAGGACACTCTCGAAAATCGAACCTTGATCGCGCGCTTCTTGCTCGGCGACGACAACTTCAGAAAATTTAAGGGAGACGAGGCGACTCAGTATCTCGGGCGTTACCGCGATGAGGCTTCGGGGCAAATCATCATGCAGCTCGAAGACCATATTTTTGTGGCTAAAAGAAAGCAGTGACACCATCGCATGGGGCTAGAACGTAAACTTTTTCTCTCGCTCCTTGCGGTTTCCCTCACCACCTCTTCGCTCGTCGCATTAGCTCTCTATAGCACCTTCCGGGACGAGCTTATCGAGCAGTTCGGTCAGGAATCGATGGCACGCATCGGACTTGTCGCCGACACTTTTCGCCAGATGGAAAGTCTTGCTGAAGGCATCGGAGAAAATGCCGCGATTGCCCTGCGCGAAATAGATCGCACAAGAGGTCCTGTGCCCGAGGGCGAACTGAGCGCGCTCGCCAAGGGCCTGAAAATTTCCCATATCTTCATTACCGACGAAAAGGGTCGGTTCATCCGATCCACCAACGGGCCCGTCGCGGCATACAAGAACACTCTGTTCGATTACTGCGCCGACTACCGCAAGCTCATCGAGGGAGACGCACCCCTTTTTAAAACACCTATTATTCCGAGCAGCGATGAGATTGCGCCGGGCCCCTTCAAGTACATAATGATTCCTAATTCGACGCGCACCCGCGTGCTCGAAGTCAGCATCCATCTCGACTTTATCGGAAAGCTTCTGGCGCAGGCGCTCGAAACGGATCCGAACCTGATGATCCTTGGCTTTTACACCCCTTCGGGCGAGCCGCTGGGCGCCATCGGCAGGAAAAAGGAAGGAGGCAGTATCCTTCCCTTGACCGAGCCTCCGCACGCGAGCCACGGCCCCGAGCTTTTATCCACGGCACTGAAGCGGGGCCGCTTTTCCGTACAGAGGAAGGTACCCGTGACGGACCCTAGCTGTTGCGAGTGCAAAACCAAAAAGATCACGGCCGACCTCGGAAACGGATACTTCTACGAAATTCGCTCGCAGTTCTCTACCAAGCGTCTCGTCACGCATATTGGGGCTCTGCGGAAAAAAGTGGCGCTCCTCTTTGCGTTAGGCGTTTTACTAAGTCTTTTGATCTCGCGCTGGGTTTCGCGCCTAGCGGTACGCCGGATCAAACGAATGTCTTCCATCGTACGCCAGATTCACGAGACGGACCGGCTCGACGTCCTGCTGAACGTGCCGGGCTCCGATGAGTTGGCAAGACTGGGCTGCGACATCGACGTGATGATTGCCCAGCTAAGAACGAGCCGCGAGCGCCTCGTGGCTGCCGAGCGTACGCGTTCTTTGGGCGAGCTATCGATGCAGGTGGCTCACGATTTACGGTCGCCCTTAGCGGCTCTGAACACCGCCATGTCTTTTTTGCGTTCTCTTCCCGAGGAGCAAAAGCGCTTGATCCTAGGCGCGACCGCCCGCATCGGGGACATCGCGCAAAATCTCATCGAGCACCACCGCCGGAACGACAAACCCATTCTGGTAAGTCAATCCGATCGCCCCCATCTACTGTTTTCGCTTCTGGAACAGATAGCGGCAGAAAAAAGGCTTCAGCTTGATAATCATTCGGCGGTCACCTTGAGCTTTCCTTTCCCATCGTCTTCCTACGGGGCGTTCGTTGGGGTACCGAAGGCCGAATGTCTGCGGGTTTTCTCGAACCTGATCAACAACGCGGTGGAAGCCATCGACGGCCCGGGCACAGTCTCTCTTTCCCTCGAGCTATCGGGAGAGATGGTGCGGGTGAAGGTTTCCGACACGGGAAGAGGGATTCCGCCGGAACTTATCCCCCGGCTGATGCAAAAAGGTGCCACATTCGGAAAGAAGGACGGCTCCGGACTGGGACTTTATCACGCCCATTCGTCGGTGGAGAAATGGGGCGGATCCCTGCGGCTCGAGTCCGAAGTCGGAAAGGGGACGACCGTGTTCCTCATGCTCCCGACCGTTCCGGCTCCGGCGTGGTTTCAGACGGAGGTGCCGCTGGCGGCGAAGGCCGCCGTCGTCGTCATCGATGATTCCGACCTAATTCATCAGATCTGGGAGACCCGTTTCAACGCCCTTACGCCGGAAGGCAGCCCCATTCCCATTCACCACTTTTTTAATTCCGAACAGGCAGTGAGCTGGGCCAAAGAAAATACCGCAGTTCTCGAGCGAACCTTATTTCTCGTCGACTATGAGCTAGAAGGCGAGAAGACGAATGGCATCGAGCTCGTGAAGTCTCTGGGGGTTTCCGAACGTGCGATTCTGGTGACGGGGCAGTTCGAAACCGAAGTAGTCCTTCAATCGCTTGAGAGTCTGAATCTTAAAGGGATTCCTAAGAGCCTGGCTCCCTTCACTCCCATCTCGTTATAACTTTTCTTTCTGATACGATTTGGTGCAGGATTCGACGTTCCTTAGAGGCCGGTTCCGCAATCATGCGGGTAAAACCACCTATCCATCCTGATAGCGCAAGGTGAGGAGTGGGTTATCCTCGAGCGCTTCTTTTCTGACGTTGTACTTCTGGGTGGTGTTGATGTTGGCGTGGCCGGCGAGTTCGGCCACGGATTCGATGCGGGAGCCGTTCTCTAGAAGGTTACTAATCACCGTTCTTCGGGAGGAGTGCAGACTGCGGTTCGTATCGAGCCCCAGTCTTTTTAGCGTCAATTTCAGAAGCTCCCCGACCGACTGGCGGCGCAACGGTTCCTCTTCATTCCCCTTCCCCGGAGCTCCTTTCACGCGAGTGAAAAGAAAGTCGTCCCACTTTTTCTCTCTTCGGGTGATGAGTTCCGTAATTACCTTGGCGAGCTTCGGATGCATAGGCAGCCGGCGGATTTTCTCCCCCTTGCCGCGGATGTGCACAACTTGAAGGTGCCCCCGTGACTCGATATCGCGCACACGGACATCTAAAGCTTCCGAAATGCGACATCCGGTAAAAAGCAAAAACGCCAAGACCGAGTGATTATTCAGCCCCTGGAGCGTTTCGGTAGGGTGCGCGCTTAAAATCTGATTCACCTCTTTGTCGGTAAACCCAAGCCGCGGTCGCTTAGACGTAGATTGAGGACGCTTCACCCCTTTGGTGGGATTTACGTCGATAACCTGCGCGTTTTGCAGCTCTGAGAATAACGATGACAGCGCCGAAAGCTTCCTGTTAATCGACGTCGGGCTATAGCGCTCGCGCAGGGAATCCCGGTAGGCGATAACGTGCGCCTTCTTAATGTCTCTTGGGTGCTGAGCCATAAAGCCCTGGCCTACTAAAAACGCCCCAAAATCCCGAAAGTCATTTTCGTACGCCGCCCGCGTATGGGAAGAGAGAAAATTGGCGAGGTACTCGCCTACAATCTGGGAAAGTGCATTATGGGGGGTGGCTTTCGACGCACTGCGTTCTTCGGGTGCCACTACCAAGTCACTCATCATTCGCTGCTCCCGGTCGAGGTTGCCGTTTCTAGCTTCGATTCTACCTTGTTTTTACCTGTCATAAAAACAGTTATGGAAGGAATCAATTGCCACATCAGAAAAAGTTTTTGTTGATCCTGCTATGTCTCGGTTTAAGATAATACATTCAATATGGTGGTTACTTAAACCAAGTATCAAATTAGGGAGTTAAATTTGAGAGCGAAGATGACCGCCGTTGAGGCAGCCTCGGTTTTAGGAATTACGGTTCAAGCTGTTCATAAACAACTACGAACAAAGGAACTCGAGTTCGAAAAAAGCCAAAACAGGGTCTACTTCGGCCACAGTACCTCGAGACGACTTTTCCCCATCGAGTTCAAGCAAAAAGTAATTGCTGTCCAGATCGTTAAAGGGGGAACAGGAAAGACCTCCCTTGCACAGTCAATTGCAGTTCGCGCTAATCTGTATGGAGCTCGAGTTCTCTGCATCGATTTAGATCAGCAGGGTAATCTCACCCAGTCTTTCAATGTAAACCCCGAAGAATTTCCTGCCATGATCGACATTCTTACTGAGGGAGACCCCATAGCTGAAGCGATCATTCCGATAGCACCGGGACTAGATCTCATCCCAAGTCGAATTGAGAACGCCGTTCTAGACAACACGATCATGTTAAAGCGCCTCCCTCTTGATCGTGTTTATAACGAAAGGTTTAACTCTCTTCGAGAAAGTTACGATCTCATTCTAGTCGACTGCCCTCCAGCGATTGGACAATCAGTTGCAGCCGTCACCTTGGCTGCCGATCTGGTGATTGCTCCAGTCACTCCTGAAAAATTTTGTCTCTCGGGTTTGAAAATTAGCTCTCAGGAGATTTCGAATCTTGAGCAGACTTACAAGAAGCAAATCTCCATGAAGATTGTTCTCAATAAGTTCGACACGAGGACCATGCTCTCCCACGAGGTACTGAGTTCATTAATTAAGCATCCGGTCTATGCTTCCAAAATTTACAAGAGCTATATCCGAGTCAGCCAGGAGTTCCCTAATGCTATAGCCAAAGGCGGGACTATTTTCGATTCTTTACGAGAGAGTACAGCAAAGGAGGACATCGACTTACTTACTCGCGAGATTTTGGAACTGAAGGAAGTCGATGGTCGGCAATTCATTTCGCTTGGCTCCCTTGAGAAAACTACAACCACTCCGACAGCGGAAATAAGCCTGTAAGGAATAGGGGGGCGGAATGCCGAGCATTGATGAATTAAAGGGGAAAAAACGTTTCAAGAAAAAGGCATACCGTCCCTGGAATCTACTGGGCGATGCACCCCAGGGAACGCCAGCAAATCAAAAAGAGGTATCCCCGCCAGAGGATATCGCCAGCATATCGCCAGCAAACAGTGAAGAAACCGCCAGCAAACCGCCAGCAAACAACCAGCAAACCGCCAGCATATCACCCGCTATATCGCCAGCAGAGAACGAAGGACGTTTCGGACTTATTCCACAAAAAAACGATATCGCCAGCATATCACCCGCTATATCGCCAGCAGACGCGCCAGCAAATCGCCAGCAAACAACCAGCAAACCGCCAGCAAAATGGGGAGTTGCCGGCCTTTCAGGAAAAGAGGCTTTGCTGCTGAGCGTTATTTTTAATCATTGTAAAAGTCTTGGCGCATTAGAAACCAAGCCGTTAAGCTCGGAGCAATTAGCAAACTCCTTGGAAATCCGCACCAAACGCCTCAATAACGTAGTTGAACGTCTACTTGAAAAACGACTCATTGAAGTAGTTGCCTATCGATCTGGGCGAGGGGCCTGGCGACGGTTTAAGATAACTGACGCAACATATCGGGAAGCTGCGGTTTGGGATATCGCCAGCAAATCGCCAGCAAACGACCAGCAAATCGCCAGCATATCACCCTCTATATCACCCGCTATATCGCCAGCAGAGCGCTCTAGTAGTAGTAGTAGTTCTCTTAGATCTACTAAGATAGAAGAACTACTAACTACTGATGCTTCGGAGGAGAACCTAGACGCTCAGTGGCAACAAATCGATTACTTGCCCCTCGCCGAAGTTCGTTTCACCCGTAGCCAAGTTGCCCAAGTCGCACGAGACGGTCGCCTGACTCCGGAACAGCTTCAAGACTCGATTTACGCTTTTGCTTTCGACCTTTCCGAAAACCAGAAAGGGAAGAGTATTAGCGGTGCTCCTCTAAACTATTTCATGGGGATCTTGCGAAAAGGTCCCTATGCCCCTCCAGCAAACTACGAGAGTCCGGAACTCAGGCAACAACGACTTTACCTTGAGGCCAAAGAGCAACAGCGAAAGCGTCAGCAGGAAATTGAATCCCGCCTTGAAAGCATAGAATTTGAGGAGTGGGTGGGGAAACTCTCTCACCAGCAACGAGCGGAGCTGGTTCCCCCAAAAGATTTTGCGAAGCCTGGCGGAACTGCGCATAGAGTGCAACTCCGAGAGTATTTTAGAGAGAATGTCTGGCCAGCTTTAAGAGAGCGCTCGAAAGGAGAAGTCTTTCATGAATGATCCAGCAAAACAGAATCGAAAAGCAACTTATGACGATATTTTGAAACTACCCGAGAACATGGTGGGTGAGATCATCGGAGGGGAGCTGTTTGTAAGTCCCAGGCCCGCAAATAAACATGCGTTGGCGGCAACTCGTCTTACAGGAAAACTTGAACCAAAGTTTGGTGGGGGTGGGGAAGGGCCAGGGGGGTGGTGGATTATCTCCGAGCCTGAAATTCATGTTGGGAAAAAAGCAGACGAGGAGGTGTACGTTCCAGACCTCGCTGGCTGGCGCAGGGAAAGGATGCCGGATTACCCTGATGCGCCTTTCTTTGAACTCGTGCCCGACTGGGTGTGCGAAATTCTCTCTCCTTCGAATATGAGGTTGGATCGAACCAAGAAAGTTCCGCAGTACGCTTCTCTTGGAGTGAAAAATCTTTGGCTGATTAATCCGCGAGACAAAACTTTGGAAGCTTTTCGGCTTGAAGGGGGAAGATGGGTCGTCATTTCCCAGCATGTTGAATCCGACAAGGTGCGTGTCGAACCTTTCGAAGCGATGGAGTTCGATCTCGGTTCACTTTGGTCATAAAAATTCAAAATCTCGGATCCCTCGATGTGCACCGCTTCTCACTCTAGGGCGGCTTCGTCGTCATCACCAGAGCATGTGAGTGTTCTTAGAGTTCATCGGAATCTAGTACCCCGGATGGAGGCGTGTCCAGAATGGAAGGGCCATCTGCCTTTCTTTTAAATTTAATCAGCTCTTTGAGTTTTGCAATCTCATCGAGAAGATCATTTTTCTCTCGCTCAAAATTCTTCTGCTGCTCTTTTGCGTGATGGGCCAAGGAGGAGTTTTCACTTTGTCTCGCTCGCAGGTGTCTTAGGTTTTCCTCGGCTATCTTGGTGTATTTGGCCTCAAGGTCCTTTTTGAGCTGGTAAGCTTTTGCGGTTCCTACGGCGAAGAAAAGTAGCGGAGAGGTCACGCCGTAACTCACCCAGAAAATCCACCGCAGGGTGTTTAGGTCGTAAGGGACCCACGGCACCGGCACCTGCGGAGCGATGAAAAAAAGTCCTTCGGGGATAAGAGACCAAAGCGCGACATCAAACCAAGTCTTGGTTTGATTAAACCACTCAAAAAGAAATTTTCCTTCTACAGGGATTCCATTCTTTGAAAAGCTGGATTCCTTGGGAAAGCCCAGCAAAACGTAGAGTGCGACAGCAGTGGCGGGAATCACAAGTCCCAGCCAAGAATAATTCTCCTCTGAAACAGAGAGGACTCCAAACCAGATAGCGACGAAAAGGGCTGTGAAAAATACAAAGGGCAGAAGGTAAAAGAGTAGGTAGGGGATAAGCCGCCATATACCGTACAGGGCGGGGATACCGACAAAAACAATTCCAAAAAAAATTTGGGTGGAGCGGTCCTGATTCATGGCCGCACCCCTTTTGGGAAAAGGCGCGAAAGAAAGTGGTCATAGTGCTCGATTAAAAAGTTTTCCTTTCCTCGCGAAGCCTCCAAGATTTCTTTGGCAATATCCGTTCGGCGCGTGACGTAGAGCACCTTTTGGATGATTCCTTCCCGGATAGCCCATCGGTAATCGGCCATTTTCTTTTCATAACGCTCTTTCGCTTTTCTGGCGGGTTCCACTTCGAGGGCTACTCGTTCGCCCTTCGAGTTTAGAAAAAGCGCATCGGGCACTAGATCCTTCGGCAATCGCTTCCTGCCGTGGGAAAAACCTTCATACCGGATGCGGCGTTCGGGGTACCAGGCAAACGCTTTCTTAGTCCTTTCCAAGGCAATCCGGCAGAAGGTGATGGCCTTGTCGTGCGCGAAGTTGGGGATTTCTATAGCGCGCAGGGGGGGGCGAAAGGCTCGCTCCGGGAGCGTTTGTAGTAATGCCTCGTAACCTTTCTTCGTCAGAAGAAAGACACCTTTGCTCTGAAGCGGCATTTTTTGGGCCTTTATAAAATTCGCTTTTTCTAAAAGCCTCAGGCGCTGGCGTGTGACCTCGAGGTGTCTCGGGAAGGGTTCCTCGGTACTTTTTCGGCTATCGAAAAACGCCAGATACACCGCCTCCAGGGTTAAAAATCCTTCGTCGAGGAGAAAAGCAAAGAGCTCAAAGTCACGCTCGGTAAGGCGCAGTGATAACGTCTTTCTTGGCGCTAGGCCTTCTTGTCTGTCGTTCTGCACTTTGAGCTGGACTTGCGACACTCTACCTCCTGGAAAATGGGTCGCACTATAGCAGAGTCCGCTTCCGGCTTTCTAGACCAAAGCATCTGTAAAAAGTCCTGGAAGGCCCCCTAGGGCGCGGGAGAGATCAAGGGGGCACTCTTAATTCCCTTAAATCGAAATAAGTCTCGGAAAGTATTGGTGCTGATTTCAATATTCGGAGGCTCCCTCCGCCCGCATAGCACCGTGACTACTCCCCCTCTACGAGTGCGAGTAGTCACGGTGCTATGCGGGCTCCGGTCGAAAGCGTTGGTAGCAGGAACAGGGAGGAGAGAGGGAGGGATTGGTGAAAAATAAAAAGCAGAAGGGAACAAGAGTAAGGGAGTTTATTTATCGTTATTTTGATTTTAGCTGCGCGTTAATTTGATTGCCGGAGGGAAAGGGTAGGGAGGCTCTCAGTTTTTGATTCTGGGCCATCCTAGGCCGGTTTTTGGCCCCTTCCGACTGAACTTCAAGCGTTCCCTGAGTGGCAACTTCCCTTGCATAGCCAGTAGAGTGTTTCAGCTTCCCAGTTCAAGCATTGCTACGTCCCTATATTTACTTCTGGTCTTCTTCCCTTGGCTTCAAAACTCCCTACTACAGTGAGCGCCAAAATTTGTCGTCGAGGCGCCAAAAGAAAGAGAATACATTTTCCGCAGGCTGCAAAGAGTTCCAGTAAAAGTGGTGTATATATTGCACCCGGTCCGAAGGGTGTTTAGAGGAGTAAATAGCGGTTGCGGCAATCTGCAAAATTCGGTAGTAGCACGCCGAATGAATACTCGTATAGCGCTCATAACTGCTGCGTTTTTCATGACCTTAGGTGGGGGTGATGCTGCTGCGCTTTCCCGCCGTCAGTTTCTCGGAGGATGTTTCGCTGCGTTCGCTCTACATGCTGTTCCGGCACGTGCTCAGAACTCAGTTGCCGATGTCGTAAAGGCGGTCAGAGATGATGTTAAAGACAAAGCGGAAACTTATCTAGACCTCGCAATCGCGGCTGCTGATGCGGGAAATATGGCTTTGGATACTCCTCTGAAAGAGGCCCGCGCAAAGTTAGCTCTAGCTCGCCAACAGGCAATTAGACGATTAAGCCAAGAAATCGAAAAGCAGCCGAAATCGGCCGTGCTATTTCTCGCGAGAGGTAAACTTCATCACGAAAGAAAAGACTATCGCGCTGCAAGGGCAGATGCAGAACGCACTTTCGAGCTCAAGCATGATGCTGAAAGTCTAGCGCTGTCAGCTGAGACTTACTTGGACGAAGTGGACTTTCTCAACGCTATAAATAAAGCAAACGAATCTCTCTCGATTTCGCATTCGGCCGCGGCGTTTGCCATCCGCGGCATTGCAGTTGCTCTTAAAGTCGGCGCGCCGACCGATGCCGCCCAGAAAGACCTGAATTATGCTTATCACCTCTATAAAAGTCTTCCTGTCGAGAAACGAAGCTTCTACGTGGCGAATGGCTTGGGCCTTCTGAGTGGAATGAGAGGCGAGTTCCAAACAGCTCTCCGTTGGTACGACGAACAGGTGAGAATGGATAAAACTGGCTCAGGGGGGTACGGAAACATTGCGGGGGTGAACCTCGATTTAAAGGATTACCCCGCGGCAATAAAGGGTGCCACCATAGCTATAAACATTGATCCAGACGATTATGGCGCTTTTTCTATCCGATCGGCCGCGTACAGAGGAGCTGCCGAGCTCAGCCAAACGAACGGTGATATTGCCAGGGCACGACTCGAATTTACCAGTGCGATCGCCGACGCAAATGAGGCTATCAAAACTTCAAAGGGGCGTTGGGGGATGGCTCATTTTAATCTGGGAGCAGCGCATGCCGCCCCCCTGGATGCACCAGCTGAAAATCTGATATTAGCCGTTACGGAGATTAAGAAAGGGTTGGCGTTAGATCCAGGACTTCCTGACGCAGAAAAGATGATAGCGGCAATCGAAGGGCGACTTAGGCGACTTGCTTCCAACGTCTCGAGGTGAGTGAACAAAGAGAATACACTCGCTTCGTCCTCCTCCGACACTTCGAATTAAAAATCAATTCATTACGAGTCTAAGCCAGTTTGACACGTGTAGGGTCGTGATAACTCTCAGCGATTGCCAACACTTAGTCCATGGCTGCGCAATTTGTTCACACACTCATCCTTCAGCCTAAGTCGAGCATCATAAAAACTTTAAAATTTCAATTGGTTACAGTAGCTTTACTTAGCTGTCAGTGGCAGGCTATTTGCTGGTTCATCTTTAAGATGAGTCGCGCTATCTATATCTTCGTTTGTCTTGTTCTCTCGTGCTACTCGCTTAGAGCGCCAGCACCAACGAACCATTCGAGTGTGCGCCCGAGCGGAACAACAACAACTACTACTACTACTACTACTACGGGGAACGAGGGGCTTGGTATCAAACCCGCTCAACCACCAGCTCCGACGCCTACGCCTTCACCTGTACCACAACCTTCGGCCCTACCTCGTTATGCTAACGCAAACATCGCTGCGTACAATCAGTTTAAAGTGGCCGCCGGGAATTTAAATTCAGACCCAGCAAATCTCGGCTATCGGGCAGCCTTCGACCAGTCTGTGAACCTCCTCAAGGCGACAAACGGAATGACCAGGCAAGCATTACAAGATGGAACCCTTCAACCTGAGGACGGAGATAAACTTGAAAAATTTCTAACGGCCCACGCATTGGCTAATCCGATCGTGTTCCCGACAACTTCGGGGAATAATAGGGCGTCGACTTCAGACGGACAGGGAGCAGGTCCAACGCTAACCACGTCGGCTCAGCCATCGCAGCAGCCAGATAATCGCGCTGTTCTAGACTCCGCTCCATCCGTCTCAAAACCGGGAGAAAGTCCGATAACGGTAAATCAAATCGTCGACCTTAATTCTCCCTTACCCACTTCTGCAGTCGCGAGACCAGATTCTGCGCAGGACTCACCGGCAAAAATATCTCCCGAGGAAGGGAGCAAGTTGGAGTGCGGTCGGTTAGTTGGAGACGAACTCACTTAGATTTCAAGATCGAATCGGCCGTCTAGTTTGTCCAATTTTGCCAACTCTTCCACTTCGATCGGCGTCAGGTAATCCAATCGCGAGTGAACACGGGTTTTGTTGTAAACCTCCTCGATAAACGCAGGCAAGTTTTCAATCACATCCAAGTAAGTCTGATAGCTTCCGAGGTACACCTCGTCCTGCTTCAAGGTTTTCATAAAGCTCTCGGCGAAGGCGTTGTCGTAGGGATTGCCTCTGGCCGAGTTAGAGATATGAAACCGATGCTCCCGCAGCAGTGCCACATACTGGCTGCACAGGTACTGCACTCCTCGATCCGAATGGTGGATGATTCCTGATTTTGGTTTCCGCTGACCAATGGCCATTCTCAGTGCTGCCGTTGCGAGATCTCCGTCGATTTGCTTCGACAGACTCCAGCCCACCACGCGTCTTGAAAACAGATCGAGAATCACTGCCAAATAAATAAAGCCATTGTCGATTCGAATATACGTAATATCCGAGACCCAAATCTGGTCAACTCCGGTGACCAACATGCCTTTGATCAGATTTGGGTAAACTCGGTGTGAATGCCTCGAATCCGTGGTGCGAACGAAGGCGCGTTTGATGCGTGCTTGAAGACCGAACTTGCTCATTACTCGTCGTAATCGGCGCTCTCCACCGCGACCCCCCGGCCGAGCCAGGTATTGCCTTCCGTTCCGGTACCCGCCCCTGGGATGGCTCGCCTGACCGCGTCCACCTTGGCTTCGTAGTTCGGCACCGCTCGCCCTTGCCCCTTCCGGGAAACCTTTTGTTTG
>MWWH01000263.1_pt1 | contig 14839 bp, 22 predicted proteins | sample 1047231 | NCBI WGS metagenome assembly MWWH01 (sample SAMN06349967, study PRJNA376086) | soil metagenome | isolation source: MG3-2 sample Antarctic (ecotone) soil | place: Antarctica | collected 2015-01-13 | reverse complement strand
GCCAGCGCATAAAGAATCAAAAGCAGGTCGCCGATTGCTTCATCATCATAGAAGAAGGATAGTACCCAGCCATCAACGATGCGTGCGGCCTGCTCTGGCGTGATGAGGTTCTTGCTCGGATTACTCTCTTTTGGTTTCCTCATGAGCGTGCGCCTCCCCTCTTCGCCTTGAAATATCCAGGCTTGCAGCGCGCGCTCTTTGGCTGTCCTATCATGCGGGCGATGTCCTGACGAGCGTTGAGCAAGTGCGGCAATAACGAGAGTATGAAATCAACGTGGTAGAAGCTTTCATCCGCCACGAGCTCGCGCAGCAATGCTCTATATTCCCTCCCTGCGGCCATTCGGCTATCTGTGTCTCCGTCCATGATGACGCGCGTAAGCTGTCGGATTTTCCACCAGCGCCACTCCTGAGAAAGCCAGTTGCGAGGCTCGGGCTTGTTCCGTTCCTTCTCTTCGATCTCGGCTACGCGCGCCCGGCTTGCCTCTTTTTCCTCTGTGTAGATCGCGTCCAGCACTTCGCCCTTTTCGACACGCCTGACGATCATCTTGAGCATTTGATAATCGTCGTCCTCTGTTGGCTCATAGGGGGCGTTGTACGCTTCGATATTGCTCAAGACTTCGCTGATGGCGCGAGTGAATATCTCTTGAACGTTTACATAGTCGAGACGTGCGGCATTGCTTGCCATTTCGTCGAAATAGCCCCATAGCCACATGCGCGCCTCTTCGGATTGACTCTCATCCCTGCTGATCTGAAAGAGGCGCTGCACGTCTTTGCGCGTGATGGTCGCTCTGTTCTCCTGCGCTTTCTTCGTGATAGATTTCTCTCGCATCTGATTTTCTCCTTACATGGTGAAAGTGGGTGTTAAGGGCGCAGCTCAAACTTTGATCGGTGCGTGCTGCGTCCCAATCCTTATTCAGCCGTCTATCTCATCCGGCCACTCAAAATCATCTTCATCTTTGGGCGCGCTCTCCTCCGGCGGGTGCTCAAGGTCGTAGATTTCCTTTTCTATCTCAGCGATGCGCGAGGTATTGCAGATGGCGTCGTATTCGTCTTTGAGCCTTGCTATTTGCTCGCGCAGGTCATTGATCCTGGTAGGGGTGCAGTTCTCATGATTGACTTTAACGACAGGGCCGACGACACAAAAGAGAGGCACATCTATCCACGCTCTCTCGTCGTTGGTGACGAGCGCGATTCTTAGAGAGCTGCCGACTTCGGGGTCGTCATACACGTCGCACACCCGCGCGAAAGAGTGTTTGTCTTTTATGGGATTGTGGATGCGGATGAGTTTTCCGATGGGTGCTTCGCCGCTCGCCTCAACCGTCAACTCGTCGCCTTTGTGGACGCCGAAGTAAGACCAGTCGAAGCCTGCGCTGACTATCTCTCGCTTGACCTGACCTTTTGGCGATCTGAATGAGGTCGGCAGGCGGTTGCCCTGCTGCGCGTCCTCCTGCCGGGGCTCGCAGATGCCGAAGATTTCCGCGAGGTCGTAATGCATCTTGCGATTGGTGGTGTCGGTGCATGTCTTTGAGAAGTATTTATATTGCTTTCCGTTGCAATGATAGAGATAGGCTGCATGAACATCCCCGGCCTCGTCCTTGAAAGCAACCAGATCGCCGTCCTTGAATTCCGCGGATGGCCGATATTCCACGGTGTTACCTTCTTTGATACCGCCGGCGTTCCTAGCCCCGTTGGTGATCCTGATGCAGGCTTTGCGCTTCGCCGCGGGCCTGAGTGGAATTACTTCGCTCACGCTCTCGCGTTCATCGAAGGGGCGCAGGCATAACGCAGTCTCGATTGGCTGGCCATCTCGCTCAATAGCGCATACCCGCCCGTATGCGGTCGCGTTGTGATGAGCGTTGCATTTCTTCACATCATCGTGGCGCAGGCAAAGGCTCTCCGGTGTCAGAGGACCATTATCAAGCCATTCGTGACAGGTCGAATCCTGCTCGCAGACAAAAGAGAACTGCTTATAGTGGGTCAGATCGGATTGACGTTTACATGTGATAGCAAAGTAGCCAAGCTCACCCACTCTGACATCGCCATTCATGGCCACTATCGCCGTGTCGCCCCGCTCGATGCCGTACTTCTCGAAACGCCTCACGCTGATACGAACACGGCGCAGTCTTCTGGTGTGCTCTCTCCTGCTCATAAATCCCTTTCTTTGCGGGAAGGTTTTGAGTCAATGGGGTAGGGAGCGTTAGCGCGCTCACCTATCCCGTTTCGCTTTTTCGCTTTAATGAGCGATGCGTGGGCGGCGCACAGCCTGGCACCGCATCACGTACTGCACCGCTGCCATGTAGAGATGCAGTGCCACGGCCGCCACCCCGTGCTTACAGGCCACGCCATCGCGTGTCGCACAACTGCAATCAACGACCTTTTGATTTCGCTCGTCGCGATAGCATTTCACGGTATAGATCGTCTCCTGCTGGCTGCCAGTGACGGTGTACTCGCCGAAGACGATGACGCGGACCGTCGGATGCAACTCTCTCGCCCTCTCAATCGCCTTCGCCAGCTCTGTTTCTTCGATAATGAACATCTGCTTTGATCCTTTCCTTAGACCTTCTTTAAGACTTTGGTGCGATAGCTGGTATTCATATTCAAGTAGGGCCAGTAGACCAGCACTCGCGTATCAGACAGGATATCGACCACTTCGCCCGTTACTTTGTCTTTGCGTCGATTGCGGGACTTAATCACTTGCACTTTGTCGCCGATATTGAATGTGATCATCTGCTTATCTCATTCTCCACATTGCCGCGCTTTTTCGCCTTGACGTAAAAGATATTACGCTATGACGTAAAAGCTGTCAAGCACAAAATACGTCTTGACGTAAATTGTTTTTCGTCGTAACGTACTGGCTCATGAGCACAGAACTTTTATCAACCGCTGAAGCCGCTGAGCGATTAGGTCTATCCGTGCGCGCTATTCAGAAGATGATTGAGGGAGGCAGATTGCCAGCACGCAAGGTTGGGCGTGACTATGTAATTGATCCAAGCGCACTTGAAAATATCCCCAAGCAAGCGGCTGGCAGGCCAGCAAAAGCCAGCAAGAATTCCGGGGCAAAGAAGGGTGGGAAGAAATGAGCGAGCATACCGGTGGGACATATTTCTACCACGTAGACGGGCCGCGCTTGGGTAGTGATGATGTGATTATTCCCATCTCCCTCTATAAGGGCATGGTCATGACCATCCATGGCCACGAGGAGCAATTTGAGGTGGTCGAATGGAATTATCATCACGGCCATGGTGATGAAGAGGCTGGTTTGCGGATCATCCTCAAGCCAAGTAAGACAAAGAGCCAGTGGAAAGTTACCAATTTTCCCCGCTGACCCGGATATTGTGACAATCAACATCTGTGAGCGTGCCAGTATAAGCTCAATGTTCATTACTAGGGAGAGAGATAAAATCCGCCAAATCAGGGACGCGCTTACAGTCGCCGGCAGAACTGGAGCGGATTTTAGCAATCGCACGATATGAGCATGATGTGCGAACCGATGCTGAGAAGCGCGCAGCAGAGAATATTGAGGAGATTCCAGAGCAATGACCACAGAAGAGCGCGTCCTGAAACTCGAGAACGCCTTCGCCACGCTGGCCCAACTGGCCGCCAGCGCTGAGGAAAGGGCCAATAGAGACGACGGGCGCATTGATGCCCTCACGGACCTGGCTGCCAGCGCCGACAGGCGATTAGGCGACCTTGAGCGTTCTTTCCAGATGCTCGTCGAGCTGGCTCGCAACCGCGATGAGCGTATGGACCAGCACGACGCCTGGATCAACCAGCTTGGCGAGTCGCAGGCGCGTGTAGAGACCAATCTGGCCGCACTGACGGAGATCGTAAGCGACCTGGGCCGTGCGCAGGCGCGCACTGAGCAGGCCCTTGTGAGCCTGGCAGAGGCCCAGACGCACACGGACCAGCGACTGGACGCTCTTATCGAAGTTGTGGAGCAGATACGGGACGGAAATCCTTAAAACCTTAATTCCTTAAAACCTTAAATGATCATCTCCTTACTCAATCAAAAAGGCGGCGTGGGCAAGACTACTCTGGCCGTACACCTGGCAACCGGTCTGGCGCGCCGCGGCTTGCGTGTGATGCTGGTAGATGCCGACCAGCAGATCAGCGCGCTCGACTGGTCGGAGCTGCGCGACGATAAAGAGTCTTTCCCCGTCGTCGGGATGCCAAAACCGACCCTTCACACCGAACTGCCAAAACTCGCCTCAAATTATGACGTGCTTATTGTGGACGGTCCGCCTCGCGTCTCAGCGGTCGCCCGCTCGGCGATCATGGCGAGCGATATAGTGCTCATCCCGGTGCAGCCCTCTCCCTATGACGTGTGGGCGGCGAAAGAGATCGTCGACCTGCTTATTGATGTCAAGCCCTTCAAGGAAGGCATCAAAAGCGCGTTCGTGATCAACCGAAAGATCGTCAACACGGCCATCGGCCGCGATGTCGCAGACGCCCTCTCCGAGTATGACCTGCCGGTGCTTCGGTCACAGATCTGCCAACGCGTAAGCTTCGCCGAGAGCGCCGGCCAGGGGAAGACGGTTTTAGAGACGGAGCCGGGAGGCACGGCGGCGCGCGAGATAGAGGCCCTGACAGATGAAGTGATGGAGCTGATGAAGTAATGGGGAAGAAAGTAAACTTCAAGCCCAAGCCCACCAAGCGCAAGGCCGAGACGGCAGACGAGTGGGTGACGGGCGGCGCGACTGTCTCTGAGATAGAGCCTGAGAAGCAGGTGAAGGTTAAGACGACGCGTTACACCATTGACATTCCCGTGGAGTTGCATGCGCAGATCAAGATCAAGTGCTTTCAGCAAAATGTGAAAATGAAAGACGAGATATTAAAGCTCTTGCAGAAACGCTTTGGCGGCTAGTTTAAGGATTTAAGGTTTTAAGGATTTCCGTATTTAAGGTTTTAAGTTATTCAGAATGAAACACTTACAAAGAGATAACTATTGACCGGAATATGTATTTATGCCTTAATGAGGGCCGGCATGAAGGATGAAGTAATCGAATTGAGCGAGATGGAGAGCGGAGACGCCGGCGACGTGGCCGCAAGCCCTGGCGTCGAGATCGTCGTCATCACCGACGAGCAGGGCCGGGGCGTCAACCTTTCATGCGTGGCCGACGTGGCGCCAGCCGACCTGATCGAATCGGCTCTCAATCTCATTCAGCAGGTGACGCGCGCAGCTCTCAATAATCCATCAGCGAAGCGCGCCGGCGATCTGGGCTTAGGCGATGATGAAGCGTTCTAGGAAGAGAGGCGAGAGCATATGAGCATCGAAGAAAGAGTCGTCAATCTGGAGCAGGCTTTTCTCGCGCTAAACCTTCTGGCGAAGCGCGCAGAGGAGCGGGTCGACACCATCTCTGAAAGCATAGGGCTGCTGACGGAGATGATTCAGCGCCACGATGCGCGGCTTGACGGCGTGCAGGCCGAACAGTCGAATGCTGATGTACGGATCGCAGCCCTGGCGGACGCGCAGATCAGAACCGAAGAGGCTCTCAACAGGCTGGAGACGCTGATGGAGCGCCACCTGGTTGAGGGTCACGACGGGCGGCAATGACCATCATGGAGTGAAGGGAATTTGATCACGCGCCGGTTGTGAGTGCGCACGTAAAAAGTAAAAGAGCCTGATCGCTCGAAGTTGGAAGCTCAACGATCAGGCCCTGAACCTAAAAGAACCAACCCGGTTTAGCGGGGCGCTCTTTTTGTGTCAACACACATGATAATCATTCAGGCGGATAGTCACAAGCGAAAAATGCTTGATCCCTTTACCGGATCAGATACCGTTCTGCTTGGGCCAACTATTGATAGTATGCAGACAATAGAGGGCGCCACTACATCTTGCAGAAACTTCTTTGCATCTTTTTTATTCCATTTCAGTTCGGGATCGGGCAGGGAAGCTGTGGAGGCCACTAATGGACAATTTGGTCTACATATAGACCTTTCCTCTTCTTTACCCACAGAGAGCTAAATCTAAGTTCTATAGTAGCACCGTCATAAGTTCTTCGCTCTTTTGAAAATTTAGATTAGTCCCTGCTGATTTCAGCTACCAGCAGGGAAGAAAACTTTTCCACTGGTTGCGCCGGGCCGCCAGTGATTCAAGCCCTGAACAGAGTAGCTGCTGTTCAGGGCTTTTAACTTTGAGAAGGTGAGACTGAGTTCACACTCGACCCCTAAAAGCGAAACCGCCAAGAGCGGACAACTCTCAGCGGCTTCATATCTTGAAAAAATGAACGGTGACCGCCATGAAAATAAACGAAAACCTTTCGCCTGTCAATTACGAAATTCAGCGCCCGCGAGAATTCAATCCTTATCAGACGCCGCTGCTAACCAGAGATAAGCCGCTTCGAGTCTCGCGCAGGCATCCGTGCAAAATCTGCGGCAAGCCTGATTATTGCGGCGTGAGCGTTGATAGCGTCATTGCCTTCTGTACGCGCGTCTCGTCGGGCAGTTTCAAGACCGCCCGCAATGGCGCGTTCATGCACCGCCTCATTGAACAGCCAGCATCCTTCCACGCAAAACCCAACCCTCGGCCAGCGCCGACCGCCGAAGACAGACCACGCGCCGACGCGGATCATCTTGATCGAATCTATTCAATGCTGCTCCGCTCGCATCTTGTCTTAGCGAAACAGCACCGGGCGCAGCTTCAGGAGCGTGGGCTGGACGCGGCGGCCATTGCTGGCAATGGCTACGCGAGCGCGCCGACGGCAACCTACGCGAAGGCCGTCACGCGCGAGGTTTCACGTTACGATCTGCGCGGCGTGCCGGGCTTCTACCGCGAGGCCGGAGAGTGGCGCATGGCCGACGACTATGGCAGTGGCTTCTACATCCCCATCAGAGATGCGCACGCGCGCATCACGGCCCTTCAGATTCGCCGCGATGTAGGCCAACCGAAATACCTCTGGCTATCACCGAGCAGCAAACCGGGAGCCACTCCAAGCGGCGCGCCGTGCCACTATGCGAAGTCTCATCTGCTGCATGATGCGCGTGAGGTGACTTTAGTCGAGGGCATGTTGAAATCCGATATCGCCGCTCATTTCCTCAACCAACCTGTGATCGGTAACGCGCCGTCATGCTTCGGCGCAGACTTTGCCGAGAACCTCAGAACGAACTTTCCAAAACTCCAGACCGTGTACGTCGCGTTTGATATGGACTTCAAGCGCAACGAGCACGTGCGCGCCGCGATGTTCCGTCTCACCACGCAGCTTGAACGGGTGCGCTTTCAAGTGAGAGTGCGAACGTGGCCGCCGGAGTGGAAGGGGATTGATAATTACTTGCTGGCAATCGCGCAACAGGAGGTGGCCGCCTAGATGAGAACCAACGTCGCTTCCTTCCGAGATTACGCGCCCTCTCGCCTGCAACGCCAGGTGCAGCAATCCTCCTCCGAGCCGCGCGCCGAGTCAATCATCAGTGATATGGCCGACGGCATTCTGGCGACGGAATCTATTTTCTCTTTCGCCGGATTCAGTTACACCGAAAGTCATTTAGTGCTGGCACTCATCGGCATCATTGGCGCAGGAGGGGATGCCGGCATCGAGCTTTACGATGAAGATATAGCGAAGCAGGTAGGCTGCGATACACGCACTGTTCAAAGGTGGCGCAAAGCCTACTTGGACAAAGCTTCAAGCCTTAACTTCTGGCCGCTCGAAATCAAGCAGGGTGAATACTGCAAAGACAAATTACGCTACATGGCGACCAGTTATCGCGTGACCTTTGCCGAGACGCTGGAACAGATCGTCTCGACCGCACGGAACTGCGCCGATTACCAGACTGACCGGCTGAGGGCCATTGAGCGAGCCGCCAGCCTCTATTACGAAGACATCGAGCAAGCCCCGCCGAAGCTCCGCAGGCGAAAACCGAAGAGCGCGCCACAGACACCTCTGGCTCACCTAAACGCAGCGTCGCGGAAGCTCGCGCGCGCCCAGGATTCGTTTCAAGCAATGCCGGATCGCCAGCGCAACGCCTTCATCAACGGACAGGGTGCAGAGCTTCGAGTGACGCTCGATGCCATGCGTACGCAGATGGCCGAAATGGAGGCTATTTTGTCGGGTGTCCCCACAACTGTTGAAACTAAGACAGTTAAGTATATAGGCGACAAAATGTCGGGTATCCCCCCTCTCCCCGAAAATGAGCCTGCTTATGTCGTTGAAAGAACTAAAGAAGAATCAGCGACATTACAAGAGCCGGAAATCGTCCACACGGCTGAGGCTGTTGCCGCCTTCGATTCGATCCTGACCCGGCTCCGCCGGCCACAGGTGGCACGTTCTGAGGTTGAAATTAAGGTGCGCGCGCCAAGCGTCAGCCCGGATGAACCTTCACAGGCGGAAAATCCTGATGAAGCGCCGCCGCGCGGGCTTGAATACTTCGCCGACGATAGCGCGCCGGAATTACCAGACGAGCTTTATTTCCCGCCGGAGCCGTCCAGCGAGACTGATGACCTTGATTCCGACGGGTTGGCCGAGGCTGAAGCCATCCGTGCGACAGAATAGACCCAACCTAAAATATTTTAGGTTCAATGTAAGTTTACTGGAGGTGAACAAAAATGACCACTAAACCAGAAGAAATCGAGAAACTGAAAGCGCATGTGAAGACGGCTGAACAGGAGCTTGATACCGCACGCACTGCCCTGGCCGAAGCGGAGGGCGGCGATATTGACTTAGCGAAGAGTCTCATCGAGAGCGAGTATAGCTATCTCGAAAAGAAAGGGGATTCAAAATGAATCAGCAGTCAGCCATTCAAAATACCTTAGACCAACCGGAGTCTGCCGGCCCTCACCTAAAATATTTTAGGTCAACTCAGCTCGAGGAAGAGCTATCACAACTGCGCCGGCGCCGCGCAGCGCTCAATGGCGAGATAGCAGCAGCAGAGACCGCTCTGAAGCACGATAACGCTGCGCTGGCCACCACTGGCGGCAACCGGCAGCTTGAGGTTGCTACCGCCGCTAATGCCAGAGTGATGACCCTCAGAGGCGCGCTCTCTTCGCTCGACGATCAAATCCCAGCTAAAGAGCGCGAGCTTGCCGAAGCCAAAGCCACGGAGCAGTGGGAGGATGCCATTGAGCGCATACTGCCGACCGTGGATGCGGCGGCCGAGGCCGTCAGGCTCTATGAAGAGCATGCTGAAGCTGTCAATCAAGTTCTCTCCGAACATGTCCCGTTGATGGCTGAAGCATACCGGGCGTGGGAAGTGGCGCGTAAAGAGTTCGTCGCCGAGGTGCGAGCGCTGATCCCCGGAGTTACGCCGCGCATAGGGACCGATTTTTATGGGGCCCTGGTCACGCCTCCGGAGGCGGCGCAGGCAGCCGATCTGTTGCTAGAGGCACTGGAAGCGAGCTGCGAGGCCGTGCGCCCAGTCCTAGCCCCTGTGGCTGGCCTGAGCCTATGCATTGATCAGTCTTTCAAGATCGCGCTTCAGGAGCCCTACGGCAGCGTTCCACACAGTCTCGCCCAGAGCGTTGTGGCCGATCAAAAGAATGAAGAGAAAAAAGGTTGACTTGTGCGCCAGGTCTGTAGAGCGAAGAGATAGCAATGCGCAGTCGCACAGATTCGAATCAGGGTCAAATCGTCGAAGACCTTCGGCGCGTTGGCATGAGTGTGCATGTGACTTCGAACGTCGGAGACGGCTTCCCTGATTTGGTAACCGGAGGCATCACGCCTTGCCCGCTGTGTCGCCGGCGCTTCCGGCAGACCAAGCTCATTGAGGTCAAGAGTCAAGTGGGAATTCTCACTCCGGACCAGCAAGAGTTTCACCATATCTGGCGTGGCCAACTGGACGTTGCGCGCACTTCTGATGAGGCTCTTCGGATTGCCGGTGTGAGGAAAGAGACAGGTGTAATTGGCTGCTGATGAGCTAATTTGACGCCCGCGTTGAGAGGAAAGACTATGAAACAACTCAGCGAAGAATGCCAGCGGTTCATTGTCCAGGCCATTGCTGTCTCCATGCCGCTTCCGGAAGTATCGCAGGCCGTGAAAATCCACTCCATGGCGGACCTCTCTGAGGAGGAGTTGAGACTTTACGATCCGACCCAAGATCTTAACCCTGACCGGGTCAGCCCCTATCTCATCCGACTCTTCGCCGCCACGCACGCATACTACCAAGCTGGCATCAATTCTTGGGCTGATGAGTGCGTTGCCGGGTATGCAACGAAGGGTCATCGGCTGGCGCGGCTTCAGCGAGCCTATGACATCATCGAAGATGGGGATGATATAGCAAAACTGAGCCCGCAAAAAACTTGGCTCGTGCTCAATATTCTGGAAGAGGTCGCTAAGGTTTCGAACGATTGGTATGAGCGAGGTGGTGACGTTTCGACCGGCGACGCTCGAATGATCAGGCTAGTCACGCTCGGCCGGGATGTGGATGAGCTGCTCAAAGATTATGCAGGAGATGACTGATAACAAATTAGGAGTTTGCGAAGAGGCGCATTCTTGCATTTTGTTGCCAGCGGCCCTGCCTACAAAAGTTTACCTGAGTTTACCGGGTGAGATTTATGGCGAGTCTCAGTAATGAGCATAAGGTCTTCATAATTAAGGGGTTTGCCGCTTTCCAGACCCCTTCTCAGATTGTGGAATCAGTAAACGAAGAATTCAGGCTCCGTGTCACTCGACAGCAGGTATGGAAATATCACCCTGACAACCCTCAAACCGCCGATAAGTGGAAGGAATTGTATAAAGAGTTTCATGCCCTGTTTGTTAAGGAAACGTCGCAGCACGCGATTTTCCAAAAGTCCTACCGGGGTGCCGAACTCACGGATATGTACCGTAAGGCAAAAGGCGCACGTAACTTCCAGCTTGCTGCCCAGCTTCTTGAGCAGGGAGCTAAAGAGGAGGGTGGACTTTACACGAACCGACGTGAGTTAACCGGCAAGGGCGGAGGCCCGATCGAAACAGCTGCCATGACTCTCGACCAATGGACAGAGCAGGCAGCGAAACGCACGGCTCAGGTCGAAGAAACTATGGCTATGTTAGACGACGATGGCGAGGCGAACCCCACTCCCCCAACCTAAAATATTTTAGGTTGACTTTGGAATCAGGCTGCACGCGCAGCTTATCCTGTGGCAATCCCGGGTCTGAGGTCCGAGCCGCCCAGATCATCCTGGAGCGATCATTCAAGGCAATCGAGATAGAGGAGTTGCAGGAGCGGATCGAGCGTCTGGAGGCAATGCTGGCCACGCCCCTGAATCAGAGAAATCGTAGAGCATGAGCTGAGCACAGAAAACGTCGCCGACGTGGCCGCGTTATAGTAATTCAACTTATAAGATCTAAAAATTAAGGAGAAGAAAACGATGGAGCATACAGTCCACTTAGTCACCGGATATACAGAGAAGGGTGTAACTCATGCCGAGGTCACATTCGGGCGCCGTCTGCGCGGACGCCAGTTGTTTAATATTAGCGATCAAGAAGGGGGTGTGGAATATGGCTCGCGGTTATATCAAGCTGCCGTCACCAGGTTCGGAAGCTTGCCTTCACCTATCCCCCTAAAGGCGTTTCTTTCCCTGGCGGCTATTGACAGAGAGCTTCTTGAAGAGGGTTACAACAAGTTCATGCAAGATTCGATTGGTGGGCGTATGTCAGAAGCTATTGACGAGAGCACCGTTAAGCTACCGATAGGTTTTCAGCGAGGCGACTTGGTTTACAACGTCGCGACATTCGGCAATCAATTAACGGGCTACGATGAAATGAAAGCAGAGAGGCAGAGGGTTTCAGCAATGGAGAAAACCTGCTTCTTACTTGGTATGGAAATCACGAAATTCTGTACTGAGGATGGCGCACACAGCCTTGAAACACCCATAGGTCTATCCGTCTTTGATCAGATGGATGTAGCGGATCTGATTGCTTTGAATCAAGCTCGCGGCGAGTGGTTTGAAAGTATCCGCGCTGAGATAGCGTCCAGGTCAGCACATCCGGCAACGTGGAATCCATCATCTCTCAAGTACAGAGCGCACACGCGCAGCAAATCGCAGACCTCAGAAGTCAATTAAACGATTTGAACCACTTTGATTCGATGGGCGACCGCGTGCTTGAGATCGGAGAGGAGAGGGCGTAATTGTGTCAACCAATAGACCGCGACAAGTAAATATAAGAAAGACGGCTGACGGCATCGCACTTGTTAATTTAACGAGCGGCGGGGCGTGGGTTTTTCAATACTTCCCTACCAGCGTTGAAACCGAAGATCGTGTTAATTGGGAAACCCAAAATGTAACCATAGGCGTTAAACCTCTGACTTATGAAAACACCGAGCCCCAACATATTGAAATCCCCGAAGTGTGGCTTGATGGCTCGGATTTAAACGAGCCACTTAACGATGAGATAGAAAGCCTGCGGTCGTTGATGAGAGAAACGACGGAAGGTATGCCGCCGCGCCTGCTTTTGATTATTGGTGATTATCAGCCGGTTGTGATTCTTGAAAGCCTGCATGTTAAGAGACAGTTTTTTGACCGCGCCGGGAACGTCCTGCGGGCTCTTGTGAGTATGTCGTTTATTGAATTCGAGCGAAAGAAGTTAAGAGAGCAAGTGTCAAGTGCGGTCAGGTTGGGTAGTATTTTTGACCCTCTCAACCCTCCATCCCAACGCGCCGATACAGCTACAGGAGGAGGGCGCAGAGTGTTCGGCCCGCAGCCCTAAGTAGACATGAGAGACGTCCCTTGCATCTTCCGCAAACAAGAGCGATGAACGCAGACGGCCCATCGAGCCCGGTTCACGTTGAGGTGCATGTGCATGGGGACGTGCGTGATCCTGACAGAATGGCTGACAAACTCGCAAATAAGATCATGGCGAGATTGAATCAAGTCGAGAGCAAGGTAGACGACCCTCGTCACGCAGGAAGGATGTACCACCGCTTCAGTGAAGGGGAATCCGAGCGAAGCTAATTACCATGAACTTCATTGGATTGAGGACGTAAGATATTGAGGATTTGAGCGTGATGTTGCAGAGGGGATCAACAACGGTTATCGGAATAACATATCTGAGTCCTTAGCAAAACCATTGAGAAAAGAGCCGAAGTGTCTGCTATGCACGACGATGATCTGCATCCTACTGTACAGTTCAGTATTTTCTTGCTCTTCGATCTGAGAGTTGTCAGGCACGGCCTGTAAATGGCGTGGGAGCGCATATTCATAAAGCACATATTGCTGTTCCTTGATCTGAGCTTTCGAATAGGGAATCTCCCCGCTCGCAACATCAATATCTTCGGGCTTGAAGTCGCACGTAAAAATCCGCGCAGAAGTTACGACAACGGGCAGGAACACCTGATCAACCCAGGGCATCTTCCTTATTACTTCATAGCTATTGGCGGCCACACTGGCTTGTTGAAGGCTCACGGTCAAAGCCTGAGACTCTGAGTAGAAAAGGGCCTGTGTCGCGAGGGCGACTTGATAAGCTGCCTCAGAGATCGCATTATTTGCGGTTCTGGTCTTAGAATTCTTATCCTTATATCCCCGATAAGAGCCGCGGACTTCACGGGCTTCATCAACAATCGTCAATTTGTCATCCAGATACTTCGGTGAGAAGCGCGGTAAAGCTATCAATTTGGATGAATCCTTTTGGTCCGTCCAGATGCCCGTCCGCCTAAGGATTATGCGATCCCCGCTTACTCGTGCTCGAGCTGGTCCACTGGTGGCGTGTTTAGGGAAGAACAGCCACTTCACGAATTCTGGATTGTTCTTCTTGCACTCAATAGGAAGGGTAAAAATGCGCATGCCGCCGTCGTAACCACTTTGCCAGCGAATCTCAGCTCTAATATCGAGATTGCTTTCTTTTCCGCGTGAGTGCTCTGTAGGGGGCGGGAATTCGACCGGTAAGTTTGTTGAGTTGATTTTCCAGGGACGAGTATCTTCAATGATCTTCCAACAGGAGCGCTCAAAGAAGATGCCTTGGATATTGATTGAATGAATAATCCAATCGTCCTCGGATACGGGCTCTGGCGCGCCCTCGGCTTTGCTCTCTGATTCGTCTTCCATTTCTTATTTTAGTCGCAAAACTGGCCCTTCTCATCATGGATTTGCAGGCCACAAGATATTGCGATCATTGCATAATATGAAAAAGGTTGTTTTAATCCTCAATGAGCTGGTCACCAATCACAATATCTTGAGTCGCGACGCTCCAGAAAAAGCCTTATGCACTCCTTTCGCATAATCTGAGTCCGATAAGGACCATTATGACCCTAATGCTCGTCCAAAATAGCATGTAGATGATATGCCTGGACTTCTGTCTCAGGCAGAGTCTCTAGTCGCCGCCCTCTATGATTTCTTGGAAGTACATTCTTCACCTGTGCGTTTCCGATTTTAATCCAGCAATGAGAGCTGTGACGCTCTCATCTTAGCAGCGCTCGCTCGTCCTACCTTCTTCTTCCCGGCCACTTTCGGCTTCGCAGGTTTAGCCTTCTCTGCTTTCTTTCGCGGTCCCTTCGGCGCGCCCCGCGGCCGCACATCGAAGCTCAACTGTTCCCTGATAAAACCGGACTGCCCGACCCCTCGCGCGCGTACCCAGATCATGAATTGCCGCAGCTCTTCCTCATTCAAATATGCCGAAATTTTGTACAGCTTCACTTCCATAATTTGTCACTCACTTCTATCTCACGAATTTCCAGCCTACTTATTTTGAATTTGTAGACTACATTTTACCTCTGCTTTTTAATCCCTTGTTGCTGAAATCTAGCCTACATTTTCCTCTTCGGATCGGTTCATCTTTCGAATAATTTTTCTCTGAACTAGCGCCACCATTAGCCTCATTTTCCTGCTTAGCAAATTTGTTGCCCCGACTTTAATTTTCACGCCAACCTCTCGCTCACCCTGCTTCGCTGTTCGCCGGACAAAAATATTTTCTCAACAAAACTAAAAAATAAGCGGATG
>MWWH01000262.1_pt1 | contig 14843 bp, 28 predicted proteins | sample 1047231 | NCBI WGS metagenome assembly MWWH01 (sample SAMN06349967, study PRJNA376086) | soil metagenome | isolation source: MG3-2 sample Antarctic (ecotone) soil | place: Antarctica | collected 2015-01-13 | reverse complement strand
TCCCGTCTAAAAAATTTGAATTACGGCGACCGCGACTCGCTGGGTCTTTTCCAACAGCGTCCCTCGAAGGGCTGGGGAACTAAGCAGCAAATACAGACGCCGGAGTATGCGGCTCGCGCTTTCTTCTTGGGTGCTGGCACTAACAAGGGTGCCTTGCACGTCTCGCAGGCTGGGACAATCGGACAGCTCGCGCAGCGCGTGCAGCGTTCGGCATTCCCTCTTCGCTACGACCAAATGTTGACTACCGCTCAAGACGTTTTGTCCCGCGTCGGCGCTCTAGCGAAGACGGCCATTAACGACACTGTGGACATCGCCAAGAAGAATCCGGGGACGACCGGCGGAATTGTCGGCGTGGTGGTGGTCGCGCTGGTCTTAGGAGCGATCTTGCGACACTGAAAGGAGCAAGTAAACGATGCCGCAAAGAAATTACTTTTCGTCAGAATCGACGATCACTTTCCTCGTCATCGCGTGCGCCTTTGCGACGCTCTGGATGGCCGGCGCTGGATGGCTCGACCTCTCACGGATGGGCGGCGCGCTACCGATCATCGGCGCGGGGATCGCTGCCTCCGGTTATTCGATCTCTCGCGGCATGGTCAAGGCGAAGCGTGAAGAGGCCAACAATTGCAACAACAGCAGTGGTGGGCCAGCAGCCGATGGAGCCTGACTTGAAAAACACTTTCTCCGAAGTGACGAGGTTTCTCTTCCCGATCTTGGCCGGCACGCCGGCGGGGTTCGTCATCTCTGAATCGTTTCAATGGCGAAACCCTCTGGCGGTGGCGCTGCTCGGCAGCGTGGGCGCGGCGCTCATCTTGGGGTTGCTCGACCGCGCGCTCCAGTGGAGGCGCGACAACAGACAGTCGGCGGAGAAGATCGCGGAGATCATGTCGACCATGCACAAAGACATGTTGGATCGGCAAGACTCAATGCGCCTCGAACAGCGAGCCTACTATCGCGAGTTGATCGGAGATTTTTTCAGCGACAAAGAAGCCGGGCGCATGTTCCTGAAGGTTGCCGAAGTGAAAAAACAGATGGGCAGCAATGAGTAGTACCACTATGTTTCTCACACTCATTATCGAATGGTTGGTCGCCGGGTACAGTAAAGCCCATTTATGGTTTCATCTGTTTCTGGTTCGGCGCTTCGACGCGAGCAACGGATCATTTTGCTGCGACGGCTACAAGAACTGCCCTAATCCCGTGACCGGCTACATCCTCAACCCTTCATGGCCGCTCAATAAATTCGTGACGTGGTACTGCGACTCGTGCGCCGATGAATTTGCCAGCCTGACTTTCAACCGAGTTCGGCGACGCACCCGCCCTGCCATAGACGACCAGTCTCCGACTGACTTGGAAAATTAACACCGCTTACCAAAGGAGAAGAACGATGGAACAAGCTTACGCTAAACGCAGATATGTGCTGGACGCCGGCGCGTGGACGCCGGTCGTCTGCCCGATTACTGCTGACTATCTCAACATTCGCAACACCGGCGCGAACTCAATCCAGATGACGACCGACACGAATAACCCGGACAGTTTCGACGATCTCGTTGCCGGCGAGCAGGACGGAATTAACCAGCATCGCCCGCTCAGTTTCAACTACAAACAGAGGTTCGCGCCCGGCGACGTGGTGATCTATCTGCGCTCGGCATTGGGTGCCGGTGAAGCTCGCGTCACCTTCTGCTAAGTGTGCTTCGCGCGCCAGTAATTTTATTCGATCTATAGGAGGCTAGATCAACTACATGAAAAAACAAATCTTTGTGATCGCATTACTGCTGTCAGGCGCTTTGAGCATCAACGCGCAACGGCAATCTAGAACAGTGACGACTTCAGGCAGCGCAGACAGAATCCCCACCACGACCACACTGTCGGCGAGCAGCACCGAGGGGCAACTGCGCGGTCGTACATCAGACCATCGACTGTTCTACGCCAACGGCCCGAACATCTTTAGCGAGATTCCTCTGGCTAACACATCAGGCGGCGCGCCCAACCAGCTTTTTGGGTTGAACAACAGCGCGACGGGTTTTGAATTAAAGACTTTCATCGCGGGATCGAACATCGCGCTCACTAATGGGATCGGCTCAATCACCATCGCGGCATCGGCTCTACCCTATGACGCGAGCGGCGGCGCGTTCGGCAAGCCGGCCAATAACGGTGTCGTCTTCATCTTCAAAGTCGTGCGCCCGTTCACACTGCCGGCGTCTTTCTCCGGCTCGCAATGCGAAGCACTGAGCAGCGCGACCGCTTCGGCGAACTTTACGGTCAACAAAAAAAGCGGTGGGGTAACGACGCAGATCGGCGTGCTCAACTGGGCGGCGGGCGCAACCGCTTGCACGGTGACGAGCGGCACGGCGACGACGTTCGCGGCAGGTGATCTGATCACCATCTTTGGGCCTGCAACTGCCGATGCGACGCTGGCTGACTTCTCCATCACACTGAAGGGGTTACTGCCATCATGAAACGACTCATGCTCTTCTTAATTCTCGCCGCGCTTGCCGCGCTCGCCTTGCCGCCGTCGCAGCAGCACGCGCAAGGCGTCGTGAGCGTCCGCAAATATACAGGGGCTGCTGCTGGGGGCGGTGCTCCTCCTCTGGGGACGCTGCTCTCCGACTCCTTCGAAGGGACGACTGGAACGACGCTCGCGGGGCGTCGTCTCGACACCGATCAAGGCACGGGATGGGTCTCGCTCAATGGCGATTTTCAGATTCAGAACGAGGTGAGCGGCGGGAAGGCGGTCGCTGCCTTCAACGGCTCGGATATGTATGCCGAGGCGAACAATGCCGATGTGACAATGAGCGTCACGCTCTATCGGTCTGGTGCTGCCGGTGCTTACTTGCTCTTCCGGCAGACTAATACAAATGACCGTTGGTATGTGAATTTTGAGAGTAGCGGAACGATTGCTCTTCACAAGGGGGTGGGGGGCGTTGATACGACCGTAGCGAGTACGTCGGCGACCTTTAATGCTTTCACTAATTATGTGGTCAGCATCGTCACGTCAGGCTCATCGATCATCGTCAAACTCGACGGTACGACAGTGCTCTCAACGACCGACTCCGACTTGCAGACTGCAACGCGCTATGGCATCTACGGCGCAAGTAATAACGGCAATCTGCTGCATGATAACTTCACCGTGACTTCCCCGTGAGATAGAGAGTTTCTATGTCACCAATCATCACCGTCGTCTCGCCCAATCAATTATGAGAAAACTATTTTTGGCTCTTATCTTCTCGCTGCTCTTCTCGCTGCTCTCGGCGGCTTCCGTATTCGCCGCGCAATCAGCCGCGCTCAACGGCACTTCGACCTTCGTGCGCGCGCAAATCCCTAACGCCGCGCCGTACACGTCCCTCTCGACGTTTCGCTTCGAGTTGCGCATGCACAACTGGCGCTCAAGCTACGGGGCTGTTCAATATCTGATCGGCCAGTCATCCATTTATGTGAGGCTCGATGCCAGTACGAATCAATTGCACTGGATTGACTGGATGAGCGGCGGCACAGACATTTATTGCAACCTCTCCGGCCTCAACTCTGACGTGCTGATCCGCATCCAGCGCGACACGGCGACAGGTAAATCAACGATGGAGGCATGGAATAGCGATGGGTCGGGCGCGGAAGTAATCGGCTCCCCTGCGACGTTTTCATCAACCACGCAGAATAATTTCGGAAACTCGCAAATTAACTTTGGGGCCAACTATGACGGCACCTTGGGGTTCATGCAGGAAAAACTTGCATGGCTTCGTTGGTACTCAACTGCGGTGGCCTATCAGAGCGCGCCACCAAAGTTGATCGGCTATGCGACCCCTGATCTCGGAGACTGGGAGTTTGAAGGCAACCTGACCGACGTTTCGACGCACGCGCTGACGACGACCGCGCCGAGCGGCATCAGCTACAACACGACTCCGGTCATCCTCCCGCGCGCCCTCGTCCCGGCCACCGTGCCTGTCTCAAGCGCCGGCGTGTTCACGCTCAACGGTTCGAACTCGACAGGCGGTGATTTCCCGCTCGCCAGTCAGACGTGGACGTTTACGAGTGGCCCTAACACGCCGACGATCACCAGCCCGACGAGTCTGACCACACCTGTCACCGGCTTTGTTGCGGGCAGTTATGTCTTCCATCTCGTCGTCACCGACACGCAGAGCAACTCGGCGAGCGCCGACCTCTCGGCCACCGTCGTCAACACCGATGCGCAAGGTCTCGTCACGCTGCCCGCCGATGTGCAGAAGATCATCGGGCCGCAGCTCCTCGCCTACTCCGCTAACAATCCTTGGCAATGGTACGACTACGCCGCGCTAACCTACGGCGAGACGCACGGCGCAGCGTTTCCTACCGAACCGGCGGGCGAGGCAACGCTTGCGGGCACAGTGACGATGACGAACGGCTCGGCTGTCATCACCGGCGTAGGTACAAATTTCCTGACAGATTTTGCGGGCTTCGGGGGCAGCGCAGGCGGCTTCATCGTCTTTCATTATCCGCTCGTGGGCGGCGGGACGGGACGCCGTGAAGGATATATTTTAAGCGTCAACAGCAACACGCAAATTACGCTCAGTTCGGCCTATCCTGCCGCCACTCAGTCGGGTGTCACTTATGGCAAAGCCACACAGGATGATTCAAATACGTGGGCAGAGTCGCCCTCGAATGTCTCATCGATCTATTACGACGCAATTCTGGCGCAGTACATCAACTATTACCGTACCGGAGATGTTAGATATCGAACCTACGCACGCAGCATCGCAGATGCTTACTACCGTTGGTTTTTACTCGACGAAGGACGCAGAACTCCCGACAACTCGATAGCTCCGCGTCAATACGGATTCGTGGGGCTCATCTTGCGCGCGATGGACGGAAGGCCGGAAATCTGGCCGATGCTGGTCACGCACGCGCGCTATATGTACAACTTGTTGATCGGAAGCAGATTGACTCTCAACTTGTACGGTGCGCGTGAGCCGGGCTATGTGATGATTTACGTTTCGGACTTGGCGATGGTTCACCCGGACGCGGCGACTCGCGCGGAGTTTTTAGCCGATGCTGAAACGGGTGCAAATTATATCGTCAGCAAACAGCTTTTAAACGGCTCTTGGGTGTGGGATGTCTCGGCGGCGGAGAACAATAGCGAGCACGGTGAACAACCTTTTCTGGTGGCGATTCTCCTAGAGGGATTGATTCAGGCGCGCGAAGCTACGAGCAATACAACAATCAAAGCAAACATCCTCAACAGCCTCACCGCTTCGCTCGCTGACCTCACTTACGGCTATCGCGGGACAGAAGCGGGGCAAGGCATCTACGCGGGCAACAATTATCCCATCCGCGCGCAATGGTACATGCGCCACTCCGATGCGTATTTTGTCACCCAACTGCCCAACGGAGAAAAAGTTTATGGCGAGCAAGTGGACACCGCGAACGGAGTCAATGCGATCCTTGATGTGCGGGCGCTCAACAACACGTTGATGCACGCCTATGGGTATGCCTACCGTTGGACGGGCGCGAGTCAGTATAAAACTCAGGGTGATGAAATTTTCAGTAGCACCTTCGGCTACAACTCAGGGCCGGGCGCAGACGGCTATCGCGGCCTGATCTATACTGCCCCCTCAAAAGAGTATAACCAGTCGGTGCGCAGCAGCGCGAAGTATCTGGCCTATCGACTCTCGCTGACGCCAACACCCACGCCGACGCCAACACCAACACCAACGCCAACACCAACACCACCACCACCAACTTTTCAAGTCAGGTGTTGGTTATTACCCTGCCCGTAATTTCAGATCGCGAGGAGAGGGCACAATATGTTGTGCTCAACACTCGATTTTGAAAGTGGCTCGAAAAGAGGCGAAAAAGAGGCGAGTTGGCGAGAAGCGGAGCACAATATGTTGTGCTCCGGATTAAAAATTCGCGGATATTTTCAACAAAGAGTCTGATAACTCATATTGTGTTATTTCGTTATTTATGACGATGCTTGCCGCTCTAAAAACTCGTCAATCTCATCCTTCAGCTTTTCGACACGCGCGCCGCCTTGTAAGTAAGTGCGCGTGCGCTTCAGCAAGCGGATCGCTTCGTCGGCCACTTCCACTATGTCGTCCGCGCTGGATGGATTGGCGACGTGTTGGGCGACTGAAAAATCCGGGTCGTCTGCTACTTCCTCGACGAGTTTTCCAAAGGGCATCTGCCCGACCACGCGACCGCCTCTGCGCACCGTCACTTTTTTGATCTGACCGTAAAATCTGCCACGCTCTAATTTAGTCTTGCTCATAGCTTTTACGCTCGCGGCGCGATGGATTGCGCACGCTGAAGATGCGAAATTTGTTGTTTCGCTCGGTGAATGAAACGCGCAGGAGTTTGCCCGCGCTCGACACTCCGATTGATTTTAGGCGCTGCTCGTCAATCGAATGCTCTTCGTCATTGTCGGTGTAGGCGAGCGGGTCATCAAACACCGTCGCGCCTTCTTCAAAAGAATAGCCATGATTTTTCTGATTAAGACTATTCTTATTTTCATCCCACTCCAACTCATCGGAATTGGGATTGCCTTTGCGCGCCGCCATTAAAGTTTATCCTCATCCTTTATCTAAGGCCATTCATCTTCTGCATAGCCGCTTGCAAAACTTCCCTCATCTAATGGATCGTAACCATCCCCATCAATGGGCGGCTCTTCGTCATCATCATCAAAATCACTCGCGCAATCGTGACAGATCGGCCTTTCAATAGATTCTTTGTTCTGCTCGATGTAAGTCACCAGCAAGGCCGGCTCGCCCTCTTTTATATAGTCGCTCGGATCGTCTGAATTCTGCCGGCACTCATAACACTCATAAGCCATTGCCATTCTCCCCAACAATCATCGCAAACTTGGATTAACCAGATCATTTCTCTTGAGTCTTAAAATCTTTCATTCCATCGCGCGACCGCTTCCTGCGGTGAGGTCGAGAGCGGCCCGGAGCCGCCGCACACGGTACAAAGAACCCAGAACCCTTTGCGCAACTTAAAGTCATCGCTCTGTACGTGCATCGCGCCGGGCAGAGTCCCGCAGAATGGACAGCGCGCCGGTGCTTCCGTCTCGTCGAATTCGAGCGGATCGAAATTATCGTTTTCAATCTTCAAGTCGTATGTCATGGCGTAATGATCAAACCGTCGCCGTCGTCGTCATGCAAGTTGAAACGCCGGCTGAACATCTCTTGCAACTGGCGCACGTCATCACCGGTGACGGCGATGATCACGGCGGGCGGCTGGCGCAAGACGTAATTCTCCGGGACTTCGAGCATCGCTGCACCGCCGGTGCGCCGTGCTTCGTTAAGAAACTCCGCGAGCGTCATAGATAATTGCACTTCATTCATCACTTTTCTCCTCGTCTAATTTGTATTTTCGGATCAAGACAATTGCTGCCGGCATTAACAGTCTAAAATCCTCGCCGCCGGCGTACATGAGAGTGGTTGCGAAGCTATATAGAAAGTCTCCGTGCGAGTGCTCGCTGTTGTAAATCTTTCGATATATCTCGCGCACTTCATCGGCTGTGGTCGTAAAGGCTTTATCCGATGTGCTCATGTTCCGTCTCCTTGATCTCGATAATTTTCTGACCCATCAAATAGCCAACATCAATGAAGTTCAACACCGTAATTTTACTCAAGGCGTGCAGCGCGAAAATAGCGTCCGTAAGCTCCGCCGCGTCTGTGAGGCTACGCACGGACTGGATCGCGTCCGCCACTTCCTCGATGCTCGACAACTGATGGCCGTTCCAACTGACTGTGACTGAATTTGTCATAAAGATTTTAGATACTGCTCGATGAGCTTCTGTTTTTGCGCCGGCGTGTAGTCGCGCCACTCTTTTTTGTTGACTTTGCAGAGGCTCAATACTTCTTTGACCGGCAGCGCGAATTGGGTTTGACCGGCGGGCGTCTTGATCGAGATGACCGGGCGATCCGGATCATCCATGTTGACAGAGAGCGCCCAGCCGAACATTTCGGCGGCGCGGATGCCTAGTGTGAGCAGCTTGTCGCTGTCAACTTGGACGCGCGGCGATAAGTGTCTTCCCACTTCTGCAACCTTCCTTTCCTTGCTCATCGCCTTGCGGCATCATTGGAATCTTCACGCGGCTGGCGCATCAAGCGTGCACACCTCGATACGTGTTGCTCAACGCCTTGCGGCATCATTGGAAAGAATCTCAAAGTGACTTTATGAATGTGCTCAACGCCTTGCGGCATCGTGGGAATCTTCGCTCATAACTTCCTGATGAACACATCCAGGTCACTTCTTTTTATGCGCCAGCCGCGCCGCTTCCTCGCTTTCAACTTGCCAGTGTGGATCGCCTCATATAGTTCGTTGCGCGAGAGTCCGAATTGCGCGGACTCACTAATCGAGAGGATCGCCTTTTCGTGGACGGGCACGGCCACTGACGCGCCGAGCGCCGAGCGGAGAACTACGCCTAACTCCGTCAGAGACGCCGGACTGATGGCGGTGTTCGGCGAGATTCTAGCCAACTGCGCCGTCGCATCAGGTTCGGCGATAGCTGGTCGAGCTTTTTGGATCGGATGTGCTCTTTCGTTTTTCACGCGCTCAACTTCGCTTTCGGGCAGGTCGATCATGGAGCGGGTCTTACCCGGCACTTCAAAGGCGGCGATCTCGCCTTTGGCGATCAGGCGCTCCAGCGTGCGAACGCCGATCCCGATGTGTGCAGCTGCGTCTTTTTTGTTCATGCGACGCTTGTATCATATCCTCGCCTAATGTCGCCAGAGATTTCCGCCACCGTGACGGTGTTTGGCGAGTTTCACTCAACCCTGAGCTTGTGTTCTGTAGCCTGTAACCACAGATCAAGGTTCGCTATCAAAATCAACAGCGATTCGTCGTGGCAATCTAGGTATCTCTTTTGGACGTGCTCCCTCAACAGCTTGGTGTATGTCCAAGCGTCTTGAAACGCTTCGCGTTCAAATGGGGTGCGCGCATCACTGCTATCGTCTTGCGTTGTCACTGCTTGCTCCTCGATGTAACCTTTCGCATCTATGACTGCGGAAAATCAGTTTCGCCAATTTCAGCGATGCCTGACTTCTTCTGAAGCAGGCTATGCGCAAGAGTGTTGGGACGTGTTCCGCATGGCGGTCGAGTTTGACACGCTCTACACGATGGACATGGAAGAAGAAATGCCGGCATTGCCTTTTAATGTTACTGAGCGACAGTGCTATATGATCCGTCAGACTCTGTTTGATCTTGCGCTCCAACTAAAGGACGAAGGCGCACATTAAATTCCTACCGTCATTGAATCCATCGCCTCGTGCAACCACTTGTCGCTGTAATGCAGCCTCTTTTCTTTGCAGATTCTCCTGACCTCTTCTAAAAATTGCTTGTCGGTTAAGGGCTTGGTGCGCCCGACGTTGCTTTCCGTGACCATTTTGATGACCTCACGTATCTGATTCAGTTTTATTTCGTGCTCCATCTCGGCGATGCGTTTGAGGCGGGCTTTGAGATCAATCGTCTCCGTCGGCCACTGTGTGCCTTCTTTCTTCGCCCGCTGTCGCGCCTTGTCGGTCGCGCGGGTGGCGACGCGCTCATAGAGCCGGTCGTAATCGCGTTGCAGCCGCTCGATGGGGCGCGCCGTGTGCATCGCCAGATCGTAAGGGTGGCCGTGTACGTCAATGCAGACGACGCGGTGCAGCAGCTCCGCATCCTCCAACTCGTCAACCAGCCTGATATATCTGTTTGTCCGCATCCGGTGATTGGCGGCGAACTCGATGACGCTGTACGCGATCCCTTTCCACATGTAGCGGACGAGAATCATGTAGAGGCCGAGAGCAGCCATGCAGATCAATGGTTGCGGCTTTTTTCTGAACGGCTCGGCGTAAAAATCGAGGATCATGTAGTCGCACTTGAGAAAGGCTTTGATGTCGCCTTCGATCCAGAGGTGCGAATGTTTCGGGGCGTGGATGTTCTCTTCGGTGAGCAGATAAGTGGGAATGGTTTTGCGTGACATAGAAAGCCTTCCGCGCGCTTGACTAAAGCGCGGCTTTGCTTCTATGCTCTGCGTTGTCGAGACGCGGTTGAGCCATAGAAGCTTTTCCGTAAAATGTAGAAGCCGGGGCGGAGTTTACTACTCCTGCCCCGGTTTTTGCTATAGCGCGAAATAGATTGCCGCCGTACAGACCAGCCATAGTATAATCGCCGCGACTCATGTTGAAAGAAATTTGCATCTTGCCCTAACGCCTCATGCAACTTTGCGCAAGCAGCTTTGACGGGGCTGCCGACGCCGCATGAGTCACTAAATTTTTAATTCTCCTTAAGGAAAAGCCGGGCTGAAGTTGAGACACTTCAGCCCGGCTCGCGTTTTCTAAACTCGTAACTTTTCGTTGCTATTGAAGAGTCGCATGTTGTGCCCTGATGAGAGGACACGTGGCGCGCTCGCTGGAAGGTTAAGAGGTTTTAAGAGTATTTAGCCGCGTATGCTAATCTACTTCTCGGCTGTATTTGCTTCCGGTTTAGGGAGCAACAACAGACCGTGACGCCTCTGTAGCCCGGCCAGTGACACGCGACAACGTGTCCTGTGCTTGCAAGCTGGAAGATGAGACCTAACCTCGTCTTCTGGCTGCTACAGGGGCTACTTTAGCACTGATTAGAGATTTTTTGCCAATATCGCATTAAGGCCGGAGCTTTTCCAAGCGTCCGGCCTTTCCCTTTAGCACAACCTTTGGGCAAAACCTGTGGAAATCGAAAATCTCTATGACGGATTTGATAATGGAGATCTGCCGATCTCTATGACGGATTTGATAATGGAGATTTCGGCAGTCCTTATTATTCTTATAGATCTCTTTTTTTTCTTCTTAGATATGTTGGCCGTGTCCCCGCCGCTTGTGGAAAAGTGTAGGCACACCAGAGTTATCGGACTCGCCGGCAGGCGAGAACTTTCAACAGACTTTCAATCACAGAACAAGGTGCTCACGCTTCGCGCGCCCGGAGCTGCGCGGCTCTCCCGCCGGCGTCGCTTTGCATGGCAAAGCACAGACAGGTTGGTAAAGTGGATGGCACCCGGCGTGCCGCGTGCTGGCGAGAGTTGAGAAAGGCTTTAGAGTAGTTTTAAGAATTCTTCCGTCGTCAGTTGAGCCGCTTGAATGATGCTGGCGAGCGTGCCGCGTTTGAGGTCGCGGGTGTGGTAAGGCACACAGACGAGTAAGGTCGGGTCGTTCGGGTGTGTGTAGTAATAATGGCTGCCGCGCACATGCGCGAGGGAGAAGCCGGCGCGTTCGAGCGCACGCATGGCCTTGCGCGGCTTGACGCCCGGCAGCCGAGTCACACCAAGACCTCGACCTCTTCGACGCGCGTCAGGTCGCGCGGCAACGGTCGCTGCGCTTGCCTGAGCGTTTCCAGATAACCGGCGATGGCTTCCGCCGCCATGTGGCGCGCCTCTTCGAGCGTGTCGCCTTCGGTCACGAGACCGGGCAGCGCCGGGCAGGTGACGACGTAGCCGCCTTCCTCTGCCGGCGTCAGGAGCACCTTATAGCTGAGCGTGCCAACGTTGATCTCGGCTTCAGGGTTGGGCCGTCGCGGTGGAGTTTTGCGTTTACTCATCAGCCATAGCTTAACACGATATGTTAGGATGGAGTCATGTCAGAGTACGACTCAGAGTACGACACCCAGCCGACGATTGAGACGGTCTTAGAGCGGATGGGGCAGATGGAAGAACGGCTCGGCGCGCGCATCAGCGGCTTAGAGGAACGCCTCGGCGTGCGGCTGGATCGGATCGAGAGTTCGGCGAATCAGACGCGCTCCGAGATGCTCACCTTGCGCGCCGACTTCACGGAGTTACGTGCGACCATCAGAGAGCACTTCCCAGTTGGGCAGTAATCAGCGCGAAAATCGCCCTTAAACAGTTTTGGCAGGTTGCGAGTCGGACAGGGGCGGGAAAACGCAAGGAAGGGGCTGTAGCGCGCCGCTATGAGGCCTTTAGGCTACTCGTTCCAGTACCCTTTGTACGTCGCGTGAGAGCTGTAGGAAGATGAAACAAGAGGCTGGATAGATCGCCGTCTCGCCGGCTTCGTCTCGCACCTGCACATAGTCCTCGCCGGCCAGCGTCACCCGGTACAGCTTACGCGGCACGAGCAGCTCCGGATCATCGGTCTCGATGCAGATGGCATACCCGACGCTCTCCGGGTTATGTCGCCGGCTGCGACGCGGTGACGGGTGCTCAAAGACACGCGACGGCTCGACCTCGCCGCGCATGATCGCGCCCGCCTCGCGAACGCTCGACACCAACTCGCTTAAAACTTTTTCGCTCATGGATACTCCTCCTCGACGGCGCGCCGCAACGCCTTCAACTCCTGCCTCGTCAAATCGGCTCGCTCATTCTTGGCGTAAGCGCGCAGCATGAAGAGGTGCTGTGGAGAGACCGCCCAGAAGTAAATGATTCGCGCGCCACCTTGTTTGCCCCGACCCGCAACCGCCCAACGCAACTTACGAATGCCGCCGCCTTCTGGCATGACATCGCCGGCGTCCGGGTGGCGGACCAGCCAATCTTGCAAACGGCTATAGTCGTCATCACTAAGCAGTGCTTGAATGCGCCTGGTGAAAGCTGAAGTTTCAATAATCAGCATCAGAACTCCGCCATTATAACACTAACAGAAAGCCTGTCTGCTTTCCTTCTCAAAGCGCAGGCTGTTAATCTCGCCGAATGCCGCCACCGAAGGCGCGCCACTTGGCGGTGTTAGGCGAGATTCTTCTTTTCGGCGAGAGCCAAGTCTTTGATTGATTGAACCCACTGGTGCGCGTGCTCTGAGCGCAAGACAATCGCCAGCGTCGGCGCCAATTTACTACTGACAGCAGGTTGCGTCATCGCGTGGATAATCTGCTCGACGCTGCCGAGTTGGAGTGAGACTAATAACTCGTTCCACTCGTCCGGCTCGGCGGCAATGAACGAGGCGATCTCCTCGTCCCGGAAAGTGACCGGCTGGTTGGCCGCGCACCGGTTCATCAAATACGTGAGCAGCTCCTGCCGCCTCTCTTCCGTCGTCATTTCCTCTTCCTCCGCGTCGTCTGTGTCGGTTCCACCTTCGTCCGGCAAGAATCTATTGAGCAACCGATCAATCGTCTTGGCGGCGCGCGAATGAAGCGATGGAATTCTTTCAAAGATGCTCAGCACCTTATCAAACTTATCGGGCGCGGTGTTGACGTTCTGGTTGGCTGCCGCGATGGCTTGCGTGATCTGTCCGAAGACGGTTGGCAAAAGTTTCGACTCCTGAATGAGCGCGAGCGAGAGTTTGTCCTGACTCGATAACTCAGGCTTGGCAGCCGGAGCCGGATTGCCGGCGGGCGGCGGATCGTCGAAAAGCTTGGTGATGCGCGCGGCGATGGCCGCTTGAATGGCTTTGTTGACGACATCATTATTTTCCGTCGCTTCTCTTGCGGCGGCGGTGATGGCCGGCGCGACAACAGGTTTTGCTTCGTTTGCAGCGAGCAGCGCCGGATCGGGATCGCTCACGATAAAAGTCAGCGAGCCGCCCTGCACATAGCCATTGCGATCATGCAGTTGGATGCGAACCTTGCCGCCGCTCTTCGTGCGCCGCTGGATGTCCTGCACGAGTGAATCGGGGCGGAACGGGAAGCGCGGATAATACTCCGTCTCGGTGCAGAGCTTGAGCCAACGTCCTTCCATCTCCGAAGTGTCGGGATGGCGCGCGAGCGTCATCTGATACTGCTTGCCGTCGCTCCACGCTTCGATGAATTGCGTCAGTTCGTCGGCCTCTTCATCGTCGTTGAAACTCATTATTTGTTGATCATCATCGTCCGGCTCCGGCTCCGGGTCTGGCGCAGCGCGAGGCTGTGCTTTCGCGCGTCTCGGCGTCGGTGAATTGTTCTCGATGTTGATCGTGACGGGTGCGGGTGCCGGCGGAGAAGAAATTATTTTTTCCTCTTCGACGGCAACTTTTTTTGCTGCTGCCATGCGATCTACCTTTCGTTGTTGAATGCTGCCAGTGAGGTTTCCCTGCAACTAGCCAGCATGCTGACCGCCATGCTGGCGATGGGGCTGACCGTTACTTTTTAACACACTTTCGTTTATCGGAGGTAACAGTTTCGATGCTCAAAATAGTTCTTGACTAAAGCTTTTTTTCTCCGGTAGTGTGCCAGATGACGGACGACCCAAATTGAATGCGGCAGCTCGTCCGTCAAGCGAATGCCCTGACTAAAGCGGTTTGGGTCGTTCGCTTTTTTTATGCCGCACACAAGGCTCCGCATCATCAAGCCGGACGGTAGTCTCACCTACCAGTGGCTCCATCACGGGCGCGACGGCAACGTGCAAACGTTGCGCGAGATGGCCGCGCTGGTGAGAAACGATCTGGAAACCGATGTCGGCCTCGCCAACTACGCTAACCAAATTCTGAACGCGGCGAAAGTCGCCGGCGATGTCCGGGGCCGGAGCATGAAGGAAGTCGGCGCGATCTTCTATTTCGTGCGCGACCGCTTCATCTTCCGCCGCGACCCGACGGGTGGCAACGAGTTCATCCAAGACGCACGGATCACCATTGAGCGGGGCTTTGGCGACTGCGACGGAGTTGGTCGGCACTCAAGGTTTTCCGATGCACGCCAACCGCACCGGCATTGGGACAGTGCCGACCAGACAGATCACGGTGCATCAAGTGCAGAGAGGAGCAACGCCATGAAGTTATCGAATGAACAGCTACAGAACGCAGCAACCATCGTCAGAGTTGGGCGCGAGGTCGGAGCAAATGACAGGCAGATACACGCGGCTATCGCTACTGCTTTAGTAGAGTCCCGTCTAAAAAATTTGAATTACGGCGACCGCGACTCGCTGGGTCTTTTCCAACAGCGTCCCTCGAAGGGCTGGGGAACTAAGCAGCAAATACAGACGCCGGAGTATGCGGCTCGCGCTTTCTTCT
>MWWH01000261.1_pt1 | contig 14847 bp, 14 predicted proteins | sample 1047231 | NCBI WGS metagenome assembly MWWH01 (sample SAMN06349967, study PRJNA376086) | soil metagenome | isolation source: MG3-2 sample Antarctic (ecotone) soil | place: Antarctica | collected 2015-01-13 | reverse complement strand
CTTGGCCACAAGCACCAACACCCCAGCGTCAGATCCCACGACCAGCCGCGCGTAAGTCCGAACCATCTCGGGTTGTACAGTCCTATCTCCACATCGTCGACACCCAGGGCAAACGCGGAGCACTGCGCAAGACTGGCGATATTTACGGCATCAGTGATGAGACAGTGCGCCGATATGTTGCTGCTCATCACACGCAAGCAGAGACCCCTGAGATGCCTCAGGAACTTCAATACATACCACCACCGTATTCTTACCCTGAACCCATAATGCCGACAGTGAGCACGTCTTATGTCGCTTCACTTGTCACGGAACAGCCACAAGAAGAAACACCGGTGCGTGACATTGTTATGTCGCGTGACATTGCCACAGATGAGCCAGACCCACAGAAACCAGCGAACGCCACACCAGAAACGCCACACACCACAATGTCACAACACCACACCGCCGAACTGGACCAGGCCCGGCCCAAGCTCGACCAAACGCCACAACTAACACCACGACTGGCAGCACTCGACCAATGGTCAACGACCACCGACCCAAGGCACGCGCCAATAGTGCAACGTGTGAGGATCATCGAAGCAGCTGCACCACGATCAGCCTATACACTAGCGACCGATCGGGAAGTACTTATAGTCTTCATCCGTGCCGCCTTCGTTGTTGCTGGCTTGATCCTCCTATGTATGCTTGCATAATGATGGAAACACCAAGTACGAAAGAACGACGACATGAGCGCCAAGACCTAATAGTGGGGCTGTATAAGTACTTGGGGAAACATCTAGATATGCTCATCCATCAGCTATCCATGCTCGAAACCTTGCAGCAAATAGGCGCAGAACATGCCCTAGAAATTGCTGAGCATGGATATGTCATCGTTAACCACGAGCCGATCGATGAGATACAACGCAAGATCTTATTGTCACATTTCCTAACCCTTGAAGAAATTGCGAACGAAACCGAGGGCGCAACACCAACAGAACGCGCCCTATCATTTACCTATGTCCTTCTCCGTAAAAGACTTATATCTTATGAGGATGCCGCGTATATCGCATCTCAACACTTAGGTAAAGAACTTACGGCCAACGCTTGGCGCATGAAAATAAGCCGGTGGGCAGAAAAGAAAGGATATCCACAGGTGGAACAACGCAGACTCCGAGGAAAGAAAACCACGGAATAAAGCACACTATATAACAATACGTGCTTTATTTAGAACAAACGTATGCCGCATTAGAAAGCCATTTGACACCAGTAAGCCGAGGGCATATAGTGTGCGTAAGAGAAAACGAAACCCCTAGACAATTCATCAATACCGAGCCGACGCCAATCAACACGGTACTGAGATTTGAATAGGGGCCAGGAGCAGACCATACGACTGAGCCCGTATGATCTATGCTGTCTATAGTGGCAGTATAGATGTGCTCCATTCTAATGTCAAAGAGCAGTTCTAATCGTGGGCTCAACCCAGTCACTGGGGCACGATAAAGACTGCTCTTCTGTTTTAGAAATGCGAAATCGCCCGGTTGTCCCCGAGCGATCACGGCATACAAGATACTGTCCTCACCACCACAGTATACACGAGCCGCGATCCTCTTACAACTGGCGATGTTCGCGCAAGGAATGCGCGCATGTCAGCAGCACCCCCAACACAAGCAAGCAAGTACACGGACGAGACACCACGCCTTGCACGCCGAACACGAAGCAGCTACGAAGCTAACGATCTAGGAAGCTTCACACTCTGGCTACAGGCTCAGGGCTACCGCTGGATTCCATCGCCGAGCAATCCCACGGAAGCAGCTCGCTTTATTAAGCAGGGTAGCATCATCGTATGCTTCAAGAGTCATACGATCCTCATCCAAGGGCAAGATCAGGAAGCAACACATAGCCTGCTCGACACGTACGCACCCGAAAGCGAGGTGCTACGATGACGAGCATTATTGAAGCTGCCCAACAGTTCTATGCATGGGGCGCGAACGTTACCGCCATTGCGCCCGACAGCAAGAGTCCCATGCACGCATGGAAGCATCTCTATAGCCAGCGGCAAGAAGCAGACGAGGCCAGCAAATACCAATGGCATAAAGCTATTGGTGTAGGCATCGTCAATGGTCCGGGAGATTGGCGCACGCTCGACATTGATGCATGTAAGACCACAGAGCACGACCAGATTACGCCCGTATCTGAGTCAGTCTTATTGCGCGTGCTTCATGCCCTCGACCTACCCGATAACTACCGCTGGACCTGGCGCAGCGGCAGCGGTACAGGATGGGAAATAGCTATACGGTGCGCCGACGAGATACCAGAGGGAAGCCTAAGCGGGAAAGAGAAAGGCGTGTACTGGGGTGATGCAAAGAACCCTGACGACTTCGATCACATAGAAGTACGCTGGGAGAAAACGCAAACGATCGCGCCGCCATCAGCCTACTTCAAACCAGGCGCACCGGGCTACCAATGGCGAAGTGATGCACCAACCGAGGCACCCGCAATCGTCAGCGTCGGCCATGTCGTTACAGCCTTCTATACCATCGCGAAGCGTAAGGACGATTCACAGCCAGCGAAGCTGGCGAAGCCAGCACCGATGACCACGCCCTTGCCGCGCACAATCGACGAGGACGACGCCAAAGAGCAGATCCGGGAGCGCTTCGACTTGGTGACCTATGCCGCTCAGAAATTTGGAGGCAAGGAACAACACGAGGGTAGCGGCGAGGTACGTATACTCGGCCAAGGTGGGCTACTCATCAGCCCCGAGCGGCAAACATGGTACAACCACTCATGGACCGCTGGAGGTGACTGCTTTGACCTCGCAGGCCATCATCTTTACGACGACCAATGGAACCGTAACAACGGTGCTATGTTCCGCGCCGCCCTGGAGGAAGCCGCCAGATTTACCGGCATTACCTTACCCCAACGCGAGCGCCAACAGCCTACGTACACACCACCGCCCATAGCTACTGACGAACTCCAGGAGCTTAAGCAACTTAATGCACAGCAACTACTTGATAGATTGGTTGTTCTTCTACCCGCATTCAAAGAACTATCGGACCGCTACTATCAACTAGAAATGCAGCTGGACGTAGTAAGGAAACGAAATCGTTTTGTTGCACAGGCAGAAGGTGCAGACGGAATCAAGTCCGCAGGCATGCGCCTAACCTTGATCCAACTTAGAAAGTACCTAGATAACACCCCGCCCGAAGATCGCCTTCCTGATGGATGGATCCCCATCACTTTAGCATCAATGGGCATAGCCACAAATCAGAACTCGACAACAGTTGGGCGACAACTCGATCGTTACAAAGAACTTGGGTACATCGATAGATTCACAGACCGAGCGAAATTAAACCCTGTTACCAAAAAGATGGGACGACAAGCGTACTTTAAAGCACTTGTCGACCTCGATGATCCCAACGCTATCAAGGTGGACGCAAAACCACGAGGCAAGACCGGATGTAAGAAATGTGGAGGCGAGAATCTAGAACAGCGCACGCATACAAAGTGCCGCGATTGTGGACACGAGCAATATGGTGAATGGGAAGAAACGAATCCGACTCCCTTATCACCGGAGGAACGAAAGCAGCTTCGCCGTGAGATACTTGCAACGAATCGGTTAAAGGGACAACAGTCTGCTCCCCTTATTAGACAGCGTGCAGCACTGATCAAGAGTGAACGGAGTTACCTGCATTTTGCAGGTAACTCCTTCGACCCACAGCCAATGACCAAGACTGACGAGCAATTAACCACAAGCACCGCCGATAATGTCTACGATCGGCAAAGCCACGACGAGCAACCGAAAGGAGAAGATTATCAGCAACAACCCGAAGCACCAGTGCCACAGCCAGCACGCCCAAGGACAAGAGGTTATCAGAAGCCTATCGATGAAGATCCGCACTGGCTTGCGATGCAGCATGCACAACTCGCAGCAGCAAGGGCAGAAGGGCGACAAGAAATAGTAGCTACTATTGAGCGTGCCTTACCCCCTCCGTAGACGCTTTACCCCTAACCACTGCCGCACTCGTGGGTTAATAGCATCACTTGTGCGGCAAATATACACATATAAAGGACCAAACGCACCCCTCAAAAAGTACCAGGAGACGTGCCTCACGCCGGCGGGCGGCCCTACGGACAGTAAAACCGCTTCGCGGGAGCAGCGTGGGATGCAAGAAAAGAAACAAAATGTTTCTTTCCTACATAACAGCATGGTGGTTCGTATCGACGACTAACATCAACTGGTAACACACCGCTATCAAGGGTGCCTTCGGCATGAACGCGCCCGGCCAGCTCTACTAGAGTAAAACGTAAACAGGCGCGCCCTTGACAGCTAGCCTCAGAGACGCAGCTCGACAAGTACCAAACGGTCATCCATCGCTACGCGCCCCCAAAGTGTGTTGGACCCATGCCGCTTGCCGAGCGCAACCTTCTTGGGGTTCCACGCCCAAACCGCCGGTTTTTTTGACACGCTCGCTTCGGGCGCTGCATACGACCAAGCGGCGGGCAGAGGCTCCCACACCTGCCAAAGTATGACGGCGCTCGTGTGTTTTGTGCTGGACGCGCTGCTTCACGTTGACCGGTCGCGGGGTGTCGGAAAACAAGTGTTTGGCGACAGGAGAGTGGACTACGCCGATCGGGTCGCCGTCGTCCACGGAAATGTATGCGGAAAACCCTGCCGCTTTGATGTATCATACGTCAATACTGCTTGAGGGGTTTTCCGTACATGCTCATCGGCTCCATGCGAGTCTCGGCCGCCAATGATCGCCAATCTACCGACCTGCAGCGTGGCAACACATCCTGCTGAATGGACATTACACCTTCCACAGCGACGGGAAGCTGATCGACCGGGATGCCATCGTGGCAGGCTTGGATTTCGGGTGACAAAAACTATGGCCGTACACGGCTCACATTTCGCTACCACGATCACTGCAGCAGCGTCGTACCTTGGCGGGTGTGGGAACCTACGCCTGCCGTTCAGTTCCATGCGCAGTCCGAAGCGAGCGCGTCAAAAAAACCGGCGGTTTGGGCGTGGAACCCCTTCTTTCGATGTATACCGGAACGAGTGACCCCTCAGTAATGTAGGACTTGCGGCCAGCGCTTGAAAAGATCGCAGCATCCTACGGCAAGACCGTTGAATAGTTGGTTAATCTCTTCTGGAAACCGGAATCCTGGAGGATGTTCGCCACAGCACCGGCACGAACGATGTTCTAACGAAGCATCGCCTCTAGGATTGACCACTACCCCGTGTTGAATTGAGCAACGCGGGGTATTTCGTTGTTATTTGGGGCCCAGCCTGACGACGCATCATGCGTTTACCCCCTTGGGGTGTTGGACTTCGGTCTAGCACCCCGTTTTTCATCATGCAATTTGGTACAGAATTTCGCGCTGCACTATTAACCGTACTTAATAGCGTACTCTCTGCGTCGGACATAATGTAGAACTGCTTCGTAGGGCAAGACGCATGATGCGTCGTAAGGCCCAGCCTCAGTTTTTCATCATGCGTTTCTGACACGACCATTGTGCATCATGCATTTTGGTCTTAGGGGTGCTAGGCCGTCGCTCGACATGCAGGAGACACCACTGTGAGCCAGAATCCTAGAGTCATCTGATTCGCTCTACCTATTCACCACTACCCTAGGGGCATCTTTTGCTGATTAGCTTTAGGCTCGAATAGAAAGACAGTATCAAAGCTCCAAGGAAGGTTCGAAAGGATACATAACCCTCCGGCAGGTACCCCACTATCCCACCATACGATACCCCAATAGTACCTTACCACACCCCCTACCCCTACCATACAACACCAACCATACCCACCCTTCCCCGATCGTAGGAGGAGTTTCGTCAGGTGTAAAGAGTCAGAGGAACGTCACTTGTTCTTACTGTATTGGTATCTGTATTACTTATTTACTATTACTATCTACTCTTTACTATTATTATTATTATCTAAATATCTTAGCGTGTGTGTAGGGGACTATCTTCTATCTGTCCATCCATACACACACAATCTCATAAGGCATACGCAGGTTTATAGCATTAGAAAGCCATAAAACTATAATGATCAACTATAAGCATTTCTTATAGTCAGTGTAAAAAGATATGTAAGCATGCGGGATTGTATCGCAGTTTGCCCGTAGTTTACACGTAGTGTTTCAGCGACCGAAGTACGCACAGCCAACACCCTAGTTGATCATATCAAGTGGACTTGCATCGACGTGGTAATCTCTCACCACGTGTGCAGAGAAACGAAGCGCGATACCTAGACTAAGCTTCCAGGTGGGGACGTGCCCCCAGATGGTGTTCATGAGATTCGTGTACACCAGATCCTGAGTCTACTCAACTCAGGTGTGTCCAAGGTCTAGCGGATCAATTGCTTGCGCGGCATGCGTAGTCTGGTACTCGGAGGTCCTGACGAGGATTGGGGTACCTGCATTCATGTGTAGCCTTGAGCAGCTACGCATGGTAGCGGCGACTTGGACGCCAGACGTCGGGCTGGAGTCGCCGCTATTCTTCCTGGGGAGCAAGATGCTCCACGGAAAGTATAAGCCAGTGCTCGATGCAGCGTTCTTTTGTGGAAGGCAAGTTGACCACCAGGAGATCAGGACAGGCGTACACCCTCGTTCGCGATCGATGCAGACTCAGCGTAGCGTAGTGGCATAGCAGGACTGGACCAGCCGCCAGCATCTTGCAGCGCTTTTATATCGGTGCCAGCACGTACCGCAGCGGTAGCCCAATAGTGACGGCAGTCGTGTGCCGACAGCCCGGCCAGGTTGAGCCGCGCACCGAGCACAGTAACCCGGGCCGTAATGTTGCGTGCAGCCATGCCGCCGCCGAGCTTGCCACCCTTCGAGGAACCAAGGAGCAAGGGGCCAAGGGAGAGCGAAACATCAAACTTCAGATAGGCACGGAGCGCGGCGCGTGTATCTTCGGTGAGCCGATGCGTTTGAACCTTATGGACCTTAGGTCGGTAGAATGTCATGGTGCCAGTCTTCACGCTGATATGCTCGACCTGGAGCACGGCCACCTCTCCCACGCGCAGCCCATGATCTAAGAGCAAGCACATGAGGACGGCATCACGCCGCGCCTGTGGTGTATTACCTGGAGCTTTGAGCCGTGCCGCCAGGTCGGACGAGATCAGGACACTCGAGGCTTTCTTAGCACCGATGCGTACCACGTCGCGCCCTTCGTCAACGTGTCGCCCTTCGGCATGACGATATCCGGCAACCGTCTTGATCATCGCATAGGCTTCCGGCGAGATGACACCCGCTTGCACGCCTATCTTGGCGTACGCCTTCACCGTCGCCAAGCGCACATTTACCGAGCCAATAGCATAGCCCTGCTGCACTTGCCAGCGCACGAAGCCAGCGACTAGACCCCAGGACACACCAACCCACGTATCGATGTCATCAGCCAGCATGCCAACCTTGACACCAGCAGCACCGAGGAACGCAGCAAAGAGCGCTAGGTCTGCACGTTGACGGCGAAGGGTAGCAGGAGACTTGCGGATCTGGTAGTCATGCAGCACCGAGGAAGCAGCCGCACGGTCAGCACTTGCACCAGCTTCTGCTAGTGCAGTGGAAGGAATGAGCAGTGCAGTGGACGAATCGACGATAACGAGCGCAGTGCTATCCATGATGGTATGTACTCTCTTATTATGGCAGACCAAGCTGAGCCTTGATGTAGGTTTTCGCCATCTCTGCCATGATGCCAAGTGACACGGTGCCGAACGCTGGGCCTGCCTGGTTTTTGACAGCATTCCAGACGGTATCGCTACGGATGTTGTCTAAGAAATCATGCCCTTTCATGGTTAGCTCTTTGCCGTACGCCTCGCCCGAATCTGTGAACATTTGGCCCTTGATTAATCCATCTTCTTCAAGCAGCTTGAGATGGTAATAGATGACATCGTTACTAAGCTTACCGTCGCGAAAGTCAACGTACCCAAATCCGGTGTGATCTTCAATCTTAAGAAGCATATTGCGAACGAGGTCCATGTCACGCTTCATAGCATCCCCTACATAGCATCTGATTTCCTTAGATAATCAGATGCTATATTAGCACTAATCAGATGCTATATAGCTCACATGTGCGTGTGTTTCATGCGGCATCATCGGGTACAAACGAACGCCCAAACACCAGCCGATCCATAGTGGCCCGCGTATCTCTGAGATGTTCTTGTACATCTTCCAGGCGCGCCGACGTACGCATGTGGAGTGCCAGTACATGAGTATCCTACATCGTCTATCAACGATCGCAGCGAGCTCGACCTCATGCGTTGACACGACCTCAGCCACTGCTTGCAGACGCACGAGGGCCAGCTTCAAACCATCATCATGGAGGAGGCGTGACCACCATTCAGGGGTGAAAGGTACAGCGTGTGGGACAACGTGCGGCACAAAAATATTGGAGGAATGGGCCTCGGCTATATTGTTTTTATGTGGCAGAAAATTACTCCTCATCTGTAATCAAAGGAGGCGTTGGATTAGCAAGTCCTTGTTCAATACCTTGGAGGTGCTTTGCTACCTTGTCGATAGCTTCTTTGATCTGCCTGCCATCCTCCTTACCAATTTGTAAGGGTTCAAAACTACGGTGTGGATCAAGTATCTGACGTTCCATAAAAGTGCGTCCGACTGAATCTTTGTATTGCAATACGATCGTAAATGGATCTTGACCAAGAGTCTCTTTGGAGTAGAAGGGTGACATGTCCATAACGAATGGATGTCGTATATCTATGATTGGGATCCGCAGAGGAAATGGATTATGAAGTGAATTACCTCGTAAGAACGCTTCTTTCAGTATTGGAGGAAATGGTTCGAAGGTAAGCGAGATGTCGAGTGCTGTAGCGTCAGTAGCTGCTACTACCGCGAATTCAACTGTTGCCCATTTTCTCTCACTTCGCTTAAAAATGCCGCGAAGTAGTGGTTGTTGAAGACCACGTCGAGCGCGGAGTGCTTCAACGATGAAGTGCCCTGCTGGATCCGAATGAGTACCTGCACGAATGCGATACGTCTTATCATGTGCCATATGTGGGACAGCAGTGCTCTCCCCAAACGCAATGACGAGCACAACATGATCAGGCTGTATTGCTGAAGGTATCATGCTTGGCACGATAGGCTTAATTATGTAAGGTCCAGTAGGTTCTGTCTTCGTTATGGCACGATCAGCCCAATCGCGAATAGGCTGGCGGCCTATGTATTCTGAGAAACCACCATCAATCTTGCCACTCTTATCATTGATACCTGCGATGAAGATGCCCCCGCCTGAGTTCCAAAACGCGGAGGCAGCAACAGATATCTTCTCTGCTAATTTATCGGGAGTGGTCCGGCTTGACTTATATTCGATCTCATCTGTTTCGCTTGATGGTAATAGTAGTAAGTCTTCTTCTAGCCACTCATTGATGAAGTTGTAGTCACGCCCTGTCATCTTCTCTCCTATGTAACGTTTACCAGCATCTTAGGTTGCAATCCAACACAATGCAACATGATTCACAAACTTTTCCCAATCTTTTTCACAAACTCTGGGCGTATGACGATTTGAGACATGGGGCTGTAGTGGAAGGGCTACGGTGAATTTCCAACATCTGAAAGGCTGCTCGTCATGAAGGAAGAGCAGATATGACAAAGCGCCCCAGCTAAAGCCAGAGCGCCATGCTTACCGATGATTGCCCTATATGCGAGCGTCTTAGTACAGTTCGTCTACCAATGCTTGAATCTCAGCATCCGATAGCTCGACATGCGGAGGTGGTGCCATCATTTCCACAGCCTTGTATAGCAGCCGCCACGCTGCTTTGTGCCAACATGGGCGGCCCGCGTTCCCGGCCTTGCATTCGCAACCCTCAGGAGTAACGGTATAGCGTGCATTGGTCGATGCGCTTGCAATGCGAAGCACATCACCATCAAAGGCCCAGGTGACGGCCTCGAGATTCAGGGCGGCCCGATTGATAGCATTGATCCATGCGCGATATTCGGCGGCCTGGATGCGAGCTTCACGAAGGGCGGCGGCGACGGTCTGGCGGTTGACTTGCTGTGTGATACTTGCGTTGGCCATGGTGCTCATCTCACTTTGGCTAGGGCCCGTATGGTGGTAGAAACACCGTGCGGGCTAGTTGTTTAAGATATCCCCATTATAACATAAACCCTTATACATAGTCAATGGTTTATTAAGATTAGTCTATAATATTGACAAGGGTTTATTCCTGCCATATAGTTGCAACCATTACCGGAAGGAACCAGCAATGGACAAAGAGCCAGAGTATTTGAACGCTGTACAAGCAGCGAAGTATTTAGGCATCTCACGCCCACGGATCTATGAGTTAGCCAAGGCGGGGCGCATTGGTCGACACGTCGCCGGTTTCTGGTTATTTACCGCTGCGGAGCTGGACACGTTTAAGCAGGAGCGTGCACAGCGACCCAAGGGTGGACGCCCAAAAAGCGCAGCCGGGACGCAGAAGCAAGCGAGCCCGGCGTCGTAACCCAGAACGAGGGGCAAGCGCCGACGGTCGTACCGGTGCGGTTGTCGCATGACGAGCCCGACCACCTCCAGCGCCCCTATGCAGACGAGACGTTATGCAGCGCCTACGTGCACGGCGACGCCAGGAATGTAGCAACCTGGGACAGACGGCGGGGTTGTAAGACGTGCCGAGACATAGCGAAAGAGCAGCATCTAACAGTCGATAAAGACGCCCGCCGACTTACCTAACGAAAATTCGTTGGAGACTACATGCCACCAACAATGTCTGCCCAACAGTTCGTCAATAAATGGAAGAACGTTACGACCACAGAACGTGCTAGTGCCCAGTCCCATTTTATCGATCTATGTTCTCTCCTTCGGGAGCAGAATCCGCTCGACGCTGATCCAACAGGCAACAACTATGCGTTTGAGCGTGGTGCGGCGAAAGGTGTAGGGCCGACAAAAGGTAGCCATGGATGGGCCGATGTTTGGAAACGGAACTGCTTCGCCTGGGAGTATAAGAAAGGTGGAGCGGATCTAGACAAGGCGTATGCCCAGCTCCTGCAATATCGTGAGGCGCTGGATAATCCACCGCTCTTAGTCGTCTCCGACATGCATACGATTCAAGCACACACGAACATTACTAATACAGCCAAGCAGATCTACATCTGGACACTCGATGACTTGCTGAATCCAGCTCGCCTGGATCAGCTACGTCGGGTGTGGACGGAACCGTTCGCCCTCAAACCAACAATTACCACGGCTCAGGTGACAGAGACGGCTGCGAAGGAATTCGCCAAGCTTGCCGAACTGCTACGCAAGTGGGGCGAGCCCGCCGACAAGGCAGCACACTTCCTTATCCGCATATTGTTCTGCTTGTTTGCTGAGGATGTTGACCTCTTGCCCAATGGCTTATTCTCGAAGCTCGTCGATCGCACGCGTGCACGATCACAAGACTTTTCTCAGCAGTTGCGCTTTCTCTTCGATGCCATGCGAACTGGTGGCATGTTTGCCCTGGAGAATATCGCGTACTTCAACGGTGGTTTGTTCGACAACGCCGATGTGATCAATCTCGATAGCGACGGCCTGGGCATCCTCTATAAGGTCAGTGGACTTGACTGGTCATCGATTGAGCCGTCAATCCTTGGTACGCTGTTCGAGCGGTCGCTTGACCCGGCGAAGCGCTCCCAGCTCGGCGCTCATTACACGAGTCGAGACGACATTCTGCTGATCGTCGAGCCTGTGCTTATGGCACCGCTCCGGCGACAGTGGGCAGATGTGCAGGCACGCGCGAACGAGCTGATAACCAGGCGTGATGCGGCGAGTGGCGGACAGCGAACACGACTCGACAACGAACTCCAAGCACTCCTGCTTGGCTTCCAGGGACGAATCGCTGGCACCAGAGTACTCGATCCTGCATGCGGCTCGGGAAACTTCTTATATGTCGCGCTGAAGCAGTTGCTCGATCTGGAGAAAGAGGTCATCGTCTTCATTGGCGATGCTGGATTCACGCGGCCATTCCCAATGGTCTCGCCCGAGCAGCTGCGTGGTATTGAGCTCAACGAATACGCACATGAGCTTGCACAGATTACTGTGTGGATTGGCTATATCCAGTGGTTGCGCGACAACGGTTTTGGTCAACCGAGCGAGCCGATCCTAAAGCCACTCAATACGATCGTACAGATGGACGCGATCTTAGCCTACGACGCCGATGGGCGACCCGTCAAACCATCGTGGCCAGAGGCGGATGTCATCGTGGGTAATCCTCCATTCTTAGGCGGCAAGAAATTGCGTGCTCAGCTTGGCTTAGCCTATGTAAACAACTTATATGTTTTGTACGGTGGAAGTATTCCCAAAAGAGCTGATCTTGTCTGCTACTGGTTTGAGCGTGCGCGTGAATATATTGCACAACACCGAACGGGGCGAGCGGGCTTGCTCGCGACGCAGGCAATCCGTATGGGCGACAGCAATATGGTTCTTGAGCGAATAAAGCAAGACGGCGACATTTTTATGGCATGGAGTGATCGTCCATGGGTGCTGGATGGAGCAGCAGTAAGAGTATCGATGGTCGGCTTTGACCATGGCAGTGAAAAGGAACGATACAGTGATGGTGCTTTAGTACCACTGATCACGTCCAGCCTAACATCTGGATTTGCGGTTTCAGCCTTAGAGAAGCTGAACGAGAATGAAAGACTATCCTTTCAGGGCGTAATTCAACGTGGCGACTTTCACATACCAAATGACGTAGCACAACGCATGCTCGCTCATCACGGAAATCCTAACGGCAGACCAAATAGTGACGTTATCCGTCCGCTCTTAAATGGAGATGATGTTACGAAAAGGTCAAGGAATGTTTACGTTGTCGACTTTGGCAAAGATATGCCCCTCGCTGAAGCAGCCATGTATGAAGCTCCCTTTGAACTAGTGAAGCAACAAGTTTATGCCATGCGGCAAAAGGCAAATCAAGCTTCTGCGCGTGAGAAGTGGTGGATTCACTGGAATCCCCGTCCAGGAATGCGGCACGCATTAAGGCCGCTTCAAAGATATATTGTTACACCAGCAGTGTCCAAGCATCGCATGTTTGTGTGGGTCAGTACTTCGGTATTACCTGATCATCGTCTTTGCGCCTTCGCTCGTGATGATAACTATTTCTTTGGCGTTCTTCATTCACGAGTTCATGAGCTTTGGGCACTCACGACTTCGTCGCGCCATGGGGTCGGGAATGATCCAACTTACAATAACACTACCTGCTTCAAAACCTTCCCGTTGCCCTGGGTACCTGGTGCTGAGCCGAAGGACGACCCACGCGTCGAAGCGATCGCCGAGGCTGCACGCGAGTTGGTCGAAAAGCGCGACCGCTGGCTCAATCCCGAAGGTGCTGATGAGGCGACGCTGAAGAAACGTACATTGACCAACCTGTACAACGAGCGCCCGACGTGGCTCGACCTGGCACATCGCAAGCTCGACCATGCTGCGCTCGACGCCTATGGTTGGACACACGACATAAGTGACGAGGAAATACTGACGCGGCTGCTAGCTCTCAACCTTGAACGGGCAGAAGCTCAAGGTGGTGTGGCATTAGCAGCAGGTGTAGCTGCGAGTGAAGACGACGAATGAGGTAACCAGGCGGTGAGCAGCTTGGGTTCGATATGGAGTAGGGGTTATGCCTGTCGATGGTTAAGGATCAAAACACAATCATGGACGATACAGACTGGGAATACAACACAGGGAACGTGAAGCAGGATCTACATGATGGATGATACGACAAGCTGGGAATATAACGAGCAGCGCCATGAATATACGCGATCCATTGGGCATTGCTCAGCGAGACTCTGGGAAGACGAGAACGGCAGGTGGATGACCCAGGTTACAAGCGGATACCGAGGCATCTCTGGGAACGGGTACCCGACGATGGTGGAGGCACGGGCGTGGTGTGAGGAGCAAGCTGCACAGTTTATTGCATCAGATAGCCGCTTCGAGGATAGCGAAGCAGGAATATAGGCGAATTCACCCTTGCTGCTGGGATTTGTCGTCGAACTGCGTAAGCATTATGAGGAATAGATGTCATGCATCGTCATTCGTGACCGTCATGCAATGACAAGGCAGCTACAATAGGCTCATGGTAGACGATGCAGAATACATTCCTGTGGAAGAGGTCGCAGAGATTCTACAGGTGACCACACGCCAAGCCCACCGCCATGGTGAGGGTGAGAACGCACGCCTCCGAAAGCGTAAGGCAGGTCGACGTGTCATGTTCAACCGAACTGATGTAGAAGCTTTGGCGGCTGATCTTGGTGTCCTCGACCGACCTAGAGCACAACGTCCGAAAACAGACCTAGTGCCTACTGGTGAGATGCTCGACTATATTCGTGAGCGCGATCGTCGACTTGAGGAATACCAGCATCAACTTATCCAAGCTGCTGCTGAGATCGGACGGCTACAGGGACAGATGGAAGGGCAGAAGCGATTGGCACATGAGGCAGATAACATAAAGCAGATGTTAGATGAGGTGAGGGCTGAGCGTGACCAACTCCGCGCCGAGCTTGCACAACGCCAATCATTATGGCAGCGTATCTTTAAAAAGAACACTTAGAGGTATTGTAGATGACATGCATGACATTCATGAATGTCATGCATTGACATCATAGGTGATCCAAGACTATACTCCAGGCAAACAAAAGCCCCCGCGACGCTTCGAACCGTCCGAGGGCAAGACCAGAAGGATGGTGCTCCTTTGGCACAAGCTACAATACCACATCGATCGCCCACACGACCAGCCGCGCGTAAGTCCGAACCATCTCGGGTTGTACAGTCCTATCTCCACATCGTCGACACCCAGGGCAAACGCGGAGCACTGCGCAAGACTGGCGATATCTACGGCATCAGTGATGAGACAGTGCGCCGATATGTTGCTGCTCATCACACGCA
>MWWH01000260.1_pt1 | contig 14862 bp, 30 predicted proteins | sample 1047231 | NCBI WGS metagenome assembly MWWH01 (sample SAMN06349967, study PRJNA376086) | soil metagenome | isolation source: MG3-2 sample Antarctic (ecotone) soil | place: Antarctica | collected 2015-01-13 | reverse complement strand
CTGTTTGCGGTGGGGATGAATCAGTCATCGCGCTTGGGTTTCCAAAGGGGCGCAGCATCCCTTTGGTCAAGGGTGGGGTAAATGCCCCACCTGCGAAGACGAGACGTGCGGCGTGTTGTTCAGCCGCCGTCGAGTTTACTGAGTAAAACGAAAATGGCATTGAACGGTTTTAAGGTTGGTGACGAGGTTATGATGCAGGTCGTCGTGGAAGCTGCCTACTTCGGAGACGAGCCGAGCTGCGCGAAGTACGGCGTCAGCGCTCGAACTTTGCAGCGCTACCGCCGGCGATTAGCGACCGATGGCAACCTCGCCAAGATCGTGGCTCGCAAAAGGGAGGCGTTCGATAGAGAGTGGGCCCTCTCTCTCAATCGCACGATCGGGAAAGCTGCGTCGGCTATCGAGGCGGTTTCTGATGAGATCGCCAAGGACCCGAAACAGGCGAGTAAGAATCCAGCCATACTCGAAGCTCTGGCGAAAGCTCTCTACACGTGCGCGAGCGTGAAGCTAGCCAACCGGGTTATCGACGCGCGAATTTTCGCTGGGCGATTCGACGCTGAAGACGACGAGGACGCGCCGCGACAGTTAGGCGACGTCGGGTAACAATTGATACGACATCCAGAGCTAAGTAATTAAAAGGAGAGACAAAATGAGACGGCTAAAAAAAGTAGGGCGTAACTTGTATATGCAGCCGCAGGCCATACCCGAAATGGTCCTAGTACTTTCTTCGACTCAAGAAAGAGTGAAAGACCTGGAGGGACTATTAACGCGCGCCTCTGAGGCATTAGACCTGGCGGGAGGAAACGTTGAATTAGTCGCTGAAATCAATGCAGCCCTCCTGCTTGGTAATTAATCATATGAGCATATTCGAATACTGGTAAAATAGTAGCAGCTCGCACATCGAAGTCGGCTCTGTCGAACGATAGCCCGTCGGGACCCAAAGGTGGGTCGTCTGATGGGTTATTTTTTTTAGAAGGGAATCCATCAATGATCGCAGAAACAGCAACGGCTCTCACCATCGCACCACCGAATTTCGGCATTGATGCGGGGCTCTATGCTGTCCAGTTGATCAAGGCTGTAATCAGGAGTCCAGAGTTTAAGGATGCAGTCGTTGATCGCGTCAAGGTCGCCCTTGGAAAGAGAGAGATCTAGCCCCTTTCGTTCGCCACAATAGGTTGCGGTGGTATCACGATTTTGAAAACGGCGTGAAACATTCCTGTTTGGCGGAACCAGTTGTTAGAGGAGATACAACATCTTGAAAATTACCCTTAGACTTGCTGGCCCTTTTCAGGACTGGGGCTGATAACGTCATATATGTTCTTAACCGGCAGAACCCATCTTCATGTTGCGATTAAATTCGAGCTAATTTAACGCCGAGCTTCCAGCTCACTAATCTTCCCCCTTGCGGCCTCGACGTAAGAGGCGTGTTCCGGCCCGGCACGCTGGACAAACTCTTTATAGGCGTCTACGGCTTCGCGGGTGCGGCCTGCTCCCTCTAAAAATATAGCCTTGTTAAAGTAGGCCACAACATACTTCGGGTTAATCTCTAGCACGCGATTAATATCAGCGATGGCCGCGTCAAGATGGCCCTTCTTCCAATAAATATTGGCACGATTGATGTAGGCGGTCGGGTGCAGCGCCTTGTTCGGCGGCTGTTGGTTTATTTCACGTGCCTTATTTCTGCCAATAATACAGGGTAGTTCTGCGGCATCAAAGGACTTTGCTGCTTGTGCATCGGACTTGGCGACAGTTCGGTATTAAGGTGAAAATTTACTCCGCCTCTATGAGTAGCAGCGCGTCTGGCCATCCCTGCGGGGACGAAAACGCTTGTGTGCCTGTTGTGGGAAACACGCCAATCGTGGTGCGGGGGAGTGTCCAGAAGTTTGTGTAAACTCGCTTTCCGGCTGATGAGTTTATGCTCAAGCTGAAATCAATAAAGCCAATGCACTAAAACATTTATCGTTCTCGCACTGGCCGACCGGCGGAGACGGGCAGTAGTCGTTTACACAAAAAATCTGACACCCTCGATTGTGCCACAGCGAGCTGTCTTTAAGGTGAAGAAAAAGGCCTTCCTGTGAGCGACGAAACCTAACAAAGGCTTGACAAAGGCTTGAAACCGACCCGCCTCCAGCTTGCGTGTTATTCTCCATCTCTCATGCGGGCGGTTTAAGCCGGCCGTTAGAAATCGCTATTTCGTGCCAATGAACGAGTTCTTCCTTTCTGCACTGTCATTCGGATTAGCTGCGGGCCTTAAACCGGGGCCGCTCGGCGTCATTGTGATTCAACAAACTTTGTCGAGAGGGCTTCTCGCCGGAGTGCGAGCAAGCCTTGCCCCGCTGATTACTGATGGCCCAATCATCATCGCTGCACTTTTGTTTCTCTCGCAATTCAAGAGCATCGACCTATTTGCCGCTGCCCTAAGTTTGGCTGGAGGAGCCTATCTGCTTTGGCTATCCGCAAAGATGTTTCGCGTCAAGGAAATTTCGTTAACCGGAAAGCTCAAGTCACAAGGTTCCCTCGCTACCGCAGTGAAGGTAAACCTTCTCAACCCCGGCCCCTATCTCTTTTGGTTCACCGTCGGCGGGAACTACATCATTCGCGGCTCTACCGCCGAGAGCCTTGTCTTCGTAGTAACGGCTATCGGAACACTGATCGTTTCTAAGGTTGCTGTTGCGGTTCTTGCCGTACGCTTCTTCCCGTCCTTGGAGGGTCGCGGCTACCTCCTAACGATGAAGTTCCTTGCTGGCACATTGGTCTGGTTTGGCCTCGTGTCCATTGTGAGGGCGGTTGAACTTGGCCTCCACCATGCCCGCCATTTATAACCCTTCGTTGCAGCGGACAGACAAAAAGCTACGCTTTTTGTCTGTCCGCTGAACTCAATCGTTAAGACTACCAACCATAGACCCTTCTTTTTCTTCGTTTCCTCTGGGTTATTTTTCCGCATTTTAAAATCAGGTTTTCTCAGGTAGGGAAATGAGTTAGCTACTTTGAAAAACTTTGATTAATCAAAATAAAAGAGGCGAGCCGGCAAAGACAGAGCCCCTGCTAGACGTGTCCGCTCGTCACCACTCATCGCTCGCGATCTCTTTCTCTATAAAGTCGCTGACCTCGGTCTGAAATTTCTCGACTTCTTTCTGCCGCTCGCTCAAGCCCTCGAAGAGCACGCTCAGCCGCTCCAGCTGCTCGCTCTGCTGCTGTACCAGAGCGTCCTTCTCCGCGCCCTCTTTCCTCAACCTGATGATTTCTAGATTGAGCCTCTCGTTGATCTCTTCCAGCTCCGCTTTGGTCATGGTTTCTTGTCTCCCTCTCCCTGATCCGCTCGCGTGTCATTCGGTAGTCTGAGCGCTCCGGCCAGCGGTAATTCTCTTTGAATTCTGAGCGCATAGATTCACGCTCAGAGACACTCAAATCACCCCGGCCCTCGATCACATCAAGGCCCGCAAAGTAGGCTTTGTTTGCTTCCACCATCTCCGCTTTTTTGGCGAGATATTCGGCGTACTTTTCTTGACCGAATTCGCGGGCGTAAATGGCCGCCCAGCGCTCATCTAATCGCCGGAATTCTTTCTCTCCGAAATGCACCTTTCGGTTGTTAGTTTGCCGGGCCTGGACATGAAGGTGCACATGGGTATGATCTGTGTCGGTGTGGCAGGAAGCTATTGCCCTGGCGAGCGGAAAATTCTCAGTCAAGAATTCACGCACCAGAGCGAGCGCTTTTTGCGGTTCAACCTCCCCCTCGAAACTGAGAATTGCCCGGTAGTGTGAGCGAGGTTTTCCGCCCCCCTGGACCCTTCGCCCGAGCTCTAATTCTTCCCTTGTGCGGGCGTATTCGACGAGGTGTTTTCTGACGGTTTGGTAGTCGTCGCCAGCGCGCACAATGCCCGGCAAATTGTGGAAGTAAAGCGAGCTTAAATCGCTCTTTGTCGCAGGCAGTCGGCTGATGTATCTGCAGTGTGCTGCAGCGGCTCCAGGTGTACCCACTGCAAAGCGAAAACTGACACCGCCACGCGGACCTTTTTTCATGTAATTTTTCACCTCCAAATGGCGGAGCGTACAACTCCAAAGTTTGCAATAATGAAAGCGGGGGAAATCACTGCATTCAAGCGGTAAGATTTTCCCGTACTTTCATTATTGCGTATCCTGCCCTCACCGCAAGCGTCAAGTAATGGTGGATGCGCGTCACCTTTTTTCGACACTAATGCGTGGCCGCAAGTAGCTGAATGGACCGCTCTTGGTGGCTAACATCTGCTCGTCATAGTAGAGCCGCAATTCAATGTAGATAGTCCGCCAAAAATCGTCTCCGCGAACCGTCAGCAGGTTTTCAAACAGTGCCTTTAAGTGGTCTTGTATCGACTCCCAGAGGATGTGATTATCAGGCTCTTCTTTCATCCATCCCGGCGCTTCCACGTCGAGCGTTTCAGGCTGGCGCTGACTCTGCAGCGCATCCATTTTGATAATCGCTTCAGCCAGCGCTTGATAGTCCGCACGCCGTTTCTCCACTTCGGGGCTGAAGGGCAGGGCCCCAGTTTTCTCGGTGGTCATTTGCTCACCTCCTTTGCCGCCTGCTGGCGTTTCTCAACAAGAGTGTTAACCGACTCGTCTGCGCAGGTCAGGTAAGGCATGAGGCGACCCTCAACGGCGATGAGCAGGTCCTCACGATCGCTCGCGTCATCAGTGAAGGTCAGGGCGCGCAGAAGGTAGATAAGATCGCCAATCTCGGTATCATCAGATTCTGAGACGAGACTGAGGGCGATGTCTGCGGCTCTCTTCCCGGTGATTGAGCAGCGAAGGGGGCTTGGTTTTTGTCTGGGCATTAGCGCTTCCCTCCCCTCTTCGTTCGTGGTGAAGTGACGCGCAAAACGTCGCGCATCACTTCCGGATAATTGAAAAAATTCATACCCAATGAGATGTCACAAAGAGCATCAAGAATTCCGTCGAGCAATTCCTTCGGCAGTTCGGGATGTGTCAGGACTTTGATGATTAATTCCGCGAGGCCATGGTGATTGCCAAGGCCGCACACGATGGGCGGCGGATCCCCCGTCATGTCCCAAATCTCCTCGCCGGCTTCGGCCCGCTCGATCAGTGTGGCGAGCGCGGGATCGCTTGCAATGAAGGCGTTGATGATTGCGTCTCGCGTGTCTGGGTCAGTTTCACCTGATCCAATGATCTTCATCGAGCGGAGCACGAGCTTTGTCGTGATGCCGCCATTCGTGTTTTGTTTGCGTGCCTTACTCATCAGTGCACCTCCTCCTCATCGTCAATTATGTCCGGCCATTCATCGGCAGATGCGATCTCAGCCGATTCATCGGAGCCAACAAGCCAACGGCTGCCACTGTGCGCCTGGATCGAGAACGTCACCTTGCCCCAGACGAAAGCGCCGCACTCGGCAGCGTTCATTGGCAGGTAACAGGGATTGGCCGACGCAAACCACACTTCGCCGTCATCGCTCACCTCGTAGCGCTTGACGCTCAGTTCTTCCCCGACGCAGACAATCACGATGTCGCCGTGTTGCGCTTCACCAGTGCGCTCGACGACCAATAAATCTTCGGGGTTGATGCCTGCGTCCGTCATTTGGTCGCCGGTGACGCCAAAGTAGAAGGTCGAATGAGGTTGCTTGATTAAGGCTTGGTTGAGATCCAAGCACTGATTCGTTTGCGGCTCAAAAGAAGGATCGGCCTCTGATCGTTTCTTCGATTTGCTCATTAATGAACACCTCCGAGATTTAAAATTAATTCTTGCGGTTCGGTCTGCTGCGGAACCGGCGTCATCAAATCCTGCAGTGACGAGAGTTCACGTAAGGCTTCGACGAGCGCCTGTGAGACGGCCTCGAGTGTCTCAACATCTGCTGGCTCACTGACGGCGATTTTCAAAGCGAATTGAATACCGATGCGCGCCTTGTCGAGCGGCCCGGCTGAACCATTCATCATCGCGCACCTGCCTTTCGGCTGATGATGTAGATAAAGCGGTGCGGAGGGATGGCGAACGGCGCGCCGGTGCGCTTCCCTGCGAGCCCTCTGGTGCGCCTGACGATCAAACAGCATTTCCCCACTTTGACGAGATCGACGTATGCACCTTTGTGCGGCGAGTCGAGCTGGCCGATATCACCGGGTTGAAGTGGGAAGCGAGCGTAGGCGGTCGCACCTCGCCCGTTAGAATTGACGATGAGCGCGAGACCTTTGGCCGCAAGTCTTCTGATGATGATTTGTTTGGCGCTCGGGAGTGCAGCAAGCAGTTGCGGCCCGTCGAAGTAGAGCCGCTCAAAGGTTTGCCGCTGTGCGCGGGATAGATTGCGAATTGCTTCACTCATGAAACACCTCCTGTAGTCCTGCGGAGCGATTCGATGAGGCGCGTATGGTGGCGCACGGTCTCGGCTTCCCAGCGGCGCCCGAGCGCGCCCGTGCCGGTCTCTTCGCGGTTGTGCTTCCACGCCACTCGGATGGCTTTATAGACCTCGCCAAACAACTCCGCCGAGGCGACTGACTGAAAGGAGATCATGCTCTCCAGCAGTTCAATCAGCCGTGTGGTGACTTCCTCTTCGTCGCGGTAAACGGCTATTTCGATGTCGCGTCTGAGCGCACGCTGGAGGCTCGTGTAAGGTTTTCTTTCTTTGACTACTGACATGGAGGCAGCCCTCCTCGCCGTGTCCGGAGGCGCCGGGCACATGCTAAGATTTGGCATATCTTCTATCCTTTCTTGATGGCTAGGGTCGAAGGTTGAAGTTGGGGCTAGGGAGCGGTGCAAACGCTTTCCTAGCCCTTCTGCATTAGTGCGACGTTTCGTTGTAGCGCTCAATCAGTCGAGCGGCGGCGCGATGCCAGCAAGGTTGATGACCGTTCGTGAAAGCTTTGCACTGGCAAACGCCATTGGCTTCGTAGATCTCATTCGAGGATGAAGACATGATCACAAGCGCGTGTCCGTTCCAGTGCATGTAAGGGTTAACTTCCAATTCAATCTTGGCGCGCACGATCGCTTTTTCCCACCGGCGATTGCCTGAAACTTTATCGAAAGCCTCTTGAACCACCGTCTGCATTTTGTTTTGGTCTAGGTTGATCATCTTCGTTGTCCTCTCTTGAAGTGTCGTTGACAGAGAGAACTTTACACTCCCTGTAAAGAATTGTCAATGGGTTTTTTGCATCCCCTGTAAAGAATTTTCTTGATTATTTAGGTTAGTCCGGCTATTCTTGGCGAGTTGGTTACAGGGGGTGTATGCTGCACTCCCATGAGCAGAAAACAGACGCCGCAGATGTTAACCGCCAAGCAATTCGCCGAGCGCATGAAGATCAATTACCGGACGGCCCTCAATTGGCTCGAGGGCCAGCTTGTGCCCGGCGCGGAGCGGAAGGAATCACTGATCGGAAGTCATTGGGAGATTCCCGTTGATGCTCTGAGGATGGAGCGGCCCAAGCCCGGTCCAAAGCCCGGGGCGAAGACTAACGACACACCGAAGAAGGGCGGGAAGAAGTAATGGCTAATAATCCTACAGGTGACTACGCCCCGGAAACGTGCGCAACTTGTAAGGGGTCTGGAAAGCCTGTAGGCAAGCGCAGTCAAAACACACCCTTCTGCACAGCTTGTGCTGGCCACGGTACCGTCCCCGTGCTGCAACCCGCACATCGATGCCCACAGTGTGAAGGGACGGGAGCGCCTACAGGTTCATGGAAAGGAATCGATTTCTGTAGTTTTTGCAATGGAACGGGGTGGTCGCATCGGTGGAAATGAGAATCTCCTGACACAGCAGCAAGGAAGGGAAGGTAATAAATGGGTGTTAAGAATCAGGGGGCAAAGTTCGAGGTAGATGTTTATTATGAGCATCTGCTCAGCATCCGCGATAGAGTTCCGACGTTTAAGCGGGACGACACAGAGAGCGCTACAAACGTATGAATCAGCCAAGCAAGATGCGAAAAACCGAGCGAATGAACGGCAAGAAAAGGAGAACAACTAAATGAATAGCCTAATGGCAGACGAAGCCGAGATTGAAGAAGATGGCCTTGAGGATGAAGACGATGAGGATGACGAGGAAGATGATGAAGACGAGGATGAATAAGTGAGCGCGAACTATCAAGACCAAACCAGAACATGTGTCGATTGCGGGCAGAGCTTTACTTGGAGCGCGGGAGAGCAGGAGTTCTTCCACGAAAAGGGATTTTCTGACCCGCCGAAGCGCTGCAAAGATTGCCGACAGGCCAAGAAAGAGCAGCGCGACAGTGGCGCAGGTCGTGATGCGGGAAGGGGAAGCAGGTATTGAGCCGCGAAATCAAACGGAGAACACCCGGCCAGCCGGCTTTCTCTGACAGAAAAGCAGTGCGTCCAAAGCTTCGCTTGATCAAGTCGCCCGAGAGGCCTCCGTTGCGCCCCGATCCGGAGCTGAAGGCGCTACTGGACGCGTTGAGGCAGCGGCAGAAACCTATCGAGATAAGAGACGATGACGGACCAGATGCGGCATAAGAAAGGTGGAAGAAATGCGCAGCCAAATAATCGAGCGCCGTTGCCAGTGGGCAGCGTGCGCGAGTGAAGCTTCAAAACACCTGACATACACAGAGCTGGGGGAAGTGACGGAAATGGACCACCGCGGAGCCACGATGTCTATCCCGATCCTTCACGTAGATCTATGCGACCAGCATCTACCGGAGGCACGTACAAGGGTCGGAGGTCACGTCCGGGAGCTTAACGAGGAGTGCTCGCCCGAATGCCCACAATACGAGCGGTAAGAAATGGGTTAAGAAGTAGGCGCTTCCGTACGCCGGAATGACTTGCTAGGCAATTTTTCCAAAATTGGAGGCACGGAGAGGCAATGATCGAGCGCATTGATATGGAAGAAGTACAGAGACGGCTTGATGCCCTGCTCGCTCGGGCACATGCCCGGGAATCTTGCCGGCAGATCACGGTGAATAAAAAGACTCACCGCATTCGCTTCACAGAAGAAACTGAGGACTCTGTAACGATCATTGTCGAGGAAAAGGACAAGAAGTGAGCACACGGCAAAACGTAACCACAAAGAGCGATTCATCCGCGCTACCCGTCTCGATGTGCGAACTGTGTGAGCGGGTACCGGTGCCCGTGTATTTCATCAACCATAGCGGGCTGCGGGGTCTCTACCTCTGTGCCCGCTGTTTAGCAGAAGATGGTATCCATATCAGCGAGGGAGAAGATTCATGAGCGTGGAAGAAAGAGTTCTCAGACTTGAGAACGCATATACCACACTGGCGGAATTACTGGCACATGCTGAATCTCGCACGAACGTGCTGCTTCAGTTGGCGCGTAGTGCTGATGAGCGTCTCGAGACGCAGCAGGGGTGGATCAATCAGCTCGGGGAAGCCCAAGCCAACTCAGAGAAGAAAATTGAAGCGTTAGCTGATGCTCAGATCAAAACCGAAGCTGCGCTGGCGGAGCTGAGTGCAACCGTTACTCGCTTCATTGAGGGTCGCACCGGCAGTTCAAACGTCTAAACGTCCAAACGTCCAGATATCTAAACGTCTATGATCATCACAGTGGCATCGTTCAAAGGTGGGGTAGGTAAAACCACCACTTCCGTCCATCTCGCGTGCTACATGCAGCGTAAAGCCCCGACGCTTTTGATTGACGGCGACGAGAACCGCTCAGCAACCGGCTGGAACGAAAGAGGCGAGCGACAAGGCGCTTCCCTTCCCTTCAAGGTCGTGGACGAGTTGCAGGGCGTGCGCTATGCGCGCTCGTTCGAGCACATCATCATCGACACGCAGGCCCGCCCGTCGAAGGATGATTTGAAACTCTTGGCCGGCGGTTGCGATCTGCTCGTGCTCCCGACTACTCCCGACAGCTTGAGCATCGAAGCTTTACTTCTGACTGTTGGCGCACTGCGTGAACTAAATTTCAACGCTTACAAAATCCTGCTCACGATCTGCGCGCCGAAGCCTTCGAGGGATGCCGACGACACGCGCGCGCTGCTCGAGGAGTTGGAGCTTCCGCTCTTCAAATCCCAGATTCAGCGATTGGTTGCTTTTCAGCGAGCGGCGCTGCAGGGCGTTCCCGTTTACGACGTACAGGACCCGCGCTCCGCTTCGGCTTGGGAAGATTACGAGCAAGCCGGAAAGGAGATCCTGCCTTGAGTCGAAAGAGCAGGTTTGCGGGCCTCGGCGCCGTGCTCAAAGAGAAGGCAGGGAAGCCAGCCGAGAGTACTCGCGTCGCTAAGAGCAAAGACAAAGATAATTACGCACAGACGACTGTGTATCTGGCGCGCACGATGTACGGCGATCTGCAGAAGGCCCTTACCGATGAAAAGCTCGAGTACAGCCAGCTGGTCGAGGACCTTCTTCGCGACTGGCTCGCCCAGCGCGCCAAACGTCTGGACGTTTAAATCTCTAGACGTGTAAACGTCTGAACGTGCAAACGTTTGAAAATAAAAGGTTTAGCTAAAAATTTCAATTGACGCTTGGTTAATATTAGAGTATTTATCGGACCTTGAATGAGGCAAATAATAGGGCCGGCAAACAAAGCCGATGACTAAAAAAAAGAATGAAGGTGAAGACCTTAGAAACAAAACGCATTCAGATGGTGTCGGCTTGGTTGAATCGCTGCCGGAAGTTCTCTTTCAAGTAAGTGCGCAGATCGGCGTTTACGATGAGGCCACCGGTAGTCATCCGGGACTGCGCTCCACGTTTGAGATACGCGACGCGCAGGGGCTGCCGATCCCCCATGATGAAAACTTTGACACGAGCGCGGCGACTTTCGGACCCAGCAGTATCTCGCGCGGCGACCGAGCCGCGGCGACGGACTTTGCTCGCCGAGTGCGCACAAGATTTGAGCGAGATGCACCTCTTTTTCTCCTGCTCGCGGCGGCCTGTTTTGAGGAAATAATCAGGGAGATAGAGACGGCGGGCAAACCCAAACCCGAAGAGGCGAAAGAAGCTCTCGAATATCCGCTCTCGATCTTGCGCATGCAACTCGAAGGGATTCTCGGCATCAAGGAGCCGCCGAGACGTATCGGGCGAAATAAATGGGCGCGCGTGGAGCTTACGCAAGCACTACGCGAAGCAGCGCGGTCGCTGCCGAAAGAAGAACGCACCTATGCAAACGTCGCTACACGGCTGCTGGAGAAAGAACCGGAGCGCGCACCAGCCTCCGGCGAGGCGCTCAGAAAGCTCTGCGAAAGGCTTGGAGTCAAGACGAGCCTGATCAAGCGCGGGGGCAAACGGACACCTAAGGTTTAGTCCGGATGAGAGACCCCAAACGGACGTAAAATTATGTCCGTTTGAAGCGAAGCAAGCGGAGTTAACTTTAAGTCCGTTTGAGGTATGTTAAGCGGACTTAAGGTATCTGAAGTGTCCGTTTGAAAGAGGAAATTTCTTGTCAGAACTTGAGGGCTGATGTAACCTTAGGCCTAGATTGACAGAAGGCGCGCCACTCCGTCGAAAAAGTTTCGCGCCCCCCGCTTTTGGTCCAAGCTTTTTGAAAGCCTGAATTCGCTGCTCAGTTTAGCTGCGTTGGCGAGTCGGCGCAAGAATTTCGCTGATCGCTACGTCAGCTGATAAGGATTTTAATTTCTGCGGCGCGCCTGCTCGCCGTCGTAGATGACAAAGCCGGGGATCTCTTTGTAGCGGAGAGATCCCCGGCTTTTGCTTTTGTCTGAACACGGTTGAAGGCCTGAGTTCGTCGCTCAGACCTTCAAAAACTCTAACGAATCGAGATACCGACTATGGAAACTTTAAGTGAAACGTCCGGAGCAGTCAACCCAAAACATCAAAAAAAACCTCATTCACTCGCCCGACGGATATCTACGGATCGCGGCTGTGGACGGCCGGAATGCGACCGACACCTAAAGCGGTTGGAGGAAATCGCGAAAAAGTTAGCCTTAGAAGCGGACAGCCTCCGCCGACAGCTGCAGCGCGAAGGGAGGGCCGCATGATCAGCGCGACAGCCCTACACCCTACTTCCCGCAAGTGGATCCCAATCAATCGAATCAAAATCAAGTGCCCGGTCTGCGGTAAGCCTGACAACTGCGCGGTCTCGGAAGATCGCAGCGCTGCTTATTGTCGGCGCGTTCGCTCGGAACACCCAGGAAGAGATGGAGGGTATACGCACGTCCTCTCGGACGCGGGCCGCGTCAACATCTCGCCACCAATTCGAGCGGAAGCTCCGACAGCGCAGCTCGCCAGCGCGGACCGCCTGCACAGGGTATACACAAAAATTACAGGGGAGTTGCTTTCCCTGTCAGCCCTGCATCGCGAGAAGCTGCTCTCGCGCGGCCTCAGTGACGAAGCTATTGATCGGAACGGCTACGTCAGCACTCCATCAGTCGAACAGGCCAATGAGATCGCAGCCCGTCTCTCCTGTGATGACTTGGAAGGTGTGCCGGGCTTTTTCAAACGGGGCTCGGACTGGCAACTGCACACTTCTGCGCGCGGCATCATGATTCCCGTGCGTGATTCGCTTGGCCGCATCAGCGCGTTTCAGATCCGGCGGGATGACGCCCCGAAAGGTGAAGGGCGCTACCGCTGGCTCTCGTCAAAGTGGCTGCCGCAAGGGTCCTCGCCTGGCACGCCGCTTCACTTTGCGCTTCATCATCTAATGCCATCAGCGCGCCAGATAATTGTGACGGAGGGCGGACTGAAGGCTGATGTGATCGCCCACCTCTCTGACGCGCCGACTATCGGCGTGGCCGGAGTCTCCAACTTCGGCCATGACTTCGCCGTCAACCTGCGGGCCGCATTCCCACACCTCCGGGAAGTTATCGTCGCCTACGATATGGATCTGCTCGAAAAGGAACAGGTTTATGCCTCCCTCATGCGCCTCACCTCGCAGCTTGAGGCCGCGTGCCTACAGGTTCGGATCAGGACCTGGCCGGGGGGCGCAAAAGGTTACGACGACTACCTGCTCGAACAATTCAAAGAGCGGGAGGTGGCGTGATGAGCACGGCAACTGTTTACGATCTCAAACCCGGGCAAATCCGCCGCAGAATGGAAATGCCACCTGCGCAGGTGTCGCCTCAAACGTCTTCTATTTTTGCCGATCTAGCTGACGGGGCTGCGGTCGCTCAATTCTTCTGTAACTTCGCTGGCTTTAAATACGATGACACGAAATTCTTTCTCCTGATTATCGGACTATGCGGCGAGGGCGAGCGTTCGGTGTCTTTTTTCGATAATGAACTGGCGGAGCACGCGCGCTGCACGGATCGGACGATCCGCAGTTGGCGCAAGGCCTACCTCGAGAAGGCCGAGAAACTAAGCTTCTGGCCGCTCGACATTGAAGAGGGTGAGTACAACCGGGAGCGCAAGCGGTTTGAGAAAGCCTCCTATACGATCCCCGCTGACCTTTTAAGGGCTGTTGAGCAGGCCGTCGAAGAAGCTCGAGCGATGCCGGATTACGCAGACAAGCGACTGAAAGCGCTTGAGCGCGCAGCCTCCGACCACTACGACAGTATTCCGAACGCCCCGTCGAAAAGGCGCACGCGAAAGCCTAAGAAGTCCCTGCGCTCACCTTTCCTCCAGAGCCTGAGAAACGCCGACCAAAATCTCGACAACGGCAAAAGGGCCCTGGCGCAGATGCCGGCCCGAATGAAGGACGCGCTCCTTGCCGGAGAGGGTGAAAACCTGCGTGAGTTGCTCTTGAAAATTCGCGGCGAAGTTGACGAACTTCTTTCTGCAGTCTCAGAAACCACTGATAACAAAGAAGTTAATGATATACCGGAAATTTTTTCCGGTACCCCCCCCGGGAAAAAGGAAGAGGCGTCGGAGGCGGAGGATGAAGGTGTCCAAGGCGGAACTCGTTTCCGCGATAAAGAAGAAGATACCCGGAAACAAGTTACCGAGGAAGTCCATTCACCGGAAGCGTGCGCGATCTGGAGTGAGGTCGAAGAGTGCATTAGGGCGCCACAGATCCGTCGCGTAGAGGTGCAATTGAGAGCTGACGAGTCGCCACCACTTATTCAAAGAGAAGGATCGCCGTGAGGAGTGAAGAATGCAAGGCGGCAAATCAACACCTTTACGACGCCTGATCCAATTGATGGATAGGACAAATTTTGATTTAAGGTTGGCGATCGATGCCGCGGAGGCCAGCCCGATCCGCGAAGCGCAACTTGCTCGCTTGCGACGTGCCAGGCGTCAGGCGTGAGGTCCTCGACCTCTCGAAAGACTTGAAAGGCGCCCAAGCCGAGCAGGGCAGGGAATCAGTGTGATTTTAACTTTCACTGCCGAGGGGGGGCAGTGTAATGAGTGGGCCGGGGTTGTTCAACGCCATGCCGGCACCGGCCCACAATAACTAAACGGAGGAATGAAAATGTTATTTCGAACGACTCGTGTTCGCTGCAAAATTTGCAACGGGGTTAGTGAAAATGTTGATTGTGTGGATAGCGAGCAAGATCCGCAGGAGGAGCTGCGATGCCTTGCGCCTAATCATCACAACATGGGCGCGGGCGCACCGGTCATAGATGTGGAGACAATCTCCATAACTTATGAGGAGCAAACTGCCCGCACTGTGATGGCCAGCAACTATGAAGGTGGTCATCTTTCTTCCCTTCGACCTTGGCCAAAGCCTACACCAGAGGAGCAGGCCGAAATTGACCGCCGACTGGATGAGACGGAGGCCACATTAGCCGGCGAGCCATTTACCGAGGCAGAGGCCGCATCGGCGCGTGCGGCTGTTCAGCGGGTCAGAGATCGCTATCGGCAGCCCGCAGCTTGATTTGACCAAAATCCCTTAAGGGCGACAAAAAGCGTCAACTTATAAAATTTACGAAGCACCTGAGAATGCCCCACTGTTTGCGGTGGGGATGAATCAGTCATCGCGCTTGGGTTTCCAAAGGGGCGCAGCATCCCTTTGGTCAAGGGTGGGGTAAATGCCCCACCTGCGAAGACGAGACGTGCGGCGTGTTGTTCAGCCGCCGTCGAGTTTACT
>MWWH01000259.1_pt1 | contig 14896 bp, 14 predicted proteins | sample 1047231 | NCBI WGS metagenome assembly MWWH01 (sample SAMN06349967, study PRJNA376086) | soil metagenome | isolation source: MG3-2 sample Antarctic (ecotone) soil | place: Antarctica | collected 2015-01-13 | reverse complement strand
TGATGCCCTGCATGACAATCTGAAGTTTCTGCTCAGATGTCCATTGTCGTTTTTTCATTGCGATGTATCCTCATTTTTGACAGGCGACTCTCAATCTAACCGTTTTGTCTTAGCGGGGTACAGTATATTTAGTTACTGTATTATTTATCTTAAAGCTCAATGGTTGACTATACCTATATCGCCTTATATTCGGAAAAAATTATCACTAATCACAAAACAATATACTTTACTCCCTAAATTGTGATAATAAATCAGAGAGGTATTGCCTCTTCTCAAAATAAAAAATTATGACTAACCTATTATGCTTTAATCAGAAGACTATCAAATTCGTATGGCTATTGTTCTTAACTGTTGGTAGCAGTGGTCTAGCAAGTGGTGCAACTTTTACTGTAACGAATACAAATGACAGTGGGGCGGGAAGTCTCCGGCAAGCCATTGTTGATGCTAATGCAGCACCGAGTGATGATGTTATTCAGTTTGATACACCTGTTTTTGGAACTCCAAAGACCATTACATTGACCAGCGGTGAATTACAAATTAACAACAGCGGCACATTAATAATAAACGGAAGCGGTGCAGATTTGTTGACGATTTCAGGCAACAATCAAAGCCGCGTTTTATACATCGCTTCTAATGCCGCCGTCACCATAAATAACTTGACCATTTCGGGCGGCAATGCGACCGAAAGCCCGGGCGTGGGCGGCGGAGTATATAATTTTGAAAGCAGTCTGACTATAAACAACTGTAATATCAGCGGCAACACCGCATTATTCGGCGGCGGCATCAGCAGCGGCGGTAATCTGGTTATCGCCAACTCGATTTTTAGCAACAATACAACAATTCGGAACGGTGAAGGCGCCGCGGTTCGTAGCGGCGGAACGCTGACTGTTACCAACTCGACTTTCCGCGCGAACTCAGGGCAAGTCGGCAGCGGCATTTACAATTCGGGAAGTTCCGAGATACGCGATTCGAGAGTGACGGACAATACGGGCGGCGGCATTTATAACACCGGATTGACGATGACTCTTATCAACACGGTCGTAAGCGGCAATTCAATCGGCATCAATAACAACGGGTCAGGAACGCTGAATGTCAACAACTCGACCGTCAGCGGTAATTTGTTGGGCGGCGGCATTTACAACATCGGCACTTTAAATGTCAACAATTCAATCATAAAAGATAACAAATCACCGAGCGGTGCCGGGATTCTGTTGGACAATGGCTCTCTGACTCTGGACAATTCAACAGTCAGTAACAACACGGCAACGGGCTCAGGCGGCGGAATCCGCAGCAGCACCAGTCCCATAACGATTCGTAACTCGACTATCAGCGGCAATGCCGCGCTGAACGGCGGAGGTATCAATAGCGGCGGCGCAACATTAATCGTAACTAATTCGACTATCAGAGGGAACAGCGGAGTCGGCAACGTCGGATACGGCGGAGGAATCAACGCTTCCGGCACGGTCAACTTAAACAGCGTCACCATCAGCAACAATACGTCCAATTTCGGCGGCGGAATCTATTCGGTATTCGGCAGCTTTAACGCTCACAACACTATTATTGCCGGCAACAGCGCAATCAATGCAGCACCGGACTTTTACGGAACTTTGGTATCTCAGGGTTATAATTTAATTGAGAATATTTCCAATACGAACATTACCGGTATTACGACGGGCAACATTCTCGGACGAGACCCGCAGCTTGCTCCGCTTCGTAATAACGGCGGCGCGACGCAAACCGTCGCATTGCAACCGACCAGTCCGGCGATTGATGCGGGCGACCCGAATAACTTTCCCGCTGCCGATCAGCGCGGTATTTCTCGTCCGCAGGACGGCGACCTCAATGGCACGGCTTTGCCTGATATTGGCGCTTACGAGAGACAAGTAACAATTTTTACAACCACCAAAATAGCCGACTCTAACGACGGCATTTGCAACTCTGATTGCTCTTTAAGAGAAGCAATTGCGGCGCTAAACGCGGCAACGACGCCTGACAATGCAATTACCTTTAACCCGGCGTCTTTCAATACAGCGCAAACCATTACGCTGACAAGTGGGGAATTACTTATCAACAACACTAACGGCACGTTCGTCATTAACGGACCCGGGGCTAATTTGTTGACAATTTCGGGAAATAACATAAGTCGGGTAATTAGCGTTACTGGCGGAGCGAACCTAACAATCAATAATATAACTGTTACAGGTGGTAATAGTCTAAGCGCACTTAATAGTGGAAGAGGTGGAGGCATTTATAACATCGGCAGTACATTGACAATAAATAACTCGGTTATCAGCGACAATTCGGCACTCGGCTGCCTAGGCGGTGGAATTTTTAATAACAACGGCAGCACTTTAACGATAAACAGTTCGATTGTCAGAGGAAATAAAGCCGACGGAAAGTTCTGTTCAGGCGGTGGTATCTATAACGGTAACGCTACCTTAAATATTGACAAATCTACCATTAATGGCAATTCTGCTGAAAGCGGCGGAGGCGTCTTTGTTAGTGCTGGCACAGCGAATATTACCAACTCGACGGTCAGCGGTAATACGGCAAAAGTAAACGGCGGTGGCATTAACAATAATGGAACGGGAACTCTAAACCTGTCCAATTCAACCGTTAGTAATAATTCTATTGTCAGCAATATTTCAGATCCTAACGGCGGCGGCGGAATATCTAACGTCGGAACTGCCGTTAATCTTACAAATGTAACTATCAGCAACAACTCTGCAGCGTATGCCGGCGGCGTAAGCACAATTAGCACTCTGAACTCGCGCAATTCTATAATTGCCGACAATATTGCTACCGTTGGCGGGTCGGCGGATTTTGGTGGCACATTGGTATCGCAAGGCTACAACTTGATTGAAAACACCACTGGCACAACTATCACCGGCACTGCGACCGGCAATATTCTTGGTCTTGACCCACAGCTTTTGCCGCTCGGTTATTACGGCGGTGCAACTCAGACAAAAGCACTACGGTCGACTAGCCCGGCAATTGACGCGGGCAGTGCGACCTTAGGTGTAACAACTGATCAACGCGGATTGCCGCGTCCTGTTGACTTTCCTTCAATTCCAAATGCCGTAGGAGGCGACGGCTCCGACATAGGCGCATTTGAACGCCAAAATACTGATGTGAATCGTAATGTCCCATTTGACTTTGATGGCGACGGACGGGCAGATGTATCTGTATTTCGTCCCGATACTGGATATTGGTATCTGCTCGATTCAACCACTGGGTTTAATTCAGTTCAGTTTGGATTATCAACTGATAAATTAGCACCGGCTGATTATGACGGCGACGGTAAAACTGATATTGCTGTCTGGAGAGAAGACCCAATCAATCCAGACCGTGCCTCTTTCTATATTCTAAACAGTTCAAATAACACGGTTCGTGTTCAGCAATTTGGTCGAACAGGTGATTCTGTATTGGCAGTAGCAGATTGGGACGGCGACGGCAAAGCTGACATTAGTGTTTACAGGGCTGGAACAAATAATGGTCAAAGTTATTTCTTTTATCGCCCGTCATCAAAGCCGACAGTAGATTTCATTAGTGTTCCGTGGGGCAGCGACGGCGACAAACCGGTTGTAGCTGATTATGACGGAGACGGTAGAGCTGATGCTGCTGTTTACCGACCATCAAATGGTGTTTGGTATTTGATGCAAAGCACAAAGGGGTTTGCTGCTGTTCAATTCGGCAATGCAACAGACAAACCAGTAGTCGGTGATTATGATGGCGACGGACGAGCCGATATCGCCGTATATCGCCCGGCAGAAGGCAATTGGTATCAATTGAGGAGCACGCTTGGATTTAATGCTGTTCAATTCGGAAATGCTACAGATTTACCGACACCGGCAGATTTCGACGGCGACGGAAAAACAGATGTTGCGGTATTTCGTCCAGCGGGCGGCAATTGGTATCAATTAAGAAGCACGCTTGGATTTAATGCTGTTCAGTTTGGAGCAAATGGAGATAGACCGATTCCAAACGCTTTTGTTCCCTAGACTGAAAGACTATTTGCTGAAGCAATAAACCAAAGCCGAAAGTGAAATAAAAATCATCGTTAGCTTTGGTTTATTGCTTAATTAAATAACTTTTTACGAAAAACGATGATGTGTAATTCCGTATGTTTTCCCGAATCTGAAATCGTGTTTTCAAAGAATGTAGATTGTTTTATTGAAACTATTTTTTGATCCGATTTTTCTGATGCCTTGCTTTCTTATTTTTTGCTTAATGGGTGAAATGGGACAGCTATACCTTTTGGCAATCTCGATAGCGGTCTTGCCTTCGACGATGTAAAGCCGGTACAACTTAGCTTTTGTCAGCTCTGGATTTTTGACTAACTTCCATTCGGCTTGCTCAAAGTTGCGGAGCGGCGTGCCAACTTCGAGTAAGCGGTTCCGAATGGCTGTCGCGCTGCATTCGAGTTCCTGGTCAATTTCTCTGACCCATAACCTTTTCTCAAGATACAAGGCTTGAATTTGCGAAACCGGCAAATCCTTTCGTAATATGCCGGTCGCCTTTCGCCTTTGTTTGAATTTATTACTGAGCTTCATTGTCCGGCGCCGGCAGCCTGCTTTATCAAAAATTTGTTGGACCGCCTGCCGAGATACTCCGCCGGAATGCGCTGCCGACCTCTTCAAGAGTTTTGCCGCTTTCATATGAATCAATCATTTGCTGAATTAAAGCGGCGATGCGTTTCTCCTGTTTTCTCATAATTAAGGGTTAATAGAAGGCAGAGTGCAGCAAAGTTTTAAGGACTAAACTAGTGTAGTATTCGACGATCCAACCAGGATTCCTGCGGCGGAAATGCAAAAGGATTCGCCTGGAAGTATGCTCCCGATTTCAAACCAGGGACAGTCCCAGACAAACCCTTTTGATAAAGATAGATTACGTCAGTGGTATCAGATAGTAGTAAAATGATAACTACCCGATGAGTCGAAAACAAAACTGATTCCTGATAAATAAACAGTTTCGTACTGACATGAGCAAAGGATAAGCGAAAGACTCAATTTTCACTGAGTTGCATGCATTGAGCCCTTTTGCACGGCTCACAAAGGTAAGCGATTAGATAAGTTTTTGTTTCTGGTTTTTGTTTCCATAATTTAGTTAATATTATTTGCCCTCGTCCAACCGGTTCGGCGCATCATCATCACGGATAACCGGCGGCAAGCTCATAAAATGTTTCTGTATCTGCGACAGCTGCTCGTGCCGAATAGCTTCCGGAGATAGTTTCATTACCACGTCAGCCATCTCCAGAACAAAGGCGCGGACAAACTCTTTTGGTATATAATTGTTCTCCTTTATCTGGCGGTCGAGGTTGCCTAATTCGAGTTTTATCTGCGATTCGGCGAGCTTGCGCGTCTGCTCGTTCTGGTTGTTGATCTGCTGCCAGGTTAAAAAGTTAGACTCGCTGAGTTTGGCAAGTGATTCCATTTGAGCAATTAAGGTTAATACGTCCGGTGCGCCAGACTCGACGCTGTCTCTCAACGTTGACAGCAGCGCTTTCATCTCGGACCACAGGTTTGCCAGGTCTCCGTCTTCAAGCAATACCAGAAGCTGCTGCGTTCTGATGTTGCTGATTGCCACCTGTTCACGCAGGGATTGAGTATCATCAACGTTGAAATTTTTGTGGAAATCGGCTTTCAGCGATTCGGGCAGATGAGAGATAAACTTTGACCTCTTTCCGTGTTTAAGGTTCGGATGCTCAAACCCGCGCGGAGTTTTACCGCCGTGGTGTTTACAGACCGTTCGGTCGGCAACTGCAAATCGTTTACATCGCTCTTGGGTTCGTTTGGATTTCGCTGTGCATTGTGGCATAAACTTCTTACTCAAGGGGTTAGGAACGCATTCAAGAGATGCCGCCTGCCCCGGATAATTTATACACGACAGTTTTGATTTCAGGCAAGTGCGCAAACGAGGTTAAACAGTTCCCGAATCTCATCGAGTTCGCCAGGGGCGCCTTCTTTGCATTAAGGGTCGAGAAGATAAAGCAATTGGTGGCAAACGCCTTTTGCTCATCAAGAATCGTGTAAAAGTCATTCAGTAAAGATTCATCATTCAAAACTGTTTCCAGTTTGGCGTTGCAGGAATCAATTATTTCGTTTGATTGGTTTATTTCGTTTTGCTGCTCAATCAAATAATCTGCTATGTCGTAACCATTGGCTTTCTGTTTATCTGTGGCGTTGTTTTCTATTAGAGAAGAAACTTTCACAGTTAAACCTTTCTTTTGCGCGTCTGTGGCGATGCCTTGCCAAAGCTCAAATCCGTCAGCATCCGGGTAAAGAATGATTTGCCGATTTTCGAGCTGTCGAAGTCTGTTAACTTTTAGCCACTGCTTTGAGCCGGTCGCCAGCCAAATAAATTCGGGAAAACAAAGACTGGCGATGATTGCCGATTTTTCCGATTCGACGACAGCAACCGGCTTAAGACTTCGTGAAATGTGTCGGCTTCAAATCGTGCCAGCTCGTCGTTGCTTTTAGAAACATAATTTTTCTGATTTACGCCAGGTAGGGCAGAAAACAGGTCGGCGCGCTCGTTGTGCCTGATTGGGAAACTCTGAAACAGACTTTGAAGGACGAAGGAATCGAAGCGGAAGGCACGCGCGAAGAACTTTGCGAAAATCCGTATGTCGTCAAACGAGTTCAGCGCGATGCCGTCGAGTTTACGCGCGAGATGAACGACTACGAACGAGTCAAAAGAGTTTATTTGTTGCCCAGAGAATTTTCGATTGACAAAGGCGAGATGACACCGACTTTGAAAATCAAGCGCGGCGTGATTGACGAAAAATACGAAGAAGCAATCGATGAAATCTGCGGAAGCCAGGTTAATAAACAAGAATTGGGTGTAAAAAAGGGCTTTGCCGAATATCAGGCAAAGCCTTTTTTATTTAATTTGAAAAATAATTAACGAACAAAAACATTCGGTATCGGAATATCGTCGCTCAAACCAAACTGCAGCGCCGAAAATCCGTCACGCGAGCGCAGCAAATACCAAAAACCCGTCGAAGGTCTGAACACGGCAAAATCGGTTTTCCCGTCGCCGTCGTAATCGGCTGGCGTCGGCTTATCGCCGGAAGCGCCGAATTGCACTGCATTAAAGGAACGATTACTGCTGCTGATGTAATACCAAAAGCCGTTTGACGGTCGCCAAACCGCAATGTCGGCTTTTCCGTCGCCGTCGTAATCAGCAGGAACAAGTTTATCCGTTGAGAGTCCGAAAAACTCGGTTCTGATGGCGCCGGTTGAGCTTTGCTGGATAGTCCAAATGCCGTCTATGTAAGATGTGTAGTCAGCTTTTCCGTCGTCGTCGTAATCGGCTGGAACTATTGTGGAATATTGATTGCCCAATACTCTCTGTACTCCTGAATTAGTCGAACTTTGTAAAACTGTGAAAGTGTAATAGCTGGGGATGGTTGCGAGGCTTGTAATAACTGCTAAATCAGTTTTGCCATCGCCATCGTAGTCGGCAGGCGGCGTGGGTCTGGAGAATTCAAAACCTCCACTTTTCCCAAATATTTTAGTAATGTATGTGTTATCCGAACTTTTGAGAATATACCAGGAATTGTCGGAGCTACGGTTATGAACACTATCTCGATGGACAGCCAAGTCGGTCTTCCCGTCGCCGTCATAATCACCCGGCACGGGCGTATCATCGGAAATCCCCCATTGGACAAACGAAAATCCACCCGAACTTTTCATGACATACCAGTAAGCATTCGACGGGCGAAAGACCGAGATGTCTGATTTGCCATCGCCGTCAAAATCAGCTACCGGATTTCGATTCGTATTTGCGCCGTTGCTTGCAGATACATCTTCTGCTTCTGCGGACGTAAAAAAACCTGACAAGATAATGAGAAATACCAATAATACTTGGTTGACATAAAATTTGTGAGTTTGATTATTCATAACACACATCTCCTAATGGGTAGTGGGTTATGACTTGTTTATCATTATAAAGCCTTAAAGTAAATAAAAAATTTACTCAGGTAGTGTCCTAAACTTGTGGTGCTGGAAAACGAGATTACTTTTCAGTGCCTTAACACAGTGTTTCAAAACTCATTAAACGGATTATTTTTGAAATTTTGATTATGAAACGAGTTTTGAAAAAGTTTCAGTTTAGCTGACAGATATAAAGGTGAAGTATAAGTTTCTGTTGCAAAAACGAGCGTTTTTGAGACATTTATTGAATGGGTAATTTTTCTCATCTCTGGAATAAAGGAAAAAGTCTTCTAATTGTTGATGAAACGCTCTTTCGTCGTTCAACTGGTAATGTTTCCAAAGAATTGATTTACCCGTCTCTTTTTCAGCAACTTCTAAATCACACTCACCTGATTCTTAAACGGTCACTCATCCTATTAAATCTTTATACCCGAAATCAAGCCGAAAACTGAAAGCTAAAAGAAAAGTTTGCCTAGCATCTTTCGTTATGAAACAATAATCGAAGTTTGTGAGCGAGCTCAATAAACAGGACAATGTTCTTACCAGAGAATTAAAAATGAAAAAAGTTGCAGCGTCCCTTTTATGCCTTTTTGTTTTCGGCACTTTCGCTTTAGCGCAATCAGACATAATTATCCGGCCCAGGATAGTTCCGTCTCCTTCTCCTTCAAGAACGATAACGACTGGTCAAACCGATTCATCCACCCAAAACTCAAACAAACGGCCTCCTGTAATAAACGGCAATTCGGGACAGATTAGTGACATTAAAGACAATCGCACCACTTCACCCCATCCTGTTCTGACTGACGGTAATTCGAAGGGCCTTACGAAAGCTCCCCCGCAAAACGAACAGCCTGTTACCGAAGAGGAGGAGGACGGCGAAATCATCAAAGTTGAAACTAACCTTGTGACGCTGCCCGTGTCGGTTCTTGACCGGGACGGACGTTTCATCTCCGGCCTCGAGCAGAAGGATTTTCAAATCTTCGATAACGGCGTCCAGCAAAAGGTCGAATATTTTCAATCGGTCGAATCCCCCTTTACCGTCATTTTATTGATCGACGTAAGCCCTTCAACCCAATATCATATTGAAGAAATACACGAGGCGGCGATCGGCTTCGTCAACCAACTGCGCCCGGAGGATAAAGTGATGGTTATTTCCTTCGACGAAAATGTTCACGTTCTGAGTCCCGTCACAAACGACCGTAAGATTCTTGAGGAAGCTATTCTCCAGGCCGAATTCGGCAGCGGAACAAGCCTTTTCGAAGCCGTCGACTTTGTCATAAACCGGGAACTCAAACAAATTGAAGGCCGGAAAGCGGTCGTGCTTTTTACCGACGGCGTTGACACTACCTCTTACAGAGCAAGTTACCAGACTACCGTCCATGATGCCGAGGAGACGGATGCACTTATTTACCCGATTCGTTATGACACTTATCAGCCGCCGCAACAAACGCAGCCGCAACAACAACAGCCGCCGCAGGGGGGAGGCAGCAACAGTAGAACAAGTGTCACAATAGGGGGAAGAAACGTTCTACTTGGTCCTGCAACACGCGAGGAATACGAAACCGGCAGAAGATATTTGGAAGAACTTGCCCGCAACAGCGGCGGCAGGACCCTGGAGGCTCTTAACAATCTGAGCGGTGCTTTTTCCAATATTGCCGAGGAACTCCGGCGCCAGTATTCCATCGGATACTATCCTGAAAAAACGGGCCAGAAAGGCGAGCGAAGGCAGATAAGGGTTCGTGTAATGCGGCAGAATGTTGTGGTACGGACTAAATCAGGCTACGTCGTCGGCGCTGAAAACAAAAACCTGAAAGGAAAATAAGTCCTGATGGCTTAAGTTATTTAATTTTTCGTGATTCGGGTTTTTGTGAAAAATAACCTTTTCTCGCCCTCCGGTATCGGGCGCTCGACATCGGTAGAAATTACGACACTCTCGTCACCATATTCGTTAATTATTACAGCCCTCATTTCTTCTCCTTGATTCAGGAAGCGGTGCTTATAACCTTATTCTCATATTATTTCAAAAAAAGTCTCAAAAAAGGTCGTTTTTGATACTACTTTTTAAGCCGCGCGAGCGGTGCTAAACACAGCCTGTTTTAGATAAACAATCCAGCCGACACTTTGAATCTTTCTGCCAAAGCCCTAGCCTGCGCTTTGCTGATTTGGCGCGCCGTTTAAGACCTGCGAGATTGTTCCAGAAGAGTTAAAAACACTCAGCAAGTCTTTTTATTCATTGAATAAAATTTGCGGGTTTTTCTTGGCAATCGTCAAGAGCTTCAATGCCGCACCCGATGGTTTGCTGAGTTCCTGCTCCCAGCCTTGAACTGTTTTTACAGAAACATTTATATACCGGGCGAAAACACCCTGAGAGCATTTGAGCCGTTGCCGCAGTTCGGCAACTTCACTTCCCTTCATCTTCGGCAAAGGCTTTGGAAGTATTGTTGTTCTTAAATCGTTTCTTTTGCCTTGCGCGTGCTCGAGCGCCTGGTTAGCCGATTCCATCAATCGATTGAAGTTATCCTTTTTCATTTTTCTTCTCCTCGTCGTTAATTAAAAAGACGTAAATCCATTATCGAGTTTAATTTTCCTTTTCAAAACTTTTTTTAATTTCTCTGACCACTTCGCCAAGTTGTTTCGCTTGCTTTGGAGTGAGAGTGGCGCGTTCCTTTTTGCTGTAAATGTAAAGCAAGTAAATTCGGTCGACTCTCTCAAGAAACACATATATAAAACGAAAGCCGCCGCTTTTGCCGCCTTTTATATTTGGATTGCGAACCCGACCTTTACGCGCGCCGTTTGTGCCTTTAATAACATCACCGAGAAGCGGGTTTTCAAGGAGCGCATTTTGAATTGCAAATAAAGTTTCGTCGTCCGCGATTTTTAATAAGTCTTCTGTAAAAATTACAGTTTCCGCAAAGGCGAAATATCTTCTTTCCGTCATTTACAAACTATACTAAAATTAAGTATGTTTTGTAAAGTTAAATATGGGTTCTGCAAATTTGCGTATAGACAATTCTTGTACCCCCTGTTACAGCGCGCAAAACTATCTCGTAGCATTTCTCTTTTAATTTTTACAACCCCCCTAGTTATTTAACTTGACATCCTTTTTAATATCGGTTAATTTTCCGTTCATGAAATTCTCGCCTTTTTCTACTTCCCCGGACCCGGAAATGCTTTACATAACGCCGTCAATCAAATCGACGATTGACAAGGTTATGCACTTAGTCGATTATCGGCAGGGCTTGACAACCATCGTAGCGGACGTGGGACACGGAAAATCGACGGTTATCCGGCATTTGTGGAATCAGCTGTCGAGCAATAAGGAAGTTTCCCTGGCGTCGGTTCTGACGCCGAACTTCCCTTCCGACTTTGCGATGTTGAAAGCTATCTGCGGCGAGTACGGAATTGCTCCGAGACGCGGGATGCTCGCCCAGGAATCGGCATTCAAAGACTTTTTAGCCAATCTCGACGCCGAAGGTAAGACGGCGGTGATTTTGATTGACGAAGCGCAACGCCTCACCGGAAAGCAGCTTGAGCTGATCCGCGTGATGCTCAATTTTGAAACGCCGAAATATAAACTCGTGCAAATCGTTCTCGCCGGACAGCTCGAGTTGAAATACAAATTGCTCGATGCATCCAAAAAAGCGCTGCGGTCGCGGATTTTCGCGCCGTCCAACCTGTCGCCGCTCTCGCCGGCGGAAATGCGCCGGGTAATCGAATTCCGATGTTTGAAAGCCGGTTCCCTGAATCCATTTACAGATGAAGCTTTGCAGGCGATTTACAACCAGACATCCGGCGTTCCGCGCGACGTGCTGACGCTCTGTCAGATATTATGGGCTGCCGCTGCCAAAGAAGGCGTCGAGGAAATTCCCGTTGAATGGGTCGAGCCGATGGTACAAGAGGCGGTGCTGAATGCGTAAACAGGAAACAGGTGTGGAATACGTTTCAAACAATTCTTTTATGACTTCCCGAGTGAAAGTTCCTAATCCTTTCGGCGGAGATTATGAAGACCCGCTCGAAGCATTGAAAGCTAATAACAAAACACAGGAAAATTTAAAAACAGAAGGTGCTGTTTTTACACCTACTACACCTACTACACCTAGTCCTACTATTGAACCTTTATCCAACGAAATTGGAAATTTGACAGTCAGCAATGCATCTGCTATACCTAGTCCTACTACACCTACTACACCTAGCCAAAAACTAGAGCCTGTTTCGCCAAGTAAAGACTTTCAAAAGGTAAGCAATTCAATAACTAGGCAGGCAATTCCATCCGGTCTTTTCGGTTCGGGAAAAGCCAAACAACTTTACGACGCTTTATATTCGTTAACCCGCGGCGCAATCCGACCAATACGAGTAGTCAGAATTACCAAGCCGAGATTAATGAAGTTAGCCGGAATCGGAACGCGCCAAACTCTGTGGCTTAATTTGGAGCATCTTGAAAGCGTCGGGCTGGTAAGAAAGAATGTGTTTTTGGGTGAACACGGAGGAAACGAATACGAAGTATTTATTCCTGAAGAACTTCCCGGAATTGATCTAAAAACTATACCTACTACACCTACTACACCTACTAGTCCTACTAACTGGGTGTACCAGGTGCAGAATCTAGAAGGTGTAGTAGGTATAGAATCTAATCCCACTGCACCTAGTTCTCAACCAATAATGACGGACGGTTCAGATGCTCCTAATACGTCTTTTAAAGACAATATTAAGAATGATGATGACGCGCGCGTGAGCGAGGCATTTCAGCTGATGGCAAAAAGGCTCGACGCCGCGGTCAAAAAAATCACAGGTAAAAACTCCTCAAAAAACGAAGCCGAGAAGTGGGGAACTTTGGCTGATTTGCTGATTCTGGAATTAGAAGTTGCTGCGAGCCGCGCTGATGGCATTTCATCCGTACCGGCATTTTTGACAGAAGTTTTGCGCCGGCAGTTTTTCTCGTCGCGTCAAAATAACTCGTCCACCAAACCGTCGAAAACGAAGCCGGATACGGTGGGAAAACCCGACCCGATCTCGTATGAAATAAAAGCGCTCGACAAAAAAGAAAGGGAAGAGGCTCTTGAACATTTACAGGAATTCTTGGGCAGCCCATTTTTGGATGATTTCGAGAAATGGTACACGCCGGAAGATTGGGAATGGATTCTCGCACAATTAAAAGTTAAATAAAAATTCGGGTCTGATAAGACGAGCAAGAGGAAGTTCATCCGTAAATTTGGTGCAAATCAGTAGTAAATGAAACAAGAAGAGCATTATGGATGCTCAAACATTGCTTGCCAACCCAGATATTATCCAGATTGAAAGTTTTATTTCCGAAAATGAACTGGAAATGCTGTGTGATGCCCGTGCCGCATGGGACGAGTTCGACCGCGCCTTTCCACTCGCTGAGGAGTTCGTGAAAATCATTCGCGGGCAAGGTTCAATGTCAATCGGCTTGTGGATTGTCAGGGCTTTTGACTCCGGTGTCAAAGAACTCAAATCATTTGCCAACGGTTTGCAGAAAGACTTTTTAGTCGTTAAGGAGGCGACCGTTTCACCGTGGAGCAACGGGCAAACCGAGGGTCAGGTCAACCGCTTGAAACTGCTCAAGCGGCAGATGTATGGACGCGCCAAGGTCGATTTGCTCAGAGCTAGAGTTTTGAATCCGGCGTAAAATAGTGAGTCGCTGGAGTTTTAGGCGAAGGTGCGTTTGTTTTTGGCTGTTTGCACCAAAACTCAGGAAGAACTTCCTTAAGTGTACATTATCGGACTCAGAATTTGATTCAATTTAACCTTAAATTTTTTATCAAGCGGCGGCTTTTGTATTGATGCGGCTTTAAATGTTTATGTAATGCACCCCGTTAATCAAACTGCCAGATTGAGAGTCGCCTGCCAGTTTTCAAAATATTCTTTTTCAAATGCGTTCGGCGTTTTATAACCAAGTGCCGAATGCAGATAACCCGAGTTGAATTCCTCGACAAATGTGTCGAGTGCCGTTTTCAACTCATTAGCCGATTGCCATTCTTGCAGCCAGCAAAGTTCTTCTTTCAGAGTGCGCATCATCCGCTCGGTGTCGGCATTACCCTTCGGATTATTGTAAGCGGTGAACGCCTGTTTGATTCCGAGTCCTGCGCAGGTTTCCATAAATGAGCGACCGGTTGGCTGAGAGCCGTTATCGCTCATTAAGTTCAGCTCGGTTTCCATTTGCCGAATGCCTCCGGGAAACTGACGGTTGACCGCTTTATTTAACGCCACCAGCCAGTGCCACGCCTTTGACTGCTCGCCGCAGTAGTGTCCGACCACCTTTTTGCTGTACCAATCAACCACCAGAATGACATACGCCCAGCCGGAATCAGTCATCACCTTTGTCATATCAATGCCCCACCACTGATTAACTTGCTCCGGGCGCGGCTTGTGCGTGTTGCTTACGCGCTTTGCCAAAAGACGTGTATCGGCTTTGACCAGCAAATCGTTTTCTTTCAAAAGCCGGTAAACGCGCTTTCGGTTGACCGGCAACCCGGCGACAAATCGAAGATATGCCCAAACTCTGCGATAACCCCAGAACGGATGCTCCGACTTGATAACTCGAATCTGCTCCAACAGCGATTTGTCTGCAACGATTTTACAAACAGGGCGGCAGCGCTTATGCTTTACCAGTCGCTTTTTTTTAACTCCATCGTTAACTCTCCGACCATCGCCTTGAGTTTTTCGTTTTCGCGTTCGAGCCGGGTTTGCTGCTGCGCTTTTTGCGGCATCTCAAAGACCTTGCCCGCATTGGTTAGAAACTGGTCGCGCCACAAATAATACTGCGATTGCCCGATTTGATATTCATTACAGATTTCCGAAACCGCTCTGCCTTTGATGCCCTGCATGACAATCTGAAGTTTCTGCTCAGATGTCCATTGTCGTTTTTTCATTGCGATGTATCCTCATTTTTGACAGGCGACTCTCAATCTAACCGTTTTGTCTTAGCGGGGTACAGTATA
>MWWH01000258.1_pt1 | contig 14898 bp, 4 predicted proteins | sample 1047231 | NCBI WGS metagenome assembly MWWH01 (sample SAMN06349967, study PRJNA376086) | soil metagenome | isolation source: MG3-2 sample Antarctic (ecotone) soil | place: Antarctica | collected 2015-01-13 | reverse complement strand
TAACTAACTTGCATTGCGCTTCTCTTTTTACTCGCTTTTGAACTTTCCCCGAAACATCCACAGCCGCGCCGACAAGTTCTGACAAGCTACCACGCGCCGTCGCCACGTCCGAACCTTCCAGAGCGTCGGCAATCGCTCGTAATCCAAACTTTTCAATCGTTCCCTTGCCCACGTTCTCACCGTTCCTTTTGCTTGTCTCTACCAAACAGGAAAATTAAAACCGTTTATAAGGTGAAGTTCTAATTATCAGACGTTCTAACTTTCCTTTTGTAATCCGAGAGCGAAACGACAACTTTCGGCGGGCGCTCTGCAACTCCGAACCAACGCCCACCGTCGAGCGTTCGGAAACAAGCGTGCGGATACTTCCAGGCGAGCTGTTCAACGCGAAATTCACGCCGATATTGCATCGTCAGTCCAACTATCTCCAGCCATTCCTTGCGCTTGCCCTCTAGAATCAAGCGCACGCCGGTTTCAACCATTGACGCTCGCCGCTCTCGCTTTGGTTTGAGTGATGCTGCGCCGTCAGTTATGTATTTAGTATCAAGGGAAGTGTCTTTGCCTTCGGTTTCGCCTTTGCCTTTGCCTTTCTGACTGTTGAAATCGCCGTAGGATTTGAGCATCTGGCGGTTGAATAACGCTTCGTCAATCTCGACAATTTCCTCGACGGGAACTTTTTCGTAATCGCTGCCTTTGACGACATACTTGCAAAGTTCTTCAACCGCATCATCGAGCGATTTACCTTTCTTTTTGGCGTAAGTCGCTACGTCCTTGATATGCACAGTAACGCGATTGCTGACAAGATTACGCATTAGAAACTCAACTCCGAACTCTGCACAGGCTCGCTCTATGCAGTCCGTCCAAGCGTCCGCAATCTGCCATTGCTCAATGTATTTCCCGACAATCAAAGCGTGGGCGTGAGCGTGAAAGTGCGTGAAGTAAAAAGTCGAACTTTCCCCGATTGTCATTTCTTCCGAGATGAACCCGGCGCGAATGTTGGAAGTCCACAGCTTCCGCTTCTTGAGTAAGGTCAATGCTCTGTCCTTTACTTTTAAGACAGTCGCGGCATCGGCTCTCAGATAAGGCATCGTGAGCGTGAGAAATCGGTATCGCTCACCGACGAACAATTTCGTTTCCGATAATGTCGCTTTGATTCGTTTTCGCGCACGCCGCGCCGATGCTGTCAGATACGCTTTCGACAATCGAGAATTAACCGCATTGATTAAAACTCCGTAACCGTCGAATAATTCACCCGTTTCATAGTTGATTAAGTCGGTAGCGTGGTAGATGTTTCCCGGACGATAGGTTTCCCGAAGTAAATCGGCGCGAGCGATAAACTTGGCATCTTGTTTGAGCAAAGCGGATTGTCCGAATAAGTTGGCGAGCTTTCTGCCGTCCTGCATTAAATAAACCGCCTTGTCAGACGCAGAATATTCAATCAGTTGGGAACAATTGCCGGGAACAATCAGAGGTTTCACCTGTTGCCCCCCAATTGTTTTATCAGCTGCCGGACTTTCGCAGAAATTAAAGCGCATTTGACGCAGAGAAATCTGCGCCGATGAATCATTAAGGCTTGCGAATTACAGTGTTTGAAGTAGCATTTTAAGGCGATGTTCATAGGTCAAATAGAAAGGACACTTACTCATCGCCTAAGTAAATGTCCTCACGGTTTCCGATAAAGATTACCGGGAACTCATTAAACTTTTTAGCTAATTTAATTCCAACTAGATATTTTCATCTTGCAAATTAAATTCAAATCAGCTAATAATTCAAAACGCAGTGGGCGATAAACTAACTGCGCTTTTTGGTTAAATAGATCAAAAGAACGATAAAGCGAGCTTAACTTTCGACGGTGGCTCGCTTTTTCTTTGCCACTGTTACGGCATTTGTAAAATACAAGAAAATTTCGATAACCGCAAGACAAAATCTCCGCCAATACAAAAAACTAATGAATTTTCAGCAAAAACACACCTTAACCTATCCATTTAGATTATTTACAGCCGCAATTTCTTTCTGAAAACCACTGTTCAATCAACAAATACAGTGGAAATTTCTATCTTTCTTTTTACGAACGAGTTTTAATAAATTCCCGCAAATCCGCTTCACTTACAAAATTACGATTTTGCTTCCCTTTAGTGGCTGGCATTTTGCCTTCATTCACGTAATCATTAACACGCTTCCGGCTTAACCCAAGCCGCTCTGCTACTTCTCTCAGCGTAAGTAAATCAGCCGCACTCACAGACGTTTTCTTCTTGTTTTGTGTAGCATCTACATTCCGTGTAGCAATCGCTTTTCGTGTAGCATCTACATTCCGCGTAGTAGTTTCGTCTTTGTAATCAATCAAATCGGCTGGCTCACACCGCAAGACCGCGCACAACTTATCCAAAACATCAAGACGCAAAGCCTTAGATTTGTTGTGCCTTATCTTGCTAATAACCGACTGATGCAAGCCTGTTTCCTTAGCAAGCGCGTAAGCCGTCATGTTTCGTTCCGTCAACCATTCGTCGAGCTTCAAGGTAATCATTCCGGCAATATACACGAAACGCGAATGCCACACAAAACGCAAAACATCGTAACTGAAAAAACTTGATTGACTAGGTTTTCATAGGTTTTCCGTTTCTTTATTTTAACGCAATTTTGAAAAAGATTGAAGAACCAATTCGCTTCGGTAATGTCCTAATCTTGAGGTGCTATACTTAGTTTTTGTGTCAAAAACGGTCGTTTTTGACACAAATTCAAAAAGTTATCGATTTTACAAATATTCGGCTTTTGTCGGTCGCAATTTTAGTAAACCAATTATTTGCAGTATTTTATAATTCGGCATAAAAATTTATGCGGAATTTAATTCGGTATAATTCAAAGTTAGCTGCCTCATGTTGAATCGAGAGATGATTTTTATTGAGAAATTTTTATGAAAAAAGCCTTGAAACATTTTTATAATGTTATTCCGATGAAGAAACAATTGTTTAGTTTCTTCAAGCACTTTTATTCTCCATCCGAAAATATTTATAAACATTTGCACTTTAAAGGGGATTTTGATGTGTTAGTGGATGAGAAACATCCTTTTAAGTTGAGACATTATGGATTTCAAATCGAGAATGAGGTTTTTTGGGGCGGGCTGGAAGAATCTCATGAAAAACTTTCAACTAACTTATGGGTAAATCTTTCGCGTCAGGCTGATATAGTTCTCGATATTGGGGCTAATACCGGATTGTATTCTTTGGTTACAAAATCCTTGAATCCAAAAACAAAAGTATATGCATTCGAGCCAGTTAAAAGAGTTCATGAAAAATTGTGTGAGAATAATGCCTTAAACAAATATGACATTGTTTGTCTGGAACTGGCTGCGTCCAATACAACCGGAACTGCCGTCATTTATGACACGCCAACCGAGCATGTTTATTCGGTCACTGTAGGGAAAAACTTAAATGATTCAAATGTGCAGGTAATTCCGACAACTATAAAAACGATTAGACTCGATGAGTTTATTGAATCGGAAAACATCAAAAAAATAGATTTAATGAAAATAGATGTTGAAACCCACGAAGCTGAGGTGTTAGAAGGCTTAGGAAAATATTTAGAATTGTTTAGACCAACTATTTTAATAGAAATATTAAATGATGAAGTTGGTAGAAATGTTGAAAATCTTGTTATTAAGAATAACTATCTATATTTTAATATAGATGATAAAAACAACTCTCTAAAGCAAACGAATCAAATTAAAAAGAGTGATTTTTACAATTATTTATTATGTGACAAGAAAACTGCTAGAGAACTGAGTTTAATATGATGGCAGCTAACAAATCATTGGACGCGAGGCAAAAAACAGCTCTCCTTTAAAATCTATTTCGGTTAATGTGGAGTTGCGCGAATTCGGTTTTTGCCCGCGTCAATTCAATCGTTCGACTTAAGTGAATTCAGAGTATCAAAAACGCTCGTTTTTGGGAAGTTTTGAAACTGTGTCAGAATTGGCTAAAATAGCCCGTTTTCCGGTGTCAAAACTCGTATTAAAATCAAAGTCTCAAAAACTAAATCAAAATCGAGTTTCGAGACTCTTAAAACAAACTGATTGCACCGCGATTTATAACGAACCGAGTCCGATTCTTCCGGTTTCTGCGGTGTCCGGTAGGTTCGCGGCACATCCTTTGTTTACCGAGCAACCAGCAGTTTTCAACGCCTCAAAAACGGACATTTAGCGGACATCGTTCTCACTTCTTCTTTTTATCAAGTGCAAATAGTATAAGTAACTGCCTTTTTCTTCGATTCAATCGAGCAGACGCTTAAACGGAAACGAATCGGTTTTCGGGAACGTCGTCGAGGTTGGGCGTGTCTCAAAGGTTAGGTTTTGCAAGGTTTTCCATTTCTTCTTTTTAACGCAATTTTGAAAAAGATTGAATAATCAATTCACAATCGCCAACACAACCGCCGCCGCCAAAGCCAAAACAATCGCGTATTCGAGAAGCGGCACGCGCCGACCGATTGACGCGCCGCAGAGCGAGCAGAATTTCGGCTGATAAACGAACGTCAGCAGCCAGCCGGAACATTTCGAGCAAAAGCTAATCATTTCTTTTTTTTAGCGTTTCCGATTTTTCCGATTCTCTCGGTTCTTTCTTTGTTCTTTCTTTGTTTTCGCCTCACTGCCGTCCGCCGCGTGCTTCTTTTATAGAGTTGCATTCGTGGCAGTTCATTGCAGTTTCATCGCAGTTTTATCGTTGTTTTCGTCTAATTTCCGTCTTAATTATTCCGTCCGTTTGCGCGTGGAACAAGTTTTATTTCTCGGTTCTTTCTCGGTTTTCGCCTCATTCCGTCCGCGTGCGCGTGGGACAAGTTTCTACAGTTTTTCTACAGTTCTCGCAGTTTTCTCACAGTTTTTACCGCAAACGACAATCAGACAAACAAACCGCCGACGCGCCGAATGATTGCAGCTTTCCCTTTATGCGAACCGCCGAACCTTTCCGAATTTTGCGTTTGATAACGGTTTCGGCATCCGACAAACAATCGGCAAAAACGACAAAGCCGGATTCGTCGTCCGGCTGAATAACTAACTTGCATTGCGCTTCTCTTTTTACTCGCTTTTGAACTTTCCCCGAAACATCCACAGCCGCGCCGACAAGTTCTGACAAGCTACCACGCGCCGTCGCCACGTCCGAACCTTCCAGAGCGTCGGCAATCGCTCGTAATCCAAACTTTTCAATCGTTCCCTTGCCCACGTTCTCACCGTTCCTTTTGCTTGTCTCTACCAAACAGGAAAATTAAAACCGTTTATAAGGTGAAGTTCTAATTATCAGACGTTCTAACTTTCCTTTTGTAATCCGAGAGCGAAACGACAACTTTCGGCGGGCGCTCTGCAACTCCGAACCAACGCCCACCGTCGAGCGTTCGGAAACAAGCGTGCGGATACTTCCAGGCGAGCTGTTCAACGCGAAATTCACGCCGATATTGCATCGTCAGTCCAACTATCTCCAGCCATTCCTTGCGCTTGCCCTCTAGAATCAAGCGCACGCCGGTTTCAACCATTGACGCTCGCCGCTCTCGCTTTGGTTTGAGTGATGCTGCGCCGTCAGTTATGTATTTAGTATCAAGGGAAGTGTCTTTGCCTTCGGTTTCGCCTTTGCCTTTGCCTTTCTGACTGTTGAAATCGCCGTAGGATTTGAGCATCTGGCGGTTGAATAACGCTTCGTCAATCTCGACAATTTCCTCGACGGGAACTTTTTCGTAATCGCTGCCTTTGACGACATACTTGCAAAGTTCTTCAACCGCATCATCGAGCGATTTACCTTTCTTTTTGGCGTAAGTCGCTACGTCCTTGATATGCACAGTAACGCGATTGCTGACAAGATTACGCATTAGAAACTCAACTCCGAACTCTGCACAGGCTCGCTCTATGCAGTCCGTCCAAGCGTCCGCAATCTGCCATTGCTCAATGTATTTCCCGACAATCAAAGCGTGGGCGTGAGCGTGAAAGTGCGTGAAGTAAAAAGTCGAACTTTCCCCGATTGTCATTTCTTCCGAGATGAACCCGGCGCGAATGTTGGAAGTCCACAGCTTCCGCTTCTTGAGTAAGGTCAATGCTCTGTCCTTTACTTTTAAGACAGTCGCGGCATCGGCTCTCAGATAAGGCATCGTGAGCGTGAGAAATCGGTATCGCTCACCGACGAACAATTTCGTTTCCGATAATGTCGCTTTGATTCGTTTTCGCGCACGCCGCGCCGATGCTGTCAGATACGCTTTCGACAATCGAGAATTAACCGCATTGATTAAAACTCCGTAACCGTCGAATAATTCACCCGTTTCATAGTTGATTAAGTCGGTAGCGTGGTAGATGTTTCCCGGACGATAGGTTTCCCGAAGTAAATCGGCGCGAGCGATAAACTTGGCATCTTGTTTGAGCAAAGCGGATTGTCCGAATAAGTTGGCGAGCTTTCTGCCGTCCTGCATTAAATAAACCGCCTTGTCAGACGCAGAATATTCAATCAGTTGGGAACAATTGCCGGGAACAATCAGAGGTTTCACCTGTTGCCCCCCAATTGTTTTATCAGCTGCCGGACTTTCGCAGAAATTAAAGCGCATTTGACGCAGAGAAATCTGCGCCGATGAATCATTAAGGCTTGCGAATTACAGTGTTTGAAGTAGCATTTTAAGGCGATGTTCATAGGTCAAATAGAAAGGACACTTACTCATCGCCTAAGTAAATGTCCTCACGGTTTCCGATAAAGATTACCGGGAACTCATTAAACTTTTTAGCTAATTTAATTCCAACTAGATATTTTCATCTTGCAAATTAAATTCAAATCAGCTAATAATTCAAAACGCAGTGGGCGATAAACTAACTGCGCTTTTTGGTTAAATAGATCAAAAGAACGATAAAGCGAGCTTAACTTTCGACGGTGGCTCGCTTTTTCTTTGCCACTGTTACGGCATTTGTAAAATACAAGAAAATTTCGATAACCGCAAGACAAAATCTCCGCCAATACAAAAAACTAATGAATTTTCAGCAAAAACACACCTTAACCTATCCATTTAGATTATTTACAGCCGCAATTTCTTTCTGAAAACCACTGTTCAATCAACAAATACAGTGGAAATTTCTATCTTTCTTTTTACGAACGAGTTTTAATAAATTCCCGCAAATCCGCTTCACTTACAAAATTACGATTTTGCTTCCCTTTAGTGGCTGGCATTTTGCCTTCATTCACGTAATCATTAACACGCTTCCGGCTTAACCCAAGCCGCTCTGCTACTTCTCTCAGCGTAAGTAAATCAGCCGCACTCACAGACGTTTTCTTCTTGTTTTGTGTAGCATCTACATTCCGTGTAGCAATCGCTTTTCGTGTAGCATCTACATTCCGCGTAGTAGTTTCGTCTTTGTAATCAATCAAATCGGCTGGCTCACACCGCAAGACCGCGCACAACTTATCCAAAACATCAAGACGCAAAGCCTTAGATTTGTTGTGCCTTATCTTGCTAATAACCGACTGATGCAAGCCTGTTTCCTTAGCAAGCGCGTAAGCCGTCATGTTTCGTTCCGTCAACCATTCGTCGAGCTTCAAGGTAATCATTCCGGCAATATACACGAAACGCGAATGCCACACAAAACGCAAAACATCGTAACTGAAAAAACTTGATTGACTAGGTTTTCATAGGTTTTCCGTTTCTTTATTTTAACGCAATTTTGAAAAAGATTGAAGAACCAATTCGCTTCGGTAATGTCCTAATCTTGAGGTGCTATACTTAGTTTTTGTGTCAAAAACGGTCGTTTTTGACACAAATTCAAAAAGTTATCGATTTTACAAATATTCGGCTTTTGTCGGTCGCAATTTTAGTAAACCAATTATTTGCAGTATTTTATAATTCGGCATAAAAATTTATGCGGAATTTAATTCGGTATAATTCAAAGTTAGCTGCCTCATGTTGAATCGAGAGATGATTTTTATTGAGAAATTTTTATGAAAAAAGCCTTGAAACATTTTTATAATGTTATTCCGATGAAGAAACAATTGTTTAGTTTCTTCAAGCACTTTTATTCTCCATCCGAAAATATTTATAAACATTTGCACTTTAAAGGGGATTTTGATGTGTTAGTGGATGAGAAACATCCTTTTAAGTTGAGACATTATGGATTTCAAATCGAGAATGAGGTTTTTTGGGGCGGGCTGGAAGAATCTCATGAAAAACTTTCAACTAACTTATGGGTAAATCTTTCGCGTCAGGCTGATATAGTTCTCGATATTGGGGCTAATACCGGATTGTATTCTTTGGTTACAAAATCCTTGAATCCAAAAACAAAAGTATATGCATTCGAGCCAGTTAAAAGAGTTCATGAAAAATTGTGTGAGAATAATGCCTTAAACAAATATGACATTGTTTGTCTGGAACTGGCTGCGTCCAATACAACCGGAACTGCCGTCATTTATGACACGCCAACCGAGCATGTTTATTCGGTCACTGTAGGGAAAAACTTAAATGATTCAAATGTGCAGGTAATTCCGACAACTATAAAAACGATTAGACTCGATGAGTTTATTGAATCGGAAAACATCAAAAAAATAGATTTAATGAAAATAGATGTTGAAACCCACGAAGCTGAGGTGTTAGAAGGCTTAGGAAAATATTTAGAATTGTTTAGACCAACTATTTTAATAGAAATATTAAATGATGAAGTTGGTAGAAATGTTGAAAATCTTGTTATTAAGAATAACTATCTATATTTTAATATAGATGATAAAAACAACTCTCTAAAGCAAACGAATCAAATTAAAAAGAGTGATTTTTACAATTATTTATTATGTGACAAGAAAACTGCTAGAGAACTGAGTTTAATATGATGGCAGCTAACAAATCATTGGACGCGAGGCAAAAAACAGCTCTCCTTTAAAATCTATTTCGGTTAATGTGGAGTTGCGCGAATTCGGTTTTTGCCCGCGTCAATTCAATCGTTCGACTTAAGTGAATTCAGAGTATCAAAAACGCTCGTTTTTGGGAAGTTTTGAAACTGTGTCAGAATTGGCTAAAATAGCCCGTTTTCCGGTGTCAAAACTCGTATTAAAATCAAAGTCTCAAAAACTAAATCAAAATCGAGTTTCGAGACTCTTAAAACAAACTGATTGCACCGCGATTTATAACGAACCGAGTCCGATTCTTCCGGTTTCTGCGGTGTCCGGTAGGTTCGCGGCACATCCTTTGTTTACCGAGCAACCAGCAGTTTTCAACGCCTCAAAAACGGACATTTAGCGGACATCGTTCTCACTTCTTCTTTTTATCAAGTGCAAATAGTATAAGTAACTGCCTTTTTCTTCGATTCAATCGAGCAGACGCTTAAACGGAAACGAATCGGTTTTCGGGAACGTCGTCGAGGTTGGGCGTGTCTCAAAGGTTAGGTTTTGCAAGGTTTTCCATTTCTTCTTTTTAACGCAATTTTGAAAAAGATTGAATAATCAATTCACAATCGCCAACACAACCGCCGCCGCCAAAGCCAAAACAATCGCGTATTCGAGAAGCGGCACGCGCCGACCGATTGACGCGCCGCAGAGCGAGCAGAATTTCGGCTGATAAACGAACGTCAGCAGCCAGCCGGAACATTTCGAGCAAAAGCTAATCATTTAATTTTACTCATACTTTACTCATACTTTACTCATAGTTTTGTATAACTTTACGCTTACTTTACGCCTACTTTACGCTTAGCCTTTTTTAGGGAGTCCAATTAGTCCAATTCTCTCGTTTCTCTCGCATTACTTTTGTTTTTTTAAAGTGTTGAATCTGTCGAATGTTTCTCTGTTATTTCTCTGTTATTGAGCCAAAATCCGACCAGCCCAAACTTGATTTATTTTTCAAAATATCAAATTTTCTCAAGTTCGTCATTCTTTGTTATTTCTTTGTTTTCGCCTCTCTCCGTCCGCGTGGAACAAGTTTCGTTTTTGACAACAATTGTTGCCATTTCATTATTCCGTCCGCGTGCTTCTTTTATAGAGTTGCATTCGTGGCAGTTCATTGCAGTTTCATCGCAGTTTTATCGTTGTTTTCGTCTAATTTCCGTCTTAATTATTCCGTCCGTTTGCGCGTGGAACAAGTTTTATTTCTCGGTTCTTTCTCGGTTTTCGCCTCATTCCGTCCGCGTGCGCGTGGGACAAGTTTCTACAGTTTTTCTACAGTTCTCGCAGTTTTCTCACAGTTTTTACCGCAAACGACAATCAGACAAACAAACCGCCGACGCGCCGAATGATTGCAGCTTTCCCTTTATGCGAACCGCCGAACCTTTCCGAATTTTGCGTTTGATAACGGTTTCGGCATCCGACAAACAATCGGCAAAAACGACAAAGCCGGATTCGTCGTCCGGCTGAATAACTAACTTGCATTGCGCTTCTCTTTTTACTCGCTTTTGAACTTTCCCCGAAACATCCACAGCCGCGCCGACAAGTTCTGACAAGCTACCACGCGCCGTCGCCACGTCCGAACCTTCCAGAGCGTCGGCAATCGCTCGTAATCCAAACTTTTCAATCGTTCCCTTGCCCACGTTCTCACCGTTCCTTTTGCTTGTCTCTACCAAACAGGAAAATTAAAACCGTTTATAAGGTGAAGTTCTAATTATCAGACGTTCTAACTTTCCTTTTGTAATCCGAGAGCGAAACGACAACTTTCGGCGGGCGCTCTGCAACTCCGAACCAACGCCCACCGTCGAGCGTTCGGAAACAAGCGTGCGGATACTTCCAGGCGAGCTGTTCAACGCGAAATTCACGCCGATATTGCATCGTCAGTCCAACTATCTCCAGCCATTCCTTGCGCTTGCCCTCTAGAATCAAGCGCACGCCGGTTTCAACCATTGACGCTCGCCGCTCTCGCTTTGGTTTGAGTGATGCTGCGCCGTCAGTTATGTATTTAGTATCAAGGGAAGTGTCTTTGCCTTCGGTTTCGCCTTTGCCTTTGCCTTTCTGACTGTTGAAATCGCCGTAGGATTTGAGCATCTGGCGGTTGAATAACGCTTCGTCAATCTCGACAATTTCCTCGACGGGAACTTTTTCGTAATCGCTGCCTTTGACGACATACTTGCAAAGTTCTTCAACCGCATCATCGAGCGATTTACCTTTCTTTTTGGCGTAAGTCGCTACGTCCTTGATATGCACAGTAACGCGATTGCTGACAAGATTACGCATTAGAAACTCAACTCCGAACTCTGCACAGGCTCGCTCTATGCAGTCCGTCCAAGCGTCCGCAATCTGCCATTGCTCAATGTATTTCCCGACAATCAAAGCGTGGGCGTGAGCGTGAAAGTGCGTGAAGTAAAAAGTCGAACTTTCCCCGATTGTCATTTCTTCCGAGATGAACCCGGCGCGAATGTTGGAAGTCCACAGCTTCCGCTTCTTGAGTAAGGTCAATGCTCTGTCCTTTACTTTTAAGACAGTCGCGGCATCGGCTCTCAGATAAGGCATCGTGAGCGTGAGAAATCGGTATCGCTCACCGACGAACAATTTCGTTTCCGATAATGTCGCTTTGATTCGTTTTCGCGCACGCCGCGCCGATGCTGTCAGATACGCTTTCGACAATCGAGAATTAACCGCATTGATTAAAACTCCGTAACCGTCGAATAATTCACCCGTTTCATAGTTGATTAAGTCGGTAGCGTGGTAGATGTTTCCCGGACGATAGGTTTCCCGAAGTAAATCGGCGCGAGCGATAAACTTGGCATCTTGTTTGAGCAAAGCGGATTGTCCGAATAAGTTGGCGAGCTTTCTGCCGTCCTGCATTAAATAAACCGCCTTGTCAGACGCAGAATATTCAATCAGTTGGGAACAATTGCCGGGAACAATCAGAGGTTTCACCTGTTGCCCCCCAATTGTTTTATCAGCTGCCGGACTTTCGCAGAAATTAAAGCGCATTTGACGCAGAGAAATCTGCGCCGATGAATCATTAAGGCTTGCGAATTACAGTGTTTGAAGTAGCATTTTAAGGCGATGTTCATAGGTCAAATAGAAAGGACACTTACTCATCGCCTAAGTAAATGTCCTCACGGTTTCCGATAAAGATTACCGGGAACTCATTAAACTTTTTAGCTAATTTAATTCCAACTAGATATTTTCATCTTGCAAATTAAATTCAAATCAGCTAATAATTCAAAACGCAGTGGGCGATAAACTAACTGCGCTTTTTGGTTAAATAGATCAAAAGAACGATAAAGCGAGCTTAACTTTCGACGGTGGCTCGCTTTTTCTTTGCCACTGTTACGGCATTTGTAAAATACAAGAAAATTTCGATAACCGCAAGACAAAATCTCCGCCAATACAAAAAACTAATGAATTTTCAGCAAAAACACACCTTAACCTATCCATTTAGATTATTTACAGCCGCAATTTCTTTCTGAAAACCACTGTTCAATCAACAAATACAGTGGAAATTTCTATCTTTCTTTTTACGAACGAGTTTTAATAAATTCCCGCAAATCCGCTTCACTTACAAAATTACGATTTTGCTTCCCTTTAGTGGCTGGCATTTTGCCTTCATTCACGTAATCATTAACACGCTTCCGGCTTAACCCAAGCCGCTCTGCTACTTCTCTCAGCGTAAGTAAATCAGCCGCACTCACAGACGTTTTCTTCTTGTTTTGTGTAGCATCTACATTCCGTGTAGCAATCGCTTTTCGTGTAGCATCTACATTCCGCGTAGTAGTTTCGTCTTTGTAATCAATCAAATCGGCTGGCTCACACCGCAAGACCGCGCACAACTTATCCAAAACATCAAGACGCAAAGCCTTAGATTTGTTGTGCCTTATCTTGCTAATAACCGACTGATGCAAGCCTGTTTCCTTAGCAAGCGCGTAAGCCGTCATGTTTCGTTCCGTCAACCATTCGTCGAGCTTCAAGGTAATCATTCCGGCAATATACACGAAACGCGAATGCCACACAAAACGCAAAACATCGTAACTGAAAAAACTTGATTGACTAGGTTTTCATAGGTTTTCCGTTTCTTTATTTTAACGCAATTTTGAAAAAGATTGAAGAACCAATTCGCTTCGGTAATGTCCTAATCTTGAGGTGCTATACTTAGTTTTTGTGTCAAAAACGGTCGTTTTTGACACAAATTCAAAAAGTTATCGATTTTACAAATATTCGGCTTTTGTCGGTCGCAATTTTAGTAAACCAATTATTTGCAGTATTTTATAATTCGGCATAAAAATTTATGCGGAATTTAATTCGGTATAATTCAAAGTTAGCTGCCTCATGTTGAATCGAGAGATGATTTTTATTGAGAAATTTTTATGAAAAAAGCCTTGAAACATTTTTATAATGTTATTCCGATGAAGAAACAATTGTTTAGTTTCTTCAAGCACTTTTATTCTCCATCCGAAAATATTTATAAACATTTGCACTTTAAAGGGGATTTTGATGTGTTAGTGGATGAGAAACATCCTTTTAAGTTGAGACATTATGGATTTCAAATCGAGAATGAGGTTTTTTGGGGCGGGCTGGAAGAATCTCATGAAAAACTTTCAACTAACTTATGGGTAAATCTTTCGCGTCAGGCTGATATAGTTCTCGATATTGGGGCTAATACCGGATTGTATTCTTTGGTTACAAAATCCTTGAATCCAAAAACAAAAGTATATGCATTCGAGCCAGTTAAAAGAGTTCATGAAAAATTGTGTGAGAATAATGCCTTAAACAAATATGACATTGTTTGTCTGGAACTGGCTGCGTCCAATACAACCGGAACTGCCGTCATTTATGACACGCCAACCGAGCATGTTTATTCGGTCACTGTAGGGAAAAACTTAAATGATTCAAATGTGCAGGTAATTCCGACAACTATAAAAACGATTAGACTCGATGAGTTTATTGAATCGGAAAACATCAAAAAAATAGATTTAATGAAAATAGATGTTGAAACCCACGAAGCTGAGGTGTTAGAAGGCTTAGGAAAATATTTAGAATTGTTTAGACCAACTATTTTAATAGAAATATTAAATGATGAAGTTGGTAGAAATGTTGAAAATCTTGTTATTAAGAATAACTATCTATATTTTAATATAGATGATAAAAACAACTCTCTAAAGCAAACGAATCAAATTAAAAAGAGTGATTTTTACAATTATTTATTATGTGACAAGAAAACTGCTAGAGAACTGAGTTTAATATGATGGCAGCTAACAAATCATTGGACGCGAGGCAAAAAACAGCTCTCCTTTAAAATCTATTTCGGTTAATGTGGAGTTGCGCGAATTCGGTTTTTGCCCGCGTCAATTCAATCGTTCGACTTAAGTGAATTCAGAGTATCAAAAACGCTCGTTTTTGGGAAGTTTTGAAACTGTGTCAGAATTGGCTAAAATAGCCCGTTTTCCGGTGTCAAAACTCGTATTAAAATCAAAGTCTCAAAAACTAAATCAAAATCGAGTTTCGAGACTCTTAAAACAAACTGATTGCACCGCGATTTATAACGAACCGAGTCCGATTCTTCCGGTTTCTGCGGTGTCCGGTAGGTTCGCGGCACATCCTTTGTTTACCGAGCAACCAGCAGTTTTCAACGCCTCAAAAACGGACATTTAGCGGACATCGTTCTCACTTCTTCTTTTTATCAAGTGCAAATAGTATAAGTAACTGCCTTTTTCTTCGATTCAATCGAGCAGACGCTTAAACGGAAACGAATCGGTTTTCGGGAACGTCGTCGAGGTTGGGCGTGTCTCAAAGGTTAGGTTTTGCAAGGTTTTCCATTTCTTCTTTTTAACGCAATTTTGAAAAAGATTGAATAATCAATTCACAATCGCCAACACAACCGCCGCCGCCAAAGCCAAAACAATCGCGTATTCGAGAAGCGGCACGCGCCGACCGATTGACGCGCCGCAGAGCGAGCAGAATTTCGGCTGATAAACGAACGTCAGCAGCCAGCCGGAACATTTCGAGCAAAAGCTAATCATTT
>MWWH01000257.1_pt1 | contig 14905 bp, 13 predicted proteins | sample 1047231 | NCBI WGS metagenome assembly MWWH01 (sample SAMN06349967, study PRJNA376086) | soil metagenome | isolation source: MG3-2 sample Antarctic (ecotone) soil | place: Antarctica | collected 2015-01-13 | reverse complement strand
ACTCAGACCTCGCTCGCTATCAGTTCAAGCACTGGCGATACCGCGCGGCGAAGTTGACGGATGCCGGGCAGATTGAGGCCGCGCCCATGAAGGCGAACGATGATTTTGGAAACGCATTGATGATGCTTTTTCACGATAATGCGGTGCAGGCCGCGCCGCTCACGACTGAGGAGCGTCAAGAGGAAAAGATGCCAAAGATGCTTCAACTGGCGACGATTGCGGAGCTGCCGCCGGAGGATGTCGGTCGTGCGACGATGGCGCATGATATTTGGATGTCGCGTCAGAAGATGGCAGAACAGGAAAGAACAAAGAAGAAACACACACCGACCATCTATAAACCTCTTAGGACTTACGCAAGAGCCATCTTAACGGACGGAGATTTCAGTTGCTGAATCAGATAGTCAGACAATTGCCCGAACTTGATTTGATAAACTGTCCGTCCTGATTGATAAGCCAGTTCTTTGAAACGACACCAGACTAACATCGCACATGCGATGTGATTGCGTTGGATTCTCGCGGTGCGACACTGGCAACGCTCCAGACCCGTCACCTGTTTGACTTCGCGGTGCAACTGCTCAATCTTCCATCGGATGGCACACACCTGTTGCGTGTCAGCCGTCGAATGTTGAGTTACATCGTTAGTGACGACGTAGTCCGTGCGGTCTGTGGAGACAACAAGCCGGAACAATTGCAGGCGATGACCTTTCGGGAAATCTTTGACATGGACATTCTTACCGCGCGCTTTTTCTGCCTCGTTCCAGGCGAGCGCATCTACCCGCTGGTAAGTGACCGTTGTCCCGTCTCCTTCATCTACCTGGCGGTTATCCTGCACGGGGCCGTAGTAAATCTTGTCATTTCTCTCGATATGCAGCATGAATTGACGGCTCGCGTACCAGGTATCCATCAACACGCAGCGAAATTCAAGCCGCTTATCGTGGATGGCTGAATCGAACATCTCGGTGGCATGGTCAAGTTTCGTTTTGCCATCCTCGGCGGGGGCGAAGAGGCGATAGTCAATGAACCAGAACCGATCCAGTTCAGGGTTGACGTAAATTAGGGTGACGATGCCGATGCCGCGAATGACTGAATGCATGTTGCCGCTCCACTGCCGCCGCACCAACTCGATAGAGCGTGAGTAGTTCTTGTCGGCCACGGTGTCGTCAAAGATCAGATAGCCATTGGGCGATGTGATGATGTGCCCGCGTGTCTGCTCCCACACTAAGCGAGGCGTTAGTTTGTCATCATGTAAGTATCGGTTCAACTGGTCGTGACTGAATTTGAGTGAATGGTCGGCAAAATTCGTCAGCGTATAGTTGATCTGGCTGCTCACCAGATACTGACAATAATCTAAGCGCGTGGGCCTTGTGTTGAGTGCCATGCGCTAATTATCACGATTTTTACCTCTTTGCGTAAGTCCTACCTCTGTTTTCGGGGCGAAGGGGATAAAACAATTTGGTCTTTTTACCGCAGGGCGCGCGCACGCTATATCTTGTGTGCGCCGACCATTTTGAAAAAGTGATACCTTCGGTTACGAATCACGCTTTACTGTGCAAAGCGGACATACAACATCTTGCGCTTCCGTCCGATAATCAGCATGTGTTTTCAAAATGGTCGAACATAATGACGATTATCAGCCGCGACGTTTGTTGGCGGTGCTTTTATCTTCGCAAGAGAGAAGGCACAAAAGATAGTCAGCAAAGCGGGATGAGCTCTCCCCTTCCCATCCTATCTTGCCTACTACCTCTCGTGCCTTATTTCTAAATGACCCAACTAAACGGGGTAAGATTCATTGTAGGTGTTTTGGTTTGAAGGCTGCGGCTTGCGGTTTACGCAGTTATACTTGTGCTGATAGCTTTACGCCTCTTGCGCACCTTCGCCGCGACTCCCGCTAAACCTGTCCCGAGTAGGACGAGCGTCATCGGTTCCGGGATGGTGTTGACCGTCCCCCGGATGTCAATGTGGGAACTATTGCCGATGGGGGGACGGTTTAAGGTTATCGTGCCGGTGCCCAAGAGATTTCCACTGGCGTTCACGAAGCTACCCGTTCCACCCGTCAGCGTATACGTAAATGAAACACTCAAAACTGTTCCCGGTGGGGGTGGTGGCGGCGGAATCCCAACGAGCGTTCCCACGTAGGTGCCGAAGAAAGTGTTGCCGCCGCCGAAATCGAACGTAAACCGGCCGTCGAAGACGTTGCCTGTCGCGTTGTTTTGGCAGCCACTCTCTGTTGAGGTGAACGACCCCAAGTTGGAAGTCCCTATGCCTGGGGGGTTGTTCACCAAGAAATTCGGGGGGGCTGCGCCGCATCGGACTGGATCAGGAACGGGCCCTGTCCCGCCGCTAAAATCACGACTGCCGGTAAACGCTATGGTATCGGCATGTGCGGCAGTAGCCGAGCCGATGCACAGTAGAAATAGCATCGCTAAGGATGCTGGGAAAAATGTGCGCAGGTGTGACACCTGTCCACTCCTTCTCACTAGAGAAGCAGCGGCAAGCAGCAGTGTTAACCATTTATGCTTCATGATTTTATTCTCACTTTCTTTTCGTTTTCAGTATTTACTGGCGCAACCTCAGCAGATCGCGCAGCTTGGAAATTGGTCTTCGTCGCGGCATCCCATCAGCCACGACATCGCTTGTAGACGTCCCCTTGTTTTCTTCCTTGGGAGCGGGTAGGGCGACCTCCTGCTCGTCAGGGATGATGTCGATGATGGTCGGATCGGTGGTGGAATTATGAACAGCCGTGGCGTCGCTGCCCTCGACCGACATAACTCGGCGGGTGTATCTGATGACCTCGATGCGGCGCGTCCTCTTCACGGCGAACTCCTTACTGTTCTGTGGCGGCGAGGCTTGGCGTGGGCTATAATCCCATCTGTCGCCCGACCGTTCCGACTGTCTCTGCATCCACGTTAGACCTGACACTTTAGCCGTGGGACAGCGCGGTTGTAACGAAAGTTGGCGGAAAAGAAGAGGAAAATTGAGCGAAAGTTGCTCGAAACTTACTCCTTTCGGCGTCTCTCCGGCTTAAGATCAAGTGTTGGACAATTGTGGGTCACGAACAGGTACATCTCTTTGAGGGTTTTACGCTCGACATCGGGCGCGGCTGCCTGCTGCGCGACGGCGAGGAAGTCCATCTGCGCCCGCAGTCCTACGAGGTGCTTAAGTACCTGGTCGAAAACAATGGTCGTCTAGTCAGCAAGGACCGGCTGATCGAAGCCGTGTGGCGGGGGCGGGCGGTGACGGATGGCTCCCTCGGTAAGTGCATTGAGGAGATGCGCGAGGCGCTCGGCGAGAATGCGCGGCAGTACGTTCGCAACGTGCGTGGGCGCGGCTACATTTTCGACCTGGAGGTGAGTGGGGGCGGAAAGCCAGCGACCAGAACGGTAGAGACCGAACAAATTGATCTGATCAGTTTAGTCGTTGAGGAAGAGGAGGACACGGAGGGTGGGGACGAAGTTTACGTGACTGCTTTCAAACCGGATAAACAGGTAGCGCACCCTGATCTCCGGCTGAGGACTAAAACTAATAAGACGGCGGCTGCCCTCTGGACAGCCGGTGTGTCAGGCGTTGTGTTGCTCGCCCTCCTCACGTATCAATTCTCCCGCCCCGTCCCTGAACGAAGCGCGCCCGCCACCGTCACGGAGGTAAGGTCGTTGGCGGTATTGCCCTTCAAACCTCTTGTGTCCGAGAGCCGTGATGAATCTCTGGAGATGGGGATGACCGACACTTTGATAGCCAGATTCAGCAACAGCCGGAAAATCGTGGTGCGTCCGCTCGGCTCTGTCCGCAAGTACGGTGATTTGCGGCAAGACCCTCTGGTCGCCGGGCGCGAGTTGAATGTCGAATCGGTTTTGGACGGCAGCATTCAAAGATCGGGTGACAATATCCGCGTCAATGTGCGACTGGTCAGCGTCGCTGACGGCGCGGCGTTGTGGGTCGGCACGTTCGATGAGAAGTTCACGGATATTTTTGCCGTCCAGGATGCCATCTCCGGGCGGGTCGCGGGCGCGCTGGCGCTGCACCTCAGCGGCGAAGAAGAGAGGCGCTTGACAAAGCGCCACACGGGTAACGCCGCGGCTTACGAGCTGTACCTCAAGGGACGCTACCACCTGTTCAAGCTAACGCCGACAGACGTACGGAAGGGGATAGAACTTTTCCAAGAGGCGGTAGCAGTTGATCCGGCATACGCGCTGGCTTATACCGGCATAGCTGACGCTTACAGGACTCTTCCGATCACCAGCGACGTGGCTCCCAAGGACGCCTTCCCGAAAGCCAAGGAGGCGGTGACGAAGGCGCTTGAACTCGACGATTCGCTGGCCGAGGCCCATGCCATCCTGGGCTGGATAAAGTTCTGGTTCGATTGGGACTGGGCGGGGTCCGAAAGCGAGTTCAGGCGTGCCATCGAGCTTAACCCGAATAACGCCGACGCCCACCGGGGCTACGCTCACCTGCTGTCGAACACCGGGAGGCACGAAGAGGCCCTCAGGGAGGTGGAGAGGGCGAGAGAACTTGACCCCCTCTCGCTGATCACCAACACGCTCCAAGGGCAGTTCCTGCACTTCGCCGGGCGTGACGACGAAGCGGTGCGAAGGTTCGAAATAGCGCTCGAGCTAAATCCGAACTTCTGGGTGGCGCACGTCAACCTGGCGAACGTCTTCATACGTAAAAAGATGTACGAGCCAGCCCTCGCGGAGCTGGCGAAGGCCAGGGAGCAGTCGGGCGGCAACACAATGACCATCTCTCTAACCGGGTATGTTCTTGCGCTGTCCGGCGAGCGCGAGCGGGCGCGCGTCTTACTTGAAGAGTTAAGAAGGCTGTCCATGCAGCGTTACGTCCCGCCGTATAACTTAGCCGTGGTACATCACGGGCTGGGTGAGCGCGAAGAAGCTCTCGCTTGGTTGGAGAGGGCATACGAGGAGCGGGACGTGCTGTTGACTTTCGCCGCGGTGGACCGAAAGTGGGACGCGCTCCGCAGTGATCAAAGGTTCGTCAGCCTGCTTAAGCGGATGAAGCTGCACAAGTGATTCGCTTTAGAGCATCATCAAAAGCGCGGGTGAACCCCTCATACCTAAGTTTTGTCCAAAATAGTCTTCTTGTGCGCGCGTAAGCAGTTGATGCGATGAGAGATTTATAGTGTTCCTCATTTTCAGGAGGCACTCCATGACGCGCTCTCCAGAGACGACGCAGCACTACACGCCGCACGCTACGCTCGCCGCCATCGGCATCAAGATTCGTTCGCTCAAGCTCTTTGACACCATCAAAGAACACGTCCACATCAAGCAGAAGACCATTCGTCACACTCCGGTCGAGAAGCTCCACGATGCCTTCATCGCCATCCTCGCCGGCGCGCATGGCCTCTGCGAGATCAACACGCGCCTCCGAAGTGACGAGTCTTTGCAACGCGCCTTTGGTCGCTCATCGTGCGCTGAACAGTCGGTCGTCCAGCAGACCCTGAACGCCTGCACCACACGCAACGTCGCCGAGATGCAACAGGCGGTTGACCTCATCTTCCGCCAACATAGTAAAGCGTCTCGCCATAACTATCGCCGCCGTTGGCAACTGCTCGATATTGATATAACCGGCCTGCCGTGTAGCAAAAGAGCCGAGCTTTCCGCGAAGGGTTACTTCTCGACAAAGGGCATTCGTTACGGTCGCCAACTCGGGCGCGTCGTTGCCACACATTATCAAGAGATCGTTACGGATCGCTTGTACCCAGGCAATGTGCAACTCTCAAAGAGCTTGCGTCAGTTAGTCGCTCTGGCCGAGCAGACGCTCGATCTCAATGAGTACCGGCGGAGCCGAACCATCCTGCGCATTGATGCGGGAGGCGGCTCGCTCGAAGAGGTAAACTGGCTGCTTTCAAGAGGTTACCAACTACACGGCAAGGACATCTCAGCCAAGCGTGCGGAAGGCTGGGCATACACCGTGAAGAGATGGTACGACGACCCGCAGCATCCAGGTCGGCAAGTCGGATGGGCTGAACCGGAGACGACACCCGATTACGTCAGACCAGTTAAGCGGCTCGTCATCCGCTGGCATAAGCGCAACGGGCAGACCAGCTATGGGATGCTGATCTCGACGCTCGCTCCGCGCGACGTGCTTCAGTTACTTGGTCAACCAACTGGCGATGTCAGAAGCCCCGAAAGGTTATGTCGCGCTTACGCGCAACTCTATGACCAACGAGGTGGCGCAGTAGAAATCCAGATCAAGGAAGACAAGCAAGGCTTCGGGATGGTCAAACGACAGAAGCGAAAAGCTGAAGCGCAGGACATGCTCGTCTTGCTCAACCAACTCGCGCACAACGTGCTGATGTGGGCGCGCCAGTGGTTGACCGCAACCGCGCCGAAGCTGGCGCGCTTCGGCATCCTCCGGCTGGTCCGTGACCTGATGAGTGTCAGTGGAAAAATAGAAATCAGTGAGCGGAACAGTTCGATCAAACGGATCACACTCAACCGGGCGGCACCGCTCGCTGGCGGGTTCTTCAACGCCTTGCGAGCCTTACTATTGCCGGAGCACGTATCGATTATTTTGGACAAAATCTAGGACATAATGTGCATTATCAGACATGACTAAAGCGTCCGCCTTTGCCGTTTTCATTATGGATCCATAGGACGCATATCAGCACTGAAGCTAATCGGTTTAACCTGTATGATAATGAAAATGCGTCCGGATAATGGAAAGTATTAGGTGGAATTTATTCCACCTAATATAAAGTTAGACCGCTATTGGATATTTAGCTGTAACGCGAGGTCTGGTAGGAGTATCAATAATCACGTAAAAAGTTTACGGCGTGAGGCCAACGCGCCGTAAGAGGTCTGTAAATCGCAGGTCTGAGCGCAAAGGGTCGAACCCCGGTTCCGCTTTGGCGTGAACCAGCCAGCTAGAGCGATCCTCGTACGCTTTCTCCAGCCAGCGAAACGCCTCGTCCTTCTCGCCAAGCCCAGCATAGATAACTGCTATCAATGCCGGGTCAATATATCTTCGGGTTGATAGCTGCTTCAGCTCGTCTATCACCTGCCGCGCTTTATCGCGCTTGCCAGACACCGCATAGGCGTGTCCGAGACCTGAGAGAGCTTCGGGGCTGCCGCCAGACAGCTCTATAGCTTTCTGAAACTCCGCGATGGCTTCTTGATACATTCCCTTCTGCTCAAAAGCAGGGCCAAGGAAGAAGTGAGCCTCGCTATAATTGTGATCCATCTCCAAAGCCCTCTTGCATTGTTCTATTGCCTGGTCGGGCTGTCGTGCGTAAATGTATGCATCGGCTAAGCTGGCAAGGTTTTCTACAGAGAGCGGGTCAAGATCGACGGCGCGACGCATCTCTGCGATGGCTTCATCAAACTGACCCATGTGAATGAGGTGATAGCCATATAGCCCATGTGCACCAGCGTTATTTGGGTTGATCTCGATAGCTCGCTTAATCGCGCTTTTAGCTCCCGCAAAGTCCCAGTCGTAAAGCTCTTTGACGAACCCTAGTGAAGCGTGAGCTTCAGCCAGCGAGTCGTCAAGTTGCAGAGCCTTTAAAGCTGCTGCCTTAGCTCTCGGATAAGCCTCCTTCTGTGGCATTGCGCCGAAAAGACCGAGTCTGACGTAAGAGTCCGCTAGTCCGGTGTAAGCCAGCGCATAGTTCGGGTCTATATCAATCGCACGATTGTAGTATTCCAGACTTTTCTTCCAGCCTTCTTCCGTCCACTTGCTGCCGTAGTATTTACCCTGCAAGTAGAGCTTGTATGCTTCTGTATTTTCGGTGTAATGCTTGGTGAGCAGTTTCTCTTGCTCGCCGCTCAATTTCAAACGCAACTTTTCGACGATCTCTTTTGCTATCTCGTCCTGCGCCTGGAAAATATCAGAGAACTTGCGGTTGTACTTTCCGCCCCACAACTGCGAGCCTTCTGTTATGTCCACCAAGTCCACCTGAATGACGAGGGTATCATCGCGCTGGATGACTTTGCCCGTCAGCACTGCTCGCACGCCAAGCTCACGCCCGATCTTCTGTGGATCAATGTTTTGGCCCTTGTAGCGAATGACAGTAGTCCGCGGTATGACTCTCAACACGCGCAGTTGCGAGAGGCTGTTAATAATATTTTCGGTGATGCCATCGGAGAGATACTCCATGTTTGGATCATTGCTCGCATTGACGAGCGGCAAGACGGCGATTGATTCAATGTTTTTACCACCGGCATCCCCCGTCGTTTTATCGCGCCGTATGAAAAGATAGTATCCAAGACCGAACAGCACCAGAATCGTCGCGGCGATAATCAAATGAGCCGGACGAAATCCCCTTCTTTTTGGCCGCGCAAGAGCTTCTGCGCCTGGCGTCATGGCCGCGCGGACACGTTGTAGGTTTTGGAGATCAATCTCCAGTTCGCGCGCCGTTTGATAGCGGCGTTCTTGATCCTTCTCCAGGCACTTGCGTACGATTCGTTCAAGCTCTGCCGGAACGTCATAGTTGAAACGTGCAATCGCTTCTGGCTGCGCGTGTGCGATACGGTCAATCGTCTCCGTCGCGGTCGCTCCCGTGAAAGGTCGCTTGCCGGTCGCCATCTCATATAACGTGACACCTAAAGAGAAAATGTCCGTGCGATGATCCACGTCGCGTCCTAAAGCCTGCTCCGGCGACATATACTCGACTGTCCCCATCACCAGGCCGGAGTCTGTTTTAATTTGGGTTGGAAGGTCGCTAGCCACAATGTCAGACCTTGTTGCCCTCACCTTTGCCAAACCGAAGTCGAGCACCTTTGCCTGCCCGCGCGGTGTGACGATAATGTTCGAGGGCTTAATGTCACGGTGTGTAATGCCCTTGCTATGTGCTTCATCTAGAGCATCTGCGACCTGCGCGCCCACGTTGATAATCCTCGCCATGTCCAAAGGGTGCCCGCTGATTTCAGCATCGAGGGGCTTACCTTCGATATGCTCCATCGCAATAAAGCGCATGCCGTCCGATTCTCCTATTTCATAGACGTGTGCGATGTTTGGGTGGTGAATTGTCGAAGCTGCTTTGGCTTCTTGGATGAAACGGCGCATACGCTGCTGGTCAGCGGCTAGATCAGCAGACAGAATCTTCAAGGCCACTGTGCGGTCAAGTTGCGTGTCTTGAGCCAGATAAACCTCTCCCATTCCACCCTTGCCCAGAAGAGAGCAGACTTTGTAGCGGTCGAAACGTGTACCAGCGGCAATGACCATATTTGTCATAGAGATGCCGTAACCTGTCGCGGTCGTTTAGGCAAGTAACTTCTATGATAAGTACCCAGACTGATTTAAAGTAACCTAAACTTTTGCATCTGAGCCAAGTAAAATCGGGTCTTATTTGGAAAAATACATGATGGTAAATCAGTCTGGGTACTTAAATTAAGTATTGAGTCAACGCTTAGCCATCCTGTTGTATTCAAAACGAATGTGCCAGTGACGTGAACCCCACGATGAATACCATAGCATAGGCTAGAATCTCCCGAACCGAATGGAGGGGATTCGAGCATGAAAGAGACGAAGTTTTCCGACGAACAGATCATCAATATCTTGCGCGAAGCAGAAAAAGGTGAGCAAACGATAGCTGCCGTATGCCGCGCGCACGGGGTCCATGAGACAACGTTCTACAAGTGGCGGCGACGCTTCGGCGGCATGGAAGCCAGTGACGCTAGACGGCTGCGCGAGTTAGAAGCGGAGAATGCGCGCTTGAAAAGACTCTTAGCTGAGCGCTGCATGGAGGTGGATGCCGTCAAAGAGCTACTCGCAAAAAAGTGGTGAGCGCCGAACATCGGCGCGAGGCGGTCGGGTGGTTTCGGACACGCGGCTTCTCAGAGCGGCGTAGTTGCCATTTGGCAAGCCTGAGCCGGTGCGGGGCGCGCTACACTGCGCGGCAAACAGCAAGCGATGAACAACTCGCTGATGAGTTACGCTCGCTCGCCGCTCGTTACAAGCGCTTCGGCTACCGCCGTGTTCATGCCATGCTGCGGCGCGACGGACGAGTAATTAACCATAAGCGCGTCGCACGGGTGTGGCGCATTGCGGGGCTGACGTTGCCGCGTCGAAGGCGCGTAGCTGCAAACGAGCGTTAGGTTGCTCTGAGGTTTTGGGACGCGACACTCAATACGGAAAAACTTCTTAAGCGAAGCGGTGTGGAACAGATGTATCCGTTAAATTCGGAGTTGCGTGTTGGCGGTTTCGCCCCACGTCAATTCAATCGTTCGGCTTCTGTTGAGTGATTTCGTAGGATAGGAAAATATGAGCTTTGTCATTGACCAAATGAAAACTGGCGATTGGGAGCAAGTTCGCTCAATCTATCTTGAAGGCATTGCCACCGGAAACACTACTTTCGAGACAGTCGCTCCGTCTTGGGAGAAGTGGGACGCAGGACATCTCCAATGCGCGCGGCTGGTAGCACATAAAGGAGATAATGTTTTGGGTTGGGCGGCTCTGAGTTCTGTGTCCAAGAGAGATGCGTATCGTGGAGTTGCGGAGCTAAGTGTTTCTATTACTGAAAAGAGCAGAGGTCAGGGCATCGGACGTGCTTTACTTGATGCGTTAATAGAGGAGTCGGAGAGAAACGGGATTTGGACGCTTCAGGCGGCAATATTCCCAGAGAATACGGCGAGCGTAAAGTTACATCTGCGGTGCGGCTTCCGAGAAATCGGCAGGCGTGAGCGGATTGGAAAGTTGAATGGCGTATGGCGCGATACTTTGCTCTTTGAGCGTCGGAGCAAAAGAGTTGGACTATCTTAATCCCACGAAGCCGAACAAGTCATTCGACCGGACTGCTCGACAGCGTGCCTCTCATGTTTATTTTTGCAATTACATTGAATGCTTTATGCTCGCAGCCGGTCAATTCCGGCGTTCGGCGGATTTGCTGTATTATAAGTTGAATAAGCAAAAAGGAGGATTTGCAATTTGAGTGTCGGTAATTATCCCGAATCATTCCACACATCTGAAGAAATTGAGCGGCTTGTCTCAGATTTTGAGTCTTGCACCTTGCCGCGTGAAGAATGGAATCATCGCGCTCACATGACTGTCGGCTTATGGTATCTCGCCAAATATGAAAAGGCGCAAGCTGCCAGTCTTATTCGTGAGAGTATTCAGAAATACAATCACACTTGCGGCATCATTCAAACTAAAGATAGTGGTTATCACGAAACAATTACATTGTTTTATGTCTGGCTTGTGAGTAAGTATCTCGGTAGCGCGAGTGACGGGTCACTTGTTGAGCGCGTCAATGGATTGTTGAGTGCTTATGGAAACAAGCATCTTCCGCTTGAGTATTACAGCAAGGAACGATTGATGTCGTGGGAAGCCCGTGCGGGATGGGTTGAGCCGGATTTGAAGCCGCTCGATTAGTCTTACACATCCGCCGAACAAGTCATTCGGGTGTGAGGCAAAAACAGTGACGTTTTATCTAGGTCAACTCGCGTGGGTTTTTGCCCACGTCAAGTCCGCCGTTAGGTGGCTTCGCATAATCTAACATCTTTGGCGCGAGAAATGAAAAATTATGGTAAATCATAGCAATAGATATATAGCAGGATTGCTCGGCGCAGTCTTTATGCTCACATTCAGTTGTCGAGCGCAGTCTGCCGCCGTGCGCCAGCCAAACTCTGCCGAAACACCGGCACGGAAAATCTTTCCCGGTAAAACTTGGAGCAAAGTCAAATCACCTGAAGAACTTGGTTGGTCGTCGGAAAATCTGCGATTAGCCAGAGAATATTCCAACTCGATTGGCTCGGCTGCCGTAATGATTGTGGTTGATGGTCAAGTTTTAGATGAATGGGGCGAAACGACCAAGCGTATTAATATTCGTTCCATTCGCAAAAGTTTTTTGAGCGCGCTCTACGGTATTTATGTCGCCGAAGGTAAAATTAATTTATCAAGCACACTTGCCGGGTTAGGCGTTGATGACGCTGCGCCGAGGCTGACGACGGAGGAAAAGCAAGCCACCGTTCAGCAACTCCTTCAAGCTCGTTCGGGCGTGTATCATCCGGCTTTATATGAAGTGCCGCGGATGAAAGCCTTGCGCCCGGAGCGCGGCTCTCACGCGCCGGGAACTTTTTGGTATTACAACAACTGGGACTTTAACGCACTCGGAACAATCTTCGAGAAACAAACCGGAATCGGCATCTTCAAAGCATTCAAGCAGCACATCGCCGAGCCTTTACAGATGGAAGATTTCAGGCTTTTCGACGGCGAGTATGAGCGCGAGGAAAAGGGTGTCAATTCCATTCATCCGGCTTACCCATTTTCGATGACGGCGCGTGATATGGCAAGATTCGGATTGCTTTACTTGCGTCAGGGAGAATGGAACGGGCGGCAGATTATACCGAAAAAGTGGATTGCCGAAAGCACAAAATCTTATTCCGTTGCGGAAGACAGAGGCGGCTACGGTTACCTATGGTGGACGGCTGATTACGGGAAACACTTGCCCGGAGTGCAGATTCCCGATGGCTCTTTCTCGGCTCGCGGGGCTGGCGGACATTACATCTTAGTCATTCCGAGAGATGACCTTGTGATTGTTCATCGCTTCGATACAGACAGTCGGACATCAGCAAGCGAAGTAACGCCCGAAGGCTTCGGAAAGGTAGTGAAGCTGATTTTGGATGCCGGAAACAAATAAGCCCGGAGATGAAAAGAGGCGGACATCTGAAATGGCTGCTAATCGCGTCGGTTGCGGCTGTGTTGTCAGTCTTTGCAAATAGCTCAAAACAGAAATCCATTCCGAACGAGTATAGCTAATGCATAAGCCAGACAAGTGATGCTGGTTTCGCGCGTGTTAATTCGGGAGAAAGGCGACTGAGTTGGATTTAGCTTGTGGAGAATTTTTATGTTCAGAAAAAATTGGATTGCATTAACATCTCTAACGATAATGGTTGCTTTGTTAATATTGTGGGCGGCGAACGCAACGCGATTTTCTTTCTCTGCGATAGCTAGGGAGACGCAAAATTCCTTTCCCACGCCGACACCGCCTCTCAAAGCGAATGACTCTGCTCTAGCTGCTTCCCCCTGTGTGAATGCGCTATCGCAAGGCGCGGTGTGCGCTGCTGCGAACGAACGCGCACTCAAGATTATGAACGCCAGCAATCTTGAAGCTGTCACGGTAGTTCAAGATGTGCAAACGGGAGCGGTTGTCGCTTTTGCGGCATCTCAGCCGTCTAAGCTGGATGTCACGACACCCGTTTTGCCGCTTTCTGTCTCAAAGGTGTTTATTTCTGCGTCGTGGTGGGATAACAATCAACCCGATTCCAGTTTTGACAGCACAAAGGGGTCGGCTGATTCCCAAAATCCCGCTTATAGAAATCGCGTGTCGGTTCACGAAATGCTCGTTGGCGGAAGCGATTCCGCCGGAAGGCAAATGTCGCTCGCGCTTCGCAAAGCAGTCGGGACGAAGAAAGTGCTAAAGGATTTTGAGCGTTACGGCTTCGGTCAGCGGACTGACTTGCGGCAAGATGATAAGTTTTGGGCTGAACTCGCTCCGACTTGGAAAACGCGCTTAATACCTGCTCCGGCGTATGTTTCATTAAGCAACGAAACGGAAGAAACGGAATGGGCGGAAACGATGTCGATTGGTGAAACTAATATGAACGTCACGGCGTTGCACGTTTCCCGCTTTCTACAAGCCGTCGGAAACGGCGGCGTGATGTTAATGCCCGTAGCGAGAGAAGAACAATCCGCGTCATCAGTTACGAAGTTGCCTGTGTCGCGTCGGCAATCCAAAATTTCAATCCGTATTATGCAGGAAAGCACGACACTCCGGCTTCAGTCTGCGATGCGTGACACGGTTCAGCGCGGCACGGCGAAAAGCATTGCTCAGGCATTAGAAAACACCGGCTGGCAAATCGGCGGTAAAACCGGCAGTGGTCCGGGTCTGATGTCAAAAGGTTCGCAATTGGACGGGTGGTTTGCAGGATTGATTTTCGATTCGCAAGGGGAGGCTCGATTCACAGTTGCCACATTCGTCAGGCACGGAGGAATGGGAGGAGGAAACGCCGCGAAGATTTCAGCAGAGTTAGCCCGCTATATTATCGGCGAGAAAACTGCGATTAGCCGATAGCAGAGCAGTTCCGGCTAAAATTAAGTATGTGGTTAAACAGCGCCACTTAACAAGCGATCTGAGGGTGTCGTGTCAAGCTAACTCGCTCGTTCACGCTGCTGCGCGCGCCACCTCTGCGACCAACTTCGATCCTTTCTTCCGCAGGCATTCGACGTATCTCGCCTCATCATACTTCTCTCTCGTCTGCCAACATTTCCAGATGATCCGTATCCACTTGTACGCTAACGCCCGCACCGCTGCTTGATGACTCTTCCCCTTCGCTTTCTGTGACGCATAGAAGGCCTGCGCCCACTCCGAATGCCGGATGCTTTCCCCAGCGTACTCGACGAAGGCTTGGCGGGTGAACTTCGGGCAGAAGTAACGCCACCGCGTCCACGAACTCTTGCCGCTGCGCTCAATCACAGGTGCGACGCCAGAAAAGCACAAGAGTTCATCGGCCGTTGCCCACCTCTCTCGGTTCGATCCCATTGCGGTCAACAGGCGCGACGCATAGACTTTGCCAGCGCCAGGCAAGCAAGCGAAGAGATCAAAGTCCTCATGCGCGCAGCACAACGCTTCGATCTCTCGGTCGAACTCTTTGATCGCCGCAAGCGTCGTCTTCATCTGCGCGGCAAGTGCCTTGACCATCACCACCGAAGAGTTGATGACTGCCACGTCTGTGGTCAATGGCACTGCCGTCTTGATCGCCGTCAATCGCTTCTCGATTGTCTCGGTGCGGTGCGAGTTGTGCTGGCGCATGAACTTCTCAAGCGTCGCCCGCCGCACACCACGCAGCGCATCAAGGCTCGACCATCTAAGTAGAAAGTCGCACACCATCGGCGTTCTGATGTCAGGAAACCACTGCAAAATGTGCGGGAAGTAGCCCTTGAGCAAGGCGGTGAG